>Ga0315309_1000087_pt1 | contig 51124 bp, 52 predicted proteins | sample TDP4_MG_FD_203080 | JGI IMG/M metagenome (GOLD analysis project Ga0315309, IMG submission 203080) | Freshwater sediment microbial communities from Lake Towuti, South Sulawesi, Indonesia - TDP4 | ecosystem: Environmental > Aquatic > Freshwater > Lake > Sediment | place: Indonesia: South Sulawesi... | reverse complement strand
GATGCTGGGTTTTGACAGAATCATTGTGAAGTGCCAAGACGGTCATGAACGTCTCTGCCGAATCCGAGGAAAGTTGAAGAGAAGAGTCTGGGTTCGTGTGGGAGACGTCGTTCTAGTTTCGCCTTGGGACTTTCAATCCGACATGCGAGGCGATGTTTGTTGGCGATACAGAAGAAACGAAACAGCATGGTTGAGAAGCAAAGGGTACCTCACGATTCAAGAATAACGTGGTAAACTATGGGTTATCACCTAACAAGAAATCGATGCAACAACTTGCTCTTGCCCGTCCTAAGAACGCAGTTTGTAGCAGTGAACCTAAGCTAGGCAACTGGGGCTTTCAGAGGTTATGCTCCGAGCACGCAACAGGAAGGTCAAGGAAGGGGAGAAAGTGCATGCTTTTCAGGAGGCTCTCTTTCAACTCTACCAAAAGTTTGAAGCCAAAGTGGAAGCCCTCTGCAAAAAACACGAAGTCAAAATTAACTGTTGGTATAGTCCATCTACCATCCCCCAACCCAAATTTATCATCGACGGAGTCACGCTTGACGCGGACTATTTATATAACCAAAAGGAGCCATCAAAACCGATTAAACAAAAAACGATAGGTTAGGGAATGCGAATGACGACCGCAATTTTAAGGATAAAGAACGTTAGCAATGATGACAGTCACATGTAGCTCCCTTCATAAGTACGCCGTGTGTGCGCGTGGGAGTTAAAGGGATAGCGTGTGCATTTTAGTTATTAGAGAATGTTAGTGGTGTTTAAAAGTGAGGTTTGGCTATTACATTTGTCAACACCGACAGCGAGGAAGTTAAAATTGTCTAGAGAACCAAACGTTATATACGTAGGGAGAAAGCCACCGATGAATTACGTGTTGGGGATTATTACAGGTTTCAGCGAGTCCAACGCTAAAGAAGTTACTTTGAAGGCGAGAGGACAAGCAATAACTACTGCAGTAGACGCCGTCGAGATAACCAGACACAGGTTCATGAAAGACCTGAGCATAGGCAAAATCACCCTGGGAACCGAAGAAATGCCACCAAGAGAAGGCGAAGGAAGAGCAAGGATGGTTTCAACGATAGAAATCACTCTGCTACGACAGTAGGAAAAAAGTAAAATGCGAAACAAAAGATGGACTACGCGGGGGCGACCCCCTGGAAGATTTCACTCGTACGATGACATGCGGCTTCTTGAGTATCTCGCCAGAATTTCAGCGAAACACGAAATCGATTCAGGCAAATTTTTTAGTAGTTTTCTTGATGCTTTTGAGCATGTAGAAGCTACGTGTGGAGAACTCTCGATTGAATGCCGTTTGAAGACACGGGATTACGCAATCTTTCTCATAACCAACACTCATAAAGTGGTTGCGCAATTTCCCATACCAGAGCGCATTCTTGCAAAAACCAATCCTCTGAAGGAGTTTACATATAGATCTTCGTCTATAAGAAACACGGCCCGAGAGGCTAAATCAAGTCACTACCGGATTAAAGATCTGAGGGTTGGAATGAAACGCGTTAATATAGAGGCAAGGGTTCTCGAAGTATCTCAGCCAAGGGTCGTCGCAACCCGTTTTGGTTTCTACGCCAATGTGACAAACGTCCTTGTTACTGACGAGACTGGAGCCATCCAATTGCCTTTATGGAACAAACAAGCAGATGAAATTTCTGCGGGTGACCTCATTCAAGTTGAAAATGCGAATATTATCGCGTTTAGAGGTGTACGTCAGCTGAGGGTTGGCAGAAGCGGAAAAGTGAGCGTCATCAAAAATAGTTAGTGTGTACACATTCATGCGGTGTATTGAAATCCGAAACTTAGTTGGGAGAGACTGAGATGGCGGTTTTGGTTTCTCTTTCGTTGAGGTTGACTGATGCCTTCACTGCTCTTTCAAGGTCTTCAACCGCGCTCATTGTAGTCGCCAAGTGACGTCTCATCATCGCTATAGCTTTTGATTCTCTACGTTTCTCAAACCATTTCAGAAGTTAACTCAACAGCGAGTTCCTCCCTTAACCCTCTGCCTGGATATGTAAACACGTAACTCTTTTCGCTTGGAAAACTGACCGTGACCGACTCGCCTACGTTGAACCATTCTTCCATAAGCGACGGTCGCACCACCACGACCACGTCTTCGTTTTTCAGCCTCACCTCATATCGTATGTCGGTTCCTTCATATCTCAGTCTTTCCACCACGCCGAACAAGGAATTGGGTCTCTTTTCGTGTCCCTTCTCAATTGTAAAGGTTTCTGGTCGAACGGCCAAGATCACTCGCTCGCCTTCTTTTTTAGATGTGTCTGAGCTGGAAACAGTCAATCCTCCACGCAGTTCAAGCTGGACCTTTCCTTCGCTTGTTTTCACTACGTTACCTTCCAGAAAATTGTTTTCTCCAACGAAGTTGGCCACAAAGATGTGTTGCGGATTCGTGTACAATTCCTGCGGTGTTCCTACCTGGAGAATCTTGCCCTTTTTCATGACGGCTATTCTGTCTGAGATTGCCATGGCTTCTCCTTGGTCATGCGTAACGTGAATAGCTGTTAAGCCCAAGTCCTTGACCAGCCTGCGGAGGTCATATCTCAGCTCAAATCGAATCTTAGCGTCTAATGCGCCCAACGGCTCGTCCAGCAGCAACAGTCTGGCTCCAGCTGCAAGCGCCCTTGATAAGGCAACTCTCTGCATCATGCCGCCGCTTAGTTCATGTGGGAAGGCGTCTTGCCTTTCATAAAGGCGCACCATTTCTAACATTTCTCGACCGATTCTCTCGCCTCTTGCTTCCTCCCAAGCCTTCACTCGAGGCCCATATGTCACGTTGTCCCAAACGTCCATGTGGGGAAACAACGCGTAAGTTTGAAACACAAAGCCTATGCCTCGATCTTCAGGCGGAAGCTTGTTCACCAATTTGCTGTCGATGTACACTTCTCCTCCGTCTGGTTTAACTAACCCCGCGATTATTCTTAGAAGAGTTGTTTTGCCGCATCCGCTTGGACCGAGAAGAGAAAAATATTCTTTGTCGTAAACTTGTAGGCTGACGTTGTCCACTGCCACGATTTTTTTCGCGAATGTCTTTGAAACGTTGACCATTTTGACTTCAGGCAGCGTGTTCAGCCTCCGCTGGTCCCTTGCGAATTATGGAAATGCGTGGTCACTGGTATATTAATCATGTCAATGCCGTCCTTTAACCACAATTCTCAAAACCAAGAGGATTATGAAGGAAAACAAGACGAGCAAGCCAGCGCCTAAGGCAATATCCATAGCTGAAGCAGGCACAGTCCCCCTAACCCAATCAACAAGCAACACGGGAACAGTCTTTACCCCTGTCACAACAGCCAGGGTTGCGCCTGTCTCGTCAACGCTTCTCGCGAACATCATTATGGTTCCTGCGAACAAGGAGTACTTTGTCAAGGGCAGAATAATTGTTCTGAACACCGTGAACGGTCTAGCGCCAAGAGTTCTCGATGCCTCTTCAAGGTCCATGGTTACCCTTTCTATTGCTGCAACCATCGCACGAACAAAATAGGGGTATGTAATTGATAAGTGTGCAAGAATTATCAAGGCGATTTCGGGAATGAACGCGAAGTTTCTCCAGAAAATGCTCATTGAAGCCCCTAATGCAATGGATGGGACAATCATGGGAATGTTAGACAGCACATCTAGAGTTGTCGAAGCCGTTGCGCCCCAACGTTTTCTAGCTATAAGAACGGCCATGGGCAAACTCACTAAGATGTTTAATGCAGTAACCGTTGTCGCCACAAAATATGACAGAAGGAGGCCCTGCCAATATCCTTGCCATACTCCAACACCGGAAACTGCTTGGTTTAACGTGCCGTTTGAGAGAGCGCTAACAATTGGAAACACAATGAACAGAGAAGGAACCAAAACAAAAGCAAAAAACACCAATGTTGTAAAAGAATCTCTAACCGTTTTAACCTTAAAATCGCTCAGTTTCCTCTCCACAAACGGCCAAACTCTTTTCACAGGCATCTTCAGCCTTGGGCCAAGAAGTCTAATAGTTAAGTAAATCAAACTAGCAGTGAATATCAGAACGAAACTCACAAAGACCATGGGGCCCTCTTGGCCCGCGTCTCTGGTGTTTTTGATGAAGACTACACCATTCTCAAAGGCGCCTGCAACAATCACGGTGGCGCCGGTTTCAGAAAGCGACCTGGCAAAGGCTAAGGTGAAAGCCGCAATCAGGCTTGATTTCAAGATGGGCAATGTCACGGTTCTGTCGGCTGTGAGAGGCGCGGCGCCAAGGGTTCGTGCGGCTTCTTCATAAACTACCTTATAGTCGAACAGTGCGCCCACTATGACTCTGACCACGGCGGGGTAGGAGAAGGCAAAGTGAAGCAGAGCAATCAAGAGCCAGCCCTTTGACACGAGGGGGTTAGCGCCGAAAAATTGTGAGACGCCTTCGGGTCCATTCCAGTACAGTAGCAGTGAATAGCCTAACGTTACGGTGGGTATGATGAAAGGTAGGTCCGCTAACGTGTCAATTATGTTTAGCCATTTAGACTTTCCCCGTGCAATGAACCAAGCCAGAGGCAGACCCGCAACCAGGTCAAGGAATGAAACCAAAAGGGCAATCGCAAAAGAAGCGTATATAGCCGATGATGCTCTGGAGATTAGGTTAGGACTCTCAAAAATTTCGCCGATGGCATTCCATCTAAGAATTATACCCAAAATGGGCGGAATCAAAATTATTCCAAAAAAGAAAATCACAGAGCCAGAGTAAATCAAATGCCGAACGAATGGTCTCGACGAGACCTTGTCAAAGTATCCGACAGCACTAGAGTTCGGCAACTCGGTCTTTTCCTATTCTCCTTTTGGATGTGATGCGAAAACTATAGTGGAACGGAACTGTCTAAAGTGATTTTCTAACTAAGCCCTTCTGTCAACCATTTCCAAAGCGTCTGGTCCGGTGCCTATTAAGGTCACGGGGATTTTGATTTCCCTCTCAATATTCTCAACGAATCCTTTTGCATCCTTAGATAGTTTGTTGTAGGATTTGGCTCCCTTACACTCGGGGAAGAGAACGTCGATTTTGGTGAGTGCTGCCTGAGTTGCGCCGTTCAACATCACTGCTCGCTTAGCCAACTCGTAACTAAAGGGTGCTGCTCTACGTGGGCGTCCTGTCACGGTTCCGTATTCAGCCCATCCGCGTTTTTGAGCTTCTTCCGTTGAGATTTCGCTTGGTAATGGTCCTGCGCCGACTCTGGTCGTGAACGCTTTAAACACGATGATGACGTCGTCTATTTTGGTCGGGCCGACGCCGATGTCTGAGCATGCCGCCGCGGCGGTTACATCTTTGGATGTACAGTAGGGATATGTGCCATGATAAAGAGACAGATACGTGCCTTGAGTTGCCTCAATCAGAACCCTTTTTCCATCATCTATAGCCGTGTTTACTTCTAAAGGAACATCGGCCAAATAGTTTTTCAGTTCAGTTACATCCTTAGCTAGTTTCACTTTTCTCAGGGCTCGTTCAGCATTGCATGGTCCAGTTCCCGTGCCTGTTGTCTTTATATCTTTAGCGAGGTGTCCAGCCTTATCGGCCTCTATGTGTCTAGCCTCAATAATGGCGCATTGGGGGTCAACGCCAACCCTGCCTTCAGACCCTGTCTGTTTTATCTCTCGAATCAGAATCTCGGGGTTGACCAAAACGCCTGGGCCTATCAGTAGACGGCATTTCTTGTACACAAAGCTGCTGGGCAACATGCTGAGTCCGTATTTCTTTCCCTCAAAGAACACTGTGTGCCCGGCGTTGGGTCCCACTCCTGCACGTGCAGTAATGCTTAGCTTGTCTTTCAACGCCAGATACGAGATAACTTTTCCTTTGCCAGTGTCGCCAAAAAAACCGCAAACGACGACCGAGCAAGGCATGTTCATCACCTCTAATGACGCATTTGTGTTTAAAAGAACCTTATATAATAAGGTTTTTGCACTGAAAATTGTCAAAGATAATGTTATTGTGTCAGTTCGCCCGTCGAGAGTTCCAATCACAGCACGGTGGCTCTATTAACTCTCGTGTTCATCATCCAACTATGAGACACTACGCCCTAGCTTAAGACGTTTTTGCTCTGAACTCAATGCGCTCGACGCCCTTGCCCTTTGACATTCTCCTCAAAACCTCGGCGGCACCAATCTCTCCTGTGTTCTTTACGTGGGTTCCGCCGCAGGCGCAGGCGTGCCAATCTTTAACCTCAACTACACGGACATTTTTAACATGTGGCGGAAGAGTCTTCAGACTTTCATGGAACTGTGCCACGTGTACTTCGGCTTCTTCCCGCGACATGTTCTGGATCTCTACGGGTCTGTTTTCGTTTATGACGCTGTTAGCGATTTTCTGGATTTCTGGCAGTAGAGGTCCAAGAGAACCCTCATGCTCAAGATCTAAACGCGCCTTGTCCACGTCTAATCCGGAACTTACCACCTCCATACTTAAACCAGTTGCTTTGCGCACGGCCTCAGCCATCAAATGTGCCAAAGTGTGATTTCGCATCAAACTGTATCTACGATTCCAATCTATGACCCCTGTTACACTTTCTCCTAGTTCGATTCCTCCTTTAATCTCGTCTGCAATGTGAACAACTAAGCCGTTTTCCTTGTGGACATCTTTAACTTTGACTTCGCCATTCCCACCTTTAATTATGCCCATGTCTGCAGGTTGCCCACCGCCCATTGGATAGAACGCTGTTTGATCCAAAATTATGTTGTACTGCCCGTTCAGTTTTCGAATTGCCAAGACTTTTGCCTCGAATTCCTTAAGGTAGGCGTCCTCACCGCACAAAAGCCTTGTCAGCTGAAACCTTTCCTGCGTGGCCATTGTGGTTCCTCCGACTAAGAAGTGGTTTTCTCTTTACTTAAGTTCTTTTAACAACAACGGAAAGATATTTCTGACAAGCCCTTTTTTCAATGCGAGCTCAGCATGGACAGCAATTGTTAATATTCCTGTCAGCTTACTCCGTATAATGTTTGGGAACGGACTTGTATAACATTCGGTTTATTACGTTTAATGACGTTGAAAAATTGCTGAAGTGTTACATTGAAATATGGGAGAGCCTTCGTGAGTGGTTGCCCAACTCGTTTGTTAACCCCGAGCTTGAAAGCATTCGCGAACACGAGGGCATCGAAAGATTCAAGCAGGGAATAGAAAGTAAGGATGGAATTTCCTTACTCGCCGAAGAAAACAATGAAATTATAGGGGTGGCTTTGGGCAGAGAATATGCGGGAGTAGGCCAGCTAGGATTTATCGGGGTGAGAAGGGAATATCGACGTGGAGGAGTGGGTGCAGCTCTTCTTAACAAGTTTATTGAAGAGGCAAAAGAAAGAAAAGCGCACAAGATTTGGCTTTTCACTTCTCCAAGCCTTTTATTTGCCATAAAACTATACATTAAAAGTGGATTCGTGCCAGAGGGCTTTCTAAGAAAACATACTCACGGCTTAGACCTAATAGTTTACAGCAAGTTTCTTAAATGACATGAAGCCGAGATTTAAGTCATCTAGTAATTTAGATGTTGATGTTACTGGACAATTATAACTTTCTTCATAACTCGCAAATGTCAGCTCTTTGGTTTCAAAAAGTGGACTCGTGTATAACAAGTGTAAAATATTCGTCAGTGGTCAAATATACGAAAGTGAGGGCTGGGTCCAAGTGTGAAGTTTCTTCCTTTATGCATTGAAGGATTAGACGAAATGTTAGGAGGCGGCTTACCTGACAAAAGCGTGGTGCTCATGATAGGTGAACCTGGTTCAGGATACGACATTCTTGCTCAACAAATCATTTATCAACACGCTCTCCGCAACGAAAAAGTTGCCTACTTCTCCACTTCGCGGTCGCCTGACACATTGAGGGAAGACTTAGCAACTTTCGGTTGGAATGTTGCACCCCTTGAGGAACAGGGAAAATGGATCTTTCACCAGGTCTCTGTGGAGGGGGCCATTCAAGTCTTAACTGAAAAGATTCCGCAAACCGTTTCAGAAGGCCGCTGGTTGCTTATTGATTCACTCTCTTATCTCATTCTCACCCAAAAATATAGTTCAGTGGTTAGAACCGTTGAGCTCCTCCTAGATAGTGCTCGTAAACACGGCGGAATCCACTTCCTGCTCCTAACACAAAAGATGCACGACTCCGAGACAGAGACAACTATGCAGCATTTGGCTGACGGCGTCATGGAGTTTTCAGCGTATGAATCCGCAGGAGGAATAGACAGGCGGATACGAATTAAAAAAATGCGCAGAGCTGTCTATGAACCTAGACTTATCCCCTTCAACATAACTGAACATGGAATAACCATCGAAACAGCGGTGAGAATCGCCTAGTCACCTAGGTGGAAACGGCATTGGACGTTTTAGAAGCCATCAAGAATCGAAGAAGTATCAGAGCCTTCACTAGCGAACCAGTTTCTGATGCTGAAGTTATGAAATTAATAAACGCGGCAAGATGGGCGCCTTCAGCCGGCAACATTCAGCCGTGGGAGTTTATTGTGGTTCGAGACCCAAAAATAAAGAGGGGTCTGTGTGAGGCGGCTTTGGATCAAACCTTTATTGAGGAGGCTCCAGTTGTTATCGTTGTTTGCGCCAACGGGTTGCGGTCTGGTGCAGGTTACGGCTCGAGAGGCGTCAACCTCTTCTGCATACAAGACACTGCGGCGGCTACACAAAACATGCTGCTGGCGGCTCAGGCTATGGGACTCGCAACATGCTGGGTTGGCGCCTTCTTGGAGGAAGAAGCCAGAAAAGTGTTGAATGTACCAACTGGTATGCGACCAGTAGCCATTATTCCTATCGGACATCCCGCTGAAAAACCTGTGACGCGTTCAAGAAGACCTTTAAATGAAATCGTGCATCACGAAACTTTTGAGCGGAAGTAGCGAATAGGATATTAATTGTCATTGTTATTTATTCAGCGAGTTTAAGATCTGAAATACGTCAAGGTCTAAGGAGGCAATGGTTACCAGTTGACTGAGCGCATGCGGAAACTCAGCAGACTGGCTGTGGCAATTGGCGGTTTTCTCATTATGATGGGGCTAGTGCTTATGGGCGCCATTGCACTGACACTTCTAAATATTATTGATATTGGTGCTCTAATTAACGAAACGCATTTACTCATGTTTATGTTGGCGTTACTCTCAGTCGGCGTTTTAGACGTGGTAGCTGGAATCATATTCTCACGAGGATGAGCCAAAATGAGTGCCAGAAAAAAGGTCTCGATGGTAGTTGGGCTTGCACAGAGTGCGATAGGCGCCTTTGCAACAGTCTTCTCCTACGTACTCTACCACAATTTCTTTGGAATACAAGCAGTGTTAAACGTACCTCAAGGAAACTTGCTCTTGTACATGCTAGTCCTAATCGTTTTCGGCTCTCTCTCCATCATCAGTGGACTTTTCCTTGTAAATGAACAATAGAAAATGGAGAATGGAAAACCTGAGAGAAAAGCCAAGCTTGAAAAGGGAATTAGGACTGCTACACGCAACCATGCTTGGGATAGGCGGCGCCATAGAGGCCGGCGTCTTTGTGATGCTCGGCTACGCCGCGGGTTTGGCTGGAACAGCCCTCATAGTGGCACTCATACTCTGTGGAGTAATAAACTTCTTCACTATGTGCAGTTACGCTGAGTTAGGGTCAGCCATACCCAAGGCTGGCGGAGAATACACGTTCGCCAAAGCGGCATACGGCGGGTTTGTCTCTTTCCTGACAGGATGGTTCGAATGGATCAGCAATATGTTCTATGCAGCCTTGTCTGCGGTGGGATTTTCTTACATCATTTCCTACCTTATACCGGTAAATGTACCGCTAACAGCCGTCCTGACAATAATTGTTTTCACATTCATTAACATCCGAGGCGTAGAGGAAGTTGGAAAGAGCCAAACGCTTATGGTTGGAACTCTGCTGGCAATATTGATTGCGTTTACTTTGAACGGATTGGCAATTCCTAAAACCGATGCTTTTCAGCTTTCAGCTCCAGGTGGTCCTCTCGGAGTCATTCAAGCCACAGCGTACATTTTTGTAGTATATTTGGGAGCTGAAGCTATCGCTGTGGCACAGGCTGAAATCAAGAACCCAAGCAAAACAATCCCGAGGGCAATATTGTTGTCGGCGATTGTTCTACTCGTTATCTATCCGTTAATAGCTTATGCCATGTTTAGAATTGCTCCCCTCGAAGCAATAAGCGGTCAATCTTCTCCTCTGATTTATGTTGCTCAATTATCCATGGGCGACCTTGGAAAAGTCGCACTTGTAATCGCGGGCACCATCGCCGCTTTGTCCTCTGTTAACACATCGATAATGGCTCAGTCGAGAGTGGCTTACGCGTTGAGTCGAGACGGATACTTTCCTAAGGCCCTTCTACGAATACATGACAAATTTAGCACTCCACACGTAGCTGTCGTGGTTAGTGCCATTTTCACCACCGTGCTCGCGGCCACGGGGGTTATAAACTTTGTCGGTTACGCCACAGACTTTGGATTCATAATAGGCTTTGCATTGGTGAACCTATCACTGATGAAACTTCGCAAGGAGAAACCCCTCCTTGACAGGCCGTTCAAAACTCCCCTTTATCCTTTCACGCCAATAGCGGGGATTGTCACATCTCTCTTTCTTTTAATATTCATTGACGTTGGAGTACTATCATTAGGTATAGTTCTGTGCATCCTTGCAGTTCTCGCATACTACATCAGAATGGTTGGCTACCTTCGCTTCCGTGTCGCATTCGGAGGAATAAGCCTAGGTCTCGGGGGCTTCACATTAGTGCTCACACATTTAATCTGGACAGGATCCATGCCGCTCAACGGTGTATCTCCAACTACTATTACAAGCATCGTTTTCATCTTGCTCTTAATAAGCGCGGTCCAAATAGTTGCGGGCATCTTGAATGTGACTGCAAAAAGCAGTTGAAGAATAGGAAACCGAAGACTTAACATGTAAGAACCGCTTACGGATTAGGGAAAACAAATTACTCGTGACCATGAAAATGAGCGAAAAGAAGAAAGAAGCTAAAGCCGACTACGTGATTTTTGACCCTCCGGAAGACAGCCTAATTAAAGACACAACGGTTAAAGAGAAGTTCCATGTCTTCGAGATATCTAAGAGAATAAGCAAGTATCTAAGTGGCCTGCTTTTTGCCACTGGAGCCATATCAATCCTCTTGTCTGCCCAATATTTTTTGGGAGCCAAACTGTTGCTTGCCTTTGAATTAAAAAACCTTTTCTTATTCGCCTTGGGCTTTATAGGAGCTGTCAACCTCATATCTGGATTACTGCTACTTGCCAAAGAATGAACAACAGCACCGTGTTTCAAAACGTATCAAGTTGGAAAAACGGAACAAATAGGAATAAGACTTTTACCCATCATACTCAAATATGGAAGCCAAAACAGAGTGAAATATTTGTTGCCTCTAAAAAAATCAAAAATCTTAGTAGCAGGAGGCGCCGGCTTCATAGGCAGTCACTTGGTTGACAGACTACTGGAGGATGATGCAGAGGTCATAGTTCTGGACAATCTTTACACGGGTCAATTGGAAAACATAGAACAACACAAGCAAAACAAACACTTTCAGTTTGTTAAAGGTGATATTCGCCACCTCAAATTGGTTAAAGGCACAGTCAGAAATGTTGACGCGGTTTTCAACGAAGCCGCAGTGGTGGGTATCCCCAAGTCTGTTGAGAACCCCTTGCTGGCTAATGACGTTAACGTGAAAGGCACACTCAATCTACTGAAGGCGAGTTTAGACAGTGGTGTGAAACGTTTCGTTCAGGCTTCGTCGGCGTCTGTTTACGGTGACACCAAATCACTACCTCTATACGAAAACATGGCTCCCAATCCTGTTTCCCCATACGCAGTTTCTGAACTCGCTGCAGAAAACTATGCTAAAGTCTTCCACAAAGTGTATGGATTAGAAACGGTTTGCCTACGCTACTTCAACGTCTATGGACCAAGACAGACTCATAGCGCCTACAGTGGAGCCATAGCCATATTCGTGAATCAACTCTTACGCAATCAAACACCAACGATTCTAGGCGACGGAGAACAAACAAGAGACTTCGTCTACGTTGAAGACATAGTCTCAGCCAACATGCTCGCTTTAACAGAGAAAAACGCAGCTGGCGAAGTCTTCAACATAGCCACAGGTGAAGTAACAACAATAAACAAACTAGTTCAAACACTTCAGAAAATTATGGGCACGACAAATCTGAAACCAGTTCACAAAGAGCCAAGACCCGGAGACCTTCGACACAGCTACGCCAGCATCGAAAAAGCCAGAAGAATTCTGGGCTACGAACCCATGTTTCCTTTGGAGAAAGGTCTCAGAAAACTTGAAGAATGGTTACGAGCAAAACCGTCCCCGCTCACACCACAAGAGAAAGCCCGAAAAATATACAAAACCCTTAAACCAACCAAAACAAGATGATAAACCTTTCAAAACAATGACACCCAAAAATGGGAAGAAGAGCTAATGATTGACCCGATTGCCTTGGTTTCTTTGGAAAGCTTCATGATTTCACTAGTGGCATGTTTGCTTCTATTACCGCCTTACATTAAGAAAGCCAAACAGGTCGGCATCACAGGGTTGGATATTCACAAGCCTGGTTCACCAGCCATTGCTGAATGCGGCGGAGTAATACTCATTTTGGCTTACCTGCTCGGACTGTTCTTCTTCATACCATTCATCGATGAAGCCTTAAACGAAGAAATCATTGGCACAGCAGCAACCGTTCTCTTAGCATCATTTATCGGATTCATAGACGACATCTACACAACAAGGTGGCGCATAAAGGTCCTAACGCCTTTACTGGGCGGCGCTCCCTTAGCCGTCATGCGCTTGGGCAGAACAACAATGTCAACGCCCCTGGGTCTAATTGATTTTGCAGCATTAGGTCTCCTAGGGCTGGTTTTCTTCTACGTGGTCATACTGCCATTCGCGGTGACAGCCTCAGCCAACGCGGTGAACATGTTTGCAGGCTTGAACGGACAAGAAGCCGGCTCAACCGCCATAATGGCCTTGGCTCTGCTATTTTTGACCGTGCGATTGGAAAAACCCATAGGCTACATTATTCTGGTACCATTCCTCGGAGCACTTCTTGCCTTCTTGTTCTTCAATAAATATCCGTCCCGCGTTTTTCCCGGTGACGTAGGCACGTTTGGAATGGGTACAATTATAGTCTGTGTCGCCATACTCGCAGACCTCGAGCGAGCAGCCTTCATTATGTTCATACCCTACACCATCAACGCCGTTCTCTTCTTTATAGGGAAGCTGAAGAGAGAACCCCCGCCGAGAGAAGGCCAGATGAATCCAGACGGCACGCTGCCAGCCCCCAGCATATGGAGTCTTCGAAGCATTTTGCTGCGAATCCATCCGATGAAAGAAAAAACGGTGGTCTACACAATCCTGCTGTTAGTGGCAGTGTTCTCAGTTGCAGGGATGCTGGTCTACGGAACATAAGACAAAAGCCAAAGAGCAGCCCAAAAGACAGCTAAATAAGATCTAGAATGAAGCCATGGCTACCACTTGGCATCGCCAGTTGCTTAATCCTAACTATCGAAGCAGAATACTAGCGATGCAAAGTGACAACGAACGATTGCGCGGAGTGTTTAAAGCTTAAAGCTTTTTGAGATTTCTTTTAAATCAGCCGCTATGGAAATGACCAATATTGCTAAGATGGCAAGATGGGGGACAATCAACTCAAGTGGGACAGCTATAGGAAAACCCAAGAAGGCAGGCAAAATAATTGTGAAGACAAGAATTGTGAGCAGCAAATTGAACGAGTGATGTTGAAATAGGGAGATCACGTCTCTGGTTTTCCACAACAATGCTAGAGACATCAAAAAGACAGCCCACTCCAAAGAAATGTTCAAAACACTTGTAATGGGTATCTGCCAGCCATACCACCATTCAGAAACCGCAGGCCACAACGCTTGCACGCCGCCACCAGTTAACAAGTCACCCAAAAGCGAATGTTGAGTCAAAGCCACAAGAACAGGTACAGCCCGCTTCCCGTACAACCAAAAAACCGGCACAAACATTATAGCATATACAATAAGCGAGTGAGTTGGTCCTCGATGTTCCAGTCCCAGAAGCAGGTCAATGTCTGGCAGCACCGAAGCCAAGAAGATCAGAGGAACGTTTGTTTTGACATCCGAAAGTTTGGAAGCAACCTTACCCGTTAAGTAACCTAAAGCCAAGTGTCCAACTGCAAACATGTTATATTCTGCTCATGATGAATGAATTCAAAGATATAAGTTAAATCTTTTGAGATGAACATAACGTCTTTCTTCTTTGCTGCAGATTATCGACGATTTTTTTGTTTCATATCAAATTGATGAGTATGAGTGATATTGCGTGTTTAATTTAGAAGGTGACTTAAAGATCTGATCGTTCAATCATGAAAGTTCGCGGAAGCTGGATAACTAAACAAGGATAGAAAACCCGGTGCGAATCAACTTGTAGATGTGTACCACAGATTTTTTCTTCTGATTGATTTCTATAAATAGGACGCATTTAAATTGCAATTTTGGATTGCAGAGCCAAAAGTTGATATGCGTCTGGTGTGCCAGACATGATTCAGGAGCTCTTTTTCTTTTTTTCTCGCTGCGTTTTGGTTTTGTACATGTTTCGACACTATGTTTTCAGTTTTGCGGCAATTAAGGGTCGTTCTGAATACGGGCCTGAGACTCAATGTGTAGTTTTTCAGCCTTTTATTTCAATAGTTATTCCAGCTCGCAACGAGGAAAGAGTTATCGGACGTCTTCTGCAGACGCTTACTGAACTGAATTATCCACAGAGTAAACTTGAAGTCATCGTTTTGGATGACCAAAGTTCCGACCAAACGGGGGAAATTGCAGAGTATTACGCTTCTGAGCATCCTTTCTTGATTAAGGTCATACATCGTGAAGTGGGCGGGTTCGGCAAGGCTGACGTTTTGAATGAAGGTTTTAAGTATACTAGTGGCGAGATTGTAGGCTTCATTGATGCAGACTATGTTCCGGAAAAAGATATTTTGAAAAAGGTGACTCCTTGTTTTTTGGATGAAAGTCTTGCCATTGTTCAGGCTAGAATTTTCGTTTTGAATGGTCGGCGGAGCTTGGTTTCGAAGGTTGTAATGCTGGAACGACTGGGTGGTTACCGCGTCAATCAGCGGGCTCGTGAACTCTTTGGTCTGGTTCCACAGTTTGCTGGCACTGCTGGGTTTGTCAGACGGAATGCACTGTTGAAGCTGGGCGGATTTGACCCAGGTACGCTTGCAGAAGACACGGATCTGACATTTCGCGCCCTTTTCGCAGGTTTTCGGACAAGGTATCTGGATCATGCTGAGAGCGGTGAGGAAGCTGTTGAAGATCGACGCGCATATTGGCGTCAAAGGAAACGCTGGGCCAAGGGACACATGCAGTGCGCCTTCAAGCATTCTTGGCCGCTTCTGAAAAGCAGGAAACTACCATTGAAACAGAAGATCGACGGCTTGTTGTTATTGAATCTTTACTTTCTGCCAATCCTGGTTCTCTTGAGTTGGATGCTGTTGCTTGTGGTGTTCGCCTTCGGGCTTCCTACGTGGATTCCTTTTGAAATCGCTTTTGTGTCTGGCATATTTTTTGTTTTGCATGGAAATCTGGCCCCTTTTGTAGAGGTTATGGCGGGAGCAGTATGTGACAAACGTTGGAAACTGATCTCGCTTACTTGGCTGCTGGTTTTTTCCTATGTCGTAAACATGGTCATATGTTGGGTCGCTTTTTTTGACCTTTTGGCCTGTAAAATCACTGGCAGAAACCCTAATCATTGGCATAAAACCATGCACAACGGTGCATAGAAACCGCCTTTTTCCTTGAGTGCGATGCATGAAATCAGATAGAGCATGGAGGGCGCTTCTTCTCATTACACTTCACTTTTTTCAGTTCAATTTTTATGAATACAATGTGGAGATGCATTGTTCCATTGTCAGAATATTTGTTGAAACCGCGTATTTGTGCTAAATATGTGAAATTCATCAAATCTAAATGCGGGCGACGACACGATTGAAGACCAGCAGTGGAACCAATGCTTTCCTTCGAACTATCAGCCATTGACATCGTACTTTTGATAGCTGTAATGATACTGCTTTTGCTCTTCATCACGCAGAGAAGGAGTCAGTTAGCAACCGAATCCCAATTGCCCATCCAAGACCGAGAGGAAATTTTAGAAAAGCCTGAAACAACCGAAAAAACCGCTAAGGAAAAACTTTCCAAAGAGCGGTCCTCAGTGGGCTTTACGAAATGTGTTCATCATTTTGGCTATCTGAGAAACCTACCGCAGAACACACCTGTCCCAGATGAATGTTTCGGCTGCCCAAAAGTGATGCGTTGCTTGTTTCCAAACGAATAGGACTGTTGGCGTATTACCGACCCGAACTCAGCCAATTGACATCGCTACTTTCAGTCGTTTCAAATCTTGAAGTGAACAATTGGCACGTTTGATCTCGACTTCGACATCATCATCGACATTGAAGTTTAGAATTTCTTGTTCTGTACACGTGTACAACGATTATACGAGAAGGTTTATTAAATATTAATATATACTTTAGATAAGTGGTGTTGGAATGAGCACCACAAAACGCGAAGTCAAAGTAGCCATTGCAACATTAATTCTCGTCGTTTATGCTTTGTCCTTGTCCTTGCTAACTCAGGTAATGTCGTCTCTTCAGGCAAACTCGCGTATTTCTAACAGCGGGTCTTTGAAAGCTGTGGGAGTTGGCGTCTATTGGGATTCGGCCCTAACAAATCGCGTTTCTTCGATTAATTGGGGCCTTATTGAACCAGGTTCTGGCGTGAACAAAACGGTTTACATTCGGAATGAAGGAAATACTCCATCTACTATAAGCATGTCCACGTCAAACTGGAGCCCATCGAACGCCTCCAGTTACATGACACTCAGCTGGGATTACGGTGGTCAAACTCTCAAGGTGAATGAAGCAATTCAAGTGAAATTCACACTATCTGTGCTATCAAGTATATCAGGAATATCGAATTTCAGCTTTGACATTACAATAACAACCAGCGGATGAGAAACAGATTTTTTGGCGCCCAGCTTTTCTACTATCTTAATGCCACTATGAAAAGGTCTATTTCAACAATCTTCCTCTTTTTCTTTACGTCGCGTCAACCATCGCGGTTCGTAAGTTTCTTGCTCTGACAGAATAGTGATTGATACTTAGATTCGGGCGAGTTGGTAAAAGTGCGCTTGTTTGAATTAGTTCATGTTTTTCAATTGAGCTTGAGAGAGTGCGAAAGTTTAGTGTTTTCGAGTTTCGGCGTTTAGTCAACCAACCCATTCGGACTAGTTGGTTGAGGTAGCTGCTCTCGATGGCGCGGGAACGTCCCGTTTGATTGGACACCTGCGTTGCGTGGCATTCACCTTCGGATGCTACAACCAGGTAGGTTTTTCGAAGATTATCTGGCAACGACAAAAGCTTTGATTCGGAAATATGAAGTGGTTGGGGATTCCAGTTTGAAAACATTTTTTCTATATCGTCAAGGCGATGGCGAATACTCTGCAGCTCTTCAAGAATTCGATCTAATCTTACCAACGTTTATGCTCCTCTCAACTGGGCAATTCTTTTTCGGTTAAGCATTAAGAATAAATTTAAGGTTTTTTGATGAGTGCTCTTTACCATCTTGTTAACTCCTCTCGGAAAGTCCATGCGCACATGCAAATCTAACTTTGCAAAACTGCAAATGTGAATTAACAAGACCCTGTAGAAAGTCAGAGTCTCAAGTCTTTTACGGTTGTGCCAGCAAACTTGTCAAAATATCTGATAAATCTCTCGTCCTTGAGCCTGAGCCCAATCAGCAGGTCGAAGGGCAGAAGAAAGACTTTGCCAAAATTCCTCACGGCAGCATGATCATAGAAAAGCTTTTTGCCGTCAACTCGCACCACCATCAACCCGACAATACGTTTTCCTAAGCTCTGTCCGGCAAATCCTTCAAGCAACGTAAAGTATATCCAGAAAAGAACGAGAGAAAACAGAATGACATTAAGGTCCAAAAGAGCTGCGGCTCCTTTTGTGAGCAGAGAAAAAACGTTTGGTAAAGCCAAGAAAACCAGGAAGGCTATTGCGAAATCTATTAGGAATGCGAAGACTCGTTTCTTAAACGTGGCAATGGGAAGCATGGAAGCTTTCTTTGCAACATCGACTTCAACGGCCCACGCTTCCAGGTCTCTGATTAGTCTTATTGCGTTCTCGCCAACTTTACTTAATTTGTATTTGCCTGTTGGCGTTTGTTCGAGAAAAGCAGCAAGATTTCGAATATGAAAACTCAGTTTGCCGGTATCCACGTTGAGAGCGTTCATGAGGTCTGTGAAGGAACACTCGCCCTTTTCACTTAGATTCAAGAGAATTTCTCTTCTCAAAGGATGAGATAGCACAAGTAATATTCTTGATACGCTCTCTTGACTAACTGCCATCACTCAATCCCGAACTCGTCTTGCAATGCAGCTTTCTTAATGTATTGGAGGATTGAGTTAAGTGTTTAGGTGAAAAACACTCATACACTAAGCTACAAATGAAGGATATGGTGCTTTTCGTATGTAGGAAAATGTATACAAAAGCTTTGAAAGATTTTTCTCGAAGGTTGAAGATGGTTTATCTTTTTCTACTCGGTTGGTTAGCGGCAAGACATCGTTTAATAGGGATGCTTCATTTCAAGTTAAGAGCACATTGCATCAAAGGAATTAAGGGGTCTGCAAGGCTCAAAGGTGTGAGGCTTTCCTTATCCACAGGCACGCGGTCTCACATGAATGGGTCTAGCTTTCTTAGTAGACCTAAGAGGCGCGTTTTACTTGCTTCGTTAGTTGTGATATGTGTTTTGTCAGGTCTTGGCATAATTTCAGGGTCACAATGGGGGTCAACTACCATTGGTAACCGTGGAAATGTGAAAATTGACGGGGTTGGAGTCTATAAAGACCAGAATTGCAACACGGCCATAGGATATTTGGATTGGGGAACCCTTGAACCAGCCTCTGCCCAAAACATTACACTCTATATCAGAAATGAGGGAAACCATGTTGCAACTCTCTTCATGGCGACCGACAATTGGAACCCGACTAATGCATCTAATTACATGAGTCTGAGCTGGAACTACGATGGCAGAATGCTTAGTCCTATGGAGACTACCGAGGTAACTTTAACGTTGTCTGTGTCTGTAAACGTAGAAAACATAGTTGACTTCAGTTTTGATGTAATCATCGGAGTGAATGGATAACCTCCAGAAGTTTTTTTGGGTTGCCTAGCTTTAGCTAGAATGCTGGCAAGCATCGCGGCTTGCATGTTACAGGCGCGGTCGATTTTTTTCTTGAGAATTACTTTATGGGAACAAAAAAGTTCTGTATAATAGTGAGGTTCTCAATTTTTTAAACAAGGTTTACACTCGCTATCGAAGATGGCCAAGCTCCTTATGTTGGCAGAAGCACCGATCGATACTTAAAGGGTCGCGTATTTGTGAAGTAGGATTGTTTGAAACGTCGCGCGCGTAAAGGATGCTTCAACGCAGATTAATTATGGCTGTCCTCTTTTTGACCAAAGCGAAGGCTATAATGCCTACTAGCGAAGCCATCAGTGGGCCAATGGTACCTAACGGGTTTTCAGGAATGACGTGTAGGTGACCCACGCTCTTTATTGTACCCCCGGCTACGTATTCGGGGCCGGTCCCGGTTGCATCTTTATAATGGACCGTGAGAGTTTCGCAATATGGTATTTCGACAAAGACCCCTCCGTCAAACCAGCCTACTTGCCACCCTAATGGGGCGCTCGCATCACCAACTCCCAAGGTGCCTTGACCACCACCTGTCGTAAGAATGTGCACTTCCACATTGGTCCAAGTCTTGACATATCCATTGTAACTTATCTTGACTTGCACAAGATCGCCTGATTCAAATTCCGTAATGCCAGCAATTTGAATATAGACTAATTGGTTAAGGACTGCCTCAAAGAAGCCATGTTCGTCTGTGGGGGCTAAGTCTGCTGGATGCTCATAGTCATCATCGGTATATATGTATAAAGTGCTACTCACCATGCCTAAGCCAACGTTAGAAGAAAACAGGAGGAACCCTAAGGTTAGGCCAAAGGCAATTATTGGAAGTCTCTTCATAGCATACTCCATTTATTAAAGCGTAATTGTGTCATATAAATACAGATAGAAGATTCTTTCCTCTGTTCTAGCTCATTTCCGTTGGTGCATCATTCTTATCGGATGTATATATCTTTTTCAAACAACCAAAGTTATTAGGTGTCTGTGGGCATATGCTGCAAGCGAACGCGGCATGCACTGACCTTATGGTTAACGGTTTAGATTGTCTGTCAAAAGCAAAGAGGGCTAAGCGGAGAGAGATCGTTTTTCCTTTAATGCATGATCATTATCCCATAATTTGTAAAAGAACGGTTAGCAAGAACAGCGTACCAACTAGTAGTGCTGCTGCTCTTAATCGTTTGTTGTTAATTAGGAGGTTTGTTTTTCCATAGTACGGAGATAGTAGTGTTGATGTTATCAGTAGGATGATGGCGGTGACGGCTAGCCAGAGACTGATGTCCCAAAAAGATAAAGGAAACTGCACTCCTATACCTCGATCATTTGATAATGGACTTCGATTGTCTTGTTGTCTTTAGGGAAAGCGACTTTTTTGATGATGATCGGCTTACCTGTGGTTCTGGTTAGGGCGATTGCAATGGAGCTGCATAAGGGGCAGCCAAGCGAGTTGCAAACGTTGGAGAGTTTTCCCACTTCCTTGCAGAAGTTCTCGTAAATGGATCCTGTTATTTTTGCTTGAATCATGTCATCTTTAACATTGATTTCCAAGTCTTCAGCTATTTCTAGGTCTTCTATGAAAAGTTCGGGCAGGTTGTCTTGAAGATATTTAAGGTCGACTTTGGTGAAGTCTTTTCCGAGTTCTTCTTCGTAGAGGTTTGCGAGGGCTAATCCAGGTGGTGTGAAACATACTCCTTCCGGGTTTTTTAGGAAAACTTTTCCTTCGGCTACTTCTTTAACCTGCGGTATGATTATCTCATTTTTGGATGGGATGAATATTGTTCCACTTTTAAGTTCCTTGAGGTGTGTTGGTGGCAGATAAACGGCCTTTCCTTCGTATTTCAGTTCATTTAGTATACGGTTGAGTGTGACAAGCGAAGGAAGAGAGGTGGAATATAAGAGGCTCGCTCTAACGAGTTTTGCAGGTCTTATGAAAACAAGAAGGGAGCCCCAAAAAGTTAGGCCTAAACCAATGAAAGCTAGGATGGATGACACACAAATTATTGAAACTGTTAGCGATACTACGCCGAAAAGCAGAAGTACATAACTTATTATTTCATAGGGTTTGCTCTTGAGTTTCAGTATTTCATGCCTCGATGCTTCTTTTTCGTTGTTTAGTTGTTGGACAGGATCCGGAGCATCAGCTTGAGACCTAATGCGAGGTGGATTCCTTTCTTTGAATAGAGAGTGTTGTTTTTTGTTTCCAAGCAATGTGATTGCTATGATTATGCTTGATAGTACGATTCCTGATGCTACGATGATTAATACTTGCGTGAAAAGATAGCTTAGATCTATGGGCAAATCGGTTCACATCCATATTTTCGGCTTCGCTTTTTGTTTTTAGGTCACTTGAAGGATATTCGGGGTTTCCATACGAGTATCGGTTCGTCTTCTCTGTTAGCTATTTCCCTTTTCACAAGACCAGCCTTATAGGCCTCGTCGAGCTTTTGAATAAGCACATTTAAAGCAATAGGTTTTCTTGCAAGTTTTTGATAGTGTGAAGCTATTGCGATGCCGGTGGATTTGTCTTCTCTGTTGGCTGCATGAGTAGCTTGTAGGATAAGTCTTTCTTCCTTTAAGGCGAGCTTCTTGTAGACTTGCAGGTTTGATTTTTTTTCTTTTCGGTTTTTCATTGATTGAAACACCAATGCGATTGTGAGTAATGTTATTGTTATTGTTATAAGGGTGGCACCGTTTTGAGAAATGATCAAGGTGATTTTGGACCATGTTTTGATAGGTTGCCAGTAGTTGGCGATGGCTTTGCCGAATTGCAGGAGTTGTTCTTCGATACTAGAGATGTCTTTTAAGTCATTAACGAAGGTGATAAGGCTTATTTTTACATGCCTTTGTTCTTGGGTTGAGCCTATGTTAAAGATGGCGTTTTCGTACCAGTATAGGATTACTTGAGTTGTGTTGGTTTCGCTGTCTTGGAAGGCAAAGTAGCGAGCTGTTATTGGGGGGTTCTCAAGAAGCTGGACATCTCTTAGGCTTAATTGTGCTATACTCGGTTGTCGCCCCTGAATTTGTGGCCATGTGATGAGGCAAACTTCCCATGGGTGGAGCACGTATCTGGCTTTCGCTATTTCTATGGCTGTGAATATGGTTGTTCCTGCTCTGTTGGCTGGTATATAGGCATAGGTTAGTGATGCGTCTTGTTGACTTATTCCTTCAAATTCCGTGTCTCGGTAGATAAACTTGGTTGCGTATCCTGCAATCTCGGGCAAGATTTGTGTGGTTGCTTGCTCGCTGCCCAGAGTCTGTACGGTGACCTCTGCTGGTCCTTTTGTTAGGGCGAAAACTGGTACTTGAATATTTATAATGAGGATGGCGCTTATTATGAGGATGGCTATTTTGCAGATGTCTCGTTTGGACAGTTGAACGTTCGAGAAGTTCAGAAGTTTCCCGCAGGCAGGACAGAAATGTAGTTCGTCCTCGGGATTCTGGTTGCAATAGCTGCAAGATGTTGATTTGGGTTTGGAGGTGAAGAGTCGGATTTTGAATAGCTTTTCGGATATGGTAAGTAATAGTAGCGTTCCTATGAAGATTAGGAACAAGCCCCCTAGTAGATGGAATGTTTGCGTGGCAAGGTCCATTCCGGAATAGTTGCCTATTAGAACAATGATGGTTATTCTCAGAATGTTGAGGGCGTAGATGAGTGGGAAGCCTGTGAGGAATATTGTTGCTTTTTTCCATAGGCTTGTTCTTGCGATATAGGCTATGAATGTGGTGAAGATTAGAAAGCCTATGAGTGAGTATATACCTGAGCAGGCTATGTCTACGGCGAATGTGAGTGGGCCTTCTGCTTTTTGGAGGATTATAACTGGGTTTCCATATTGAGTTGCTAGGCTTACTGGTAGGCCGAACGTTTTTAAGATGCTGTATGTGGCTTGGGAGCTTGAAGTAGATAGTGCTGCTCCGGCTTGGTAGGCGATTTGTAGTGGTGGGGGTATGAGGAATAAGAGGAACAGTATTGGAAATGCCAGTTGCCTCAGGATCTGTATGTTGAACATAATTAAGGTGCAGGCTGTTACAAAGATTGGAAAAGCAACCATATGAAATTCGAGTGGTGTGAACTTGTAAGAACCATACCAATAGGTGAGAACGGCCATAAAAAACAGGAGCGCGCCCACAATTTCTTTATATGGAAAAATCTTTCTAGGCGACGATGAGGACTCAAACGAAATTGACGCTCTGATCGTTTTCCTTTTACGATAAATAAGATAGGCGAAAAGAAACGGTATGGTTAGGACGTAGCTCATGAACTCGCTTTGTAAAGCATCATTTACCACAATAGTCAAGTCTTGATAGAAAATTGCCAACGATGTGACTGCAATAATCGCAGATTTCAAACTCAAGGCTAAAATACTTCTACTAGGGACGGAAAGAGAAAAATTAAAGTCTGTCGTTTTTAACACCTGCACGCGTTTTTGAGTCGCGCGCAAAAGAACTTAGGTCAATAAAGAAAGCTATTTTACGAGTTGGTGCATTCGTTTTTGCGATCGAGGCTTTTCTAAATTGGATGACTTTGCGCAGTTACGCGCACCCATTAACTATGCTCTACTCCTTTAATCCCACAGCTATTGCAAATTTCCAGTCTACTATAGCATCGTCTTTGGTAACTACCATGTTGTACGCTTTTTTGAAATTTTCGTCTGCGTTAATGTGCATGAACAAGATTTTCTGCACTAAAGGTTTTGGTAAGCCACTGTTTTCTAGCCATTTTCTGGTGCTGATACGTCTCATCCAATAACTCGTCATTTTGACATCTACGAAGCCTCCCTGTTCAAGCAACGCTCTTATTTCCTCTGGCATAAACGAAACTCGCTTCTCCTTCAAAGCAAAAATATTATCGTATAATGGGCGACATTCATTGTTTGGTGGAACCCCTTCAGAGAAAACGACTAGGCCTTTAGGCTGAAGGACTCTATAGCATTCTTTTATTGCTTTTTCTCTTCCGGATAAGATGTGGTGGAAAACCATGCGGGCCGTAACTTTGGTGAATGAGTTATCTTCGAATTTCAGGTCGCGTGCATCGTCATTTTTGAAGATGACGTTAAGTGCATTTACCTTTTCTTTTGCGATACTTGTCATTTCTTTGCTCGTATCAATGGCTATTACCCTTTTCACAAGTGGAGCTATGGCTTTCGCAATTATACCCGTTCCAGTCCCTACGTCTAGCACAACGTCATCATTTTTAAAGCAGGCAGTTTCAATGAAGACTTCTAGGTAGCTTTTTTTTGTAGCCCACTCCAGACGATCATACTTGCCTGCTCTTAACTTCCAATATTCTTCCATATGATAATCTCCGAGTTTTAGACGCATTAGGTTTGGGTTGTTAGAAATTTCTAGTCTTTGTTACTTCTACTGTGAACCAGGAGCAATTGGACAAACCAATATACATTGGTTGTGATTGCAACAATTATTAGAACATTTAACATCTGATTAAAAAGGCCACTTAACGTTATCAAGAACAAATAAGTATCTTCTTCATAACGCAGGAGCATGACAGCACTGCCGATCTTATTCCTCGTTTTCTTATCGATCAGATCCAGCTGTGGGCCAAACACATTTGTTCTCTTTACTCCGACGTAATCCATCATCATAACTCCCAAGATTGCTGAAAAAGCGGTTAACTGCGTCAAAAGATTCTGTGTATGACCGTAAATTCCGAATGCTGCTCCAGAAATTATTAGCACGTTCCTAGTAATATCTAACACAGAATCCAGAAAGGCACCGAACTTCGTCTGCGAATTTTTCAGTCTCGCGATTTCTCCATCCACACAATCCAAAGTGAAAGAAACTTGTACGAGAATCGCCCCGATGATGAGATAAATATACACACCCGTAGAAAAGAGGACGGATGATAGCACTCCTACCAAGAAAGAAGTGACCGTTATCTCGTTAGGGGTTATATTAGTTCGAGCTAGATATTTGGTAATTTTAATAGAAATTCTCTTGTTGAAATATGTTGCAACGACTCCAAGTTCTCTTTTTGAACATGCTCTTAACTGTTCCTCTGTGGGTTTCATGAGGACTTTCACCTTATTCCCGTTCCTTTGAGAAATTCTCTGAACGGGAGTTTGCTTCAATTTGAATACACGAGAAAGATTAGAAAGAATAGTCTTAAGCCCATCAGTCTTAAAAATCTCAGAAGAAAAATGGTGCACGTGTCCGAAGAATACTTTTCAAGTTGTTTGAGAAAACACCATTGCTTCTTTTTATGCAATCATACATATAGCTTCTTGTTGTTCGATCATATAAAATGGCGAAGAAATGATTTCTTATGTATCTAACTTCAATGCTGTTTCTGCTCATCTGGGCCCAGTCACTTTTGTAAGATTCAGCACCCTTTAGAAAATCAAATTTCTTCAGTCCTTTGCGAATGGAATATTCAATGAGATGCTCGATTAAAAGATTACCGACGCCAAATTTGGAATATTCAGGATCAAAACCCGGATGGTAGTAGTACAATGTCTTATTGTATTCAAAGCAGAGAGCAGATGCGACTGGCCTGTCATTTATTGTCAGAAAGGATAGGTTCAACCAGTTTCTTTCTGCAAAGCATCTTGATATGTCCAGAAGAAAATCGCAAAATTTTGGGTCTCTTCCAAAAGACCCTAGAAGACCTTTCGATCTCCACCTCTTTTGATGCAAAAAAAAGAAAGTCTTCATCGCTTCTTCAAGTGATTCAAGGTCGTTCTGTTTCTTGAATTCAACTTTGTATCTCTCCCTTAACCGCTTCATACGTCTGCGCAGGTTTCTACGCATATCGCCACTTAACGTTTTGGAAAAAGCATCCCATGAGTCGGGAAGGCTTATGTAGGGACACTTGCTGGCTACTCTTTGGTCGGGCATATACATTTCTTTAGAAATCTTACGTAGACAAAGAAGAGAGTCAGCAGTTTCAGGAATTTCTCTTAGTTCCAGACAATCCCACGCAAGGTTGGTTAAGTATTTTAGAAACAGTTTCAAGGATTGCTCTTTCCCTTCCGTGAGAATGAAATTGCTGTAGTCTGTATGAGCCTCGGTTCCTATGAATTCCATCTTTCTTAGCTTAAGCCCAAATAATTTATGAACAGAGTGCATAAGAGGGGCTATTGCAACAATTTCGTTTGTGTCTTCTGCAAGCAGAATTATGGGTTTCCTTTCTTTTCCGTAATGTTTCCACCAAGTAGAAAGCCATTCCCAAGTCAAAAATATGTCATCGTCTCTACTTTTCTTGAGAACGTTATTCCACTTTTCTCGCAAGTCTATTAATTCGTTATACTCATTGAGTTCTCTTATCTTCAACATGTTTTTCATCTGCCGCTATTTTGTTTGCGCTCGCCGTCTCAGCACTGAAGAATGTGAACTTCTTTAGTCCTACATGCACTGAATGGTGGTCAAGGCACTTCTGAGGAGTTACGTTAGAGTTTCGTGCGCACGCTAATTTTAGTTGAAAAGAAAAAATGGGGAAAGTGGGGTTTTAGTCACTCCCAAGCGTATGCGTCCAAGATTGCTCCGAGTTGCTCTGCTATCGCTATTCCGGCTTCTCTATCTATCGGATTCGTCAACCATGCATCAGCCTGCGCTATGAGTGACAGCAAGTCTGCTTCAAACGGTGGACCAGTTGTACCCATCGCTACGCTAAGCTTAGCCGCAATGAGATATCTTTGCACAATAAGAATGGCGTCGCCGCCTTTAGGTTTGGTTTGCAAGATATCATACAACTCTTGGTAAGTATACCAGTGATCACCAAGATATAGCCCATCGACTAACCAGCCGATGCCATGTCTCTTCCAGTAGCCAGGAGTGTATACATGACACGCCTGCACGTTAGAAACAGTCATAGACGCCAAGATCGCTGCAGTAAAGACCATTATTCCAATTTTTTTGATCATTTTAATCCCTTCTTAACCTCATAACAAAACGAGAATATAAGCGCTTATCGTATCCTCATATAGAAGAATATTGGAAATGTTCTAGGCGATCTTAGCTTGTTCCACTATTCTTTTCGGCTCTCGGCGCGCGTAGGTAAGCCAACATTTGAACCCATTGCACTGCACAAGATTGAAATCATGCGCGCACTAATAAATGGGCAACGGATTGACAAAATGCGTCTTCAAGAGTAATTCTGCCCTTGTAATACCGGTCAAAAAGTATTCGGCGCGCATTTTTTGCGAGCTTCTTTCGCATGGTGTTATTCTCTAGAAGTAATGAAATCGTATTCGCTAACTCGGATGGCTCGTTAGGTTTGACCAATATGCCGTTCACACGATCTTCGATTAAATCGGGATTTCCTCCTACTGACGTTGCAACTACCGGAATACCACAATGCAATGCTTCTAGCAGAACTACAGGGCAACCTTCGCTTCTAGAAGGAAGCACAAATAGTGTAGCCGATTTATAATATGATGGCAGCACGCTATTATCAATGGTTTCAGTTATGAACGCTACTGTATCCTTGAGATTGAGATCTTTAACCATCTCAGTAAGGTGGTGCATATAGGTGGAATCTCTGATCGAACCTATTACAAGGACTTTAAGTTTCCTTTTGATTAATGAGACTGCTTCGACAAGCGTATCTAATCCCTTTACAGGTTGGATTCCTGCAACAGTTAATATGATTGGTTCGTTTGAAGATTTAGAAACGGTCTGTTCTTGAGTAGAGTAACACTTCGAAAGCGGGTATGAGACAAGTCTAATTCGCTTTCTGAGACTCGGAACTAACTTTCCAATTTTTCCTTGCACGGATTTTGACACAGCTAATGCATTAAGTATTCTTCTCTGTGATAATTGAAGAAAGATTGCAAGAACTTTGAAAGCTAAATAACTTACGAAACGCCCTGTTCTTCTTCTTCCGTAATAGCCAAAATCACCCGCAAAAAGGCAAACATAATTACATTTCCATGACAAAACCGAATAAATCGCAGCTGGTAATACATTTAACCCTCCTAGCACGATAACAAGCCGCGGCTTGTATTTGAAGAGAAGTTTCATAAGTTCGATATAGTATGTTAATGAGCCTACCTTACCAGTTTGAATGTCCCAAGCTATTAGGTCATCCTGCAGCGAAATCGTACTAGTGGGAACAGTCGAAGTCCCTACCAAGACAAAGCGGATCTGTGACCCGTGGCGTTGAATGAGGTTGAATATAGCTGAGTACTCAGGATGACTTTTAAAAAAATGCGCCGACTTCCATGGACTTGACTTGATTATCATTACCGTCGATTTTTTCAATTCATTCACTTTCTTACTTGATAATAGAGGGTTGAAACGCTTCATAGATTGAGACGCGCGCTTCATGCTCTTTTCATTTGTGAATAATACGTATATGAAAAAACCCGAACTTTTTACTATTCAAAGTGTTCAATAAAAGGTCCAAAAAATGAACTATAGTATTGTGAACTTTACGGACACTCAATTTTGAAAGGGGAACAGCGCACGCTTTGCAATGCAAATAACGGTGCAGAAAAGCAGAGTTTTTCTTATGTCCACTCAAAACAGTGTGCTTCTAACATCTGTAATTATCTCAAGCGCATGTGCACATCGTCTACTGGCGATTAACCTTCATTGATCGCAGAATGTCCATAACCGTCTAAATGAGCGCGAAGAAATCCAAAGCAACCTGCTATGCTTCTGAAGAAATAATGGAGTGGCAGAAGAAACACCATTTTTTTGTGAGTTATTTGATAAATCCGACATGAAAAATTGAATCCTATCCACAGGGCAAGAGGGGGCAGCTGTAACCGTTGTATGCGAGCGCGCGCAGTCTCGAATTTGTGGAAAAGGAAATGTTCTCCATAGCCGTACCAAAAGTATCTATTCCACAATGCTTTCCAAGTTGTTGGTGGATTTCCGTAATGGAATTCTGGTGATTCTGATGACCCGAATTTCCTATTTCTAAGAGCCCACCCTGACTCCTTCATCCTATGTGAAATGTCATGATCTTCTCCTGCTCCTTTAATGTTAATATCGAAGCCGCCCACTTGTTTTATAGCTTTGAGACGATAAACAGCACCAACTGTACCAATTGATTTCGGGTTTGGTTTCACTAGTAACATACCAATAGCTTCGAGTGTATCAACTAGCGTTTTTCCAATCGGAGTCAGAGTTGCATTAGCTGCCCCAACATTAGGATTTTTTTCCATAAACTCTACGTGGTTTCGCACGAAGTCCTTTTTTAACACAAGATCGTCGTCAACCCACACTATGTAATCGCCTTCGGCATTATCAACCGCAATTTGTCTTGATGCAGCGAGCCCCCTTCCTCCACTAGAAAATATTTCCGTTTTGATGTCCATTTTTGAAACAAAGTTCTTCACGACAGACAGTGTTTTGTCCGTGCTGACTTCATCAACAACAACCAGTTTCATCAATTCATGTGGAAAATCTTGTTTGACCAAGCTGTCAAGGGCTGTTCCAACCTCTTTCTCAGAATTCTTCACACACAACCCGACAGTAACCTTAACACTCATTCAAGTCACCAATAACGCACTTGTTCTCTTTGCGCGCGCGTATACGTCTCCAGCTATAGTCTTAACAGGCAAGTTACTGAGAATCTTGCAGATTTCATCATCAGTGACCCATGTTAGTAAAGCCAACCGCATAGACAGCCCCACAGAGTAATTGAACTTGACAAATCCTATCTTCGAAAGGTGTTCTACACTATGAATAGCTGGATCAATAAATTCTGGAGTAAACTCAAAGGAAAGTGTCCTGATTGGTTGAGATAAGCCTTTCAGAACCTGAAATTCAAATCCTTCTACATCAATTTTACAGAAGGAAGGTTTGCCGATTTCCTCGATCAATTTATCTAACGTTGTGATTGGAACCGCCATGGTCCCATTCCAAGTGTGATGCCGGAATCGCCCGCTAGACTTGACGCTGTTTATCCATTCTCTTGACATGGATGAAAGTGTATGCGCAGAAGAAGGACAGAGGAATAACTCTCCTTCTCCCTCTTTTTCACCAAGTGCTTTCTGTATGAGAATAGCTCGGCTGTTTCCGTAAAATTTTTTCTCAAGCTGTTGCATGCAAACTCCTTGCGGCTCTATTGCCACAACAGCAGCCCCAAGTTTGAGAAAAATCTCAGTCCACTCACCCGAATTTGCACCAACATCAAAGCATAAATCACCTTGATTGATAAATTGAGAATAAAACCTCAACATGCGCACGCGCATTTCTCGCTGATGGCGAATACGGATTAACATCTTCGGTAAATACCGCAGTTTACATGCTATTTTCCGTGGATGATTAGTCAATGTCTTAAATTTTGGTTTCAAAATCGTCAATTTTATTCTCTTCTCTCATGCGCATACAGAAACAGAAAACGGTACTAGTCACCTGGTAAAGAGTGATAGATTTCGCTGTCACCGTTTGAGTATATTTTGTTTGTCAAGTCTAGCTGATCGGATACTTCGGTGATGTTTGAAAGCTGTGTCAAGTGTTCCCGGAGGAACCCGTGGACATTTAAATACCTTAAGTAAACATATGCATTAGGCTCTATTGTCGTATGGCTGTGCAAAAAGTATTCCCATTCAACTATTTTCATGCCATAAGCTCGAAGAACATGTTTACTGGCCGTTTCGTCTGCATATATCCTAGAACTTTTTCCTGCCCTATCAGACAGCCACATGGCACTGTAGATATCTTGCTCGGGAACATAAGCCTCATAAAGGCCAGCCTTAATCCTCGGATCATTGCTTGTTTTCATTCTCGTGAAACTAATAGATCTAGAGATTGGAACATCCCCAGCGACTTCTTGAATAAACCCCACCTTGAAAAGCAAAATTATAACAAAAAGAATACACAGTATGCGCAAGCTTAGGAAACGTGCGCCCTTTATGTTCGTAAACTGTTTCAAAATCCACACTAGGAACGCTGTAACTCCTAAAACACAAACGGGAGCCAAGAATAGAAGTGAAACATGGTAGAACCTGTCCGCGAGGAATGCGGGAGCAAAAAAAGGAAAAATAAGAACCATTGCGAGAATAGAAATATTCGCTAACACAATAGGCAAGTATTCTAACTGAATGCCCATTTTTTTATATTTCCTAATGAAGACAAAAAATCCAACGATAATGAAGAAATAAGGGATCTTGTTTATTATGTAATCTGCCTTATAAGTTAAAGACAGATCGCTGAAATTAGGGGCAACAAACTCAGAAACCATTTCACCTCTTGTTTCTAAACCAAAAAAGCCAGAAGTGAAAGAAGTGACTATGTGGCTGACAAAGTCAGCGAGATTTCGGGCGACAGGAGGAGAAACAACAAAGTACCATGAAAAATTCATAACAAGAATCAATACTACAAGGGGAGCCTCTATTACGTTTCTTTTGCGTGGATTCCATTTGTTAGACGAAAGCTTTCTCCAGATAGACATGAAGATCCATGCAAACAAAATCGAGAACATGAAAATATAGGAAATTGAATAATGTGATACAACCAACGCGGCCCCGAAGATAGCTAGTAGAATTTGCCTTTTTTTTGGGTTTATATTTCTATTCAGAATTGAGAAGATCAATAGCACAAGAAAGAGTTCTCCTATTATTTCTCTTCTCTCCTCAAAATAGAACCTCGGGAATAAAATAAAGTAGAAGGCGGATAGGAAAGCTGAAATTTTTCCGAATTCTTGCTTGTACATTTGATACAGTGATAACGGCACTAGGGAGTAGAGCAAGAGATATATGACCTTGAACATCCATTCTTCTGGGATATTCAACAATTTTGAGTAGATTGTTGGAAGGATCGTTACACTTAACATCGCGTTATAGTTGAGTAAATCTGTTTCGGATAGGGAAGGGGCAGCATTCCACCATGAGTTAATGTATGTTAATCTGTAAACATAGAATTCGCCGAAGACATCCCACCCTAACAGATGAGTAGATATGAGTTGAATATGGAACAAAAGAGAAAGTGCAATTACCAGTATAACGATTGGATACAGTTTTGAGGGAATGATTTTTTTGGAAAAGACAGTGATTGTGACTAATACTATTATAGCAACTACCATCAGAAACAAAATTAGAGTGTTGGCTGACACGGCCCCGAGGATGGCCAAAAAAGGAACGCTAAAAAGAAGAAGACCTCGAAGAAGTAGGCGGAAGCTTGGTAGAGAAAATGAGCTGCCCAGATCATCTCTTCGGTAACAGAAAAAAGATATTGCCAATGAAATGGTGAATATTGTAATCGAAAGAGGTAGAACCGATAAAGGTTCGGAGACACCGATAAGAGGATATAATTCATTAATGACTAACCCAGCAAACATAAGGAACGCGATACTTATGCCCGCGGAGAATAGAACCGTATCAGTTCCACTCTTTAGATTAAGTCCGAGAATTCTGAGGACGAGAATTCCCGGTATGAATGAAATATAAGCGAAACCAATGATTTGTCGGGCGATAGGGACATCCAGAAACACAAATATCAACACTCCAAGTTGAGCAGCCAGTATAAACTTCAAAGAATTTCTCATTTCACCAAGCACCTATTTTGCGCGTGCGATTTGATCAATCATTAGTTTGGTTGTTCCAAGCTGACGAGAATCTTTGAGATTATTCTAATCAGGACGCATCTGTCCTCGCTCGCTGCTGCAAATAATGGATTCTTCAAAACTTGGATATATTACTGTGAGTTAGGAGAAAATTTTCAAAGTCACTTGTGACTTTTTGCCAACTGTATTTTTCCTCGATTATTGCCCTTCCATAAGTGCCCCATTCTTTTAGCTTCTGCTTGTTGTTATATGCGTACACCATCGCCTTCGCTATTTCTCTAGGATCTATTGATGAAAGATAGATGCCGCATTTGCCATTTCCTACAACTTGTCGATTGGCTGGAATATTGGTTATTATAACTACTTTTTTCATAGCAAGATATTCAAGAAGTTTTATGGGACATTGATGCCTCCAGTTAGGTGAATTCGGTAACGGAACAATTCCTACATCGCACATTGCAACATACTTTGGAACATCTGCATAATCTACTGCATCGTGTATAATCACTTTGTCCTGAATCCCGCTTTTCTGGACTAATTCTTTCAAGAACGAGTGGGCTGGACCTGTTCCGAGCAAAAAGAGCACGAAATGATCGTGTTTGTTTTTTAATACTTCAATGCTTTTGATGCTCTCTATAATTCCCCTATGAAAGCCGAAAACGCCATGATAAAATATTATGAATTTGTCGGTTAAACCAAGTTTCTTTCTCATTTCTGTTCCATCGTAGCTTTCTGGTTTGAAAAGCGTTGTGGATACACCGTTCGTCCAAACACCGACGAATTCCTGAGTTATGTCGAACTTGCCACAGATCTCTCTCTTCATTAGTTCAGTTACTATCGTGATTCCACAGAATGCTTTCTTTGCCATTACAACCGAAACATTAAAGCAAAGCATAGTCAGGTATCCTCTAAGACCCATATGCTTTGATTTAAATACAGGTGTGGCTCTGATTTCCAAAAATGCTTTGCACTTAGATAAACGCAAAAGAGGGTTCCATAGAGAACAAATCACAGATGGGGAAGGTTCGAGAACAACAAAATCTGGTCTCTTACTTAGAAGAAGGAAGGGCAGAGAAGCAAACACTATAAAGGCAAACAGAAGAGGCGTTATTAAAGGTGCACATCTTAAAGGAATCAAAAGCAGATGTATCCTTGAATATGCCGCTTGAAGACCTTTCTTTGAGCTCATGTCGTTAAGCCCTGCAAATACATAGATTTCGTGTCCGTGTTCAGCCAGATGTTTTAACACTTCCATCTCTGCTGCATGATGCACGAAGATACCTAAGGGCATAGGTTTTATCCATAGAATCTTTTTTCTCTGCAAATTCTTTGTTCCTTCTCTTGATTAAGAGATTTAAGAGACACCACATGCTTTCCTATAACTCTGCGAAACACTTTCTAGTATGTACACGTGCCCGCTCAAGTCGCGCGCGTGCCCTCAAAATCTTCAACTATTGAAAGCATTGTTTCAAATGTCAACATGCCGCCCTCTTCCTTTCTCTTCGCATACTGGAAAAATGGATGAAATACCTTGGTAATGCTCCTCTTTATCGATTCGTCTTTTTTGCCAAAATTCCACGGATGAAACCAAACGTGAAATGGCAACCTGTTTTTGACAGCAATGTCAATAATACTGTTTAGGAATATTGGATTAAAACTTTGACCAAGATAGAAACTCGGATGGATGTCGTACAATTGATCGTGTTTTTCTATGTACATGCCATCATTCATAAAGTTGCCATAGCCCCTATAGCATTTGTATCCATATTTATCAAGGAGGGATAAGTAAGCGACTTTGCCCTTAGGAAATACAAAGCTTTCTGGGACAACACCAAACCTTTTCATACCCGTCGATATCTTGTGCAACTCAATTTCGGCGTTAGTAACGGAGAGCTTTGTGAAATCTTTGTGAAAGTATCCATGAGACCCAATGTCATGTTTAACAGAGGACTTGAGAAGAAGGTCTATTATCGAATTGTCAACTTCAGTTAACTGTCCTCGAATAGCGAAAGTCACAGGCATCTCTAAATCATTGAAAAAATCGATAAACAAAGGGAGAGCACGCTCTTCTATTTCCCCAACTGAATATTCGCTAAGGTACTCATGAACATTGGCGTCATTTTTTCCCTTGTTTTTCACGCCTACCTCTTTACTGCCTACATCAACATCGATAGATACGACCAGCGCAGCTTTTTCAAGCCGCATCTTTGGTTTTCTCACAGTAAAAGCAACTAAATGATACAGTTGTGAAAGGGCCGAAACATATCTAGCGGGCATAACTTTTCCCATTGGACAATGTTTTGACTGAGAGCTTTTTCAAACTCCGCACAAATGAGTTTTGATGCTAGTGACTAAGCCAAAAGGAAATGTGACTGCCACAGGTTTGAGCATTTTTGCAATCTTTTTGAATTAGCTGTAGCAATGCCCTGATCAGTTAGGTATTCTGTTATGGCAACGCATCATTGCGTCATTAAGGATTTCTATGTTTCTTTGCCAATCCACTTTGGCTCTTACGGTCTCAAGCGTTTTTTCCCCGATTTCACGTCGTAGCTCTGGGTTTTTAGCTAAAGATATTACTGTCCGGGCTAGCTCGGTCACGTTTTTTGTTGGAATCAAATAACCGTTCCATCCATCCTGAATCCATTCCCTGTTAGCGGGTATGTCGGTTACCACGGGGGATAACGAGCAAGTCATTGCCTCTAATAAGCTGGCGGACGTTCCGTCAGAAAGAGATGTCGAAACGTAGATGTCTGAGGCCTTAAGATATTTGACTACATCCATATGCGGAACGTTACCAAGAAATTTTACGTTTCCTTCTACTATGTGTTTTGTTGCCCTTTGTTTAAGCTCTAGAGTCAATCGGCCTTCGCCCAGAATCAGAAACTTGGCTTTTGGCTCCTTCTTTAGAATCAATGGAATCGTATCAATTAGATAATTGACTCCATAGATGGGATTGTGCTTTCTTGTGCTGATTATCATTAGATCATCTTCAGAGAATCCTAATTCCTTTCTAACTTCAGATCTCGGTTTAGGTTCACCTTCAATTCCGTTTAAGTCAAACCATGGGAAAGCTAATATCTTACTACTGTGGCATCCAAGCTTTTCTGCGGTCTTCTTCTGAACCTCACAGTCTACAACAACGATATCCGCTTTTCTAAGAGCGTATCTCACTAATGCTCTGAAAGGAACAAACTTCGGAAATCTCATTATGTCTGAACCCCAGACAAACAGGACAAAAGGGTGATGATTTGAATACGCGGCGTAAACGCCGTATGTAGTTGCCCAGCAACCTATAAGAACGTCTGCCTTTACCTTTGATGCGTATTTCTTGAATGTAACAGCTCTTGTGGGAGTTAAGATATGTTTCCTCGCTCCGTCAAAAGGATATAAAGCTGTTGTCGGAACCAAATCCGGCATTTTTATGATCTCTATTCCTTGAGGAACATAGTTGTGAGCTGGGTGAAAAGTGAGGACACAAATTTCATTTTTATGTTTTAGTGAATTTATGAATAGAGCATCGTATAACTCTAGTCCATCATGCGCATATATGAGTTTCATTATTTTTCATCTCTGAAAGCGACAGGAGTGTTTGCTTAATGACTTCTAGAAACATGACATTCCATATGAGCGCACTAGAGCCTAGCAATGTGTATATTTGTTGAGCGTTTATGCGGCAAAGTTTTAGTGCAAGCGCGTGAAAATATGATGTAGTAATATATGTTAGAACTCTAACCTTTGAGTTCTAGTCAGTCTAAAATGCAGATGGAGTTATATATAAATGTCAAAACGACTTTTATCACTTTTAGCAGTTAGCCTTCTTTGTTTCACTGGTTTGACAGGTTTGGTTTCATCGGCCACCCAATTGCTGGGCACATCCTTATCATCGCAGGGGAGAGTGATATACGATGGACATTATGGCTTGACATTGAAGTATTCTACAGACTTCGAAAATGTAATTAAAACAGAGGAGTATTCACTAAACTTGACGATCCCAAATTACATCTATACTCAAGGTGACGGCGGGGCAAGGGTGTGGATAGAGGGGGTAGACAGAACAACACTTGGAATCACTCCTCACAGCGGTAATCGCTGTCTTGGTATGGAAGTAACTGACCTGTCTTTGTCCAGACGTGCCCAACTTGACGTTTATATTGGACAATATGCTCCACTTACAGGCGATGAATATTATTTTAAGGGATGGTATTTTTTGCCCCCAGATTGGACCATAGATACTTCAGATGAAGCGGTTGTGGCGGGAAATTACTATTCAATAGCTAACCCCTTCAGTAATATACCCAATTTTAGTCCAATGGTAGAAATCGAATTGCATCCGGGAAGGGCTGGTAACAGTTGGGATGGCACATTTGACCTCGCAGTGACTTATAGGAGTGATGAGTATTATCCCAACTGGTCCGTATATGAGAACTTTCCTTGGATGGCTCTGCGTGGAAGATGGTTCCCGATCGAGTGGTACGTGAAAATGCATGACAATGTTGGCATAGTCAGAGTCTGGGTTGACGGCACGCTTATCTGTGACAAGTCAGAAGTTGCGTTGCCGAAGGATCAAGGACCTTATATTGTTATTGGCAAAGTCTACTACGGCATTACGGATCCGTACTCAAAGCAACTTTGGGTTGACGACATAGAAATTTATGGAGTCCCATAATTCGCCGGAGTGTATGCACTATTTCTCTATCACCAAAAGATACCTTAAAGGAACCAACTTTAGGAGTCCCACTATTGAAAAGAGACTTACAAGTATTCTGCTCTTTCTGGAAGTTTTTCCTCAACAATATGCTATTCAATAAGTAAGATAAGGCGTTTCAGGTAAACCCACCGCTCAGTTTCTTTCAATTTTCTTCCAAACAGAGCTTCTTTTAAGCAAAGAAATTAAACCCAACATCAAATATACTTGGTGAAAAAGGAAACTGAGTAAGAAATCTCTAACACTATGCTGAATCGTTAAAATAACTAAAAGCGACATAAGGGCAAGTATAAATGCGAATTGAAAAAGAAAATTTTCTGATAGGACAATAAATGTAAGAATCGAAACAGTACCCAAAAAAGTTAAGATTGGACAAACAACATGCATTAAGAACTTTAAGGGAAATATCAGCGTACCAAACTTTCCATATTTTTCATTTACAAAAACATCCATGTTATGCAAAAATGCCTGAATCAAACGTTTAGCCCTACGAACTTTCTGCAGCTTCTGTTGACCAACTGTCTCTGGAACCGGCTCATACACCACTGCATTTGGAACGTAAAGAAGCCTCTGTCCACTTTTTATAATATTAATTGCTATGTTTCCATCAGTGCTCCCATAGTTGACTGGAATAAGAGAATGGACAAGTGATTCATTGAAAATGATTAATGGCCCGTTTCCGGGGAAGGCTGAATGAAGAGAACTTTCAGCCAACATGCATTGATGATAATAGTTTCGATAACTTCTTTCAGACTTTGCTGCTATCCCTTCTTCGCTAAAGATAGGTTCAATTCTCCCGGTGACGCCTCCAGCTCCGTCGAATTTCTTCAACACGGCTACCGAGTTTCTTAATGCACTTTTCTCCAGCGTAACATCAGCGTCTGTAATGCAGATTAGGCTGTTGCTGGCTTCAGGGATTGCTATATTTAGCGATTCGTTTAAACCAATTCTCTTAGAATTCTCTAAAACCTTTCCGTTAAGTCCAGACTCAGCTAACACTTTTCTAGCAATCTCCTCTGTCCCGTCATTTGACCGATCATCAATAACTATGACTTCTAGTTTTTCAATAGGATAATCTAAATGCGAAATGTTTTCTAGTTTTCTGCGAATGACTTTCGCTTCGTTGTATGCGGGTATAATGATGGAAAGTTTAGGCAAATTGGGATCTAATTGCTGAAGATGCTTTATTTTATTCACGTACCCTGCAATTTCAGTCGCGTTTCTATAAATAAAAGCGAAATACAAGAGATAGATTGAAAGGACAAAGGAGACAGACGCGAAACCCATAATGATTAATAATAACAATGTGCTATTTCCCTGTCCGCTCTCGCTATCTTTTCGTTCTTCTGTTGTTCAGCTTCATTGAAACATACGAGGAGATTTCTTTATTTATTGACGAAATGGCTTCAAGCAACTTGGGATTAATTTTCTGGCATTTCGCATAGGTTATGAATGCTTCTACGTCTTTAGGTAGACACTTTCCACTAAACGGCTTTCCACCATGAATACCGTATTTACCGATTCTAGAATCAAGAGAAACAACCTCGCTTATGAAATTGGCGTCCAATCCTAATTCGGAGCAAATCATGTAAATTTCATTAAAAAAGGAGATTTTGGCAGCTAGAAATAGATTTGAGACATATTTTATCGTTTCTGCAGTGTCCAAGTCGGTTCTGATTATTTTAGCATCAAACGAGGAGTAGATTTTTTCCAGCGTGTCTCCAGACCTCTTATCTAATTCACCGATCACTATTCTACTTGGACGTAAGAAATCATGTAAAGCATACTTTTCCCTCATAAATTCCGGGTTCACGCAAACACCAAAATCCTTGCCTGGCCTTAATTTTGAAAAACGCTGCAAAAGTGGCACTACTTTGCGACGTGTAGTTGAAGGTAGAACAGTGCTTCGAATAACAACAACCTTGTAGTCATTTGTTTTGCTCATTGCCTCTGCGATGTCGACTGTTGCTTTCTTGACACAGCTGAAGTCCATTTCTTTATTTATGGTAGGTGTGGGAACACAGATGAGTAGAACATCAGAAAATCGAACAACTTTCGCTATGTTATCAGCAACTTTATAACCCTGTCTTTTTAGAGTGCCCAGTTTCTCCTTATCAGTATCGTAAAACATTACATTATTGCCTTTCATACGAAGGGCAATACCTGTCGTTTGACCAACGGCACCTGACCCAACGATAGATACCCTCATTTCAACTCACTTTCAAATTTTCTACGAAAAACGACGCGTTTCTGTAAACAAGCTCTTTGATTTCACTAAGCTTCCTAATTCACGCTTTTATGTCAGATAGTTACAATAGCAGATTGCACATGGAAAGGCAACCAATCGCTTGCGAAGCCATAGTTCAAAGGCAAAATGCGCGTGGCAAACGTTTGCTATAAGCTTTCACTGATAATTCTTCTTAGAATTATCACGCCGTGTCTTAACTTCAGTTTTTTTTGCCCCAGCCTTGTTCTATACTGTATTGGAATCTCTACGGTCTTGTATCCTTGTCTTTTCACTCGATGATTCATTTCAGCTTCTATGTCAAATCCCTTTGACTTTGGCTCCCAATTCTTCAATATCTGCCATCTGATAACTCGCAGCCCAGTTAAAGGGTCCCGAAGACTTACTCCATTAAAAAAGCGTTGAACTAACGCTAAGAATCTATTCCCTATGAAGAAAGGACTCGGAATTGCTCTCAAATCCAATGAATGATTAAATCTGTTTCCAGAGACCATTCCGACTTCAGGGTTTTCCTCCAAAATCTGAATCATCTCAGGCACATATTCAGCAGGGTACGTAAAATCCGCATCAATGAAAACAACATACTTTACATCAGAGTCAACATATTTAATCGCCTCTGCTATAGCGTCACCCTTACCTGATCTATTTTGAAACAAAACCTCAGCCCCCATTTTTCTTGCAATCTCAACAGTTCTATCCACACTGTTACCATCAACAACCAAAAACCTCGGAATCTCCAAAACCTCCTTAAGCTCCGCTAGGCTAGATCCAATACCTTCCTCCTCATCCAGGGCCGCAATAATAACCAGCACTGAAGGAGGGCTACCGCTTTTGTTCACTTTCTTCACCTTGCGGACGCATTCAACATGGGCAAAACAGATTAAAGCTAACCAGTTATGTTTAGCCAAATCCCCACGAAACGATTATGAAACTGAAAACTCTGCGATGCTACATTGTAAAGCCAAAGCTCAAAAAACAACTGATAATAAAATCCTTTGTGCTCCGAATCCCATCTTGCAGAGGTAGTAACAACAGAAGTCACATCATTTATGGACATGCGACCTACAGACAAAGAATCATCATTGCGCGAAGCTTCTAAAACACTGAACTTTAGTGGTGCTTCCCAAGTTCCACCATCCGCAACGAAAACCTGATACTCAGAAAGTGGCGACAATGGACTGGATTCAGAAGTTGTAGCATTTGGAAGAGGTTGAGTCTGATTACGTAACTTCACATATAATAAATAGTATGATAAATCGCCGATATGATTACCCACACCGACAAAAATACTGTATGATTCATTGACCTTAATATTGAAGGGATAATCTTCAGCTTTATGATTTGGACCTAGAACCCAAAGCTCCGAAAAACTTTCCGTCCTCATAGAAGGCACAATCAACCCAAGAGTAGGAGCCGAGACAATCAACATCAAAATCAAACTGCCTGCCACGAAGACCGTGCGATACTCCTCAAGATTCATCAAAACTAACCTCCGGCTTCATTCTTAAAACCCGCTCATAGTAACGGCTCTTGAAAAAGCGCCAGCTCCAAAAACTTCCGAGACCAACCGCAACCGTCCCAACCAACGAACTCGTCATTATTAACCAATGACTCATAATCCTGTGTCCATGAGCCTCAGACTGCAATCTATCAGCCTCATTCTTCACGCGCTCGCTAATCTCAGAGCAAAAACCAGTCAAGCGAACTGCTCCATCATAGTCTCCTAACCTGTACGCAACCTTCGCCTCAGCCAACAGCTTCCCAACATCGTTCAATTGAGCCAGCAAACCTGAAACATTTGCTCCAGTTTTCTCGGCATTCAAAACTGCTTGATACGCTGAAACAACCCGTACTTCAGCCCTGGCCAAAGCCAAGGCGGTTTCATCTTCGCCGATCTGAGCAGAAGTCGAAGGCACAAAAAACTGAGTTGCCAAAACCAAGAAAATTATCAAAACGAAAGAGAATCTCAAAACAGACAAGATTCATCACTTTGTTGCTTTTCTCAATTCCTTGTTCTCATCAAGTCGGTTGAGATTGTTGTCAACTCTGCTTGCACTCGAACACATCTTCTCTAGAACAGTCTTCTCATTGTTAACATGGTTAAGATGCTCTTCTAAACTCTTGCAGCGCTTTGAATATTCTTCGTGCCGAAAGAGAAACTCTTTGCCCTTACCTGTAAGCACGTAATGATCTCCGTTCTCAGAGCTAACTAAACCCGCATCCAATACCTCGCTCAGATACCGACAAAGAAGCCTATAACTCAAATTAGCCTGATACATAATCCTAGTCTTCTTAGCCCCTCTACTAACAATAGACAGCATATCAGCAATAATCTGCAACCTATCCCTGTACTTACTCATCTAACCAACCTCAAATCAAGGAATAGTTTAAGAATTCAATAATCAAAGCGACAGCGGAAGCCTGCAACGCTCAAATCGTCACAAGCAACAGACACCTAAGAAAAACGAAAAAGTCAGATTTCTAAGAAAATAGAAAGTTTTAGACAATAGTCATCGAGCATATTTGACGCCAAATACAGGGCCTATCCAGGGTTGCACGCACACAGCCCAAAAGAAGGATAGACAATTATCTCTTAATGTGGAGCCAGCCTCTACCGCCCTTCTTCAACTGCTGACCTCTATGCTTGTCAAGTTTTTCAGGCATCTGCCTTCTACGTCTTATTAGCCTTTGCGGGATTAAAGCGGTTCTGACGAATTTTCCCCATCCGCCCACCAAGGGATTTGGCGGGATTACTTCACTGCCAATCAACAACTTGTGCTGTTGCAAGAGCTCATAAAAGTCTAAGAGCTTGAACTTTCTCGTGGCGATGATCACTGTGCCACGGTCAACAGAAAGCAGGGAATAGTCTTTATCTGCTATCCCCTCAGCTCGCACCTTGTCGTCTAAGCGGTTGCGCCACATGCTTTTCCATTGATCTTTGAATTCTTCTACAAATTCTTTCTTCTCAATAGTCGACACTCACAAATCCCCCCTGATTGGAGCGGATGGGCATCACGCTTACGAGTCGCCAATCAACTTCCTTCGCTTGCTGCCTCCACGAATGTTCTCATCAGGGATCTGATGGCCTCACTTCGGTTGGAGAACTTCGACTTCAGCTTTGTGTCAAAGGCTTCGACTAGTTCCTTGGGTGCCTTGAACTCAACGAGCAGTATTCCCTGCCTATTTTTGTTCTCATCTTTGGGCAATACATGACCCCTCTATTCATCGCCCCCGGCTGCACGAATTCTTCGCCAACCGACGGAGAAGTTGGGTAACTACAACGTCGTTATCCTATTTAAAGACCGAAGAAAAGAGCTTCTAGGGAAATGTTCTAGAGCTTTCTTCCACTTTTTCTAGAGCGTTGCTATAAAACGAACGCTCACAAACCATTTATTCTTTTTTCAATCAAAACAGTAACCACTTGGGAGAAGGAAAGGTTGCTCGCCATAGACGAGATTCTTGAGCTGCTCAAGAACGGGGACTGGCATGAGTTAAAAGAAATCTCAGACAAAACTCAGTTGCACAAATCCAAAGTTGAACTGATCACAAGTTTTTTGGCGGAATACGACTTTCTAGAGTTCGACCAAAAAGAGAAAAAGATAAAGTTGTCACCGCAACTGCTACATTTTCTAAAAAAGATTGAAGACATCGAGCAGGGAAATATCAGCCGAAAAGCGCAGTTCTAGCTCTTTTCTTAGAGTCTTATTTCTCCTTTTAACATCCACTTTGTTCATCTGGACAAGATGGCCCGTAAGTTGCGGTAGGCTTGAACAAAAGCCCTTCCTTTAGCGGTTGTGTGGTATGTGCTCGAGTCATTTTTTTCTGCAGACCTCATTTGCATAGACCTTAACAACCCTCTTTCAACCAAGAAGTTGAGGTAGATGTGGAGCTGTCTAAAGCTAAGGTTGCATCTGTACATGATGTGGGTTTTTTTGGCGCCACCTTCGGCCACGCGCAATATGTTCGCTATTATGTCTATTCGGCTTCGATGTAAAAGACTAAGTTTCCTTTCTACTTGAACCAACGACTGCACCGGAAATCGAGGTTTTTCTCGTGGGATATTTGTCTAAGATATACCAGCATATTTAAAATTTTGAGACAAAAAAACGACAATCAACCTTCTCTTTTTGTCTCTTTTTTATGTTGAATATGATATTGGTTCTATAATAAAACTATAGAAAACTTGATATACTTGTCAATGCGCCTGCCGAATTGTTTAGTATCTCGAAACAGTCAGTTTTCAAATGTTTTTTATTAAAAGCAGTCAGAAACTGAAACGATTTGCAGCATTTGAACATTTTTGCTTGTCTCTCTTTTGCTTTTAGGTTTCAACCGCGGATGTGATCAAGTCTTATTATCAATTTACTTGGGCTATTCTTCAGACCTGAGCTTCAACAGCACTTTTTCATTCACAGCAGCCAACCGTTTAGTGTTGGTGGGGCTGCCCGGATTTGGACCGGGGTCAAGAGAGCCCAATTGGAGAGTGTTTCTTGTCTCCTAGCCTAGACCATGCTAGCCGACAGCCCCAAATTCTGTGGTTTTCTGTTGAGTTAAAGATGCTCGGGTATAGATAAAATTTGAGTCGAAAATCCTTGATCGGCAATGTTTAGTTACTGCGTTTTTCTGACGAAACACTGCATGACTTTAGGGCATACGGCACACTCGTCTGGAATGTCCGCGTTGTCTGATAAGTTTCGTAGATATCCTAAATGATGAGGACAGTTTGTGGGCGCCTTTTGTCCAATATAGAATTCGTCTTCTACCGAAATCAATCGAGGGTGACTTGGGTCTTCCACATTTATTTCAATTCTTGATCGACAGTGTGGACAAGCGTAGTAGGTTTCTCTTACAAGCTGAGAAGTGTCAGTCATGACTATGGGCTTTTCGAAGGTTTTGCTACACATTGCGTAGGGACATTGTAACTTGCCTGATTGGTGTAAAGCGCCCATCGCGTTAGAACCTCAATATTACCTAATATGCTTAGGTATTACCAGTTAATATACGAACTTAAGTTAACTAATAAACATTTTTGCACATACGCACAACATAAATACATTAACTGGGACCATTTCGCTAGGGGACGGTTAAAAAAGCTGAAGCACATGAACTTTGAGAATGAAGGGGAAGTGATGTGCATGGGTTGGGAGGATTATGCAAACAATCCTTTGTGGCCGATTTTAGTCGAGGCTGTCCACACTATGGTTATGTATACTCATCATAAGGCTTATGTGCGTGATGTTGTTCTTGTGGAGCAGCCTAACATAGGCGTGAAGGATTTAGCGCTTAGGCTCAGCATTTCTTTGGGTGAGAGCATGGTCATTCTATATGAACTTCAAAAAGTCAAAAAATGAAAACCAGATTCATTAGACTATTTGAACCGCGGAAGCTTTGAATGCCAAGAAGACCTTAGAGTTCAGGTTGAGCTGCATCTCGTTGAATGATCGTTTGGTGATTTGAACAGTGAACTCTCTGCCAGCCTTGACCCTTAATTCCACAATCGAACCCAAGTCGGTGATTTCTTTTATTCTTCCTTCAAAGGTATTTCTGGCACTTGAGATCAGAGGCTGAACTGAAAGAATAATGTCCTCAGGACGAACATAAGCCGACACACTCCCAATCTTCTGTGATGCGGCTTCTATATGTACACCTTCCCCGATATCTATTATCGACGTGCCTTCCTCCGAAATTCTTGACATACCAGTAAAAACGTTTTCAAGCCTTGTGTAGTTCGCCAAGAGTTTAGATGGTAGCATGAAGATTTCTTGAGGTGTTCCAACTTTAACGATTCGTCCTTCAAGCAGCAGGGCTGCTCTGGTGGCTAGAGTTTCTGCTTGAAATATGTTGTGTGTAGCTATTACCATGGTTGTTTTCTTTTCTCTGTTGACCCATGAGAGCACATCTTCAATGATCGAAACGTTTTTTGGATCAATGTTTGCTGTGGGCTCGTCGAGAAGTAACATGTTCGTGTCAAGTGCTAAAGCTCTGGCTAGAGCTACTCTTTGCTGCTCGCCTCCAGACAGTTTTTTTGCTTGACGCTTTTCATAGCCTTCTAGCCGCACTGTTTTCAAAGCTTCCTTGACTCTTTCATCCGCTTCTTTTTTGGAGAGCCCTCTGAGTCTGATGCCATAGGCAATGTTTTCGTGGACACTCGTGTTGAATAACACGGCTTTTTGAAAAACCATTGTTGTCTCTAGTCTCATTTGGCTCATGTTGTTTTCGTGAATCTTTACACTGTCGAAGCGTATCTCTCCGTTGTTTGGTTTTTCGATGCCAGCCATAATCTTTAGCAGGGTTGTTTTTCCTGAACCGTTGGGTCCAAGGAGACTCAACACTTCGCCTTCTAGAACCTGTAGGTTTACACTTTCCAGAGCAGTTAAGGTTCCGTAGTTTTTGCTTATGTCTTGAAGTTCCATTGTGATTTTCATGTTTTTCGCCTTTGAATCAGGTTGACAGAAATGGTCAATGCGAATACTATTAGGAGCAATATTATTGCCAAGGCTATACTGAGTTCTATGTCCCCTTTGTTTGTTTCCAAAGCGATCTTAGTTGTCAAGACGCTTGTGAAGCCAGCTATATTTCCACCTATCATTAGAACAACGCCTAACTCGGCTATGGCTCTGTTGAAACTAGCGGTTACCGCCAGGGCAACGCCATTCATAGATTCTTTTAGAACTGCAATTGATGCCTCTGTTTCAGAGGCGCCCAAGGTTTTAGCCAAGTTTTTTATGTCTGGATCAACGGATTCGATTGCGCTTGTAATGAAGCTCACAATTACCGGAGTTATTAGAATTGCCTGTCCTATTATCATGACCGCTGGCGAATAGAGGAGGCGTAGAAAGCCCAAGGGGCCTGCTCTTGAGAATATAAGGTAGAGAATCAATCCTAAAGCTACTGTTGGTATCCCTAGCATAGAGTTGAAGAACCCCTTGATGAGGAATCTGCCGGGAAATCTTCGTAAGCCCAGCACTATTGCTACTGGGAGTCCCCATAGAACAGAGAGGAGAGTCGCTGAGCCAGAAATCAAGATTGACCTAACACTTATCTCAACGACTGTGAGGTCCCCTGAGAATATCAGTTGAAGCGCCTTTATGAAGCCTTCAATGATTTCATTTCCCAAAGCAACTTGCACCGTTTAACCGTAGAGCCCGGAGTTGCCCTTTCGATATTCTAGTGGGCATTCTGTACCGTTGAAGAAGGCACATTCTGCTATCCAATGTGCAATTGTGGGATATGTGTTTACTTTGAGAAGTCTCGCTGCTGGATAAAATAGGCTTTGCTCGTGTGCGTCCTTGCCGTACTGCTCAATGATTTGTTGACCCTCGTCTGATACGAGGAATTTTGTGAACGTCAGTGCGCCATCGAAGTTTACACTTGGATGCAATGTTTGGTTGACGGCTATGGCGCTGTAGACGTTGAGGAGGTCTTTTCCTTGACCAACCAAGACTCTTAGCGAAATCAAACCATCGTTGTTGTACTTTAGATATGTGCCCATGTCTGCCAGTGTGTATGCTGAGAAGTAATCAGCCTTCTTCAGTGTTTCACCCATTCCTGAACCAGCATTGATGTACCATGATTCCTGAGACAGAGTTTTCCAGTCGAAACCCGCGGCTGCCCACAGGATTTTCTCTTTTGCATTGGTTCCTGAGTTGTCGCCTCTTGAAACCCACTTGGCAGTTCCGTTTCTGCCGCTTTCAACAATTTTTGACAGAGCTTGTAATGGTTCGATATTGCCAATAGTTGCAGGGTCTGTTTCTGGCCCGACGATGGCGAAGAAGTTGTATGCGATTATTTTTCTGTTGACGCCAGTTCCGTCTGTGAGGAACTTCAGCTCATCGGCTGGCGAGTGAACCAGTACTAGGTCGGCGTCTCCTCTTTGTGCATGCTGGATGGCTATGCCTGTTCCAGCCGAGATGAAGTTGAGGTCTATGGAATGTTTTGTTTCAAACTCAGCTTCAACTGCGTCAAGCAATCCTGTGTCATAAAGGCTTGTTGTAGTCGAGACTATTAGACGCTCCTTCATGGAAGCTCTAAGGTAAAGTGTGGTTCCGGCAATAGAAGCGACCGCGGTCAAGATGAGTAGAGAAATCCAGAGCAGAAATGTTCTCTGCATGTTTAAGCCACGTTGTGTTTGACTGTATATATCGATACGTTATGACTTTATATGCATATCGCTCAATTTTTGGCCAAGGTACAGCTACGCGCTGTTTTTTGGCGGCAGAATTTGTCTTTGTTCCTTAGATTAGAGTCCCTTGAAATACTAGGAGTCAACGCCTTCTTCTTTTGAACAAATCTCCACCCAAGAGACACGCAGTTGCAGCGTCTATTGTTCATACTATTAGCGAATGGTTTACACCTTTCTTGGCGCGCCGCAACTAGGACAGAACGACGATGTCTGAGGCATGAGCCCGCCACAATATATGCAGGGAACCATCACCACTTCCTTAACAATCACTTCTCTAGGCGCCCTAATCTTAGCCTGCTCCAGCGGCTTGTGAATCCTCTCAAAATAAAAAATCACAAACAGTATAGGCAACCCAATAACGAAAAACAGCGAAACGAAAACAATCAATGCGGCATCCATGTTTCCTCCATTCACAACAGCAAGATTATAGATTTTATGAAATGCCACTAAGTAAACGCGTTTTTCTTACCCACCATGCCTGTTGTTGTCCTAGTTGTTCTGGAAAATTCAAGCAGCTTTACCCTCCTTCAGAGGAACACACGCAGATTGAAGGTCAAAGTTTTACTGCAGAGAGATCGTGAGCCCCTCTGCACACCATCTACAGTGGATAATGCTGGTTACGCAAACTTACAGCTTTATTTCAACTGTGCTCTTAATATCTAAATTCTTGCTTTAGCCAGATGATAAGCAAGCGCGCCCAGCCTACTCTGCTTGTTCTTGAGTTTTTTCTCGTATCCTTCGCGTATCAGTAAACTTATAGCAAATGACATACGCTCGAACATTCTAACGCTAATAACCGCAAATCGAATGTGGTTACCATGAACCACGACCTTGAGACAAGCGAGGACTTTGCACACAAGCTTGATTCTCTGGATACTCTTGCAAGATTCCGCCAGCGATTCCACATACCAAGAGGCACAATATACATGGACGGCAACAGCTTGGGCTTACTATCAGAAGACGCCGAAGCATCACTGCTCGAAAGACTAAATGAATGGAAGACTCAAGCAATAAACGGATGGTTCCTGCCACAACACTCATGGTTCTACCTAGCCGAGGAACTAGGCGCCAAATGCGCCAAACTAGTCGGAGCCAAACCAAGTGAAGTCATAGCCACAGGCACAACCACTGTCAACATACACGCATTAGTACATACATTCTACCAGCCAGACGGAAAAAGAACAAAGATACTCGCCGACGAACTCAACTTCCCAACCGACATATACGCGCTAAACAGTATAATTAAACTCAAAGGACAAAACCCCAAAGAAGACCTCATCCTTGCGCCTAGTCAAGACGGACGCATGTTAGACGAAAACAAAATAATCCAACTAATGACAGACGAAGTCGCCCTAGTCTTCCTCCCATCAGTTCTATACCGAAGCGGCCAACTTCTTGACATGTCACGCCTCACCAAAGAAGCCCACAAAAGAAACATACCAATAGGCTTCGACTGCTCTCACTCAGTCGGCGTTGTTCCACACGAATTCGACAGATGGCAAATAGATTTCGCCTTATGGTGCAGCTACAAATACCTAAACGGAGGACCAGGCGCAACAGCCTTCCTTTACGTAGGCAAGAAACATTTCAACATGGAACCTGCGCTCGCTGGCTGGTTCGGATATACCAAAAACAAACAATTCAACATGGCCCTCAACTTCGAGCACGCCCACAGTGCAGGCGGATGGCAGATAAGCTCTCCAGCCATACTGAGTTCAGCGCCACTTGAAGGTTCTCTAAACACAATACTCGAAGCCGGAATAGAAGCTATTAGAGAAAAATCCATCAAAATGACCACATACCTAATCCAACTGGTCGACAATCTCCTGGCCAAACCGCCATACAACTACACAATCGGCACACCGCGCGAACCGGACCGTCGAAGTGGACACATCGCCATCGAACACAAAAAAGCCCAAACAATAGTCCGAGCCTTAAACAGAAGAGGGGTCATACCCGACTATAGACCGCCTAACATAATAAGGACCGCACCCTCACCGCTTTACACAACATACTATGACGTCTGGAAAGTTATTCAAAATTTGAAAGACATAATCGACAAAAAACAGGCATGATACAGAAAATTGTGCCTCCGAATTGGCTGATTCGCTTGCCTGAAGCGGTTTCCGCGTTGACTATTCTCGTTTTCACCTTTCGATTCTTGCGCGCGCACAAGACTCTTGGCGGCATCTCCTTGACTAAGGACGATGCTAACACACAAAGGCCACCATAACGCTAAAGACTGAAGAAAAACATTGTCAAGATACTCCACAAATTGAGGACTTCGCCTTGAGCGCCGAGAGCCATAGTTTCAGGGCTGTTACTTTTGACCGCTGGGAAACTCTGCTCTTCGAGAGCAATGGGGCAAGCGCAACGCGATCAGCCACGCGTTCTCGAAACGTCGCAAAAACCCTAAACAAACTTGGAATCAACATCTCTTTGGATCAAGCAACATCGGCTTTGAATGAGACTGTCGATGAGCTCCTGAGGATTTGGGATCGAAACAAGGACGTTACGCATTTAGACCAGCTTCAATACGTTGTCGAATTCGCATCAAGGGGCAAGGTCAAGCTGAAAAAAGAATGGATTCCCGAACTAAGTTCAGCCTACATCTCCTCACTCTTTGAAATACGACCATACCTCAACCCAGACGCCCTCAAAGTCTTACAATGGCTCAAAAAAGAAAACATGCGCATTGGCATCATATGCAACACGGGCATAACGCCAGGATTCGGCTTGCGGAGATTCCTTTCACAAATAGGCATAGCTGAATTCTTTGACCAGATGACTTTCTCAGACGAAGTAGGCATCCGCAAACCCGACCCAAAAATATTCCACCAAACAGCGCGAAAACTGAAAACAAAACCGTGCGAGACTATTCACATAGGTGACAACCTGAAAACCGACGTGTGGGGCGCCAAAAACGCAGGGTACAAAGCCATACACCTATCGTCTAAAGAAGGACACGACAGACAAGCCGAAAATGATCCAAAATCACTTGTATCGCGTTCAAGAAACCTCGGCAACCTAAGCACAGCGCCTATAACGCCAGACAAAGCAGTAAGCTCCTTAGTCATGGCGATAAGAGCCATCAAAGAGCTAGAAACCAGACCAGCGTAGACTAAACCAGCAAGAATCATGCAGTAGCTTATCTACCATATTTCGGTTTTTATTACCTTCAACTCTTCCTGCAACTTCTTAATGCCTACGGTTGCGATCCTGAAGTTTCCATCATCAGTCTTAATCACACTTCCCTGCTTGACCAAC
>Ga0315309_1000086_pt1 | contig 51166 bp, 44 predicted proteins | sample TDP4_MG_FD_203080 | JGI IMG/M metagenome (GOLD analysis project Ga0315309, IMG submission 203080) | Freshwater sediment microbial communities from Lake Towuti, South Sulawesi, Indonesia - TDP4 | ecosystem: Environmental > Aquatic > Freshwater > Lake > Sediment | place: Indonesia: South Sulawesi... | reverse complement strand
GATGTTTGAAGACCCCTTCTGGGACTGGCTACACGAGAAGTGCCTTGGCTGTGCCGTTTGCACCTATCTCTGCCCCACCTGTCATTGCTTTGATATAGCTGATGAGACTTTAGACCAAATGGGGAGAAGGGTTCGTATCTGGGATACTTGCTCCTTCCCCCTGTTTACCCTGGAGGCATCAGGGGTTAATCCCAGACCCACCGGGAAGGAAAGGATGAGGCAAAGGGTAATGCATAAGTTTAAGTATTTTGTGGATAACCATAATGTGGCCGCCTGCGTCGGGTGTGGTCGGTGCATTAAAGACTGCCCGGTGAACCTAGATATACGGACGGTGCTAAATAGCATATTAAATAGATAGGCAAAGTAGAGATGAAGAACCCATATATCCCATTAGCGATGACAGCGGAAAAGATTGTCATTGAAACCGATGACAAGAATATAAAGACATTTAGCCTCAGTTTTCTCAATAAGGCGGAGGAAAGTAGCTTTAACTACTTGCCAGGTCAGTTTGCCCAGTTATCGGTTTTAGGTGAAGGTGAAGCCCCCTTTGGTATAGCCTCTTCCCCAACCCAACCCGGGGCGCTTGAGTTTACGGTGAACAAGGTAGGGGTGTTAACTACGGCACTCCACAACCTAGAGGAAGGAGCAATAATCGGGATAAGAGGTCCCCTCGGCAATTGCTTCCCCTTAGAATTGTTTAAAGGCAAGAATATAGTTATCGTTGGCGGCGGGTTTGCCTTTACCACCCTACGCTCTCTACTCAAATACATTTTGTATCACGAGAACCGGAGCCAGTTTAGCAATGTTACCGTTATCTATGGGGCTAGGCGCCCAGGTTTACTGCTTTATAAGGACGAATTTAAACAATGGGAAGCAAGGCCTGACCTTGGCCTGTATCTTACCGTGGACCAGGCAGACGAAGGCTGGCGTGGAAAGGTGGGGGTCGTCCCCAACGTTATCAAAGAGGTTGCCCCCAGCCCGGAGAATGCCTATGCTGTGGTTTGCGGTCCGCCAATCATGATAAAGTTTACCTTGCCAGTTCTCAGGCAACTTGGATTTCCACCGCAGAGGATTATCCTGTCACTGGAGATGAAGATGAAATGCGGGATAGGAAAATGTGGTCGGTGCAACATAGGCAACAAATATGTTTGCCAGGCTGGGCCCGTATTTACTCTAGCTCAGCTTAATGAGTTGTCTAGCGAGTATTAGCCCAGTAGCGGAAACTTTGATATAAATAGGTAATGGTAGGGGGTTAAAGTTGGAACCAATACTGGTAAATAAGCTGGATGCTAAATTCAGGGAAGAGGTTTTGGCACGGATGGAAGGTGAAGACCTGAGGCGTTGCCTAGGGTGCGGAACATGCACTGCTGGCTGCCTGGTTAGAGAGGTCGACAAGAACTATGACCCACGCAAGATAGCCCGCAGGGTCTTATTGGGGATGAAAGACTACTTTAAGGAAAAGCCCGAGATTCCCTATTCCTGTAATCTATGCGAACTATGCCAGAAGACCTGCCCTTACCGGGTGAATATAGGTGAGCTGTGTTTGGTGCTCCGTGAGTTGTTAGTAGAGGAAGGAATAGGACCGCTCCCGGCGCATAAAGTTATCAATGACGATGTAGAATGGGCGCTTTCCCCAGCCTTTGCCCTGTCCCTGCCTGACCCAGATGCCACTGAGTGCAAGCGGGCATTCTTCACCGGCTGCAATTTACCAGCCTATTCGCCTTCCCTTACCATGGCAACCTACGACTACCTTAGAAAGAAGCTACCGGGTACCGGGATTATCCTGAGGTGCTGTGGTGCCCCTTATCATGGCTTGGGAGAGCATTCCCAGTTTAAGGAGACGATGGGTGGATTAGAGCATGAGATGAGCAAATTGGGGGCTTCCGAATTGATTGTGCCCTGCCCTGATTGCTACCGCACCTTTAAGCGGGCTAACCCCAGTTTTGAGCTGAAAACGCTGTATGAGGTACTGATAGAAGTGGGCGTCCCTCAGCAGCCTAAAAATGGTCAGCGCACTTTCTCACTGCACGATTCCTGTACCGCTAGGTGGGAAACCAAGTTACAAGACAGCGTCAGGGAATTGGTCAAGCTTTCCGGGCACCAGATAGAGGAGTTAACCCACTCCAGAGAGCTTACCTTATGCTGTGGTCAGGGAGGTCTAATCCTTCCCCTTAATCCCATGCGGGTATTCAGTTTGACTAAAGAAAGGGTAGCCGAAGCCCACTTTGATATGCTTGCCTATTGTGCCGTCTGCCGTGAGACCCTTTCCGTCCATAAGTCCAGTCTGCATGTCCTCGACCTCCTATTTAATCCCCACTGGGAAAAGGATATGCGAAAACCGCCTAACAAACCATCGGTCAGAAAAGAAAACCAGTCTCAGTTTAAGTCATTATTGATGGAGAAGGGAAAGACTGGCTAAAGATTAGAGGTATCTTAGAAAGCATTTTGTCAAGGAAGACAAAATCTAAGGAGGTGCCGACGTGACCTGGGAAGAGATAAAGCTGCAGGTAAGTAGTGAAGTAAAGCAGCTACTGGAGGAGAGGCATATTTTAGAAGATGAGGTGAGGCAGGTAATACACCATGCCGAGACCGAAGATGATAAACTATACCTGCCGGATGAAAACCGGTACCTGGCTAAATTGAGGATAGGCAAAGCCACGTTCTATGTGGAATATGCTATTGAACAAGGAAGCTACATAGTCGGCTCGGCATATGCCCACAAGGCTGAGATGAAAGGATGAGTAAAATGAAACAATGGCATTGTTTTAAATGTAAACAGCCAATGGTGGAAGGTGATGTGGAGATGACTTATCTTGAAACAAGCGGTGCTGTCGAGGGGATAAAATGTCCCAAATGCGGCGCCGCTTATTTGCTTGAGGAAACAGTGGTGGAAAAAGTGAATAAGGTTGAGGAGATGCTCGAATCCAAGTAAACGAACGTCAAAAACCGGTCTTGTGGGGAAATTGTAGGACATTAATATGACTAATGAGGCTAAGGAAGAGGCGGTTAAACTATACGAATCGTGTGTCTTTGACCAGTTGTTGGGGGAGACGCTGCGCCCCGGCGGGCTAAAGCTTACGGCAAGGTTAGCTGAGGTGGCTGGCATTAGTAGTAACTATTTGGTCTTAGATATTGCCTGTGGCAAAGGCACAACCGCCTTTTTCCTAGCCAGAAAGTATGGCTGCCAGGTTATCGGCATTGACCTATCAGATAAGATGATTGCTTCCTGTCGAGCTAGGGCTGAGGAAAAAGAGATAACCAGCAGGGTAAGTTTCCTGCTCGGTGATGGTGAGAACTTGCCCTTCAGCGATTCTTCCTTTGATACTGTAATATCCGAGTGTTCCTTCTCCCTTCTTCCCAATAAGGAAGTGGCTGCCAGAGACATTGGACGCATCTTAAAGCCAGGGGGGAAGCTGGTAATGACCGATATTATCCTCAGGGGGGAGGTAAGTAAGGCGCTAAGGCGCCAGGTCAGTTTTGCCTGCTGTCTTGCAGGTGCTTGGCGAGCCGAGGAGTATATCAATCTCTTTGAACAGGTTGGTTTGCAGTCTCCTTATATAGAAGACTATTCATCCGAATTAAGGAAAATAATCTTCCAGCTCGGCACAACCTTCGGGTCTATAGATAACTTCTTGGCTGGTTTGCCAGCGGGGCCATGTCAACGGAAGGGGACAGAAGGTTCTACCCCCTCTATTTTGTCCTACCAGGAGTTTCTCAGGCTGGGGAAACCCGGCTATGCCCTGGTGGCGGTGAGTAAGAAGTGAAAGCATAGTCTTTCTTCGACCCAGATAGCGGAGGTTTGATTAACGATGGGCAAATTGCTAGGCGAGACAGAAAGTCTATGCCCGGTATGTTTTAAGCGAATCCCGGCAAGGAAGGTAGCGGACAGAGGGAAGGTCTATCTGGAAAAGACCTGCCCCGAGCATGGTGAAAGCAAGGTTCTTATCTGGCGGCAAGATGCCAGGCACTATCTGGAATGGACTACAGGCAGCGAGAGGGGCTCAGGAGCGCTTCGCAACTTTACTACGGTGGACAAAGGCTGTCCCTACGATTGTGGTCTGTGCCCGGAGCACTGGACACGAGCCTGTACCATGGTGCTGGAGGTTACCCTCAAGTGTAACCTCAGATGCCCGGTTTGCTTTGCCAGTGCTGATGAGAACGAACAATATGAACCGGATATTGAGGTCATCCGTGGTATGTATCAAGCAGCCATGGATGGAGTGGGTGCCTGCACCATCCAGCTCAGTGGCGGTGAGCCCACAGTGCGCCATGACCTACCTCGAATCGTTGCCTTGGGGCGAGAGGTTGGATTTAGTCACATCCTGATTAACACCAACGGGGTTAGAATAGCCCGGGAGCCAGACTATCTATGGCGTCTCAAGGAGGCTGGTGCCAGTGCCATTTATCTCCAGTTTGATGGGGTAACTGATGACGTTTACCGCTACACCCGAGGGCGAAATCTATTCAACATCAAAAGACAGGCGCTGGCTAACTGCGCATCTGAGAAAATCGGGGTTATTCTAGTGCCTACCATTGTTCATGGTGTTAATGACCATCAGCTAGGAAGCATCGTTCAGTTCGCCAAGGGCTGGATTCCCACCGTTAAGGGAATCCACTTCCAGCCCATAAGCTATCTGGGTCGTTACCCCCACCCACCTGGTGATGAAGACCGGATAACCATCCCTGATGTAATTCGTGCCCTAGAATGTCAGACTGACGGTGAACTCAAGGGGCAAGATTTTCTCCCCCGCCATGCCCAAGATGCCCACTGCTCGTTTTCTAGCTTCTTCATCCTGACCCAGGAGGGAAAGCTACAAGCCATGAGTAATCTAGCCCGCGGCAGGGTTACCGGCTGGGGCTCATGCTCTGAGCCTCCTCCTGAGGAGAGTTCGCGCCGCTTTATGAGCCGTCACTGGCGACTTGATGAAAGCAGCTGCCAGTCCTGTGGTGGTGACCTCTATGACCGAGTGCTAAACTATTACCTGACCATCACCTGCATGCCGTTTCAGGATGTGTGGAGTCTGGACATGGATAGACTGCGTGGGTGCTGTGGTCACGTGGTTACCCCAGCTAGGCAGATAATACCCTTCTGCGCCTATTATCTAACTAACACTAGCGGACAGAGGCTCTACCCTCAGCCAAAGCTCTAAGTAAAGGGGGGCAATATTGGAAACTATTTTTCTGGAACAGTGGCTCCACAACATAATCAGGCAAAAAGTAAAGGAGGACCCTGAATATCGGCAATTTGTCGGCAGGGAAAGCATTGACCGGCTGACCAGAGCCGATATAGACCGTTATCATCTTTTCAAACTCAGGAAGATACTCGCCTATGCTTACCACAAGAGCACTTTCTACCGCCAATTGTTTGATAGCAACGGAATAAAGGTTGATGATATAAAGTCCCTGACTGACCTAGCTAACATCCCGTTGACTAATCCTATTGACATCGCCCAACACCCCTATCGATTTGCCTGCGTTTCGCTCGGTGATATTGCCCGGATAACTACCTTTACCTCTTCAGGCACTACCGGCCCGCAAAAGAGAGTATTCTTCACCGAGGGAGACCTGGAGGTGATGACTGATTTCATGGCGGCGGGTATGAAGACAGTTGCCACCGAGGGTGATGTGGTTCAGATAATGTTGCCCAGCGCCAGACCAAATGACCAGGCTGACTTGCTGGCTAAGGGGGCAAGGAAGATGGGTGGTGTGCCAGTAATCTCCGGCATTACTCTGAGCCCGGAGCAACAACTGAGGATTATAGACCAGGCTCACCCAGCCGTCCTGTTCGGCTTAGTATCACCCATGTATCGGATTACACAGGAAACACGGCATAATCACGATTTAAAAGGGAAGGGGGTTAAGGTGGTATTCGTCACCTCTGAGTACCTATCTGATTCTATGAGAAAGCAGCTACAGGACACCTGGAATTGTGATGTCCACGTCCACTACGGACTGACTGAAATGGGGCTGGGGGTTGCCGTAGAGTGTCATGCCCATAATGGCTTTCACTTCAATGAGGCTGACCTGCTACTAGAGGTGGTAGACCCTGAGACTGGTGCAGTGTTAGCCGATGACGAAGAAGGAGAGCTGGTCTTTACCACCTTGACTAGGGAAGCAATGCCCCTGATTAGATATCGGACGCATGATATATCTCGGTTGGTTAGCACTCCCTGTGAGTGCGGGGCAGCTACCTTAAAGAAGATAGCTAATGTAACCCGAAGACTGGAAGCGATAGCCAAAATAGGCGGTGAGGATGAAATATACCCAGCAATGTTTGATGAACTTATTTTTAGTATTCCTGAGGTCATTGACTATCAGATGACCCTTGGCAAAGGAGAAGGCAGGGATACCCTTCATTTTCGGGTTGAGGTTACCACGGAGAGTCCGCACATTGGCGAGGCGATAAGGAAATTGGTATCAAGCCACCAGCTAATCAGAAAAAATGTCGCCGCCAAAAGATTGGCTTTACCCAAGGTAGAACTGGTACGCCAAGGTACGCTGAGGCGCTTAGCCAGAGCCAAGAAGCTTATCATAGACGAGCGGCAGGTAAATGTTGACCATCCTTAGAGACACCACTCTCTAGGTAGGCCAAATACTGTCATGCAGCCTAATCCTGACTGCCGAAAGACCGCATCGCCAGCAGGGTCATGGTTGCCCCAAATGCTGCCAGTACAGCAACATTGTCCCAGAGTGACATAGTATGCCCGAGCAGGTTGATACCAAAGGGCGAGCTTGGTGATGTTCCCAATACTACCTGGCGGATAGTGGCAATGCCATAGGTAGCCGGGTTAATCTTGGTCAGGACACTCATCCATGTCGGCACCCCCTGGAGGGGAAAGAAAACCCCAGATAGGAACACCATAGGAAACGTTAACATCTGCATCACTGCCTGAAATGCCTCTATAGTGCGGATGCGAGTCGCCAGCAGGACGCCGAATGAGCCCATAGCGGCAGCAAGCAGGAACATTAGTGGCAGTAGCATTAGCACCAGGTGTGGGGAGAGGGAGACACCAATCAGGGGGGCGAATAACAGGATAACCGCCCCTTGAATCAGTGCCACGGTGGCAGCACCCAACGTCTTGCCACCAGCTACCGAGGCACGGCTGATTGGTGCCACCAGCACTTCCTTCAGGAAGCCAAACTCTCTGTCCCAGACCACAGACACCCCAGCCATAAACGAGCTCATAAGCACTGTCATCCCAATTATGCCCGGGAAGATAAATTGAGCAAAATTAGTCCCAGCGCCAAGGAGTCCCATCCTACTGCTAAGGCCACTGCCGAACACGAACAGAAACAGGAGGGGCAGAGAGACCATCCCAATCATGCGCACCCGGTCACGCCAGAAACGCAGTATATCCCGGTACCATATGATGTACACTCCGCGTAGATTATTCATCTCTCCCTCCTAGCGCCGCGTGTGCCGTCCGTGTTGGCGAAACATTGCCTTGAATGCATCAGTAGTTTCCTCCCGTATTTCCCGCCCGGTGAGCTTAAGAAAGACATCATCTAGGCTCGGAGAGCGCAGGCTGACGCTCAGTATTTCGGTGCCAAATTCCTTGATAAAGGTGGGGAGAAACTCCTCTCCACTGGCTACCTCAAAGGTCAGCCCATTGCTATCACGTCTAGCCTCAATTTGGTAGCGAAGCCTGATTTCTTCAGCTGCTTGGTCATCATTGCCGGTTTTTACACAAATAATATCCTTACCTACAATCCTCTTGAGTCTCTCCGGGGTGTCCATGGCAACAAGCTTTCCATGGTCAATGATGGCAATACGGTCGGCTTTGTCAGCCTCATCCATATAGTGGGTGGTCAAGAAGATGGTAATCCCTTCACGCTCACGCAGTTCAAGTATATATTCCCATATACGGTTGCGTGTTTGTGGGTCTAGCCCCAAAGTTGGCTCATCGAGGAATAGTACTTTGGGGTAGTGTAACAGGCCCCTGGCTAGCTCTAAGCGGCGTTTCATGCCTCCGGAGTAGGTACGAACTGTACCATGGCGCTTGTCCCAGAGTTCCATCATCTTAAGCACCTGCTCAATCCGCTGTTCACGGACTGAGGCAGGTACGTGATACACCAGGGCATGAAAGCGCAGGTTCTGTAACCCGCTGAGCCTATCATCAAGACTGGGGTCTTGAAAGACTAGACCGATTGACTGGCGCACCTGGCTCTGCTGACGTACTATGTCGTAGCCATTAACAATGGCACGCCCTGATGTTGGTCTAGACAAGGTACACAGGATATTGATGGTAGTCGTCTTTCCCGCCCCGTTCGGACCTAAAAAACCAAAGATTTCCCTGGGGACCACACTAAAACTAATGTTATTTACCGCCACCAGTTGACCAAATTTTTTGACCAGGTTTTCTACTTTAATAATGTAATCGTCCATCTTTCTCCTAAAGAATAACGCTAGACTAGACACAAATTTGCGTACGTTACTATTCTAACATTTTTGGGCTCATTAGTGTTTAGAGTTAAAGGGTGATATGTGAAGAGGCTGCTATTTCCCTTTTGGCAGCAATTGAAAAAGTGCCGCTAGCATTATAGAATAATCAAGGCTAGAATTCCTGTCCGGAGATGCTATGCTCCGCAAATGCTACCTGTTCTACAGCTAGCTCACTTTCCAAAATCAAGGTTTATTGGTTGTGTATAAGAGATGAATCCATATAGTTATTCAGGTGACGTGTCCCATTTTAATCTACACTTGAAGAAAACAACTCCGAGGTGGCTCCACTATGCGGTCGATTTTCGCTCTGCCTATCCTGCACGTTATGTAAAGAATAGTATAGTCAGGGGTGAATACTTCCAACCCCAGGGGGCAGGTCATGCCCCATTAGCAATTTTGCTTCACGGGATGGGAGACCGAAGTGTAATTCCGTGCCAGCTTCTGGCACGGACTCTGGTCAAAAGGGGGATAGCTTGCTTTATTCTATATTTAGTGTTTCACTCCAGCCGCATGCCGGAAGACATAAAAAATCGGCTTCCTGCCCTTACCCTTGATGAGTGGTTTGAAAGCTATCAAATCTCAGTGATTGATGTTCGGCAGGTTATAGACTGGGCAAGCGGTAGAGCCGAGATAGACCAGGGACAGGTGGCAGTCGTTGGCATAAGCTTTGGCGGTTTCATCTCAGCAATAGCTATGGGCGTAGATAAACGCATTAGGACAGGCGTACTTATTACCAGCGGCGGAAATCTGGGAAAAGTTGCCCGGCTGAGCAAGACCTTTGGTCGCAGAATGGGATATAAGGGCACTGAAGAAGAATACCTCACTGCACAGAGGCGCTATGAACAGTATCTCGACCAAGTAGCCGAGAAAGGCTTTGAAAATGTTATCCCCACCGAGAAAGGCTTTCTAACTGACCCTATGACCTTTGCCCCCTATCTTCAAAAACGCTCGATACTGATGATTAACGCCCGTTGGGACTCGGTTATACCGAAAGAGGCTACGATAGATTTTTGGGAGGCGTGTGACAGACCTGCCATTATCTGGCTTCCCGGCACCCACACTACCATCTGGCTCTGGTATCCCTTTATCAGTAGAAAAATCACTCGTTTTCTTAAAGCAGTTCTTGAGATATAGGAGAATGAATTAGTCAGCGACCTTAATTACAGGGTTCCCTTTAACCTTACCACCTTTAGCTAGGATTAGAGCCTCTGGCAATTTATCAAATGGGAAGACCTCAACCTCGGTTTTTATCCCTATCTTTGCCGCAATCTCCAGGAATTCCCTTCCATCGTCTCGGGTGATGTTAGCCGTACTCTTTACCGAGCGCTCCATCCACAGGTGATTATAGTTCTTGACCTCAATGGGAGTCATATAGACCGCCGCCAGAACCAGCTTTCCCCCGCTATCTAGCTGGGAGAGGGCAAGCTCAACTAGATTCCCTGCCGGTGGGAATACAATTGCGGCGTCAAACTTAGTAGGCATCTTATCTTCATATCCCCCTACCCAGTCCACCCCCAGCCTTGTCGCCCAATCTTTATTCTTTTGGCTCCTGGTAATGGCATATGTTTCTATGCCCAAGTATTTCGCCACCTGGAGGACATAGGAGGCAGCCGGTCCAAACCCATAAAGCCCAAGCTTATCGCCCCTTTTTGCCTCAGTGAGTTTTAGAGCCCTGTAGCCGGTTATTCCCGGGCACATAAGAGGCGCAGCTTCAACAAAAGAAAGGGTCTTCCCAAGGCGAAAGGCAAAGTCCTGTGATACCGTTACGTATTCAGCATAGCCACCATCGGTATCCCAGCCGGTGAATTTTGCTTCAGGGCATAGGTTTTCTCGCCCTGAGCGGCAGAACCAGCAATTGCCGCAAGCGGAATTAAGCCAAGCTATGCCAGCCCCATCGCCGACTTTAAATTTGGCCACTCCCTCCCCTACCCTATCCACAACCCCAACAATCTGGTGGCCCAGGACTACAGGCGACTTTCTTAAAGGCAAATCACCCTCAGCCACATGGAGGTCAGTCCGACACACGCCACAGGCGTGCACCTTTACTCTTATCTCGCTCTCCCCTACTTGGGGAATAGGGAATTCTTGCAGTAATAGGGGTCTTGTCTCAATCGCCGCTTGCTTTTGTAAAACCCAGGCTTTCATCTCTCCGGCTACACTGTGTAGATGCTTCCATAGAAGTTTTCTGAAAGCTCATCGAAGTTTTGGCGGTAATATCTTACTGCGTTGGGCAAATAGTCCAGAATGTCTTGGGCAGTTATGCCGTCCTCACCCTTTTCCTTAGCGGCTAGGTCTCCAGAAAGCCCATGGATAAAGACGCCCATCCTCACCGCCTCTCCCAGGGGTAACCCCAGCCCATACATAGCGGCAATAGCCCCAACCAGCGCATCCCCACTCCCAGCCGTAGCCATTCCTGGATTTCCACTGGTGTTAATATATACCCTTTCATCGGGATAGCCTATGAGTGAATGAGCCCCTTTGAGCACGATGATGGCGTTGAGCCCCCTAGCTGTTTTTTGCAGCACCTGTATCTTATCTTTGTTTACTTCAGCTACTTCCATTTTGGTGATTCGTGCCATTTCACCACTGTGTGGAGTCAGAATGGTCTCGGCTTTCCTAGACCTAATAATTCCTATTTCTCTGGCAATGGCAGTGATTCCGTCACCATCTATTAGTAACGGGGTCTCGATTTCCCTTGCCAGCGCCCTCACCAGTTCCTGCGTCTCCTCATTCAGGGAAAGTCCAGGACCGATAATGACCATGCTCACTCTATTGGCTAACTCCAGAAGCTCCTCCTTACTTTCCAGGGCTAAGCTTCCCGAATTCGTCTCCTTCTGAGGGGCAAGGACAATCTCGCTCCCCTTACTTGCCAGGAATGGCGAAATGGAGCTAGGTGTGGCTAGGTAAGAGAGCCCGCCACCGGCCTTAAGGAATGAGAGGGCAGAAAAGTAAGGCGCCCCTAGATAGTTTGAAGAGCCGGCGATGAACAGAGTCCTTCCGTAACTTCCCTTATACGTGTCCTTGTCCCTTTTAGGGAGTTCTACAAGCTCATTTACCTGGACCTTTATCGACTCAGTGTTATATAGGGAAGGCGGGAAGGAAATATATGACACGTAGAGCTTACCACATAAATCAAAGCCGGGATAAAGCATGTTCCCTATTTTGGGTAGTCCATAGGTTATAGTGTAGTCGCTCCTTACTACTGAACCCATCACCTGACCAGTATCACCATTGACACCCGAGGGGATATCAATACTGAACACCTTCTTCTTACTTTCATTTATCAGTTGAATTACATCCTTATGTATTCCTGCCACTTCTCGGCTGAGACCCGTGCCAAATATGGCGTCGACGATAGCATCACAGCTCAATACGGCTTCTCTTGCTTGCTCAATTGACCCGATGTCACGGATGTCCACCGGCATCTTGGAGATGATGTCGAAGTTCTTTCTGGAGGCTCCCTCTAGTTCATCTCTTTTACCCAGAAGGAAGACTATTACCTTTCCGCCGTTTGAGTGGAGCTTTCTGGTGACGACAAATCCATCTCCTCCGTTGCTGCCGGTGCCACAGAAAATGACGAAATTTTTACCCCTCACCCCAAACTCTCTCAAAATGACAAAATACGCCGCCTCACCGGCGTTTTCCATTAGAATCTCCTGGGTGATGCCGAAGTCAGTCATAGCCTGGCGGTCCAGATTTCTCATCTCTGCCACTCGGCTCACTCTCATTTCTCTCCCCATGGCTCTCCTCCTACAGGTGCCCTTCTACAAAATCTTATAACGACTCTAACTGCTTGTCACCATCTCACTAAGTCAATGATAGGTGAAAAAGCGCTTTTAGATTTTTGACTATACTACCACGAGATACTTCTGAAAGCAAAGCCATCCAGTGTCCTTGTTTTCACCTAAGCTGCTTGACGAGAAAGCACTGGTTCAGGTATGATACCCTCTAAAAGGAAGCAATCGGTCGGTTACGGGATGAGATTTGGTCGTAAGAAAAAGGAAGAAAAACTCTATCAACAATGGACGAGATATTCTGATCTTCCACAAGAGGCTATCCCTCAAAAGGAAGCCCTGCGTGATATACAAGTGGGGAAGAAGAAACGCCGCCCCCCTACCCTCTATATATTGCTTTGGGTTGGTATAACTGTATTGTGTGTCGGTCTAGCCCTGCTCTTTGTACCTTCCTGCTGACTATCACCCCGAAATAGCATTAGTCAGTGGGAGTAGTAGGCAAAGAAAACGGGCGAAATTTGCAGGTTTTTAGTAGCATCAGGTCATTATTTTTGTCCCATGTTGCCTCAGTTGCTGGTTTTAGGCAGCCAAACCGCCTTGACAAGCCCCGAGACCTGTGGCATACTATTAATGCCTCAGGTAACTGGAGCGGTGTGGTAGAAGGGGAAGAAGCGACCAAGTAGATGCAAATCGAAAGGGAGTGACGGAGCCAAATATCACGGGAAGCAAAGGTTACCTGGGGCGTTTTTATGACGGAGTATTTTTAGGCGACTACTGGGGGTAGTTCGCCTTTTGTTTTTGTCTCCCCAGGCTCGAGTACGCCAATAAAGGGCAGGTTCCGGTACTCTTCCCTATAGTCCAGACCATAGCCGACAACAAATTTGTCCGGCACTTTGAAGCCCACGTAATCGAGGTGTATATCAGCAAGACGGCGCACCGGCTTATCCAGTAGAGTGCAAACCGCTAAGCTACTTGGTCCCTTGGCTTTTAAGTGGGTGAGTACGTAGTGTAGCGTCATACCAGTATCCACGATGTCTTCCACCATAATAACATCTCTACCAGCCACGCTCAGGTCCAGGTCTTTCACTATCTTAACCACCGAACTATCCTTGCCGCCATAATAGGATATGGCCATAAAGTCCACATCAACGGGAATAGTCATCTGCCGAATTAGGTCAGCCATAAAGCAGAAAACACCTCGCAAAACGCCTACCACAAGGGGGTGATGCTCAGCGTAGTCCTTGGATATCTGCTTTGCTAGTTCCCGCACCCGCTGTTGGATTTCAGCCGGAGAATAAAGTACCTGACTGACACCACGACCACGGAGTTGTGCCAGCGGGCCACAGCTATACTTTGCCAGCAAGCGCTCGAAGTCCCTCTTATTAAGCAGGGTTATATTGACCTCAGGGTAAAGTTGCCTGAGGCGCCGTAGCTTGCGGTTCTTCTCTGTCACCAGGCTCTGCTTGAGGGTGGTGAGCTCTACATAGAGGTTGAGCCCCGGCAAGTAGAAATCTGGAGTGAACATCTCGGTTACCCTGTCCCCTTCCCAGTTCAAGGCAAAAGACCGTGGCTCATATACCCATTCTATTTGGTAGAAGTCCAGCAAACGAGCAAACTCCTCCTCGCTGGGATGGGCAAAGGTTACCGCACGAGCTTGCTGTAATGTTGCTGTCTTGGCTGCTACCTGTCTCTCGTCTTGTTGGCTTATCCTTATTTGACACAGCTCGTTGGTGTGAAGAGCTACCGCGGTCAGGTTAGCCATGGTGGTTACGAAGTTGACATCTTGATTGCTAAACTCGCTATGCTCTTTGGTGTAGACCCTGATGCTGCCCACGGCTACGTTATCAATCATGACTGGTACGCCTAACATAGAGGCGATGCCAGCTTTAGCTGCCATTTCTGGATACTGAACACGGCTGTCCTGTTTCACATCAGTGATGATGACCGGTTCCCCGGTAACCACTTCAGCCAGGCTCTTATCAGCATCGAGCACGCCCTTGTGAATGTAGGACTGGGGCAGCCCCCACGAGGCACTATGTATTAGTTTCTTCCTGGCAGAGTCAAGCAGCATCAGCGAGGCACCAGCCTTCATCGCCCGGGCTGTGCCTCGAACAATAACACCCAAGGCATCCTTTAACGCCATATCGGAATTAGCTGTGGCTGCCGCCCTCCGCACCGCCTTGTAGTATGCTTTTTCCTTACGTACCGCCAATCTAGTCCTTCCGATACCAGTGTAGGTGCACCTAATTTTTATGTCAAGCTATTAGGTTGCTGGGTCTAGTCACTAGATATATCTGCCTACCGACTTGGCAATTGACCTGAGCTCTCCCATCAACCTAGCAAAATCTGACGGTGTCAGGGACTGGAGGCCATCGACTAAGGCTTCCTTTGGATTGGGGTGAACTTCAATAAGAAGACCATCGGCACCGGCAGCAACCGCTGCCTTGGCTATCGCCGGCACCAGTGAATAGTGGCCAGCGGCGTGACTCGGGTCAACAATCACTGGCAAATGACTAAATTTCTTGATTACAGCTATAGAAGAAATATCCAATGAAAAACGAGTGCTGTCCTCAAATGTTCTGATTCCCCGCTCGCAAAGAATGACTTGGTTATTTCCCCCTGCCAGTAAGTAGTCAGCGGCAGTAAGCCACTCGGTAACGGTACACGAAAACCCGCGTTTCAAGACCACAGGGGACTTACTCTTACCGATAGCAGTGAGCAAGGCAAAGTTTTGCATATTTCGGGAACCAACTTGAAGGACATCAGCGTATTGGGATACCAATTTGACATGGTGCGGGTCTATCACTTCGGTGACCACCGGCATATCGTACCGCTCTTTAGCCTGTGCCAGCAATTCCAGCCCGGCTTTCTCCAAGCCTTGAAAGCTAAAGGGAGAAGTACGCGGCTTGAAGGCACCACCCCGTAAGATACAGGCCCCGGATTCTTTTACCACCTTGGCTGCTTCCATAAGCTGTTCTTCACTTTCTACAGCACAAGGCCCTGCCATGACGGCGAAGCGCTTACCCCCAACCTCAATTCCATTTATGTAAACCAGGCTGTTTTCTGACTTAAATTCACGGGAAGCAAGCTTGTATGGCTTCATAATTCGGGTTACTCTTTCAACCCCGGGGAGCACAGCAAAAGTATCTGTGGACAATTGTCCGGTAATACTTCCCAGTATAGCGACCACTGTTTTGTCAGTACCTAAGTTCAGCTGGACGTCCAGTCCCAATGACTTGGCTCTTTGCACTACGCCATCTATCTCCTCGGAGGTAGTGCCTTTTCTCATTTCAACTATCATAGTGGGTTACATCAACTCCTTTATAAGCCAGAATTTCTAATCCCGGCTGACCAAGCGGAAGTCAACCAGTCCTTGGACACTCACCACAAAGCCTTTGACAAAGGGCTTTGTCAGAACATAGTCCCTGCCAAAGCTAAGAGGAATAGCGGCAACATTCTGCCGCAGGAGTTCCTCTACTTCTTGGTACAACTGGTATCTTACTTGGAGGTTTGACTCAGTACGTGCCTTTTCAAGAAGTTGGTCTACTTTAGGGTTAGTGTACTTGCCTACGTTATTGGTAGCCTTGGAGTGGAAAAGGAGGTCTAAGAAGTTTTCTGGGTCGGGGTAGTCAGCAATCCAGGCATAATGATACAGGTTCTCCATCTCAGTTTCTAGCTTGTAGTAGTAGTCCTCAGGCGCTACCAGCTTTATCTCAACCCTTACCCCCAAGTTCTCCTGCCACATGTCAATCAAAGCTTCTATCTCAGGGGAGGGGGCGGTGTACCCGGCAGCAACAAAAGTTATTGGCGGTAGGTTCTGTCCATAAGCGGACTCTGCCAGCAAGCGGCGGGCTTCTTCAGGGTCAAATGGAATAGGCATCAACCCTGGATTATAGGCAGGAAGACCCGGGGGTAGGAAACCATGAGCTATCTCCACCCGATCCTTGAAGACCTCCCTGATTAAACGCTCCCGGTCAACAGCTAAGAGAAAGCTCCGTCGAACAGCAACATCATCAAAAGGCGGCTTCGTGGTGTCGAAGCCAATAAAGGAGACACTGAGCTGGGCTACCTCGGTAAACTCCTCTGCCAGCGGGTTACCCGGCTGGGTGATTTCTTCTATTTCCTCAATCACCGGGAAGGCTACGTCAACTTCGCCGGTTTCATACATACGCAGGGGACTTAAACCTAGATGACGGAAGACTATATAAGGGATTTTGGCTGGCGTTCCATAGTAATCTGGGTTTCGCTCTAAAGCCATGATAATCCCCGGCTGCCACCCTTTTAAGCGAAAAGGACCGGTGCCATTAGGATTCAGCCACCACTGCTCTCCTCCCTCCACCACATTAGCACGGTCAACCACAAAGGCTACAGGGTGGGTGAGCTTGGCTAGGAAGTAAACCTTAGCCGCATCAATGGTTACCTGTAGCGTTCTTGCATCAACGACCTCCACCCCCCGGATTTCAGTCGCCTTCCCTTCTGCCACCTCCTTCACCCCAATAATGTCGCCCAAGTAGGTGAGGACGGTACTTGAACCAGTCAGGGCAGCTCGCTCCCATGAGTATTTAATATCCTCGGCAGTAACTTGCTTTCCGCTATGAAAGCGAGCATCACGGCGAAGATAAAAGGTATAGACCTTTCCATCAGTGGATACTTCATAATTCTCGGCTAGGTCGGGGATGAGCTCCAAAGTCGGGGTAAATGCCACCAGACCACTGAAAATCTGAGTTATATACTGGACGGAAAGCGATTCGGTAACTTGAGCCGGGTCTAACGTTAGTGGCTCTGGGAAGAAGAGGGTAAGGCTTTCCTGGCGCGAGATACCGAAGGGGCGAGGCTCTTCTAGTTGTAGGCTATGTAAACAATAAAGAAAATCTTGCTCCCTTTCTTTAAAGAGGGTACCAGTTGAAAGCAGACTCAGAACCAAAGCTTGGCTGCCTCGCGTTGCTACCAGGAGAACCCCCTGCATTTCTTGTTCCCCCCTGCCTGCGCTGTAAATCATCTCGTAAGCCGGGGCTTCTCCTTCAAGCTTAACCTCATTTTCAGAGAGCACTTTGGCACCGGGCAAAGTTAGAATATCGGCAATTAGAGTGTCAGCTATTTTGTCTGGAGCCAGAACTTCAGCCCCATAGGTTACAGATGCTGCCAGAGCTGGCAGGCCGCCCTCTGGAGGGGTCATGACTACCACTGGTGAGAAATCCCCGGTTTCTTGTGCTTGCCAATCACTGGGATAGCCCAATCTAAAACCGAAAATGGTATTTTGGTAGTAGGCAAGGGGTATGGCAGGTGCTGGGGCAGGAGTAGGAGTAGGTGGGGTGGGAGCTGGAGGTGGGGTGGGAGGTGCCGGAGCACCCTCGGGTTTGCAGGAAAACCCGGCGACTGAAACCAGCAATATGAGAGCGATTACGATAATTAAGCCTGTCTTCGTCTTCATATCCTTTCATTAGAGACCAATCTGGTACTCAGGCTTTTGGTTAGATTTAATAACAGGACGACCTACTTCGTCAAGCCAGTAATTTCTATGGTATAATAATAACAAATTTACAGATTCTAAGGGAGTAAGCATGGCAAGATGGCGGATTAGCTTAACATTAGCCCTAGTGGCAATCATTAGCTTTTTAGTCGTTCCCTCTTTAGTCAGTGCTGAGGCCCCTTTGGCAGGGCAAAGGCTAACACCTGAGCTCCTTCTACCCTCCCAACCGGAGTTGCTTTCTGGACAGGCATGGTTGTTAGTCACCGGGCAAGACCCTGCCTCACGCTTGAGCTACAGATTTGGCGATGGGATAGGGGAACCACCTGAGGTTCAGCTCCAGGCTATCGGTCCAGCGGGAGCTGCCCTGGTTCCGTACCGAAGCCCAGCGGCTAAGTTTAGTCGGACTATCTTACTCTCTCGTGACACGGGGCGCTTACCTTATCAGTGTGGGCCTCACCTGGCAGTTCATCCTAAAGACCCAGGCCACATCGCAGTGGTGTTAATGGACTACAATTTCCCTGGGGTATCCAGCTATGTAAGTATTGATGGGGGGGCTACCTGGGACGGGCCACACCAGCCTAGAATCCCCCGTGGGGAGTACACCGGGGTGGGTGACCCTGTCGTTGCTTTTGACCGGAATGGAAACAGCTATGCCTGCCAGATGTCAGTGAGAATAGTTGATTTCAGGTTAGATAATTTAGTCGGTTCTGCCGTGGTGGCTAGTATTCCGGTAAGCTACTCCACTGATGGTGGCTTTTCCTGGGAAGAGACTGTCCTTGCTTCCTCGGGTGGGGTGGAAGCGCAGGCTTATCTCCCGGCTGAGGGCGAACACCTGAGAGGGGAGGTATGGGTCAGTTTCCTTGACAAGCCTTGGATATGTGTCGGGCCTAACCCAGAGAAGCCTGAGCAAGATACCATCTATCTTACCTATACTAACTTTATCGACCGATACCGGCTCATCTGGATGGATGAGCTACCGGTACTAGACCTTGTTGAGGAGCAAGCCGTTATTGAATTAGTCCGGTCTGAGGATGGCGGGCTTACCTGGAGCCGACCAATCCGACTCAGCCCACAGGTCTATATTCGTGGAGGGGGTGGACTCGTCCGCCGGGTAGTCCAGGGGTCTCAGCCGGTGGTAGCCCCCGATGGCACTGTCTATGTAGCATGGTTTGATAGCACCACCGATGGCACCTGGCAGGGGGTGGCAGAAATATGGGTGGCTTCTTCCAAAGACCAGGGGCGTACCTTTAGCCAACCCCGCTTGGCAGCCAGGTTCTCTGAGGTAGGCTATTTGCCCCGCTCGGCTTCTTTCCGTCTATGGGGCACAGGTTTCCCCCAAATGGTGGTTAGTCCTGAAGGGGAAATCTATATTGTTTATACTGCCTTCCCAGCCGATAACCCTGAGGACGGAGGCGATGTCTTTATTGTTCGTTCCTTTGATGGAGGCAAGACATGGGAGCGCTGGGTTAGGGTAAACGATGATGAGACCGGGCGTTTCCAATTCTTCCCGGCTATTGCTGTAGACCCGGAGGGCAACCTCCATATGATATGGGGGGATACCAGGGATGACCCGGCTGAACTTTCCTATCATATTTATTATTCTTGCTCCAAGGATAAGGGGGAGACCTGGGAATTTAACAGTCGGGTTAGTGATTTTCCGTCCAACCCGAATTACGCCTTCCCCCGTGGTCGGTACATCGGCGATTACTTTTCTATCAAGGCCATAGAGGATGACGTTTATATCACCTGGGCAGATAGCCGCCTTGGGGAAGTAACCGGAACTAATCAGAAAATTGGCTTTGCTCGAAAGCAACTCATGCCGGTCCCGACTATCTTCGTCTCGCCTCCCTCCGGTCCCGCCGGTCGGGATATAATCGTCAGCGGGCATTATTTCCAGCCGGATTCTGAGATTTTTGTCGAGGTAGGTGAGGTTATCACCGCCACCGGGCGCACCGCTGAGGACGGGACATTTTCTATTACCATCTTCGCCCCTATCAGTGGGGAGGGCGCTAGGTCGATAACAGCAATGGATATCTCAGGTAATGTTGCCACTGCTTCCTTCTTTACCGAGTTTGGCTTTGACAGTCTAAAGCAGAGTATCAGCGACGTTGAACAACGCTTGGGTGAACTTGGTGGACAGGGTGTACCCCCTGCTGAAGCCACACCGGGGGCAGCCGAGGGTTACCCTTGGCTGGTACCAGCCCTGGCTGGAGCCCTTGGCGGTGTTATTGGTGCCTTAGTCGTGGTCTGGTATCGCACCCGCACCAGGAGAAGTCAATAATATTAAAACCTCTTTAAGAATCTTTCAGCCGGGGATTATCAATTGGGATAAGAGAGGAAGACTTCTATGAGGCGGGCTTACCGCTATCTAGGTTTAATAGCTCTGGGGCTAATCCTTACTGGATTGGGGGTAGTCCTTGTCCACCCGGCTATAGCCTACGAGCCGCTCCATACCAAGCCCGGACCGGCGGTAGACAGGGTCTATTTTAAGGCTTTTCATGTGGACATTGCCGCTCCTTCGCTACAGAGGGGCGATATGGACCTCTACATCTATAGCCTTAAAACGATAATGGCTGAGAAATTTAAGGACACTCCCGGGGTTCATATGTATCAAGCTCCAGCTACCTCCCTTTCCCTGGTTCTTAATCCCAGCCCTGCCCCTGAAGGACAGTTAAACCCCTTGTCCATACGGGAAGTAAGGTTTGCCCTCAACTACATAATAGACCGAGAGTTCGTAGCCCATGAGATTTTTAAGGGCATGGCGGTGCCCATGTTGGCTCACGTCGGCGCCTTTGACTATGACTACCTAAATCTTTATCCACTGTTACGGCAATACAATATCTCCTACCAGCCTGAGCTGGCTAGCCGAATAATAGAGGAGGCTATGACTAATGCCGGAGCGGTACTCGAGGATGGTTATTGGCACTATAACGGACAGCGGATTGAACTTAAGTTTATCATTCGGGTCGAGGATGAACGGAGGGAAATCGGTGACCTTATTAGAGCTGAGTTAGAGAAGCTCGGGTTTTTTGCCGTTCCCGTCTATCACATGTTTGCCCCGGCTATTTTTACCGTCTATGGCACCGACCCTCAACTATTCCAGTGGCACCTTTATACTGAAGGATGGGGTAGAGGTGCTCCAGAGCGGTACGATTTTTCCTCAATTAGTCAAATGTATGCTCCCTGGTTAGGCAATATGCCGGGATGGCAGGAAGTAGGCTACTGGCAGTATCAGAATCCGGAGTTGGATGAGCTGGGGCAGCGTATATTGAAGGGCGATTTCAAGAACTTAGAGGAAAGGAACCAGCTATACTGGCAGGCTACCGAACTGGGATTAAAAGAGGCAGTGCGCCTATGGATTGCCACGGTAATAAATAACTTCCCGGCAACGGCTGAGCTTGAAGGCGTAACCGAGGATATTACTGCCGGACCCAAAGGGCTATGGACACTGCGCGAAGCCTACGTTCCGGGGAAGGCAGAATTAACCGTTGGACACCTGTGGGTATGGACAGAAAGGACTACCTGGAATCCAGTTGGCGGCTTCACCGATGTTTACAGCAACGATATATGGAAGAATATTCACGACCCGCCTCTCTGGCGACACCCCTTCACCGGCATTCCTATCCCTTTTCGAGCTGGATACCAGGTAGAGACCGCCGGACCTACCGGCAAACTGGATGTACCCACTGACGCCTTCATCTGGGATGCCACTGCTGGCAGATTCCTGCCGGTAAAGCCAGACACCAAAGCTACCAGCAAAGTCACCTTTGATTACTCTAAATACTTTCAATCTAATTGGCACCATGGTCAGCCGATAACTATGGCTGATGTCCTCTACTCTATCTATCAATCCTTTGATTTAGCTTACAACGAGGACAAGGTCAAGATTGAGTTTGCCTTGGCTACCACCAGCAAACCTTTCCTGGAGGTATTTCGAGGTTTCAGGCTGGTTGATGATACCAAGCTCGAGGTTTACCTCGACTTCTGGCATTTTGTCCCTGACTATATAGCCGCATATGCTAGCCCGGCTTCGCTGTCAATGCCGTGGGAGATTTTGGCAGCTATGGATGAGCTTGTCTTCGTTAAACGGCAGGCAGCTTATTCCGATACCACGGCGGAGCGGTTTCAGGTGCCCTGGCTTAGCCTGGTTACTGACCGTGATGCCAGGTTAGTACGGAAGACGTTGGCTGAGTTTGTGGAAACAGGCTATTTGCCTGAATCTCCTTTTACCATAAATGCTCAGGCACTGGTAACTCAGGAGGAGGCGATTAGGAGATACCAGGCTGCTATTTCCTGGTTTGATAATTATGGCTTAATGGTGATTAGTAACGGACCGTTCAAGCTGGTAACCTTTGACCCCGCAGCCCAATTCGCTGAACTGGAAGCCTTTAGAGATTCCACCTACCCCTTCCACCCCGGGCAATGGTTCTTTGGAGTGTCTCCGGCTCTGGAGATTAAAAGCGTTGATACTCAGCCGATAGCACCGGGGGAAAGCGCAATCATAGAAATAGAAGTTAGTGGACCGGGGAAGCTCGGTGCCAATTATTTGCTCTTCGACCCGGTTGAGAGTAAGGTGCTGAAGATGGGAGAGATGGAACCAGTCTCCCCTACCCGTTTTTCACTTCGCCTTTCCCCTGAGGAGACTTCAGGTATGCAGCCGGGAGTATATCACCTCTTTGTGGTAGTTCATAGCGACGAAGTGTCTTCTCTCGCCGAGCGCAGGGTAGATATTGGAGTGTCAGTCACCCCGGGTGAGAGACCCCCGCCAGCCCAGCCAGCACCAGCAGCACCAGAGAGACCCGGGGGTATACCTGTCTTTGTTGCTCCGGTTTCTGTAGCAATAGCTGTAATCGCAGTCTTTTTGGTCCGGCGCAGACGGAGGGCTAGAAAAGCACCCCAAGCCTGATTTAACAGCGGTCGGTTTAGAGGCAAAGGATGTCGCTTGTCACCACACTGGCGGTAAGAGGATTAACCCTTTTTGGCGTCCTTATGGCCGTTCTTTTGTTAGTGGTAATAGCCCTGGGTGCCACCGGCTTTTCCGACCGTATGCTCCACGCCACTATTAACGAGGAACTGCGTGGACTCAGACAATCACTGGCTCAGACCATCCGCGACCCAGACCAACTTGAGCAAGCCCTCAGCCTACAGCGTGAAGAGCTAGTCCGCTATTACCACCTAGATAAGCCGTGGTACTTTAGACTTCCCGATATGGTGCGGCGAGTGCTCACCTTTGACCTGGGTGAAGCGCGAACGCTACGTAGTTTTGAGGGCAGTAGCCGGGTTTCCGATATTGTCAGAGAGCGGCTACTAAATACTGTCCTGCTGGTTACCACTGCCTCAATTATAACTGCTATCCTGGGACTACTTATTGGTCCAAAATTAGCCAGTCAAGCCGGAAGCAGGTTAGACCGAACAGCCTGTTTGTTCCTGGCTTTCTCCTATGCCCTTCCTGCCTGGTGGATGGGGATATTCCTAATTTTAGCCTTTTCTTTCAAATTCAATCTGTTTCCCACCGGCGGGATGTATAGTCTCCCCCCTCCCCCCGGAGGGATAGATAGACTTTTTGATCTACTCTGGCATGCAGCGCTACCCATCATTACCCTGGTCTTGGTCTCCTTTGGCTCCTGGACCTATATAGTTCGGACTATGGTGCTTAACACCGCTCAGGAGTCTTTTGTTTCCGTAGCCCGCGCTAAAGGACTGCCGGAACAGTTAATAAGGCGTCGGTACATTATTCGGGTAGCGGCTCCACCCATCGTAACTAATCTAATGCTAGGTCTGGCTGGTTCTATTGGTGGCGCTATCTTAACTGAAACGGTATTCAACTGGCCGGGAATGGGTCGGTTATACTACGATGCCGTTCTAGCCGCCGATGAGTCGGTAATCGTTGCCCTCACCTTTATCTTTACCTTGATTTACATCATTGCCCGTTTCATCCTAGAGATTCTTTATGTAATCCTAGACCCTAGAATCAGGTATGCTTGAAAATGAGACCGTGGGAAACTATAAAGTTACTCTTGGCTAGTGCCACTGGCAAAGTGGGCATAGGTCTTTTTCTCGCCTTGGTAATAGTCTCTATATATGTTGTTATTTCCTACCCCTTGGACTTTGGCACCCGCACCTGGAATAACCCGGCGGTATGGGCTGACAATCCTAAGAATGTCCCCCCGGCTTGGTCAAACGCCTTTACCGATGTGAAACGGGTAGAACATACTACTTTTAGAGCCACCAAGCCAACCGAGGTTATCCCCGCCCAAGGGATAAACACTTGGCGTTATACCTTCGCCCTAGACTATCAATTTGATGAGCCACCTACCTTTACCTCTTTTGCCTTACGCAATGTCATTTATTATTCCCGACCACCTGTTATTACGCTCTCCCTGTCACGACCTGATGGTAAAGAAATGCTACTTTATCGGCATGTGGTTCGTGGTCCAGACCCCGGGGAAAGCCTCCCCGTATCCAGATATGTGGAAGCCCCACTGCGAGTCTATCTCAGTGGCGATAATACGGTGCTCTGGAATGTTGCCGATTTCGTAAGGCAGGAGTTTAAGCTGGATACCCCGTTGTCTGAGCTTCGTGGTATGGTAGATAGAGTCATGTTTGGCATTCCGGTTGAGGAGAATGGACAAGACTTCAAGGTGCTTAATGGCAACTATACTATAATTGCCACCGCCCAGGTTTATCATCCCGAAGATTCTATAGGTGAGGTTAGCTTTGTGCTTGGGGGCTCGGTCTATGGTGTTATGGGCACCGATTCCCTAGGCAGAGACTTGGCTACCGGGCTGGTCTTCGGCTGTCCGGTGGCACTGCTTATTGGTTTAGTCACTGCAGTGCTGACGACTACCATAGGGGCATTTATGGGCATCCTCAGTGGGTACAAAGGCGGCAGAACCGATACCGCTATCCAGCGTTTCTGTGATATATTGGCTAATATCCCGCTACTGCCAATTCTAATCTTCCTAATATTTATCTTCGGGCAAAAGCTTAGATTGGTAATTTTAGTTTTGGTTGCTTTCGGTTGGCCAGGCATGACTATTTTAATCCGCTCTATGGTATTACAGTACCGCTCCAGCCAATTAGTGGAAGCTACTCGAGCTTTAGGCGCTTCACCGTGGCGCATTATGTTTCGTCACATATTCTTCCAGATAGCCCCCTTTGTCCTAGCCCAGATGATTTTCTTTACTCCGGCGGCTATTCTGGCTGAAGCTGGCTTGAGCTTCCTGGGGCTGGGTGACCCCTCTATCCCTACCTGGGGGCAAATCTTGGAGCACGGGTTCAGAACCGGCGCCGTTTACGCTGGATATTGGTGGTGGGTGCTGCCACCAGGACTGCTGATTGTGCTGGCGGCTACCACCTTCGTCCTCTTGACTTTAGGCATGGAGCCGGTAGTTAATCCCCGACTGAGGCAGTAAGAAATGGCTTTGCTTAACGTCAGCAATCTACACCTTTACTACAGAACTTCAGGGGGCATAGTGCCCGCAGTTGATGGCGTATCTTTTACTATAGAGGAGGGAGAAGCGCTCGGGCTTGTTGGCGAATCTGGGGCAGGGAAAAGCAGTCTGGCTCTTGCCTTAATGCGGATATTACCACGAAACATTGCCGCCTACGATGGAATCATAGAATTTGAAGGTGTTAATTGTCTAAAGCTTAATGATGAAGAGTTCAGAAAACGGATTAGATGGCAAAAGATGGCCATGGTCTTCCAGGGAGCTATGGAGTCCCTTAACCCGGTGATTAGGGTGGGGCATCAGGTAGTCGAGCCGTTACTTCTTCAATCTGGAATAGAACGCCAACAAGCCTATGCTGCTGCCCAGCAGCTATTAGATGTAGTGCTTCTGCCACCAGAGGTTTTTCACCGTTACCCTCATGAACTAAGTGGCGGGATGAAGCAAAGGGCAATGATAGCTATGGCGCTAATTCTTAGCCCAAAGCTAATTATTCTGGACGAGCCTACCTCGGCGCTGGACGTGATAATTCAGGCACAGGTAATGAACTTGCTGAAGAGGCTTAAGCGGGAGCTAGGGCTGTCCATCCTGTTTATTAGCCATGATGTTGCCCTCGCCAGTGACATCTGCGACACCATTGCCGTTATGTATGCCGGGGAGCTAGTTGAGAAAGGTACGGCTGAGGAAGTGCTGACTGAGCCAGGGCACCCTTATACCCAAAAGCTGCTGGCCAGCATCCCTAAGCTACGAGCCGAGGTTACACCAGAATTCATCCCGGGCGCCCCTCCAGATATGACCCATCTGCCTCAGGGGTGCCGCTTTTATCCTCGGTGCCCTCGTGCTTTCGAACAATGCCGCCGGGAGCATCCCCTCCCCTTTAGCCTAAACCTAAGGCGAGAGGTTAGGTGCTGGCTTTTCGGTGACCGGAAATGAAAGAGCTATTGATTTTAGAAAAAATAAAGATGTATTTCCAGATTAGAAAGGGCCTCTTTCGCTCTCTAATAGTAAGAGCTGTGGATGACGTTTCCTTGACGCTGAAGCAGGGGGAGACCCTCGGTATTGTGGGGGAGTCAGGGAGCGGAAAGACCACCCTAGGACGAGTATCACTGCGGTTAATAGTCCCCACTGCCGGTCGGCTTGTCTTTGATGGAGAAGATATAACCCTGGCTGATGACACCAAGTTGAAGGGCTTCCGCAGGAGAGCCCAAGGCATATTCCAAGACCCCTTTTCCACTATTGACCCCTTTATGAATGTCTATCAGATAGTGGAAGAGCCGTTGCTGGTCCATGGGATAGGCGACCGGGAGGAGAGAAAAGGGCTAGTATGTGAGACCTTGGAAGAAGTCAAGCTTACCCCGGCTCAGGAATTCATGCCAAAATATGCTCACGCATTATCTGGAGGTCAAAGACAACGCATAGCTATTGCCCGAGCTTTAATCCTTCGCCCTGATTACATCCTAGCCGATGAGCCGATTTCAATGATAGACGCCTCCAGCCGGGCAGAGATCCTTTACCTAGCTAGGGAACTCCAGGAAAAGCACGGAATGAGCTTTCTCTATATTACTCATGACATTGCTACCGCTCGACATTTCTCTCATCGAATAGCGGTGATGTATCTGGGGAAAATTGTCGAACTGGCTCCAACATCCAAGCTAATTGAGCAACCTTGCCATCCCTATACCCAAGCTTTAATTGATGCTGTGCCCACCCCCGACCCAGCAAATAGGTTCAGGCAGCGCCGGGTTATCCCCGGAGAACCCCCCAGCCTGATCCATGTACCACCTGGTTGCCGTTTTCACCCTCGTTGCCCCTTTTTCATGCCGGGCAAGTGTGAGGTTACCGAACCACCGATGATAGAAGTCAGGGAAGGTCATTACGCTGCTTGCTATCTTTACTCATAAATGTCTCTGCCAGGCACAGAAAGCCACCAATGCCCCCGTGTTATAATAGAGAATAAGCAGAAAGGAGACGGCAAATGACTCAGTCAAGGTTGTATGAGATTGTTGAGACCAAGTATCAACCGAAAAAGCAGACTAAACTGGACTTCTTAGGGACGTTTGACGAAGCCAAGAAAAAGGCTTTAGCGGAAGCGAGGAAGAATGTGGGTGTGAGGTATGCTGTCTTCCGTCAGGATAGTCAGATAGCTGAATTTCAAGCCTACTACCGGACGACCGTAAAATGTCCTAAGTGCGGCGAAGTAATACCAATAGAGTGAAAACCGAGCAGGCATCCACTTCTCTGCTAATTACTAGCTAGGTGCGCACGCTAATATACTGAGGCACCGGCTTCTAATAAGTAACCTAGGCTAATCTAGGTATCCCCTTTGCCTTTTCTCTCAGCTCGTTGACCAGATTTCTTGTCTGTGCCTGAGTTGCCTTCTGAACTTCCAGTGTTTTTGTTGCCTCCTCGTATAGTTTTTCTACCCTAGGTATCCTAACCAGCTCTGAGGCAACGACAGTTAGGGAAACTTCTCGTCCTCTCCTAGGGTAGTCCCCAATTCTAATTTCTGCCTGAGGAGAATGGTCGAGAAGGGTCTGATAGATCTCTTGAAGAGCTGACTGGGTAATGTATTCCTTTGGGGCACAAAGCATAGCTAGTAACCGGCGAGCATCCTTCAGGTTGATATCGGTAGACAGATTATTCAGTGCTTCATTCAAAGCCGTGGACACGGAGGTTGCTCTGCGTACTCCCTCATCTACGGAATATTTTCTAAAGCGGAAGGATGGGAGGGGCACTTCACCCCTACCAATAACAGATATACCAGATAGGGAAGCAATGATGTCCCCGGCATCAGCCACTTTGGCACCTACGTACTTGGTGACTTTCTCCTCACCAGCACAGAATAGGTCGTAGAAGTTGCCGACCATTCGCTGATTTATATGCTGGTATGAGTCTGCCATGCTGACTGTTGCCCCTCGGCTGAACTTCTCATTATCAAGGATAAAGGTAACATCAGCGTAGCTATCTACCGTACTCACGCAGGTGGCAGCATTAGTTAGAGCATAAGATACTGCTCCACTCTCCTCATAGGCGAAGGGTAAAACAACTACAGCAATAACACGACGGCCTAGTCTTTCCTTAAGAATCTTTGCCACCGGTCCGATACCACCGGAGCCTGTGCCCCCTCCAGCGCTGGCTATAACTACCACCGCATCCGTCTCATAAAAGCGACGGGACTCAGAAATTTCCCCGGCAAGCACCCCGCGGTCATCGATAAATATTCTGGCGGCTTCGACATTGATTTTGCCAACCCCATGCCCAAAGGTCCTGCCAGCTCCCACCAGTATCCGGTTCTTCCCCGGGATATGCTTGAACCCTCTGAGGTCACTCGAGTCGGTGTTGACCGCCAGGGTATCGGTTACTATCTCTATCCTCCTGCCAAGAAGAGATTTTGCATATTCACTTACATCGTAGAACTCGTCGGCAATATTACAGCCGCATTGCCCAATTCCTATAACAGCTACCTTCATTTTTTATGCCTCCCTTCACTTTATTTCTTGGATACTGTTTTCCCAGGGCTTCAATTCTTGATTTGATTTCAGCACTGTCTGCGCTGCCCAGACCAGTCTGTAGCCTAAAGTATCATCTTCTCCACTGCTATTCAGAGTCACCTCCTTCCCTCTATATTATTACCTCAGTCCTTGCCAGTGCAAACCGTGAGATGTCAGACGAATGATATTATACCACTTTTACGCCTTTTGTCGATATCAAATGACAAAGTTAGTACGTAAACCTAAAAGGACTTCCCATGCGAAGCAAGATGCTCCCTCGTATCGCAGAACCGAGAGGAAAGTTAGGCTTTTAAGCCACAATCTGCGGGGGCAGAACTGGTTCCTTCTCAGCGGCAGAGTCTATCGATCAGCTCACCACTGATCTCCTTTAACAGTTCTAGCCCCTCCACGTATACCAATGGTGACATTTTACACATGATAGGTGATGTTGTCAAACACGAAAGGAGGTTATGTGTCACTAAGGTATTGAACGAGTACACGACCTTGACAACCTGGGGCAGCTATGTTAGTTTAATTCAACGAATTACTTTTTCTCCTATAAAAATCCTTATTTATCTTTGGTGGAAGGATAAAATATGGCTCTACTTGAGTTAAGAGGGGTGACCAAGTATTTCGGCGGTTTGGCAGCGGTAAGTGATCTTGATATGGATATTGAGGAAGGGGAGATTAGGGCGCTTATTGGTCCCAATGGTGCTGGCAAAACAACCGTTTATAACCTTATCACCGGGGTTTACCCGGTAACAGCGGGAAAGATTAGGTATGATGGGGAGGATATAACCGGTCTGACACCACATGAAATAGCTGAAAGGGGTGTAGTTCGGACCTGGCAAGCGACGAATATTCTCTTTGGTGACCATACCGTACTATCAGGGATGATGGTGGCACGTCACTTACACGCCGGGATGAACTTTGCCAGGAAACTTTTTGGTACTGCTGCGATGACAGAGGAAGAGAACCGTAGAAAATGCCTGGAAATAATTGATTTTTTAGGATTGGGGCACTTGAAGGATGAACTGGCTATGAATCTCCCTCACGGTCATCAAAGAGCACTGGGGGTTGCCTTGGCTTTGGCGGCTGAGCCAAAGCTATTAATGTTAGACGAGCCAGTCACTGGCATGAACCCGACGGAAACCGTGCGTATGATGAGCTTAATAAAGAAGATACGTGACCAGGGGGTAACTGTTTTGTTGGTGGAGCACGATATGAGGGCAGTTATGGGTATATCAGACCAGATAACTGTACTGGACTTCGGCAAAAAGATCGCTGAAGGCACACCGAAAGAGATTTCACAGGATCCCCGCGTTATTGAAGCTTACTTAGGGGCAGGGGAACTTGCTGTTTGAAGTTAATTAGGCGATTGCCTGCTAATGGTGCTGTAAAAAAGCCTGAGTAACTCTAGTTACTCAGGCTAAAATTTTTATTCCTCAGCGATGATTTCTCTTACCCAACCGCTGCTAGCTTTTCTCTCCTGGCTCTTCGCCATTCACTAATCCTCGCCGGCAAACTCTCCAGACCACCAGGCAGGGCGAATACCATTGCTATCAGGACAATGCCATAGAACATGGGCATATATTCTACCAAGACGCCACGTAACTGCTCCTGGATGGAATACAGGGTGAATACTCCGGCTATAGGACCCCAGAAGGTGTTCACTCCGCCCACGACTACCCAAACGAGAACAAGTAACATGTTGCCTATAGCGAACTGAGGCGGGCTCGCCGTCGTCATGTAATGGGATAGCAGAGCGCCAGCGATGCCGGCGAAGAAGGAGGCGGTGATATAAGCCAGGGTTTTGTATCCCAGGATATTTATCCCCAGGCTTTCACATAATAAGTCCTGGGAATGGATAGCCACCATGGCTTTGCCGATGCGGCTTTGGTCTATTAGATACATAACGAAGAGGCACGCTGCTGCTACCCCTAACGTTAGGTAGAAATAGGAAAAGGTGCTATCAAAGGTGAATGACCCCCAGGATGGAGTGGGGATATACCAGTACCCGCCTTCACCTCCGAAGGGAACCTTAAACCCCCTGAAGCATAACCGTACCGCTTCTCCCAGAGCAAAGGAGCCGAGGAGGAAGTAGAACCCCTTCATTCTAAACAGGGGACGTGCTGTGGCTGCAGCAAAGCCAGCTCCGACCAAGCCTCCCAGGGGCGCGCTAATCCAGAAGGGCATGCCCATTTGGCGCCCCATTATGCCACTGGCATAAGCTCCCATACCCATAACCACTACGTGTCCCAGGGAGAATTCCCCGGTAGTTGCCAGCAGACGGTAGCTTACGGCAACAATAATCCAGATTAGCATCATCAGCATAGTGGTGAGCCGGTATTCAGCCAGGGCAAAGGGCATTGCTGCCATCACTGCAAAGAGGATACCTAAGCCAAGATAACCGCCTTTGATTTTAGCCACGGCCCAGTATCCCCCTTGGTCTGACTGCTAGCACGATGAACATAAGCATGGCGCCGGCTATGATGGCCATGGTTGCCGGGCTGCAAATTTCTTGAGGAAAGTAGCCGGTGATGAAAGCAATCATAAAGCCATAGATGAGGGAAGCGACCACGGCTCCTTCAATGCTACCCAGCCCCCCGACAATGGTTACGAAAAGAGCCATGATAAGGGCAGTGTGACCCATGTAGGGGTCTACCCTCATTATTGGTGACATCAGACCACCAGCCGTTCCGGCAAGAGCAGCCGCAATCGCCATGGCGATAAGCCCTACCCTGTCCATGCTTATTCCCTGCAGGGAGGCTGCTTCCGGGTCTTGAGCGGCAGCACGGAGTGCCCGCCCCCACTTGGTTCGTCTAAGAAACCACCAAAGCCCTCCAACCAAGGCAACAGCCGCCGGGACTACTATCAACCTTTGCCAGGCAACTGTAGCACCTAAAATAGTCACTGACCCTCTTATTGCCGGGGGAATGTTCTTCATCAAGCCAACGTGCCAAGTGGTGGCTACAAACACCTGCAGGATAAATAGCATCCCTACCGACAGGATAGCGCCCATCAGCACATTGCCTCGCATCGGTCGGAACAGGGTACGCTCCATGCCCATCCCGATGGCAGCGACGATGCCGGCGCCGGCTAGTATTGCTAATGGAAAGGGTAAGACACCCTCTGCGTAGAGAAGCCACACCACATAAGCCCCAATCATGTAGAGCTCGCCATGAGCCAGATTCACTATGCCCATGACGCCGAAGATGAGGGTAAACCCCATCGCCATCACGGCGTAAAAGACACTAAGGAGCGCACCGTTTAGTGCTTGCTGTAGAGCAAGTTGCATACCAAGCTTCCTTCTCAAACCTAACCGGGGCGGGGAACTAATCTGTATCGCCCCGGCTAGGTGCTGCTCTGTCTAGCTTATACGTGGGTCATTGCTCGCCGCTAGCGAGCCACTCCGCTATCTCCTCATCGGTCATCGCCAGCAGCCAGTCGTATTCTTCCTCAAGCCCCCACATCTTCATCCCTGATCTCATATCGACACCCGTACGCTGCCACCACATCTCGCCAAGGTTCATATTCCACTTCACGCAGAGCTCTTTGTTTCTCTCCCACCAGTCAAGCTGGTCGCGGTATTCCACAATGCGAGACTTGCACGTGCCATCTATCACCTCCATCCGGGTTACTGGCCAGGGAGCCATAAAGGCATTGTCTATGCCCCAGAATGGCTTGCCCCACCACTTAGCTTTGCCAAATACATGGTAGATACCGGCCTCCTCCGGCTGGTGCATCCAAACCTTGAATACCTTCATGGGGTCAATGGAATCAGCCGCCTTTACCGCCATCATCCACTCATCGAGCTGGCACATGTACTCATATGACACTGCACTCCAGGTGCCGGGGTATTTCTCCTGGTATTCATTCCAAAAGTCAACGTTCCTCATCAAAGCGTTGGGGTTGGGGTTTGGGTTGAGCATGGGGTCGTCAAAGTCGACGAACTGCCAGATAAAGCCTTCCATGAACTCGCAGCTGGTCTTCTCAACGATGGCGTCGTAGAAATCAAGGGTGCAGGAGCACATCTGTCCAGTATAGCCTTGCTCGTAAGCCTGTAGGGTCAATAGGTTGACATAGTCGGGGTAGGAGATGCCCCAGCAGGCGACCTCAGCCCCTGAAGCTATAATCTTGCTCATGATGGGGGCGAAGTCGGTGGTCTCGGGGTCAAACAACTCCCAGTAGACGATGTCCCAGCCAACAGCCTCAGCAGCGGCATTCATCACTGCCATACCCGGTCGCCCCAGCTCGTCATCCTGAGCCACCTGGGCAAACGTTATCACCCCATCTCCGTTCTTGTCGAGTCCCAGTTCTTCAGCGTGTATGCCCATCCATTCATGATGGGTCGCATTGTAGAATGGACAAACCTCAAGCGGAGCTAGGTGGTAGAGGGTGGCTGGGGTAAGGTCGCTGGGGAGTAGGGTGGTGGACAGCATCATCTGCTCGGTAAACCAGGGGACAATGGCAGCGGCGTCAGCCCCGCCCAGCATCTGGACCAAGCACACCCCATCCTCAAGAACCAGCTTTTTACCACCGGTTACCGCCTTTTCTGTGACATACTCATCATCGTAGGGAACCATCTCGACAAGAACATGGGTACCGTCAGAGAGTTCAATACCCCCCTGCGCATTGAGGTACTCACACCATATATAGTCACCGTAAAGTCCAGGGAGTCCCCACCCGGCAACTGGTCCGGTGAGTGGGGCGAGGAAGCCTATCTTGGCTGTGATCACCTTTTCTGGTGGTACTTCTGGTGGCGCTACCGGAGGTGGTGCTGGTGTCGGTGGCGCTGGTGTCGGTGGCGCTGGTGCTGGTGGTGCTGGTGCTGGTGCTGGCATACAACCAGTTATCATTATTATTGCCAGCGCTGCTACCAAGGAAACAACAATCATTAATCTCCATGGTTCTTTTCTTTTCACCTAAAACCTCCTCTAAAATTTCTATCCTCAACACCTCCAATGTTATTCATTTCATCATAGGCACCCCCTCCCTTTATAATTTATCTTTATAATATCATAATTTCATATCAAGTCAACCCCCAAGCGATTCAACAAATTTATAGACTGCTAATCCCATAAAGACCTCTTCGGACCTCATGGCTTCTAGCCAGCCCAAATTAGCCAGTCTTAAAGCATATGGCAGTCCCCCATTCTCTCACCGAGTGCTTTATCCAAGATTTCCTTATTGCAGACCGGTTAATTGCTTTACCTTAGCCACTCCCTCAGCAGCATTTTCAGCATAAGCATCGGCCCCAATCCGTTCCGCCCACTCCTGGCTGGTTGGTGCTCCGCCGACAATTATTTTGACCTTACCTCGCAACCCGGCTTCTTTTAGCGCTTCCACTATCTTCCTCTGCTGCTCCATAGTCGTCGTCAACAGAGCGCTAGCCCCAACCACATCTGCCTCTACCTCACGAGCTGTTTCCACAAATTTCTCAGCTGGGGCATCTCTACCGATGTCGTGAACCTCAAAACCGTTGGCGGCTAAAAAGGAAGCAACAATTGATTTCCCGATGTCGTGAATATCTCCTTCCACCGTCCCTATTACTACCTTCTTCTTCTCCCTAATTTTTCCTTTAGGGAATGCCGCCTCACATATTGCTGCTCCGGCTTTCATGGCATCAGCCGCCAATATTAACTCTGGCAAATATGCCTCTCCCCTATCAAAACGGTCACTAACCTCGGCTATTCCGGGAGTAAACCCCTTTTCTATCAGTACCATCGGATCAAAACCACTAGCCAAAGCCTCCTTGGCAACCTCCTCAGCCTTAGCCACATCGTAGTCAATAATTGCTTTTTTGGCCGCTGCTAATATCTCTTGTTCTTTTGCCACAGTAGTGCTCTCCTTTTTCTGGTTATTAGAAAGTTGTCAACCAGGCACAAGTTCTTTCCTAGCAGTGTCAACAATTTCGTGTAGCGTCTTCTTTACACCACCGCTTAAAGGCTCAGGTTGGTGGGTCTTTATGATCCTGCGTGCCTCTTCTCTTGCCCTCTGGGTTAAATCTTTGCCTCCCTTAGCCTCCCAGGCTCCCCGAGTAGCCCGGTCAATCAATTTTGGTTTTGATTGCCTCCTCATAAACTGAATGGTGTGTTTCTGATGTAAGAAGTCTTTTATCTTATGAGCCTGCTTTACGATGTCAACGGCCATTGTATCATCGGTAACGTCGATCCCCTGAATCACCCGTTTAACCATAGTTACAATGTCGTTATCAATTACCAGTTGCTCATGACTCCAAGTCTGTCCCGATTCTAACATACCCATGCCATAAATCAAATTAGCCCCAGCTAGGGCCGGCAGCAGATTTGTTATCGTTTTTTCATGAGCTGCCTGGGCATCAGGTACCTTAGAATCTGCCTAGGTCCCAGAAACATAGCTGGGCAGATTATAGTATTGGGCAAGCTTGGCTACCGCAGCACTTATCATGCCCATTTCCGGCGCTCCTACCGGTGCAGTAGCCAAGGTCAAGTCGAACATGGTGGTGGAGCTACCATAGATTATTGGTGCTCCCTTCTTAGTAAGCTGGCTTAAAGTTATGCCCCCCAGCACCTCAGCGTTATGGACTATTAGCGTTCCCGCGTTAGTAACCGGGGCAGTACCCCCTGATAGCGCCATTGACAAAATGTTACAGGGTATGCCTAGCCTTGCCGATTCAATAATAACCTCGCAGGCTTCAGGACTAAGCTGCAACGGGCTTACTGGACAGATTAAAATAGAGCAAACGGGCCGTCGTCTCATCTCCTCGGCACTTCCGGCTATGGCAGCGCCCATGTCAAAATATCTTCTGACACTCTCGGTAGACAGTATGTCAACATGGTGGAAGTGTTTGCTACAATTGGTAAGGCATGTCTCGGCAGCAATAAGGTCCTCCACCTGACTGGGTGCATCTCTGGGGACCACTGACTGGGTAAAAACATCTACCCCCTCCATAGCATCAGACAATATAGCCGAGTCAGCTAGGTCTTTGTTTGTTGAGTCTCTGTGTTTGCCCGTGTCTAAATCAAGCACCTTTATGCCTACACCAAAAGTGGTATTTGCCACCCTGGTGCCTTCTAAGACGATGTCATACTTGGGATTTCGACCGGCAAGCAGTACCTTTGATGGAGCTGACCTTATAGCCTCGTTGACGAGGTAAGGGGGTATCTTGACGATGTTGGCTTTTTTATTGACTTCGCAACCGTGGGAGTAGAAGATCTCCTGTGCCTCATCATTGAGTACCATAATACCGGCATCTTCCAGAACATCCAGTGTGGCTCTATGTAGCTCAGCTAATTCATCACCGGTAAACATAGTAAGACCTAGGCCTGAGAATTGGCTATATGAGGCTCTTGTTCCTCTAATCATCTTTCCCCTCCTTCCTTTAAATTTTTTTAACCTCACTATTTTGAAACCAACATAATCCTAACTCTAATTTCTCACCTCCTTTCACCATTTTGGGATAACTCTTCTGCCTTTACACAGCGCCAGCCAAGACTGATTATGCTATAGATTTCCTTAGCGCTGACGCAGCACTAGTACTAGGCTTATAAGGGAAGTAAAGGAAAAGAAAAGGAATGCTAACCAGTTTGGCTTCATTATAACACCGTTAGAATCGATTCTGTCAACATCTTCAGAAAGACAGGAGTTGAATCACGCATAGAAGCTGTGTTTTGCGCCTTGAAGAAAGACTTGGTAATAAGCCTAAACCTAGCAAGTAATAAAGGTAAAGAGAAAGCTACCGCTCTTGACAAGGAGCAAGCGGGGCATGTTAGAATTTTCGATAGCCAAGAAAGGGATGCAAGCTTCAAGATAAAGTAACCTTGAAAGACGCACTCCCTTCCCAAGCTAGTCTGAAGGGGTGAGTCTTGTTAGCGTACCTTCATTGTCCAGAGGGTGAATGGGTGACGCGCCTGAAAAAAGAAGATATAATGGATATAATACAGAAACTTCCTGCCTATGAGGCTGATTTGGTTCGAAAAACAGGTTTGTCACTCAAAGAGATTGCCAGTCGCTCTATAGAAGACGGTGAAAAAAAGGTAAGAGCTGCCATCAGCTCCCATAAAGTAGCTGTGGTTCCCATAACCTCGGGACAAGGAGTTATTGAAAACTTTGTTGAGGCGGTTGAAGGAATTTTGACTCACATTGGAGTTAATGCTTTCAAAACAAGGGATAAGGATATAGCTGGACTGGCGGAAGGGATTGAGAAAGGTGCAGACATTGCTTTCTTGGCTGATGATAACCGATTTATCGCCCTGAACTTTCCCTCAAGGAGAGTTATTGATAATGGAGAGGCAACAGCGAAAGGATATGTTTCGGCATTAGAAGCCATGGCAGGGGATTTAAGCCAGCGCCAAGTGTTAGTGATCGGGGGGGCAGGTCGGGTGGGCTGGAATGCGGTTTTATGTCTTAAAAAGAAAGGGGCAAAGGTAGCAGCTTTTGACCCTAATCAAGATAGAATGGAGTCACTGGCTAAAGGGCATGAAATTACAGTGGAAAGGAATCTAGAGGAGGCACTTAGTCGATATACACTATTTTTTGATGCTTCACCTGCGGCTAATATCATACAGGCAAAACATATCACGCCAGAAACGTTTATTGCTGCTCCCGGGATACCGCTGGGATTAAGTGAAGAGGCTTATTTCTTGGTCAAAGAGCGTTTAGTTCATGATGTGCTGGAGATTGGTGTGGCTACCATGTTCGTTCACGCCAGTTGTGTTCAGCGAAGGGATGTAAGAACGGGGGGTTAATCGGAAAGATCACACAGACTCTAAATTTGTGTAGCCGAGTGTAACTCTCGGACCCCCCGCCACAATTTGATTAAAATAAAGGGGTGAGGGTTGTCGGGTAAGACACGGAAAAAAATCTATTGGAGACGAGTCCCCCTTTTTAAATTGGTAGAGAAGATAAAACTATGGCCTTCCCGACGGGGAGTTCTCCATGGAATCAAAACCTTTGAAATTACCAGTGATTCTTATGCTTGTGTGGTTACTCATTGTAATAAACAGATGGTGATACACGATTCTAGAAATAGTCGTGCTGCCCGATGGCTTCGTAACAAATGGTTTTCTAGGACATGCGAGAAATGTGGAATTCCTGAATGGAAGATTAAAAAATATTCGGCAACAGTTTTTAAGCGTCGCCGGATTCCCTATTTAGAGAGTTCGGGGGAAAAGACACAAGAGGTGGGGGGTTAAGGATTAAGATAATGGTAGAGGAGGGCTTTTTGTTCCTGCTCTTTGAACCCGTAGATAAGGTAAATGAATGAGGACGAGGGATAGGAAAACGGAGAGAGTAAAATAGCCGATACCGATTAAAGGAGGGACGAAGTGTTAATTATTGGAGAATTATTGAACTCGACGCGAAAAGCGGTCAAGGAGGCTCTTCAAGCCAAGGATGCAGCTACTATTCGGCGTCTCGCCCGAGAGCAGGTAGAGGCTGGGGCTGATATTCTTGATGTTAATACCGCAATCAGCATGGAGAAGGAGATTGATGACATGAAGTGGGTGATTGGGCTTATTTATGATGAGGTAGGGGAGGTACGCCTAGCTATTGATACCCCTAAACCTGAGGCTATGGCGGCAGGACTAGAGCTTTGTCGAGCCCGCCCGGTTATCAACTCCATCAATAATGACCCTAGACTACAACAAGGGCTCATCCCCTTGGTCAAAGAGTACGATGCCGATATTATCGGTCTGACCATGGGGGGAAAGACGGGGATGCCTAACACCGTGGAAGAGCGCCTTCAGGAAGCCGAACAACTAATGAACACTCTGGAAGAAGTCGGAGTAAGTCTACAACGGCTGTTCATAGACCCTTTAGTGATGTCCATTGGGAGTTGTCCAGACCAAGCCCGTGTTGTTATTGATACCATACGTGAGATCAAGAGTCGCTATGGGAACCGAGGGGTGAAGACAACAACGGGATTATCTAATGTCTCCTTTGGGTTGCCTAACCGGAGCTTGCTCAACCAAGCCTTTTTAGCTATGCTTCTCGAGGCAGGATTGGATATGGCTGTTATTAATCCCCTGGACGAAGGAATGAAAAACATCCTGCGAGCCTCAGAAGCTATATTAGGGATTGATGCCCACTGCCTTAAATATGTTCGGCATGCGAGAAGCAAAGCAGGTTAAGATGAGATAAGGGAGGGGCTATGCTTCAGATAGTACCTGAGACCGAGTTCTCAAACTCTAAGGTGCCGCCACATGAGGTGTGGCGTTATTTGGGCTATTCTAACCTGAATCAAGCATCACCGGCTATTCAAGAAGTCTTTCACCGGGTAATGGAGATAGGGCCGCCCCTTCTGGAGCCCGTGGCGTGTTACGATATCTTCCCCATAAAGAAAGTAACCCCTTCCTTGGTAGAAGTTAAGAGCGGTGTTTCATTTGACAGCCAGGATTTGGCGCTTCGCCATCGTGAGGCAAAAGAGTTAGCCGCTTTTATAATCACCATCGGATCGCGTGTGGAGGAGGAGGCTATGAAGCTTATTCAGGGTGGGAATTCTGTTCTGGGATATGTCTTGGATATGTTTGGCTCAGCGGCTGTGGATATCATGGCCTATAAGGTGAGGGAGATAATCCAGGACCATGTCCAACCCAAGGGCTATCAAGCAATCACCCACGGCATCTGCATCGGCAAGAAGTGTCCAGCATATAGAGATTGCGGTGGGGTAGTAGTCTACTGGTGGAGTCCAGGTTACGGAGATTGGAACGTGCTGGAGAATAAGAAGATATTCGCTATTGTTGATGGAAACCAAGTAGGAATCCACGTAAAAGAAAGCGGCATGATGGAGCCACGGAAGTCTTATGCCTGTGCTATGCCTCTCGGCACTGTGCGAGAGCAGTCAACCCAAAAGTGTGTTGAGGGGGAAAGGGAATGGATCCAGCGGGGCCTTAAGGCTAGATGAGCCACCCGACAAATGATGATGAAAAAGACGTACGACATCGTCATCCTTCCCCGGCAGGAAAAGCTAAAAGTTAAAGAAGGGGAAAATCTTTTACGTTTTCTTGGCAGGCAGGGCCATACCATACCGAGTGCTTGTGGGGGAGTGGGAACCTGCGGGAAGTGTCGAGTCCTCCTGTCAAAAGGGGCTAGAGCGCCTACTGAATCAGAGCGAGTGCACCTGACAGAGACAGACCTTGAAGCCGGCTGGCGTCTTTCCTGTATCCAGCATATTGACCGGGATTTGGTTCTGGAGATCCCTGAAGTAGAAGAGATTGTCCGCGCCAAGGAACTACTAAACAAGGTACTTCGCATCCCCTTGGACAGTGGGGTCAGAAAGGCTTATTTAGAGCTTCCCAAGCCAGGCCAAGAGGACCAACGGCCAGATACCGTTCGTTTCCAAGAAGAACTTAGGGAAGGTCGACTGACTCTCCCCTTACAAGTTCTGAAGAAAGCCCCAAACCTCCTTAGGAAAGGGGATTTCAAAGTTACGGTAACCTGGGCAGCAAACCATGTATTAGATCTGGAACCAGGGGATACAACCAGAGCCCAGTATGGTATAGCTATAGACATTGGGACGACAACCCTAGCTGGCTATCTCTTAAGCCTAAACACAGGCGTGGAGCTTGCGGTACGTTCCCAGATGAACCCCCAGCGAAGCTTTGGGGACGATGTCATCAGTCGAATCAAAAAAGTCCATGAGCAAGGGGAAGAGGGTTTAAGGGAGCTGCAAATGGCAGTAACCTCAGGGATCAATATGGTGATTAAGCAGTTATGTCAAATAGCTAGGGTGAGCCCTGTCCATATCTACAAAGCCACTGTGGCAGGGAACCCCACTATGATTCATCTCTTTGCGGGCATAGATCCCTCCAACATTGACCATAGCCCCTTCATCCCGGTGCTGAGAGATAGCTTAATACTGCCAGCGCTAGAGCTAGGCTTGGACATGAACCCAGATGGGCAAGTGCACATCCTACCCAGCATCTCAGGCTATGTGGGAGCAGACATCACTGCCGGTATTCTCTATACCAGACTTCACCAAGCTAAAGGTATCCAGCTCTTTGTAGATATAGGGACTAACGCTGAAATTGTTTTAGGAAATAAAGACCGTCTACTGGCATGCTCCACACCAGCGGGTCCAGCCTTTGAGGGGGCACGGATCAAGTATGGAATGGGTGCTCTTCCTGGAGCAATTGCCCACGTTTTCTTAGACGACAGGGATTTAAGGCTGGAAATAATTGGGGATGGGGTTCCAAAAGGGATCTGTGGTTCGGGACTGATAGACCTAGGGGGGGAACTTTGCAAAGTAGGGTTAATCAATGAGAAGGGAAACTTTAGGAGACGGATGAACCTCCCCATCAGTGATCGCATCCATCGGGGGGAGAAGGGCCAACTTCAGTTCCTGGTGAGTGATGGGAGTAAACCCATTTACCTGACCCAGCAGGATGTGAGAGAGCTACAGTTGGCCAAGGGAGCTATTCGCTCGGGGGTAGAGGTCGCGTTGCGGGAGCTAGGAGTGGCTCTTAATGAGGTGGAGAAAGTCTACTTGGCAGGAGCCTTTGGAAATTATGTTAGTAAGGAGAGTGTCCTTCGGATCGGAATGCTACCCAAGTTCCCCTTAAACAAGATTAAGCCAGTGGGTAATGCGGCGGGACAGGGAGCGAAGCTCTGCCTTCTAAATCGAGGGAAGTGGGAAGAGATTCAGGGACTGACGGAGCAGGTGGAATACTTAGAGCTTTCCTATCTAAAGGACTTCAGCCAAGTCTTCATAGACAGTATGCACTTCCCTAGGCATCCGCATTTGGAGTGACCTCGTTCCTCCTTCTGCCATATGATCTAGTTCAGATAGATTAGTGACACTATAACAGTGTCACTAAGAATAATAAACGGAGTAGTACCTAGAGCTGCTCACCTGGCAAAGCTTCAGGTGGAGCTATCTAAAAAAGCCAGGCAAAGGCTAAAATGGTTTGATTACTATAACTCTCGCGGTCACAATGTTCACCTTACTTGCCGCTATTTTGGCATCAGCCCTGGGCATGCTCTTCTTCCAGAGGATTGTGCATCCACTCGGTGAGGCCCAGAATCGCATTGTATGCCATATCTCAGACGCCTTTCCGAGACCTATGAGAAGCTAAAGGGCAAATTCTAATCCTCAAGCTGCATCGTCTTCTGGTTCGGCGACATGACATAGATATGGGAGAAGGTAGCGCCTTTGGCCGCCCCATGCCAGTGTTTCTCCCCCACCGGAATAAAGATGACATCCCCGGGGCCGACGGTTACTTCTTCCTTATCCGTAGCCACGATACCCTTGCCCTCGGTAACAATGAGTACCTGTTCAATGCTGTGGCTATGGAACTTGTTCCTTACCCCCCGGCCGAAGTTTACCTGCCTTATGAGGAAGTGTCTGCTCAGCTCTGTGCCTACAAGCGGCTGCATGGTCACCGGGCCGGTAAATAGTGGATTTACCTGTGGCTCTTTTGCTACCTGGGCTACCTTGATTACCTTCACGACTACCTCCTTATCTCAAGTAGAACACCCGTAATACCCTGCATTCCCATTGATGAACGGACTCTAGAAATACTGAATAACTATACTACTGATAAGGTATCTAACGGTGGTAGTGGCTCTGTGCCTTTCCCTGCCTTCAATATGAAATTCTATGGTTGCGGAGCACGTACCTCCACGCCAGCCAGCCTTTCTAGAAGGAGAATTACGGACTGTATCCCTTTGTCCCCCCAACCAGCTGCCTTTGCCTCAAGCAGTTGCTGTTCGACGGCGGCGCCTATCGGGGTGGGAACAGCGTATTCTTTAGCCATCCCTAAGGCTAGCCCAATATCCTTGAGAGCCAGATTGATGCGAAAACCCGGCTCAAAGTTACCGGCGAATATTTCAGGTAGACGATACTGGATGCACCAATTGTCCCCCGAACTGTTCTTGATCACCTCCCGTAGCGTTTGTACAGCAATGCCTGCTTTAGCCCCCAGCACCATCCCCTCATATGTAATTTGGCTACAGCCTAAGGCGATCATATTGTTGATCAGCTTGGCAATGTTGCCACACCCTACATCCCCCACATGGACAATCACATCACCGATAGCCTCCAGAATCTTGCGTACCTTTTCCAGAACCTCCACTTTACCACCAACGATTATCGACAGCCGTCTGGACTCAGCCCCCGTGGTGCCACCACTCACCGGAGCATCCAGGAATTCTACTCCTCTGGCTTGGGCATCTTTGGCTATCTTCCGAACGACGGCGGGAGAATTAGTGCTCATATCAACCAAGATGTCACCCTTCTTCCAACCTGCCTTAAGGCCCTGTTCCCCATAGACCACGTCCTCCACATCCTTGGGTGTTGGTAGCGAGGTCAAGACCACCTCACAACACCTAGCTACCGTCTGAGGGGTGTCCGCCCATCTCGCCCCTTTGGACAGAACCTCCTGAGCCGCTTCTTTTCTGATATCGTTAACCACAAGCTCATAGCCAGCTTCAAGCACATGCCGGGACATGTGTCGTCCCATAGCTCCAATACCGATAAAACCAACTTTCATCTTTGCCCTCTTTATTCCATTTTGACTAAGTCATCCCAATATTAAAAGCATCGTCTTCACGTGTCAAGGCTGACTGCAGATCAGAGCGAGCCCGTAGACAGATTGGAAGGGGAGCAAGGGAACTGAATAAAGCAACATAAATGAAGTTTTTCCACCTAAAGTCAGCTAATAGCTTATCGGGCAAATTGATTAGATTATCGTAGTTGAACATTTTCGGCCCCTTTCTTTCGGTAGTAGATATAATTTGCTCCCCGAGTCATTCAATAGATAGACTTTCAAGATGGTTTTTACATTCTGTTAAGCTTGCCCTAGAGAAATTTCTGAGAGTAGAATTAGTAGTTCCACTAATAGTCCTATTTGAGGAATTCTAGAAAGAAATTGCGAAAGAATTTTCTCTCACTCTTCGGGTATCATTAAAGACGGACGACCCGGAGGCAGAAAATATCTTACCTCAAATTCACAAGGCCTTGGTAAATAGTATCGCCAGCACCTTGTATTAAATGTTCAACATTAGTGGAGAAAGGCAATTATATCCTTTGCTGGTAAGCGTGCTTGATTCCTACAACCGCTACATTGTCACTGGGAGTTCTCCCGTTTATTGCCAAGGATGGCGAGAGGTAATACGCTACTTTGAAACGGAGGCGAACAGACTCATTGACTTGACAAAAACCAAAGTTGGGATTTACATTTTGCCATAGGTACTATTTTGGGTCAATTTTAGGAAAAAATGAGGATGAAAATGGATGTAATTTATACTTTAGCAGGGAATATTATAGATACCAATTATGAAAATCTTCCCTCGGAAGTGGTGAAGGCAACAAAGAGACTATTCATGGATGGTCTAGGGGTAGGCTTAGCTGGTAGTGCGGAAGCAGGTGTAAGTGAGCTGATAGACATTGTTAGGGACTGGGATGGAAGGAGAGAAAGCACCGTTTGGGTCTATGGAGATAGACTTCCCTGCGTCAGCGCGGCTCAGGCTAATGCTACCATGATTCATGCTCTGGATTACGATGATACCCATGATGTTGCTATTCTGCATGCCTCATCGGTGGCAGTGCCTACAGCTTTGGCTATTGCCGAGAAGCTAGGTGGGGTTGATGGCAAAAGGCTAATCACTGCTGTAGCCCTGGCTGTGGATCTCGCCGCTAGGCTGTGTTTAGCCAACAAAGTTTCTGTGTTTGACCGCGGCTGGCAGTATACTGCTATACATGGGAATTTCAGTGCCGCTGCAATAACTGGCAAACTCTTGGGGCTTGATACGGAGACGCTGGTTAGTGCTTTTGGTCTTGCTTATCACCAAGCGGGAGGAAATCTCCAGTGCATTCACGATGGCACTCTAGCTAAACGAGCTGGACCTGGCTTTGCTGCTAGGGATGGCATCATGGCAGTACTGATGGCTCAAAAGGGTATCACTGGAGCTAGGAACGTTCTTCAGGGACGTGATGGGTTATTCAATGTTTACCATAGAGGGGATTATAATCCTGAGGTGCTCACAGCAAATCTTGGTGAGAAATTTGAAGTCGTAAACCTTAGTTTTAAACCCTATCCCTGCTGCCGGAACACTAATCCTCCTATTGATGCTACATTGCCAATGGTAGGTGAGTATAACATTAAAGCTGAGGATGTAGATAGTGTCACCATCTATGTCAGTAAGGGCGCGATGAAACTATTGGGTGAACCACTCAGTACCAAGCAAAATCCCAGCACTACTGTTGATGCTCAGTTTAGTATTCCTTGGGCAGTAGCTTCGGCTATTGTCAAAGGAAAAGTGGGTATAGCTGAGTTTACTCCGCAGGCTATCAAGGACAAGACAGTCCTAGCACTATCCAATAAGGTGACACCGAAGCTAGATGAGTCCCTGAATAGGATGGGGGTTAGTCCTGCTATAGTTGAGATAAAGACCAAAGACGGGAAAGTCTATTCTAAGCGTGTGGACACTCCCTACGGCAGTCCCGAAAACCCAATGAGTATGGATGCCATGGCTGCAAAATTGCGGGATTGTGCTTCCTACGCAGCCAAACCTTTAAGTCAGAAGAATGTGGAGAAGCTGATTCAGTTAGTATCCCGGCTTGAAGCGGTTAGTGATGTAGAGGAGGTAGTTCGCCTACTGGTCTAGGCAAGTACGATCTCAAACCCAATGAAGTGGAACGTGTGGATGCCGATATGAACCCGGGAGGAGTTGAAGAGCTTATTTATACTAAGCCGAAGAATGTGCTGCAAGGGGGTGCATCTTGAAGTTTGGTAAACTGTTTGAACCCTGTAAGATAGGCAAGCTGGAGCTGGCTAATCGCATAGTAATGCCGCCCATATCTACCAACTTTGCCAGAGAGGGACTTGTCACCGATTGCATGGTGGATTACTACGCAGAAAGAGGGCGAGGAGGCGTGGGACTGATTGTTGTAGAGGACGCAATTGTGGATACGCCCATAGGGAACCATACTTTTTACTGCATGTATATCGATGACGATAGATATCTGCCTGGTCTACGTCGTATAGCCCAGGCTGTTAAATCCGGAGGGGCTAAAGTCATGCTGAACTTAAACCACGGTGGTAGAAGAGCCGGCAGAGTAGAGAATGGTCAATTACTGGTTACAAAAGGGCAGATACCAGTGGCCCCTTCTGCTCTTCCTCATCCAGTCACGGGTTTTGTAGTACCTCGCGAACTGAGCATTGAGGAGATTGAGGAGTTGGAAGATAAGTTTGTCCGGGCTGCCTGCAGGGTTAAAGAGGCCGGCTTTGACGGACTTTCCCTTCATGCTGCTCATATGTACTTGATTAGCCAGTTCCTCTCTCCTCTGTCTAACCAGCGTAAGGATATTTATGGTGGAGACCTTAATGGTAGGCTCCGCTTCTTAGTAAATATAATCCACAAGGTTAAGGAAAAATTGGGTGATGATTACCCCATAATGGTGCGCATCAATGGCAGAGAGGGTCTAGAAGGTGGTATTACCATTGAGGATGCTAAGGAAGTAGCACAGGGGCTGGAGACAGCCGGCGCCGATTGCATAAGCCTCTCTTGTGGTGCTGTTATTGGGCTGGCTATACGCAACTTTCCGACGCCAGTAGCTCCTATGAGACTCCCTCACGGTTTAGAGGTGAATTTGGCTGCGGCGGTAAAGCAAGTGGTTTCCATACCAGTAATGACTGCCAACCGTATTGTTACCCCCCAGGAAGCTGAAGACATCTTGGAACAAGGAAGAGCTGACCTCATCGGCATAGGCAGAGGACTGATTGCCGATCCTGAATGGCCTAGGAAAGCAAAGGAAGAGCAGGAAGCTAACATAAACTTCTGCATTGGTTGTATGCAATGTATAAAGAGAGTTCTCGAGGATAGGATTGATATGAGATGCGCTATCAATCCCGCAGCTGGCCAGGAAGCAGAGTGTAAGATTACCCCCGCCACTAAGCCAAAGGTGGTCTTCATCGCTGGAGGTGGTCCTGCTGGATTAGAGGCTGCTCGGGTATCAGCCATCCGAGGACATAAAGTGCATCTTTTTGAGAAAGAGAAGCTGGGCGGGCAGTTAAATTTGGCTTGCATACCGCCAGGTAAAGATGATATTAAGCTTTTCCTCGACTTTGAGAAAAAGCAATTGGATAAACTAGGGATAAAGATAGAGTACAAAACACTAACTCCGGAAATTGTATTACAGGAGAAGCCCGATGCCGTCATCGTGGCTATCGGAGCCCAGCCTCTTGTGCCTTCCTTAACAGGCATAGAAAAGAGAAATGTAGTTACCGCGTGGCAGGTACTTAAAGAAGAGGTTACCACTGGTAGCAAAGTAGTCGTCTTGGGTGGAGGGGAGGTAGGTGCTGAGACAGCTGAATACCTGGTAACGAAGGGCAAGCAGGTAACCATAGTTGAGATGCTGGACAGCATTGCAACCGATATGGACAGGACTTCTCGACTTCTCCTGATACTCAATCTGGGTGAGCTCGGTGTTAAGATGCTTACCAAAGCTACTGCCAAGGAAATAACTGACCGAGGGGTGGTGGTAGATCACAGGAATAAGGAGGAATTCATCGAGGCAGACACGGTGGTGTTGGCACTAGGTGCCCAACCTAATCGAGAGCTGGTTGAGCAGATTAAAAAGCTAGACGTCGAACTTTACATAGTGGGTGACTGTGCTGAGGTTCGCCGATTACCTGATGCCGTTGAGGAGGGCTTCAAAGCAGCCCTGAAACTATAGTGAAAATCGCTGTAGCCTTATCTCACTGTAGCGATCAGATTACATTGTACGAGATTGAAGCCCTATTCCAATCTGTCGGTTGCCTTAACTCAGCCAATGGACCACGACTGGGGGCAAATCTATCTATACATCGCCTCAGACTTACCGCCTATGGAAGAAGGGGGGATGCCTAGCGACATCTCGGGATATTTAGTCCCTTTGACATATAGCTCTTATCCACAATCCAAGGTGTTTTTTCAAGTTATCCCTTCTGGTGCTACCGCTCAACAGAGATTTTAGTATGAGCGATAAACAGAGAGGTAGAAATCTGACAGCTTACGAAAAAGAAACTATAATCAACTTTAATGAGGGTAAAGATACGACCTATATCTTCACCTACAACAAAACACTTAGCTCGGTTGGAACATTATTGCTCTAGCCCTTTCGTGGGGGAATTAGTTTACATTCCCCAGATTTACTGTATTCAGCTTCCGGACCTGGCGGAGCATAGATGGCGATGAGTTTCATCGGCTCCCAACCAGTGTTTATCGTTTCATGATAAATGTCAGGAGGAATGTGTATCAAGGTCCCAGTTTTGACTTGCCGTCTTTCCTCTGCCACCATCTGTTTTCCTTCACCTGAGACAACATAGAGTATTTCCTCGATGCCGGGATGATTGTGTTTCATATGCCCTTTGCCAGGCTGGATGACGACTACCCCGAAGCTGAACCGTTTAGCATTGGTTACATTTGGCTCGCTGAGCCACTTCACTATTCCCCAGTCAAACAGTTGGGTTTCAACTTCCTCTGGTTCGACGAACCTCTTACCATCCAATTTCATAATTCCCCTCCTCTGGGCATTGAGTCTAGCCTTTGAATGCTGGAAGTTCTTAGACGCCAACACTCCCTTATCGCTTTTTAGATACTCTATTTTTCATCAACCATTTTCTCCTTGTATAAAAATCACACTCAAACCAACAACGAGTTCCCTCTTCATTGGCAAGAGTCAAAGCTATTTTCTATCACCCAATGTCCTTGTTCCTCCTTAACCCTTCTTTATATTCTACACTTAAACTACTAAAAGTGTAAGGGCATCCGAATTAAATCAGACACTTTTTTTGAATCCAAATTTATTACCACTGGACAAACATGGGGCTGTCTGTGTTTTTATCATAAAATAAACCCTCTAGTAAAATCTATGAATATTCAGACTTCGGCATTCGCAACAGATCCTTGATACTGAGTGATTAACATTACGCCTTTCGCTAGAAAGTGCAACAATAATAGTAGCTCAGGCGCCCCACTTTAACGGTTCTGAGCAGGGCTTATCCATTTCGCCAGTACCTTGCATATCTTCTGTTGGTCTCTTTTTGAGGGAAAGCCCCAGGCTGTGTCCTGATATACACAATAGTGGGATATGCAACACTCCGTTCCACCATAGAAGGCTAGGCTCAAGAAAGAAGTTCAACCACATATTATAGCTGGCAATGATTATCCCAACGAGGCCTGTTACTCTCATTGTGGCTATATTGACCTTTGGGTAATGAAGCGTGAGTATTGTGAGATACACCGGTGTCATCATGCAGAATGTCAAGCCAGCACTAGATGTCAATAAGTAGAGCGGATTAAAGTCTGGTCTCCATGTATCTGGGTTAAGGGGATACCAGAATGCGAGGAATGCCAAAGGAACAGCCCAATACCTCCAAATTGGTCTTTTCATCGGTATGAATTCATTCTTACGTACCTTAGCTTCCCACATCCAGAAGCCGGCAACAATGAGGAACATAACTACATTTCCGGTTACTATTGCTAGACCATACTGATCAGTTATAGCTATATTCTGTACAATGGCAAATAGGACATATGTAATACCCACATAGATACCGAAGACACGTGTGACTCCATTATGAAGACGAATTATGCAAATAATAAGTACAATTGGGATTATTCTGAAAATCGCATAGAAAGGTGCCAAAGAGTCTATAATAGCTTGTGAGAAAATTGCGCCTAAGATACTCCCTCTGTCTGACCAATCATAGCCCTTGGACACATAGGGCGGAATGATAGAACCAATTAAGGCTATCAGCAGGAAAAACCACCATCTACGAGTTGCGTATTCTAATCTAGTCTGGATTCTGTGCACTTTGCTACTTATGTCATTTTCAAACATCTTTTTACGGATAACCTATTTGAAAAGGATATTCTGGATTTAAACTGAACATTATGTTGCTGAGCAGGACATTACATCATCGCTTACTTTGATGCCCCTCTCATGGCCGGTTATGTCTCCGGTAGCCGTCTTCATCTAAACAGTATTCGCCCTTTTGCATTCTCTTAATCAAGCACTGCTTACGCAACCTGTATAACCTCTTGAAGACAGGCCGTCTTTCATACCCGAACTCATCCATTAAGTCATATACAGTGACGACCTCCCGCTCATGAATGAAAACGAGGACTTCGATTTTCTCACTCCTTCTCCATCGGCCATTGGTCATATTACACTCAATTGTATACCATTGTCTAACTGCTGGTATTAACCTCTTCTCTTGAGAGCCAAGTTCCTGAGATAAAACTCAAAGACCTGGAAGTAGGAGGCGTCGTAAGTTCACAATGAGTTTAGTGACCCCAGAAAGCTGGAGGGCTCAGGCAAGACAAGCATGACTACTTATTTTGGGTATCTCGCCATGTTTACTAGGAAGCCAGCAGTTTTCCGTAATCCTGACATACTGTGGGCCTGCGACACGAAGCGCTAGCGCCACATCATCGAACACCTTTTGTAACATCTCAGCCAAGACAGCCTTGAACTGGCCTTTTGTTCTTGCTTTCACAGCCTCCCAGTGCCAATAGGACTAAGCGGTTTCGTCTGAGCAGTGTTTTTATCAGCATTCATTGTAGATACAATTATGGCTTAACTATAAAAGAATTCCAGCTAGCAAGATCATGACTTATGATCAGACGATGACGTTAGTCAACTATACAACAATCGCAAATAACAATACGGGCTATTGTATAGCCGACTACACATTCCGATGTATTGTGCATGGTGAGCTACAACGATAGTCACTCTGACTGTGGTCCACGCTACTCCGTACTTTGAGTATGTTTGGACAAGCACTTGGTGTAGGGAAATACTTCGCGGTTTCTTCCATGAAGTCTCATATACTGGTTGCCCTTTGTTGCGAGTTCGTCCAACGTGCGGTACGTCGATGATGAAACGGTCGTCCGGCCGCCAGCGAAGTCTGCAGGCATAATCATGCCGCTGATCATAAAAGGCTGCGCCAAAGCAAAAATAACCAAGGTCTGTTGAGGTTATTGCTTATGAGTGCATGATGAAAATAATCACTATGTACGAGGTGAGAACAGGGCTCCTCGTCGGTGTAGGAGACTACTGATTCTGTTGATTGCACTTCCCCGGTATATGTCCATGCGCAATCAACACTCTTGCTATCGTCTCTTCTGTTCCTCCCTCAGTAAGGAAACGTTAAGGTTACTAATCAGTTGGCTAGTATCTATTCCCGAGGACTTGCCTTTGATTACGTCCAAGTTGACAAATGTTTCGCTTCTTAGAATGCTAGGGATGGCGGAGATTTCATTCTCAATAAAGTCGGAAAGTTCCTTGTGTGACCGGGGCACGATTATGGCCATAAGGTCATACCTGCCAGTGACAAAGGCCAGGTAGCATACGTTTGGATTTTTAGCTAGAGCGTCCGCTACCTTTCTCAAGTCTGCCATCCTGACCTGGAGCCCGATAATGCTTGTCAACCTATAGCCCAGTTCGTTCAAATTAGGCAAGGCGGCTATCGCTAGGATATTCTTCTGTAGAAGGTGTTTTACCCTCGTCCTTACTGTGCCTTCAACCACTCCCAACTTCCTAGCGAGATCCGTATAGCTTGCTCTTCCGTCCTTGTGTAGCTCCTCTATGAGCCTGTGATCAAACTCGTCAA
>Ga0315309_1000085_pt1 | contig 51248 bp, 58 predicted proteins | sample TDP4_MG_FD_203080 | JGI IMG/M metagenome (GOLD analysis project Ga0315309, IMG submission 203080) | Freshwater sediment microbial communities from Lake Towuti, South Sulawesi, Indonesia - TDP4 | ecosystem: Environmental > Aquatic > Freshwater > Lake > Sediment | place: Indonesia: South Sulawesi... | reverse complement strand
GTGTAAGTTTTTGAGAAATTATCTGCTGCCAAGTTATCGACACCTGTCTCTCCGCCAACACCGCCCCAGCCAATGCGAATGGTGTGCCCATCGCGATTACTGCCGGTCTTTGAAGTTCAATGAAGCCTAAAATTCTGTTTTTTAAGGTCATTTCCTTTGGCGAAGCGAATCCGAAAAGTATGTCTCGTAATGAAATTGACATTAGCTCTCGCCTATTCTTCTGTAAGGTTTATAGCCGCAAATATATACTTTTATGTTCATATTCAATAGCGAATATAATATGTCCACGGTAGGGCGGGCGCATCAACTTGCCTAGAGAACATTCATATGAATACATAAATGACATACTTGAACTCCTAACCAAAAGAGGACCTTCAAGCAAGTACAGGATAGCAAAGGGAAGCAGAATACCCTACCCTACAATCCTGAGGAAGCTTCCTGAATTAGAGAAGGCTGGTATGATAAAGAGAATCGGCGAGGGAAAAAGGGGAGCAGAAATCTATGTTGCAACTCCAACAGGAGCTCTTCTATCATACTTTAACCAACGAGTTAACGCATCTGAACTATTCCTAGCTACACCGACAATAATGAAATACGTTGAAACAAGAAACGAAGAACTGCCGGCTATTAAAGATCCTTTAGGATTCATGGTTGGAGAATTACCCTTCAAACTCAGCAGGCTAGAACGCCTGAAAGTTGAGGAAGCCATTAGCGCTTTGGGCGCCATTTTAGTTTTAAAACACGATGAATGGTATCATCGAATCGACAAAGAGGAATTGAAGCATCTACTTGCCTCAGAGGAGAATTATCAGATACTAAAACGTCTTGTATCCAACTCTATGGTCGCTCTTGAAAAAATTGGAGATCAAGCAAATCATCTTAGAAGCTTATCCGAAAAATTTCTTGTAGAATTAGAGAGGATTAGAAAATCCGGATAAATCTAGACTTGCCCGTGTTTTCCTCTTCAGCATCAGAAGTTTTAGTTGGCATACAGATGAGATCCCGAAAAATTAGTCGAGATCAGCTCTTATTTAAAATAACACGAAAAGATTCGTAGGGGTGGTGACCGAAACTATTGACGGTATGGTAGTAACTGAACAGCCTAAAGATTAGAGTGGATACCCACCGTGTTCAGCCCATATACGACACACGCCTTCCTTCGAAACAATACATGGGCCGTATGGGGTTTCAGGTCTACAAGTCTTCATAAACATCGGGCATTCGGTAGGCTTTATCTTTCCAATAATAACCAAATGACAACTACAGCCCGGCGCTATGTCTTTCGCTGGACCGACTTTAATGTCGTATTTTACTCTAGCATCGTAATTTGAGAATTCGTTTTTCAATTTGTATGCTGAAGATGGGACTCGCCCAATTCCTCTCCAATTGCCACTATCAACTTCGAAAACTTCTTCAATGAGTTTCTGAGCCTTAACATTGCCGCCCTCAGTCACTGAACGTGTATACTCATTGTCAACACGGGCGGAACCTTCCTTTAACTGTTTCAACAACATGTGAAGACCGATCATAACATCGACCGGTTCAAAACCAGCTATAACTGTCGGCATATTGTAAGCTTCAGGAAACATTCTAAAAGCCTTAACTCCGATTACTGTTGCAACATGTCCAGGGCAAATGAAGCCGTCTATCTTAAGGTCGCCTACACCTAGAAGAAGCTCCATAGCTGGAGGAATCAATCTATGTGCAACAAGGAAGCTCAAGTTCTTCGGCGGTCCACTTAATGTTTCAGCAGCATTAGCCGGAGCCGTAGTTTCAAAACCAACAGCGAAAAAGACGAAGCTCTTCTCCGGAGATTTTGATGCCATCTTAACAGCTTCACTAACACCATAAACAACGCGAACATCCCCACCCCTAGCCTTCGCATCCGCCAGAGACATTTCGGATCCTGGAACCCGGAGCATGTCGCCGAAAGTTGCGATTGTTACACCGTGAAGAGCAAGCCAAACAGCCTCATCAATATCCTTGGCAGGCACTATACATACCGGGCAACCGGGCCCCGCTATAACCTCAAGGTTCCTCGGAAGAAGGGAACGTAACCCGTAGTGAGTTATCGTGTATTCGTGAGTTCCACAAACGTGACAGAACTTGACGTGTCCTGATGGAGCTAAATCTTTTATTTTCTCAGCGATTGCCTTAGTTAGTGCGGGATCTCGGTAGTCAGCTAACTTCATGGGGTTGTATCTTACTTTGAGGTTAATTTAATGATTGTTATGTGTTGTCTTGCTGAAAATATAGAAAAAAGGCACATTTGTCGAAAAATGGTTAGTTTTAAATATAGTAGAATGACAAAAAATGACCAATTGTGTTCTAATCTTCCAAAATAAATGGAGGAAAAATAAGGTATGAAAATAAAGAGACGTGACTTTGTAAAACTAGCAGGAGTAATAGGCGCAGCAGCAACAATAGAACTATACAAACCAGAGATAATGGAAGTATTCGCAGCCGCAAAAGACTACTATCACATATGCTGGCTAAATGGAGCAGCATGCACAGGATGTACGGTATCCTTCGCTCAAGCTACCAACCCTGACGTAGTGAAACTTCTTACGTCAATAGTGGTCGGCAATGATGACACTAAAGTAGGCACTGCAAGATTGGGCATAAGACTACCCGACTACATGGAAACATTACAACCCGCATCAGGCTCATTGGCAGAGTACCTTAAGGACAACGTATGGAAGAACGCCACATCTGGAAAGCGAATTCTGATAGTTGAAGGCGCAATGCAGGATGCTGGATGGTGCAAAACAGGTGGAAGCGATTTCAGAGATGTTGTGGAAGATGCTGCAGGCTCAGCGGATGTCGTAATTTCATTTGGAAACTGTGCCTCATTCGGTGGAATACCTGGCGAATATGGGAATGTTACTGGTGCTATGGGGCTCCAAGAATTCCTAAACAGTGTGGGCGTGAATAAGACAGTAATAGTTGCTGGTGCCACATGCCCAGGTCATCCAGATCACCTTATATTAACATTAGCCGATGTCATTCAAGGAATAATTCCGGAAGTTGATGAGCATGGTAGAGTTAAAGCATTCTTCCAATATAGTATGCATGAGAACAGATGTCCATTCCGACCATACTACGATAAGGGGCAGTTCGCACTTAAACCAGGTGAGGAAGGATGCCGATATAAGCTCGGCTGTAAGGGTCCAGTAACATACACTGACTGCGCTCTTCGGAAGTGGAATAATCACGTTAGCTACTGCGTGGAACCTGGCGCACCCTGCATCGGTTGCGCTGAACCAACGTTCCCAGATATTCCAGGAGACCAAGGCGCATTTTACGCTGAACTTCCGAACCTACCAGTATTCCTAGGAACACCTGTTAAAACATGGGGTGAAGCCCTAGTGATTGCTAGCGCAGTTGGAGTTGCAGCTCATCTTGTTGTTAGGACTGTGAGAAAACCGAAGAAGGAGGGGGTGTAAAACATGGTCACAGTAACAATAGATCCAGTAACGAGAATTGAAGGACACCTTAAAATAGAGATGGAGTTAGCAGACGCAACTGGAGGAGCTCTAGGAACATGGCAGCTCGTAAAACCAGTTGATGCCGCTGGCAAGAACGGAGGAGCAAAGAGCTCCGGCACACTTTTCAGAGGATTTGAAATCTTCCTCAAAGGAAGAGACCCACGAGATGCATGGATGATTACTCAGAGAATATGCGGTGTCTGTCCAGCTCCGCATGCTATGACATCTACATTAGCGCTCGACCAAGCGTTTGGTGTAGAAGACAAATTACCTACAGCAGCAGTTCTAATGCGGAACATCCTCCACGGTGCATACTACCTCTATGATCATCCGCTTCACTTCTACATACTTATGGGACCGGAACTAGGTGTACTCGCTAAGTACCCACCAATGGTGCCGCCAGCATTAGGCGTGAAGGGCATATCAAGCATAAACCTGGGAACAAGCTACGCAGCCGCGGTTGAGCATCAAAGGAGAGCCGCTGAAATTGTAGCAATATGGGGAGGAAAATTCCCGCACCACATGACTGAATATCCAGGAGGAATGAGTGTCCGTCCCACAGTTGATAGAATAGCGACCACATTTGCCAGAATGGTAGGTATATGGGAATTTGTAGCAATAACTATGCAGAATGATCTTAACGCCATAGTTGCCCAGAACACTACTATAACAAATGCAGTGAACAGTCTTATCGGCGCAGCTGTTGGATTGGATGACATAGGCGTAGGAACAGGTAACTTCCTCTCATACGGATTATTCCCTGATTATACCGACTACAGCGACTGGATAGACCCTAAGAAACGGGACAAATCACTCGTAAAGAGCGGCGCTTGGAAGAAAGGCGACACTGCTCCAGGCCAAACAGGTTTTGATCCGGATAAAGTTACGGAGGATGTAAAGTATTCATGGTACAGCAGTGCAAGCGGCTTAAAGCCAAGTGTAGGAGAAACAACTCCGCAGAAAGATAAAGCTGCTCCCGCCTACTCATGGTTGAAAGCTCCACGCTACGATGACAAAGTATACGAAGTAGGGCCACTTGCGCGAATGATAAACACATGGGGACTAACTTGGAGTGGAGACGCCTTTAAGAGGGTTCACCCAGTAACCGGAGAAGACTTCGGAAACGTTTCATGGACAGTCCTGAACGCAAACGGTTCAATTGTAGATAGAGTTGCAGCAAGGGCTTTCCTAAGTTTAGCGATAGCCAACAAGATGTTTGAGTGGATAGCAGCCCTCAAATCCTATCTGAACGACCCTGTTGTTGAGTATAAGGATGTCCCAGACACAGGCTCGGGACTTGGATTATGGGAAGCTCCACGTGGCGCGCTGTTACACTGGCTAGAAATCAAAGGTAAGAAAATTGACAGGTACCAATGCGTGGTTCCAGGCACATGGCTCTTTTCGCCGAGAGACGACAAAGATAGACTAGGTATAGCAGAATATGCGTTATCCTGCGGAACTACTTGGCTGCCCAAAAACTTGGATGTCCCAGCCGTAGCCAACGCTATATACCCAGCTGCAGACGTTGATCTTTCAGCGTGGGGCGTTGCAGCTAAGCAAAAGTGGGGAGACGCGTTGGGAATTGCACTAACGCCGCATGGACTTGCAAACCTTAACATGGAACCTTATACCGGAACCCCGAGGTACAATACTTCATTAGCACTGGCCATCATCAGGTCATTCGACCCATGCATAGCATGCGCTGTTCACATAATAACACCCGAAGGAAAGAGGATCGTAACGAAACTTTAGTAGGCGGTGGAGGACGGAGAGGATAAAAAATGGCTGAAGGAGAAACCGTCCAACGCCATTCCCTTTTTTTGAGGATTAGTCACTGGATAGACTTTATAGCGCCATTCATGCTGATCATAACCGGCTTGGAGATCAGCGGCTTATACGGAAATACATTCGCATTCTTCAATAACGTGCATAATCTCCACATCTACATCGGCGGATTCTGGCTTGCTTGGGTAGTTTTCCATGTATACTACCTCATTGTAGCCGGCGAGTTCAAACATTTTATCCCTAACATGTGGGGCGTCAAATTTATTTGGGCGGAGGCAAAAGCTTGGCTGGGAAGGGGACCGAAACCAGAAGAGCCAGTTACATACGATGCTGAAAAGAAAAAATACGTCCGGAAGGTTGATCCAGGTTCATGGATTGACTTCTGGATTTTTGCGTTGCTGACCCTAGTTCTAGGCGTTACAGGGATTATGATGGGCTTCCCAGAGTTCACAAAGAAAGTTGGCTTTAGCTTTCTATTCGACTTGTTTGGCGGAGTCGGTGCGTGGTTCGGCGTAAACAATGCGCTAGTATTTGCCAGAATAGTCCACAGGTTCAGCCTATATCTCTTCATAATGCTGCTCATCATACACATCTATTCTATGGCTATACTTGGCTACCTGAAACCGATGATCACAGGCAAACAAGTGCTGAAGGCGCACCAGCTCAAGAAGGAGTAGAGCTCTTCTTCCTCTTAATTTTTCAAGCTTGATAGTGGACAGCATTTATTTTCTTCCCATACAATTACAATGGATGACTGGAATTGGGTAAGAGAATCGTAGTTGCTGGAATTGGGAACCTACTACTCAGAGATGAGGGCGTAGGGATTCATGTAATTAATGAACTGAAAGAACATAATCTGCCAGAAAACGTAGAAGTTCACGACTGTGCAACAAGGGGGATGGATGCTCTTAATGAACTAGAGGGAGCTGACAAGGCAATAATTATTGACGCTGTTAAACTTGGCAATGAACCTGGAGCAGTTTACCGCTTCACATTAGATGAGCTTGAAAGAAACGATAAAACGTTAAGGATAATTTCTTTCCATGATTTGGATCTAATAACGGCAATAAAAATTGGGAGAGATACGTATAATCTGCCTAAGGATGTTGTTATAATAGGCATAGAACCTGAATGCGCGGATGAATACGGCATGGAACTAACGCCCGAAGTTGCGAAGGCTGTTCCGAAAGCTGTCAAAGCTGTTCTAGATGAAATTAAAAAATCAGAGTGAACGGTCAAGATCGCTTTTTCAACTATCAATGAGAATAAAGAATTCGTTCAGGGACACTGTATACATTCATCCGCTGTCCTCTAACAAAGCAGATCAATGTGACACCGGTTATTTGGGCTGCGCATACTCCTGAGTGTACTGGGCCTGCGATCGACGCTACTATCGGTATTCCCACCCTCGCCGCCTTCAGGACCATATCAGCGGGCTGTCTACCTGAACTAACAATAACGCAGCGTGAGAAATCTACTTCTGAAAGTGCAGCTGTGCCAATACATTTGTCAACAGCATTATGTCTGCCGACATCCTCAGCGAAGGCAGCAATTTTGCCGTCGAAAAATATGGCGGCTGAATGTGTTCCTCCTGTTGCTCTAAACACTTTGGCTCGGTCGTTTAACTCATGTATCATTCTGAGAATTTCTTCCGCTCTGATACTGTAATTTAAATCCACAAACGGTTTATCTAATCTATCTAAAAGTTTTATGAATCCTTCCGTGGATCCGCAGCCAGTTGTGATAAGCTTCGACACTGAGGCTGCTTCAATACGCATTTTTACATCTGATGAAGTTTTCACTTTAACTTCATTCTCCTTAATCCAAATCTTATCCACTTCCTTTAATTCGCGCAGTATTCCCTCGCCTAGAAGCCAACCTACTGCTAACTCTTTAACTTGAAATGGTGTAGCCATAAGTGTGGTCACAAAGTCGTCGTTAACGTAGAGGCTTATCGGCGCCTCGATAGCTACGGCTTCTTTTGATATTTCTTTAGACCCTGTACGTAAATTAATTCTCGTCGCCTTCACCCGTGTTGTACGTGGCAATTCCTCTACCTCCCTCATAGCAGTTTACGCATTCGCTTTTTTCTTGGTTTGTAGTAAGGTTCACGTCTATTAACTGCTTCGAGGAATAGCTTCATTATAATTTTGTCACTAGCCCCGCTTTTCAGCGGTTTCAAAATGTCAACGGCATTATCGTTTCTCATTAAGCATGGTTTCAATTTCCCATCGCTGGTTAACCTGATTCTAGTGCAGTTGAAGCAGAACTCTGAATTCTCAATCGGACGAACTAACTCGACGTTCACTCCTGGTAGATGGTAGATTTTTCTGTTCTGCATGTATCGCCTCACATCAACCCTTAACGCCTTTTTCTTTAGTTTCTCTTCGATTTCTGTTAGCAAAACAAAATGTTTACGGTAATATTTTCGGGGGACATTTAACGGCTCCAACTCAATCAGCTGCAATGTTACGCCTTCCCTTCGAGCAAACTCTATCATTCCATCAACTTCCCCGTAATTTACGCCGCGAATAACAACCATATTCAATTTGACTGGGTGAAGCCCTGCTTTAACTGCCGCCCGTATACCTGAAATCGCCTCCTCTATGTTTCCACCTGTAATTTCACGGTATAGCTCTGAGCTTAGTGCTGGCAATGTTACGTTGACACGTTTTAATCCAGCTTTTTTCAGTTTGTTTGCGGTTTTAGCAAGCTTTGAGGCATTAGTTGTCATCGAGACTTCCTTGATGCCTGGGGTATGCGCTATTTCATCCACGATCTCCACTATGTCGCTACGTAGAAGCGGCTCTCCTCCAGTTATCTTAACTTTAGAGACACCAAAGCCAGCCGCAACATTTGTTATGCTTCCAATTTCACTCGGAGCCATCTCAACACCAGGGTTAGATTCACCTTCTCTATGGCAGAATGGACATTTGTAGTTACATTGTTGTGTAATGGCAATGCGAAGATTTATCAGGGGTCTTCCATACCGATCGTAGATCAAACAGGTCCTTCCATTAGATTTTACATTATTTGTATTAGGCTCACTATCATAAAGAAGAACCTAACGGGATATGATTTTTCTCATACTCGCTTTCAGCCTCTTTCACGCATTCTTTAACTTCTTCATCAATTTTATTCCGGAGAGCCAGCACCCTATCTTTCACACCCTCCCAATATTGTTTATCCCTAAGCTCAAGGATCAATCGCATCCACTCCGCCTTCTCTTTGTGGCGAGTATGCGGCAGTAGCCGTTCAGCCAAGGAAATAACCTCAGCTCTCCTTTCAAACCGGAGTGTATAGCAATTCTTTCTAGTTATTATTTCTCTTTTACTTTTGACACCCGCTTTTTTAGACAAATAAAGTAATGGGTGGTATCCTTCAGCCTCCATTCTACGCCCAATTTGCTTCAGTAACCCATAATCCGTATTAGAAATATCGAAACGGAACTCTATACAGCCATCATCGTCATAGATCCCCCAAGAACCTTCGCATTCGCTTAGGTTTGTTAGGAATGGGTTGAAAAGTTCGGTTGCTTCGGGAATCCTATTGGGCTTGTGAAGTAGAAAGTTAAACGATGAGCCATCAAGGAGGCAGTACACCCTCCATCCATATCTACCATCCTTAAACCTCACTGGGTATTTGCCACAGTGTCCGTATTTCTTCCATTCATCGTGAAACCGCTCTATCATATCGCGGTGCGTGGTGGATACGGAAACGCAAACAGCCCGCCCGTGCTTCCTTGCATGGATGTCGCCTAGAACAAAGCCAAGCATACCCCACTTCTCAGTTTCGCTACCGGAGAAGGGCGGCTTCTCGTAAAGCGTTAATGCTTCAATTACTGCCTCCAATCGATGTTTACGTGGAATCCCACGCCTCCCCATCCAGTAACGGACAGTCTCAGGGCTCTTCACCCTGCACAGCGCTGCCATCTTCCGTGTGCTTAAATCCTTTTCCCAATGTAGATAGTGGAGTGCGTCGCCGTTCTTGTAGTCCAGCGGAATACCTTTAGCCTTCATTTCCTCTAAAACATCTTTAATCCACGCTCGCTGGGTTACAGCGACTCGAAGGTTAATTAATGGTCTGCCGTAGTTGTCGTAAATCAAGTCAGCTCTTTCCTATCTGTCTGCGTTTAACTTACTAACCACACTGATGCCTTTTATGGTTTATCAAGTACTGATGAGTTAAAACATAAAAGGAAAACCTTTAAAATATAAGAAGTTTCACCTATCTTCTCATATCGTGATAGCTATGGATGTAACTGAGCTTGTTGTTGTAGGTTTTCTGGTTTTCTTCCTGCTATTTGGGCCAGATAAGTTGAAGGATATTGCTAGAGCATTGGGTGAGGCTCAACGGGAGTATCGAAAGGCGAGCTCACAGATATTTAACCCGCCTCCACCTAAACAAACAGAAGAGGAGTTGCTTAGGGATACGGCTAAGAAGCTTGGGATCAGTACTGAAGGGAAAACTAAGGAACAGCTAGCGGAGGAAATCGTTAGGAAGGCGGGGGAAATTAGTAAACAATTACCTCCGAAGGAGAAAGAGGTTAAACCAGAGGCAGCAAAGTAAAAAGACCTAAATAACACTTGATATGGAAAAAATAGGGAGAGAGGTGAAATAGGTGGCATTACAAGGTGCGGAATTGATTGTAATCCTCCTCGTAGTCGTTGTAATCCTTTTATGGGGTCCTAAGAAGCTACCGGAGCTCGCAAGAGGGGTGGGTGAAGCAAAAAAGGAGTTTGAGAAAGCAAGTAGAGAAGAACCTGCTTCTGCAGAGAAAAAGAAAGAGGAAGATATCCTTCTCGAAACAGCTCATAAACTTGGGATAAGCACTGAAGGTAAAACTAGGGAAGAAATTTCACAGGAAATAGTTAAAAAAGCAGAGTCAGGCAGAAAATAGCCTGAACCCTAGCAATTTACTTCAGACTGTCAGGTAGGTAAAATGCCAGATTTAGGACTATTGGAAATACTCATTATAATAATCCTTCTACTACTAGTTTTTAGGCCTAGTACAGTAACAGACTTAGCGAGGTCTGCTGGTAAAGTTGTGGGAGAATTTAAGAAAGGGGAGAAGGAAGGAAAATCAAAAGAACCGCAAACTGATGAGGATGCGATTAAAGAGATTGCGGAGAAGCTTGGCATAAGTGTTGAAGGGAAAACAGCGGAACAATTATCTGAGGAAATATTGACTAAAGCCGAAAAAAAGAAGAGGTCTGAGCAGCAGGAAGTTGGGTGGTTTAATGTCTGAAAAGAAGGAAAGGGATAAGGAACTTAACATTTGGGATCATTTGACTGAGTTAAGCGCTAGGTTGCGCGTCATTTTTTACTCGGTTATTATCGGCACGGTTTTAATGATGGCGCTTCCTGGCAATTTGGATTTTCTGAAAAACCCCCTTGAATTTTATACGCCGCTTGTAGCCGTGATACTGAACAAGATTAAAAACGATATGATCGGCGGTGCAAATATCAAGGTTATAGGCCTTGAGTTAACGGCTCCACTTGAGTTATACTTGGTAGCCTCGCTGGTGTTCGGTTTCATCATAAGCATTCCAGTTATTGCATATGAAATCTATAGGTATCTCGATCCCGCATTGCATGAGCATGAAAGAAGACCTATTTACACATTTGTAGCTGCTTTCTCAATTCTTTTTGCAACTGGCGTAATATTTGCATATGTAATTCTGGCTCCATTCATGATACGCGCGCTTATTCCATTTTTCACCGCTGTTGGGGCAGAGGCAGTAATCTCTGTTAAGGACTTCTATAACTTGATATTCGCATTCTGTTTAGCAAGCGGGTTCACATTCACTTTTCCAGCATTCTTTGTTCTCTTAGTAAAATATGGAATACTTAGCACAAGCCTACTTACGAAGAACAGGAGGTACGTCTACGCAGCGTTGTTCATAATAGTTGCTGTCGCCACTCCTGATGGAGGAATTCCAGCAGATCTGATGCTTTTTGCACCTATGGTTATACTGATGGAGTCCTCCGTTTTGTTTGGTCGTCATTTTGAGAAGCAAAGAGAGAAAGAAGAGCGTCAAAAACAATCTAGCTAACTTAGAAAATTCTATTTGAAGCGAAGTCAGCTGCGGCCTCTAAAGCTTTTTTCATGTCGTTTTCTAAGTCGACCTTGCTTAAAGCTAGTTTCGCCTTTTTTGAGAAGTTTTCAGACATCTTCTGGACGTATTTTATGACGCCTAGCTCATCCAACTTCTTAACGAATTTTCCAAGATCATAACCGACGCCTTTGCTTCTTATGAACTCGTGGGTAATTTCGTTTGTAGCTGGAGTACGTAGCGCATGAATTAACACGAGGTTCGGCCTTCTAGTCAATATATCAGTCTTCACCGGTTTACCTAATTTTTTCTCCGTAGAGGTTAAATTCAATACATCATCTCTAAGCTGAAACGCTATTCCAATCATTTCCCCATATTTTGATAAAGCCGAAACGGCTTCTTTTGAGCCTCCGCCGATAATTGCCCCTGACTCTACAGCCACTCTGATAAGAGATGCTGATTTTTTCCTAACCATCTCTAAATATTGTTCCTCAGTTACCGTTTGCAAGTTTCCATGATATTTTATGTCCAGAGTTTCTCCTTCACACATCTCAGCTGAAGCTTGTGCAATCATAGCTATAACTTTAGGCGGTGTACCTGAAGCCATTATTTCTACAGCCTTTCCAATAAGTAGGTCTCCTGCTACAGTTGCAACTTCTTTTCCCCAGATAGAATGAACTGTTCTTACTCCCCTTCTCATAGAGTCTCCATCTACAATGTCATCATGAATCAGAGAAGCGGTATGAAGTAACTCTATGGCGATAGCCGTCGGTATGGCATCCTTAACGTTTCCGCCTACATATTCACATGCCAAAAGAGCCATAGCTGGTCTATACTTCTTGCCGCCAGCTCTGATAAGATGTTTAGCTGCGTCATAGAGCTCCTTTGGTTTGGATCCGTCTGGCAAAACTTTTTCTAGCGCAGCATCAATTAATTCAAGTCTCTGGCTAAGTATCTCTGATGCTTCCACTTAGAACCCTTCCAGTTAGCTTCCTTATGAAATCTTCAATATAGCTCTCCAATATTTATAGGTGTGCGGTGATGAGCCTCTCTCTCACGGATACGCCTCTGCTTCTTACGCTCATTTTAATGAGCTTTTCTAAGGCTTTTCGGAGGAGTCCACCTTATAGAAATTTTCATAAAAGCGCTGCACTAGAATTATGAATCTATCATTAATGAACAATAAGATACGAGGAAAATGTGGAATCATTGCCAAGAGCAGTTAAGATGGATAAAACAGACAGGAAGCTTCTACAAATTATGCAAGACGCATTTCCATTAGTAAGTAAACCTTGGCTTGAAATTGGAAGAAAATTAAAGCTAAAAGAAGGGGAAGTGTTATCGCGGGTAAAGCGACTCTTTAAGGAGGGTGCAATAAGAAAAGTTGGCCCTACCCTTGATTACCGGAAAATAGGAGGTGCCAGCACGTTAATTGCAATGAAAGTTCCTCCAAAAAGAATAGAGGAAGTAGCTCGGGCAATAAATAGACTTGAAGAAGTAACCCATAACTATCAAAGAGATCATGAGTACAATCTGTGGTTCACTCTCACGGCGCGTGATGAGAAGAGTTTACAATCTCTAATTGAGATCATTAAAAGGTCGACTGGAATAAAAAATATTCTTAACTTGCCCACCATACGATTGTTTAAGCTCGATGTTAGATTCAATTTTGAATAAAAGCAAAAGCAGAATCCCTTATAGCATGTCCGGATGTGAAAAATTGGCAAGGATAGCAAAATTAGATGAAAACGACAAAGCAATTTTAAAAACCCTGCAAAGTGGAATTTCCTTAGTCAGCCAGCCCTTCGCTGAAATCGCAAAAAAAATTGGAGTAGATGAAAAGGAAGTTCTGTTACATATACAACAGCTTTTAGATAAGGGCGTTATCAGGAGATTCGGCGCCTCAATCAGACATAGAAAGGTGGGAATAACTGCAAATGCAATGATTGTATGGAAAGTGCCCCAAGTAAGAGTGGAAGAAGTAGGTAGAAAGATTGCGGAATTTAAGGAGGTCACCCACTGCTACGAACGCCGCATAATTCCTGGAAGGTGGGAGTACAATGTGTTTTCTATGGTTCATGGGCGCAGCAAAAAAATGTGCAAGGAGGTTGCCAAGAAAATTTCCGAATCAACTGGAATTAATGACTATGTGTTGATATTTAGCGAACGGGAATTCAAAAAGACCGGCGTTGGAATCATAGGCTCTTAGTCTAAAATTTTAGTAAGCCGCTAAAAACGAAACAATTATTTAAATAGCGCAAATCAGTTCGGACTATGATATAATAGGCGCGAATCTATGCTCATCGATCTTAAACTTGCTGGCAAAAACATCTTAATTGTGGGCGGCGGAAAGGTTGGCGAGAGGAAAACTAAGAAGTTTCTAGAGACTGGTTCAACTATATTTGTCGTTAGCAAAGATTTCACGAGTAGTCTTAAACAATTAAGTCGTAAGAGAAAGGTTAAATTAGTAAGAGTCGACGTTAGGAACGATGCATCCTCAATTTCTAAATGGATTTCAAAATCTGATGTTATCATCTCTGCAACCGATAATCCGAAGCTAAATGAGGCTATCGCTAACGAGGCAAAAAAGAAGAGAACCCTCATGTGCGCTGTTGATAATCCATCGATTAGCGATTTTACATTACCAGCCATTGCAAAGATTGGAGATGTTCGAATCGCCATATCTACGGAAGGCAAAAGTCCAGCCATGGCGAGGATTTTACGTAAGAGAATTGAGGAGGTTATTAAGAAAGAGGACATACTTCAAGTGAAGCTTCAAGATTATATTCGAAAACTTACGAAGTCCCAAATACCCAATAAGAAGTCTCGCAGAAATATTCTATACAAGATTATTCGAAACGAAGAAATTAAAGGGCTACTCAGAGAGGGTAGATTCAAAGAAGCGAAGAAGAACGCTAAACAAATGGCTAAACTTTACCAAAAACGCGGAGTAAGGAAACCTTGAGGATAGTTAATCTTCGTGTAACCCATAAAAAAGTCTCTATACCGATTCTGGAAGCCTTAGCTTTCAAAAATTTACCCAAGGCGTTAAAGGAGATCTGCGCATTAGAAGGTGTAAACGAAAGCGTAATTATACAAACTTGTAATAGAGTGGAGATTTTCGCTGTTGTTCCAAGAGAGTATTGGTTAACAGCAGGAGCAGAAATAGCTGAATATTGGCGGAGAAGGGCTGGATTTAATTTAGAACAATTTTACGACATCCTGGAGAAGACCTTTAACTCGGAGGCCTTAGCCCACCTTTTAAGGTTAGCTTCCGGTTTAGAATCCATGATTGTTGGTGAGGATCAAATTCTCGGTCAGGTTCAGGCTGCTTTCGATGACGCGAAGGAAAATGGAACAGTTGGATCTATTCTGGAGAGGGCTTTTGATAAAGCAATTAAGGTTGGAAGAGAAGTCCGGACAAAAACTAATGTCAGTAAAGGCACTGTTTCAATAGGATCAGCTGCCGTTGGTTTAGCTGAGGAAATCCTCGGCGAACTGAAAGATAAAAAGATAATCATAATTGGTGCTGGGGAAACCGGTGAACTCGTAGGTAAAGCTTTGGCGGCTAGGGGGCATGCAGTAATTTTTGTAGCTAATAGGACGTATAAGAGGGGAGTTGAGTTGGCTAAGGTTTTAGGTGGACAGGCTGTGAAGTTTGACCGAGTTAATGAATTTTTAACAGATGTTGACTTAGCGATAGTTGCAACAGCAGCTCCCCATTGTATAATAACAAGGGATCTTATGAACAGGGTTTTAGAGGAGAGACAAGGGAAGAAATTGCTGATCATAGATTTATCCCAGCCAAGAAACGTGGAGGAGGATGTATCCAGTTTCCCCACAGTTGAACTACGCAATATAGATGACTTACGGGGGATCGCTCAATCAAATCTGGAAATGCGTCTCAAAGAGGTTGAGAAAGCTGAAGAAATTATTCGAGATGAGCTTCAAAGCTTAGAGTTAATGTTACAACGGGAGCAAGCTGAGCCTATTATTTCAGCTATCTGCGGTAGGGCTGAAGAAATTCGCCAGAGAGAACTAACAAAAGCCCTCAAAATGATTGGAAACCTAGACGATGAACAGCATAGAGTTATTGATGATTTAACACATGTTCTTGTTAAGCGAATCTTATATCATCCAGTCGAAAATCTGCGAAAAGCTGCCGAAAAGGGCAAGACTAATGTGATTTCAACTGTACGAGAACTATTTAACGTTAAACAACTGAAGGGGGAGAAAATTGACCTTTCCAGCGCTTCGAATGAGGAGACTCAGGAAAACACGGAAAATTAGGGACCTACTGAGAGAAGTTACCTTAACCCTGAACGACTTAATTTATCCAATGTTTGTTCAGGAAGGTATAGAAACCCGTGAACCCATTCACGCTATGCCTGGTCAATTTAGATTATCATTGAAAGAGGCTGTTATCGAAGCTAGAGAAATTGCCTCGCTAAGTATACCGGCCATTATCTTGTTTGGAATACCTCTGAAGAAGGATGAGGTTGGGTCTAGCGCCTATGATAAAGATGGCATTATCCAGCAGGCTGTTAGAATGATAAAGAAAGAGATGGGAGATGAGCTTATCGTTATGACTGATGTTTGTCTTTGTGAATATACTACTCATGGACACTGCGGCATCGTGAAGGGACATGAAATCCTGAACGACCCCACTTTAGAAATCTTACAGAAAGTAGCTGTGAGCCATGCAGAAGCAGGCGCTGATGTGGTAGCGCCTTCGGGTATGATGGATGGGCAGGTTCGAGCGATAAGAGATGCGTTGGATCGTGCAGGATTTAGGGATATTGCTATTATGGCGTACTCGGCCAAGCATGCTTCATGTTTTTATGGCCCATTCAGAGAGGCAGCCCACTCTGTGCCCTTCTTTGGAGATAGAGGAGGCTACCAGATGGATTATGGTAATTTAAGGGAAGCACTTAGGGAGGTTAAACTGGATGTAGAAGAAGGCGCTGACATAGTTATGGTTAAACCAGCTCTTGCTTATCTTGACTTAATTTATCAAGTGAAAACAAAATTTGGACTACCAACTGCCGCATTCAATGTTAGCGGCGAATACTCTATGATTAAAGCAGCTGCAGACAAAGGCTGGATAGATGAAAAGGCAGCTGTGCTAGAAGTCTTAACAGCGATAAAGAGAGCGGGCGCAGATATGATCCTCACCTACTTCGCTAAGGACGCGGCCCGCCTGCTCCTTTCTCACAAATAACCGTAATCAATCTTCTTCTTAAGAAATCTTTTACGCATCTTTGATAAGGCAGCATCTACACAATTACGTTTCATTCCAAGTATTCTTGCTATTTCTTTAGGACGCAATCCCTGTCCTTTAAGCTCTAATATTTGCATACTTTTTGGTTTAGAAAAAGGACCTACTTCTAACAATCCAACCCCTTCCTCTAGTAAAGTTTTTGATCGACGAGTAAACCACTCTGGACCCCGTTTACTCTTTAAATTAAGGAGAGCTACATGCTTCTTTATCTTTCCTTTAAATTCACGTCTTCGTGAATGTATGTAATCTTCCCTATTTTTTAAGTGAGTAGCACATCTTTCCAACCCGGGTCCGGCGTAACTTAGCAACGTTCTAACCTCAATGAGGTGATATGCCCCATCTTTATCCACTAATATGAGGTCAAGAGAATCTTCCCTCATCGGTCTTATATCATACAACTCTCTTGGAGCCTCTTCCCAGCCATGAAGCTTATTGAGTATTATTTTTGCTAATAATTCACCAAAGCAACCAACATCGAGCTCACTCTCCCAAATATGCCCTATGCCATGCTCTTCGAGTTCCTCTTCGAGTTCTTCAGCTGATACTTCAACGTGTCTATAAGGCTCGATTTTGTCTTCACGATCTAAAACGCTTAAAGATAGCGGGATCTCCAACTTCTCACCTCTGTAGCTAACTAGGAAAGCCTCTTTATGAATCGTGTTCTTTTCCTCGGTTTCTAACTCTTTAGGCTGTTCAGTTGGCATAATTAAACCATCGAAAACATGATGTGCATCTATTTATTTAAAATAACACGAAACGATCCGTAGTGGAGTAGTGAATAAAACTATTGTGAAAAATGTAAGCTATGCGAAGTTTTAGAGAACAGCAAAGGCGAAACTGTTAAGGTATGCGAGAAACGCATGAAAAGCTATTAGGCTAACTTATTGCACATAGAACCATAAAAACAACCTAAATAAAGAAATAATACCATCTCTTTGCTATTCAAGGACGTTGCAAAATGGTTGAGTGGAAAGTGAAAAAATCTGAAAAGCTATACAAAAAAGCTCGAAGGCTCATGCCCGGCGGTGTTAATAGTCCAGTTAGGGCTTATGAACCTTATCCATTCTTCACTTCTCGCGCTAAGGGCTCTAAAATTTATGATGTGGATGGGAATGTTTACATCGACTACTGTATGGCTTACGGACCGCTTATTCTAGGGCACTCTAATCCAGAAATCATTGAAGCAGTTAATCAACAATTAGAAAGGGGAGCCATTTACGGAACCCCGACAGAAACCGAGGTGGAGTTAGCGAAGCTCGTTACAGACATTGTTCCTTGTATGGACATGGTGAGATTCGTAAATAGTGGAACAGAAGCGACTATGCACGCAATAAGGGCGGCAAGGGGATACGCTGGTAAGAATAAGATCATTAAATTTGAGGGATGTTACCACGGGGCACATGATTATGTTTTGGTGAAAGCGGGTTCAGGCGCCACAACTTTCGGGGCTCCCACCTCACTAGGCGTACCTGAAGATACTGCTAGGAATACAATCATATTACCATTCAATAACATTGAATCTTTTGAAAAAGCCGTGGAACAGAATAAAGATGAGGTCGCCGCTGTAATAATCGAGCCTATTATCGGAAATGCTGGAGTAATTCCTCCAAAGGACGGTTACCTAAAAGAGGTCCGTAGAATAACAGAGGAAAATGAAATAGTACTCATCTTTGATGAAGTGATAACTGGATTTAGGTTAGCGTTAGGTGGAGCACAGGAATATTACCATGTCACCCCAGACCTAGCAACTCTCGGGAAGATTCTAGGCGGAGGATTCCCCATAGGTGCTTTCGGAGGCAGAAGAGAAATAATGGAACTAATATCACCACTGGGAAAAGTCTATCAAGCTGGAACTTTTAGCGGAAACCCCATTTCAATGACAGCTGGATTGATAACATTAAAAACTCTTGTTAAGCAACGGAACTATATTTATAAGCGGCTCAAATCGATGGGAGAGGAAATCAAGAAGGGACTCCTAGACACCGTGAGAGTATCAAAGATTCAAGCACAAGTAAACCTTGTAGAATCGATGTTTCAGATCTTCTTTACCGATAAACCAGTTATAGACTATGCAGCTGCGCAAAGAGCAGATAAGAATAAATTTATGCGTTATTGGCGAGAACTTCTGCGACAGGGAGTATTCATTCCGCCGTCTCAGTTTGAAACATGCTTCCTTTCTTCAACTCACACCGACAAAGACGTAACTAAAACATTACAAGCCATTGACTCAGCGATTAAGGCATTATAGGAGATTCATGTGAAGATGGACTATGCGCTCAGCGGTGGGGCATCGAAAAAATTTTTTCCTCAAATCATTTCGTGGAATACCACATTTAAATGTAATTTAAAGTGCGATCATTGCTACATTAACGCTCATCCAAAGGGTGAGATAGAGGAGTTAAGCACTGAGGAGGGAAAGGCGCTCATCGACCAGATTGCAGATGTAAGCAAGCCCACCTTAATCCTGAGCGGGGGAGAGCCGCTCCTTAGAAAGGACATTTTTGAGTTAGCTGAATACGGCGTGAAGAAGGGTCTAAGAACAGTGATGGGTACAAATGGAACTCTGATCAACGACGAAATAGCGAGAAAATTAAGAAGCGTAGGAGTAAGAAAGGTGGCAATTAGCTTAGATTCTACGGTGCCTGAAAGGCATGACGAATTTCGAGGCGTTAAGGGCGCTTGGGAAGCAGCGGTGAGGGGAATTAATGCATGCAGGGAAAATGGTATAGAATTACAAATCAACACCACCGTTACAAAACAGAATTACAATGAAATAGGAGACATAATTGCGTTAGCGCAAAAATTGGGGGCGACGGATTTCCATCTTTTCTTCCTCGTCCCTACGGGTAGAGGTGTAGAGCTAACAGACATTTCGCCAATCGAGTATGAAAAAATGATGATGGCAGTCATTAAGAATAGGGCAAACTATAAATTAGAGGTCAAGCCCACCTGCGCTCCCCAATTCATGCGAATTGCAAAGCAGATGGGAGTGAAATCGAAAAGATGGGTTCGAGGATGCATAGCTGGACTTTGGTACTGCCGCATCTACCCCAGCGGCGACGTGACTCCTTGCCCCTACCTTCCCATTAAAGTTGGCAATATACGAGAAAAATCATTTAAAGAAATTTGGTTTCAGTCTGATGTGCTTAACAAGCTTCGGGACTTCAATAATTTAAAGGGCAAATGTGGAATTTGCGAGTACCGAGACATATGTGGCGGGTGCCGAGCCAGAGCATACGGCTTAACGACTAACTACACCGATGTGTGTGGTGGTTTACAACTTCCAACTTCAAAATTAACAGGAGACTATTTAGCCGAGGAGCCTTGGTGCATATATCGACCAGGGGGGAAGGGAAGTTGATCGGTTTCACTAAGCTTATTCATGGGGGAGGAACGGTTAGTGAAGCAATAAAATATAGGGAAGCCGCCCCCCACCTAGTCCCCAGTGAATTCATCCGCTTCACTGAAACCCGTAGACCAGTTGTATTCTGGAACACTACAAGCGAATGTAACTTGTCATGCATTCACTGCTACATCAGCGCCGGTCCCTCTAAACGGCGGAGGGATGAATTGTCTCTTAAAGAGGTGAAAGAATTCATTGATGATTTATCAGGTATGAACATTCCTCTACTAATGTTCACAGGCGGCGAACCTTTAGTTAGAAAGGATTTCTGGGAGCTCGCAAGTTATGCCAGTTTAAAGGGATTAAAGACGGCCATTAGCACCAACGGCACTCTCATTACGAAAAATGTTGCTAAAAAGATTAAAAATCATGGAATAGAGTACGCCGGAATATCGCTCGATGGTGCAAACGAAAAAACTCATGATAACTTCAGAAATCAACCTGGAAGCTTCAGAAGAGCTTTTCAAGGATTAAAAAATTGTATAGAAACTGGATTGAAATGCGGAGTTAGAATCACCGCTACAAAGTACAATTACCGTGAAATCCCTGACCTAATCGATCTCTCAATTCAGTTAAAAATTCCAAGGTTTTGTTTATATTGGCTAGTGCCGAGTGGGAGAGGCGTAAAGCTTTTCGCTGACAATAACTTGGGTCACGACGAAGTCGTGCAGACCTTAGCTACATTATACAGAAAAACGAGGGCAATGGATCCTGAACGAATAGAAATACTGAGCGTAGACGCTCCTCAAGATGGCGTTTACATACTAAACCAATTAAAGAAAGAAGACACGGCGAAATACGAAGAGGCCCTTAAACTGCTTGAATTTACTGGTGGACCCTGCAGTGCCGCTGACCGCCTAGGAAACGTGGATCCAACTGGAAATGTTTATGCATGCCAATTCGCGCAACTTCCAGAATTACGGGTTGGAAACATTAGAGAAAAGCCATTTAGCGAGATTTGGAGCGATCCTAAGAACCCAGTCCTATCCATGTTTCGAGGGAAAGTTAAGAAACTGAGAGGAAAATGCGGGGTATGTAACTATAAGAAGTTATGTGGAGGAGGCTGTAGAATAAGGGCATACGCACAGTACAGCGACTTTTGGGCTGAAGACCCCTTCTGCCCCTACAATCCTAACAGCGATAGGTTTGAAACAGCCTAGACAATTGACATTTTATGAAAAATTAACGTGTGATTAATATGAAACTAACCGTCGGAACGAGGGGAAGTAGACTATCCTTAATTCAGACAAATTTCGTAATTCAACAGTTAACCAGAATATTTCCGGATCTGGAGGTTGAAATTAAAATAATTAAGACTCTTGGTGATCGAATAGCTAGCAAACCTTTACTACAAATCAAAGAGAAGGGAATTTTTGAGAAGGAAATAGATAGAGCAGTTTTTAGAGGAGAAGTTGACTTCGCCGTTCACAGCATGAAAGATGCTCCAACAATAAACCCTTTAAAAACAACTATCGTGGCTGTACCAAAACGAGAATCGCCATATGACGTGCTTGTCTCAAAGGATGGTTTAATCTTAGAAAAACTCCCTCCAGGTGCAGTAGTTGGAACTGGAAGCCCCCGTAGAGAAGCAGAGTTACACCATATAAGACCAGATTTAAAAGTAGAAGCAATTCGCGGAAATGTGGATACTCGTGTAAGAAAACTTATGCGAGGGTTGTATGATGCAGTTATTATTGCGGAAGCTGGTTTACAGAGGTTAAGTATGCAGCATTGCATTACGGAACGTCTACCGCTTGAAGATTTCACTCCTTCTCCTGGGCAAGGGGCATTGGCTGTTATTGCCAAAGAGGATAATAGAGAAGTAACAGACACTCTGAAACGCATTAACGACTCGTCTTCGATGGCTGAGATCCGGGCTGAGCGAGTTTTCGTACGAGAAGTTGGGGGAGGATGTAAGGTACCTATAGGAGCCATCGCCCGCGCATCCGGTAACACATTATCGCTTTACGCCTCTGTCCTTTCACCCGATGGAAAAGTGAAGGTACATACCTCTCTAGTTGGAGATGTAAAATCGCCTGAGAAGCTCGGAGTGAAAGTGGCTCAAAATTTATTGAAGATGGGAGCTGCAGAACTTATTCAACGTTGGAGAAGACTGTATGAAGAAGGGTAAAGTATACCTTGTAGGTGCTGGACCAGGCGATCCAGATCTACTAAGCATTAAGGCATTGAAGATAATAAGGAAAGCAGAAGTGATTGTTTACGACCGGTTAGTCACAAGAGGTATTCTGAAGCTAATTCCAAAAACTACTGAGAAAATTTACGTAGGGAAATGTTCGGGGAGGCATACAGTGCCTCAAGATAAGATCCATGAAATTCTGGTTAAAGAGACCCGTAAAGGAAAAACTGTTGTTAGATTAAAGGGAGGTGATCCTTTTCTATTCGGTCGTGGTGGAGAAGAGGCTCAAGAATTGCGGAGGGCAGGCATCCCATTTGAAGTTATACCTGGAATTACTTCTGCTTTAGCTGCCCCCGCTTATGCAGGCATTCCAATCACCCATCGGGACTACGCATCGTCTGTAGCAATTGTTACTGGGCATGAAGACCCAACTAAACCTGAAAGCAGAGTTAAATGGGATAGATTAGCAACCTCGGTTGATACGATTATAGTACTTATGGGTATGGAAAAGTTAGGCGCTATTGTTGAAAGACTGATTAAAGGTGGTCGCGATCCAAAGACAGACGTAGCGATCATTGAGTGGGGTACGACAAAGCGTCAGAGAACCACCGTAGGGACGCTCGGGAATATTGTTGAAAAAACTAGGGTGAAAAGGGTAAAGCCTCCTGCTATAATCGTTATTGGAGACGTAGTGAAGCTGCAAAAGGAGTTAGCTTGGTTTAAGGAGTAATTACAATGTCTCTAAAAGGGAAGACTGTAGTGATTACTAGACCGGAAGCGCAAGCACGTGAACTTGTTCGGATCATTTCTAGATTAGGTGGAAAACCTTACGTCGCTCCAACAGTGGAAATTAGGCCTCCAGAAAACAGACGCCAAGTAAAAGCACTTATCCATAAGATTATCCGCGGGCAAGTGGATTACGTGATTTTCATGAGTGTAAATGGTGTAGTCGGCCTAATTGAGGTGTCAGAGAAAGCGGGATTAAAGACCAAATTGCTTAAGGAATTAAACCGTGCTAAGGTTATGACTGTAGGTCCCAAGACAAAAACTGCAATTAAAAATTATGGCATCAGGGTGGGCCTCACTCCCTTGAAGTTTAGCTCAGAAGGGATTATTGAAAAACTCAGAAGCGTAAATCTTCATGGAAAGACCGTAGCTATTCCGCGGACGAGGGAAGTTGATCCATATTTACGAGAGAAACTAGAAAAAATGGGTGCACATGTATTGGAAACTTCCGTGTATGAGTCTACCCCTCCATCAGATGAATCTAAGATGCTGAAGCTTCTTAACGATCTATTTAATGGAAAAATCGACATCATTACCTTCACCAGCTCAGCCACTGCTCGGAACCTGTTTAAAACAGCTGATAAACACGGTTTGGTTAGTAGACTTCAAAGTTGTCTAAGGGGAAAAGTTGTTGTTACTGCCATAGGCCCAATGACGCAGAGAACCTTAGAGGATCTAGGAGCAAAAGTGGACGTTGTACCCAACGAATATACTGTCGAAGATATGGTTAAGGCTATTGTTAAATTTATTAGGCGAAACAAGTAACGTTAAGAGAAGTCGGCTTCTCCACGCCTTTCTATTACGTGAAGCTTTTGGTGGTGATTTGAACATAGGAGGATGACGTTCGGTTTTATTCCATATTTAACCCAGTCTCTAAACTCTTTGGTATTAACAAAGGAGAGGCCCCTCTTCTCCTTCGGGTTTCATTGTTAGGTGTGGTTTCAGTTGCTTCACGCTTCTCAATTAAAACAAGTTTTCCACTCTTAGTTACAGATGGTTGCTCATCTATTCCTTCAGGTTTCTCAGAAGACATTTTTCTTCCCAGCCCTCCACGAAACCAGTTAAAAAATGGCGCCTATTTAAAGCAACACGAACAAACCTGCAACAGAGGTAACCGAAACTATTCAAACACACAATAATTAAACTTGGACTATGCGAGGAATATATGATTGGAGAAGAAGAACAAGAAGGCTAATAGGCTAAATTAAGTTATAACAGCCCAAATAACACGAACCACGAATAAGGCTTTTCTACGTTTTCTTCTCTAATTTCCGCACTATTTCGTCAAGTTTCCTTATTCGATCATGAATCCACAGAAAATAAATAAAGATTAAACACCAAACGATGATGGAAAATCCAAGTAAAGTTTCTAGAACCTCCATTTAGCCTCCTCCTCTAGCCTTTAGAAACGCTATTTTTTCTGTTAAGTTTTCGGTTTTTACTGTGAAGTAGAGCATGTAAAAGAATATTAGCATTTGCCCAAGAATCGAAACTAACAATGTTTGGGTTACTGGCAACCCCATTCTCACCTCTGTTAGTGTTATAACCATAGGATGTAGGGTTTGCCAGAACAAAACTGAGGCATAGCTAAGCGGGACGCAGGCGATCGCTATTACCACTAGTACTGAGGAGAGTTTAGCTCTCCTCTCCAAATCCACAATAGCCATGCGATAAGTGAGGTACGCCAAATAGGCTAAGAAGAGGATCAGTGTGGTTGTTTCCCTTGGATCCCAATTCCAATAAACTCCCCAAGCATTCTCAGCCCAAATTGAACCGGTCATCAACGTAATTGCACAGAAAACTAGACCTAACTTAGCTGAAGCGGCAGCCATAGTATCCCATTTGAATTTTTTCTTGAGGAGGTATAGGACGCTTCCTGTAAAGGTGATGGAGAAAGCGAGGTAGCTCATTAAAGCTGAAGGAAAGTGAACGTAGAAGATTCGGAAAATATCTGAGGGCGCTTGCACCTCAGTCTCCAAAGTGAGAGGAGGAGAATATATGAACATCATGTATAAGGCTATGATGTTAACGATGAATGTCGCTGCGAGGTAAATTTTATCCCTCATAGAAAATTTCCTTTTTTATGTGTTCTATTCATAAAAGACATATTCAAGCCTTATCCTCAAAACAATGCTTTACAGCTTATAACAGAACCACCGTTTCTTAATAATCTAAATAATCTAAATATTAAATTATACATTCCAATTCAATAGCAATTAAACTACGTATGAGGTATTCGTCAGATGAAAATAGTGCTTGTCTGCCCACCTAGCGAGGAGTTTCTTTATCAACAAATATTTGGGCTCACAGTACCGCCATTGGGTTTAGCCTACATTGCTTCGGTTCTAGAGAATGGAGGACAAAATGTTAAGATAGTCGATATGCCTGCGCACGAGATGAGTTGGAGCCAATTTAAGGATGAGATTTCGAGGATAAAGCCTGATTTGGTTGGAATCTACTGCGCTGCAACAAGAGTCAGACAGGCAGCGAAGGCTGCGGAGATAGCGAAAAACACTGGTGCAACTGTTATGCTTGGCGGACCCTATGCCACCTTGGAGTATAAATCTCTTCTTAAAAATAACTCGCAGATTGATCTTGCGGTGTTAGGGGAGGGTGAAAAAACTTCCCTAGAGCTTGTAAAAACATTGGAAGACGGCGGCGGTTTGAAGGAGGTGAGCGGAGTAGCTTTCAGAAATGGAAATGATATGGTGGTGAATCCTGAACGTGAACTTATAGAAAACCTTGATAGTGTACCGTTTCCAGCTTGGCACCTGTTACCTATGAATAAATATCGAATATTTCATGAAGCATCAATTATGACTATGGCGACAAGTAGAGGATGCCCCTACAACTGTGAATTCTGCGCTGTGCCAGCTATTTATAACCGTAGATGGAGAGGAAGAAGCCCAACAAATGTTGTCGATGAAATGGAGCTAATTAATGAGAAACACCATCCCAACGTAATTTTGTTTATAGACGACTTTTTCACAATCGATCATAAGAGGGTTGAAGGAATATGTGATGAAATTTCAAGTAGAAAACTTGATATTTTCTGGGGGTCACTAAGCACAGGCACAGATCTTTCTTATGATTTAATGGTGAAGATGCAAAAAGCTGGCTGTTTCATTTTGATTTTCGGTGTTGAGTCTGGTTCTCAGGAAATTCTCGATAAAATGGGGCGTGAAAGAACATTAGAATCAATAAGAAGATCGTTCAAATACGCTAGGAAAGCTGGAGTAATCACCTTCGCCAACGTTGTGTTAGGTTTCCCAGGGGAAACAAGAAAAAGTATACGCGAAACTATGGAGCTAATTAAAGAAATTGATGCTGATCAAGCAATTTTCTTTAGAGCTGTGCCTTACAGCGATTTTAGCCTTGAAGAGTTAAACCAAATAGAACGCGAGGCGTACAAGGAATTTTATCTCAGAAAAAGCTACTTTGTCAAGCACTTAGCTCGAGGAATCTGGTATCAATCTTTCAAGAGACATTTCAGTTACGACCTACTGGCAACCTATGCTAAGTGGATTCTGAATCTCCCAAGCGATGTAAGGCGCCTATAACTCACAGCCTTTTTATTGAGGAGAAGATTTCTCTTTTCTAAAGAGGAAGAAAGCTTGCGGAAAGAAGAGATCGCCGTTGAAGCAAAGAATCTAACAAAGCAGTACGGCTACTTCTACGGGTTAAGGGATGCAAGTTTTCGGGTTTACAGTGGGGAGATATTTGGATTATTTGGCCCGAACGGTGCTGGGAAAACTACATTAATCCGGTTAATAGCCACTCTAACGCGTCCCACAAAAGGTGAAGTTCATGTGTTTGGGCTCGATGTGACCAATGAAGCTGAGAAAATAAAAGAAGTAATTGGGATTCTTACAGACCGTTCTTTATTATATGATGACTTGACTGGTAGAGAAAATCTTGAATTCTATCTGAAAATGTATGGTTTTAGTGGGAAGGATGAAATTAAAAGAAAGATCGGTGAAACAACGCATCTTCTTAAAGTTGAAGATAGACTTGATGACACCGTTCGGACACTTTCTAGCGGTTTAAGAAGACGATTCGACATAGCCAGAGCCATAATACATAGCCCTAAACTAATACTGCTTGACGAACCTTTTTCAGGTTTAGACATAGACAGCGTGGACATACTCAAAAATTTTTTAGTTAAACGTAAAGGTGAATTAACCGTCATTGTTTCAACTCATAATTTTGAGGTTGCAAGAGAGATCTGCGACCGAATAGCGTTCTTGAAAGATGGAAAAATTGCTGAAATAGTCAACGCAGAAAATTACAGTCAAGTTAAGGTGGAGAAATATTTCGCGTAGGTGTGATGGATGGGCGCTCAATCAAGAAATCTTCACATTGCCTGGGCTATTCTATTAAAGGATCTACGATTGGAGTTGAGAAGGAAGTATGAGATTTTTTCAATGTTTACTTTCGCTCTTCTTTCAATCATCTCGTTCAGCTTCTCGCTTGGCCCAGCGCCTTCAAACGTATTGGATGTGATTCCAACCTCTCTATGGGTGATAATACTCTTCACAGGCATAATTAGCTTCACAACAGTGTTCATACGAGAAATGGATAAGGGAACCATGGATGGGTTAAGGTCGCTGCCCTCCTCGCCCCAGGCAATATTTCTCGGGAAAACTTTTTACTGCTTTATTCTAATGGGCATAGTTGAGTTTGTTCTCATACCGGCCAGCATGATTCTTTTCAATTACTCGTTTAACTCAGATTTAGCTCTAGTTATTCTCACATTCGTTCTCGGAACTTTTAACATAGCACTGATAGGCTCTATGGTTTCAGCCTTAACTATGTATTCCGAGTCAAAAACAATTCTCATACCATTGCTCACGTTTCCACTAATCCCAGGGTCACTTATTCCCTCTGTTACCGCTACCATGAAGCTGGCTTTTGGCGCTAATTTGAGTTTAATTCTTCCAGAATTAAGGCTGATAGTTGCCTTTCTTCTCGCTATTTTATTAGCATCATGGCTAATCTTTGAATACGTGTTCTACGAATAAAGTATGAAGCAAGGTGAATTACATGAGGGATAAAATTTACCTCGCAGCGACATTCATCGTTAACATCATAGCCTTATACATGATGTTCATATATTCTCCTCCACTTGTTGTAGGAGCTGAAGTGGCCGCAGATCCTGAAGTTTTCAGAATTTTCTATCTACATCTTCCAGCAGCAATTGCTGCGTATATTGCCTTTGCTATAACTTTTATTGGAAGCGTTCTATACCTACGGAAAAAAGACTTTAAATGGGACGTTCTAGCTGCTGCCTCAGCTAAGTTAGGCCTAATCTTTTGTGGAGCTGTGCTACTGCTTGGTTCTATTTGGGCTGAGAATGCTTGGGGAGTTTATTGGAATTGGGATCCAAGGGAAACAACCACACTGATCCTCTTCTTCGCTTACGTGGCGTACCTTGCATACCGTATGGCCATTGAGGATAGAGAAAAAAAGGCTAGGCTTTCATCTGTATTGGGCATATTCGCTTTCGCCACTGTGCCGCTCAGTTACCTGTCAATTCAGATTTGGCAAACCTTACATCCTATTGTAATTCGCCTTGGAAAAGTGGAAATGTCACCACCAGTGACTTATACCTTAATTGTTTCGCTGATAGGGGAATTGTTAATATTCTTCTTTATTCTTTACCTAACTGTAAAAGCCGAAAACTTAACTGAAAAAATAGCGAAAGTAAAGGCTGGCGGATGAAGCTAAATGGGAACTCTTGAAACACTGTTAACAGTATCTGTTATATTCTGGGGACTCATTTTCATTTACCTCGTGTGGATTCACCTTCGGGTAAAGAAGCTTGATGAAGAGATACGAAGGTTGGAAAAGAAGTAACGAGGAGTCATTTCGTGCCTATAAGGAATCGGCTTCTCCTCTCCTCCCTTTTGCGTGAAGTTTTAGGTGGTGATTTGCACACAGGATGACAACGTTCGGTTTAATTCCATGATTAACCCAATCTCTAAACTCTTTGGTATCGATAAACCTACGTCCCTTCTCCTCTTTTCCATCTGGATGATGGGGTTGAAGAACGTCAAGGTCATCTTCTCCGCAAACTGAGCATTTTCCGCCGAGTTTGGTTACAAGCCTCTCATAAGCCTCACGATATTTTGAATACGTCTTATGTAAAGACTCTAAGGCTTTTGCTCTGAATTCAGGGTCGGAATGATAACGCTCTCGCCGGTATTCCCTATGTCGCTTTTTCTTACGCTCATTAATCCGCTCTTTGTTCTCTTGGTAGTATCTCGGATTATATTCCCTGTTATATTCCCTATCATACTCTTTCTTTTTTTGGCTACGAATTTTGCCTATGTTTTCAACAATCTCAATATGTGGACATTTTACTCCTTGCTGAGTGAAGTCTGGGCAAGTGCAAGTCTTAGCGTTCAAATCCACTACACAATAATCTGCTTTTTTCTCAGGGTCTGTAACTTTAAATAAGCCGTCTTTTCCCCTTAATCTTCTAACCTTTACTCCATATTCCGCTGTCGTATGGATGTAGGTGTATTTACGCCTTAATGGTTCAGCGACATCTCCACTTTGGGCATTGCTCTCTTTAGGCTGTTCTGCTGGCATAATTAAACCATCGAAAACATGATGTGCATCTATTTATTTAAAATAACACGAAACGATCCGTAGTGGAGTAGTGAATAAAACTATTGTGGAAAGCAAAGCTATGTGAAACATTAGAGAGCAGTAAAGGCGAAAAATGTGAGGCTGGAGAAGAGGCGGAAGAGGGTTTTTAGACTAAATTAATTTAAAACTGCCCAAAGAAAGAAATAATAATCGTTTCCTTTGCTATCTATACTATGAGCAAAATTATCAAAGTAAGTGTAATTGTAATAGTCGCACTAATAGTCGTAATCTTAGTTTATCAAGCAATTCCCGGCCAGTATCTATCAGTTTCAGATGTAGTAAACAACTATGATACTTATCGTAGTGGCCAAGTGCAAGTTATGGGAAATGTGTCCCGCATAATATCTTCAGCTGGAGGAAACTTAGCATTTATTCTTACTGATGGAAAGACATCAATTAACGTAACCTATGCAGGTGCATCTGTTCAGAATTTTAAGGAAGGAATAACAGTAGCGGTAATCGGAAAACTTTTTTCAAAAAGCCTAATTCAAGCTAATCAAATCTTAACGAAATGCCCGTCCAAATATGGAAAATAACCTTAGCGCTGTTCTATTTTCCTTAAGCTCTCTCTTCTAATTCTTCTAGCACCTACCCAGATTGAGGGCATGATCGTCACAGCTAACATGACTGCGCCAATCCAAACAATGTTAACATAGTTATGAAGAGTTACCCTAAGCGCAACAAAATATACGTGAGTGGGATCTGTGAAGTTCAGGCCGAACTGCTCTGCAACAATATATACGTCTAGAGCTAGGGTACGCTGAATCGATACCGATGAGAACCAGCCCCAATTAGCGCTATTCATACAGGATAAAACGCCTGTGCCAAGGGCTTTTCCAGCTTGGGAAACCTGAATCGTTATCGTTGCTTCATAGAACTCAGGTGAGTACCATGTGAAATTATGCGGACCCATAGTCCAGCTTTCCGGAACCCATCCTACCTGATTCTTTACATCTATACTTTCAATAGTTAATGTAATATCTCCAGGAAGAGTCCCAGAGTAAGGCCACCCTTCTCCTGGGGTAAGATAGACATTGTAATCCTCTTTCATCGTTGCACTCATCAATACGCCTAGAAGTATTACGAGGATGGATATGTGGATAAGTTTACGACTAAATTTGATTAGTTTAACATCAAATTTGCCGCGAGAAGTTAAGTCCCTATAAACGACGTAGACCACTCCAATGAAAGAAACTAAAATTACGCCCACTCCAAAGTCAATGTAATTATTCCTTGTAATAGGAAGAGCTGCAGAAAAAATAGCGCCGAGAAGCAGCGCTGCCACTAAACCATAAGTTATTGTTTTTACATCTATACGTTCAATTAATGTGCATGCCATTGTGCCCAAAACAAAGGCGATCACAAGCGGATAACAGTAAGTATTGAAATAATCTATGGGTTGATTACGGACAATACCTATGAAGCATATCACCGCCAGCATAAATAGTACCAAATACAAGACTAGATGCAGATTTCTTGAAGTAAGCAACCGTTCTAAGAGCGGTCCCTTTTTCCGTGCGCCTGTTTCGCGCTCTTCATTTGTTGAAGAGGATTTTTCTCTATGTCCAAAAAGAGTGAAAAATGTTAGGGCTGTAATGCCGATCATGAAAATTATAAGCGCCCACCCAACGTCAGTGACAGAAGGAAGAGCGGCGTAGCCGTGAAGTGGAGATACTATCGCTCCTCCACGGGTTACGAATGTTGCGAATATTACAAGAAGAAATGTTGCAAAGGCAGCCAGTTCTCTGCTTTTACTAATTATACTGCGGATCACTCCCGCATGGAAATAGGCTGTGCAAACTAACCAAGGAATTAGAGATGCTGTCTCAACAGGATCCCAAGCCCAATATCCTCCCCACCCAAGAGCTTCATAAGCCCAAAGTCCACCTATCACGATGCCTAAACTTAGGAAGAGCCAGCAAATTTCCATATAGAGTTTTTCAAATCCTTCTAATGGTCTCTCTCCACTTTTAATGTCGTACTGAGCCAGTGCAATTGCGAATGGAATTGTTGCTGCAGCGTAACCCATGAAGACTACTGGTGGGTGAATCATCATCCAGAAATTTTTGAGAGCAGGATTCAAGCCAAGCCCATCTGCAGCCGCGAAACCAGTCGGTTCGAAGGGCTGTCCTAAAATTGTTAAAAATATGAGGAAGACGCTCGCCATCGAAATGAATAGGAAAGCTTTTCTTGAAATTTGCTCTTTTCCAGCGGATGATAGCCTTAGTATTACGTATAAAGTGTATAGTAAAAATGTCCATAATAGAAGGGAGCCTGCTTGGCCAGCCCAGACCGCAGATAACTTATATGGTAACTCTAAACCTTTCTCTCCATACTCATACACGTATTTTATTGAGAAACTATCTGTGACAAAATAATAGGCAAGTGACACTATGGTGGCAGTAACCAAACCAGCTGTGATCAAAGAGAGATAGAGACTATATTTTTCCTTAATTTTTCCGCTCCAAAAATTTGAGATAACGTCTGCTAAGCCGAAAAGTAAAGCTGCGTAAAGTAAATAGGCGCCTACTTCCATGCGGAGTATCCTCCAGAATGGTGTAATACCCTCTTCAATGTAGAATTTAAGGCTGTCGCATAAGTTTCCTTAGTGAATTTTATTAAGGCTGTAACAGAAACTTTAATCAATTAACAAAAAGCGTTCACTAAGTTTGAGGAGAGCACAATGAGAAGAAGTGACATTTTACTAATAGCATTTATGATTATAATTTTAGTTGTAACCTTTGCACCTACTCTATACCTAACATTCCATGTTCCTACCGAACCATATTCAAATTACAATTGCCTCCGTTGCCATAGGGGGATTCCTGAGCATGAGGATAAACCTAAAGGAAGATTATGGGCTACAATTGCCTCAGACGCTACATCTGAAACCTGCTGGGCATGCCATGCTAAAGTACCTGCACATCAACAAGCACCGCACCCACTTGATGAAGCGCATAGGTATTGTTGGACCTGCCATCAGAATTGTTGGACCTGCCACCATAGAGGGCAATCACTACCGCCGCCGACGAACTAGTTAAAATTATGTTCAAAAAACTAACTTCTTGATAATCGTTAAATATGCAGGGTTAAAAAACCCTATTCTATTAAAAATAAGGCGATTAATTTTGCGGATTCCTCATTATCTGTGGGGTGGAATTTATGATATTTTTTCAGGCATCGCATTTGGAGCCCTAATCTTAGCGTTACTTGCAGAGTTTTTTTACATTAAGAAAAAAGATCAGAGATTTGAATCTGCAGCGTTATTCAGCACTAAGATAAGCATATTCGCCATGCTTATCAGCATCTTTGCTGAACAAGGTCTCATATTAGCAATAATAGCTGAAGGCAAAGTTCGTTTAATTGAATACATGACATTGACGCCGATTTATGAAATTGTGTTGGATGCGAGTTTGTTCTTCTCTTTTCTATTCCTCATTTTCCTTTTTGCTTATTACTTATCTTGGAAGAAACTTGAAGCAAAAAAACAAGCGCATATATTAATTGGTATCATGGCGTTTGTATCAGATCTAGCCATTTTTCTTATACAGCGATATTATCTTGCGTTAAAACTAACGCCGATAACAGGAGCTGAACTCTACTTACCAATACATGGGATTATCAATGGCATATCATTAGGAATGTTCGCTGTGGCAGCGCTTGCAGGCTTTGGATACACAATATCAAGTGAAGAAGCGACTAGATTAAAGTACGATTACATAGGTTACCTATCCGCTTTTCTGGGACTAATTTTCCTGGCAGTTGTCATCGGTTTCGGCTACATCTACACTTACACTTTAAAAACGTCTTCCCCCTACATTCCAACTCCACTTGAAACACCCATTCTCAGCATATATCACACGTTTTACACCTATCTCTGGATGACAGTATTCGGGGCAATACTATGCGGCGTATTCAACCTCCTAGTCGTTGGTGGATTTAAGCCAAAAAAGCTCTTTATACCGGAAAAAATTGGTTTAGAAGAGGTAAAGTGGCGTAGCATAGCTCATATAATAAATGTGATCGGGTTCGCTCTGTTAGTAACGGCTACATGGGTGGGCAGCTATCTACTCTGGCAGATATCAATATACCTGTATCGTTTCTAGCAAATGTATCTAGAAGCAAAAAAGTACGTCAAATAGGCTAATTTATTCTAAAGCTTTAAATTCACTTCAAATAAATATTGATAAAACATTAGTTTTCAGCAGGAATCCCTAAATGTCCAAGAATGAGGGCGTAACAAGAAGAAAATTCCTAAAATTATGCGGCTTAACATCAATTGCTGCAGCTATAGGAATAGCCTCTTCAGTTAGTGATGTGAAGGCAAGCCCTGCTACTTACTCATTCCTGTTTGATTCAAGTCGGTGTGTGAATTGCCGGAAATGCGTAACCGCCTGTAAACGCTGGAACAACCTGAAAGGAGAAGTTACCAAAACCGAACCTGAGGAACTTTCAGCCGAAACTTGGAACGTAGTCAATGAAGTCCATAAGGGTGGTAGCGCCTATTTTATTAAACGACAATGTATGCACTGCGTGGAACCAGCATGCGTCTTTGGTTGCCCAACAGGTGCACTTAAAAAATATCCAGAGGGTCCCGTTGTCGTTGACACTGAAAGATGCATTGGATGCAGGAACTGCGTAGTAGTTTGCCCATTTGGGATTCCTAAATTTGATGAAAAAGTGGGAGTAGTTCGTAAATGCTGGATGTGTTATAATAGGGTTAAATCAGGACTGCCTACAGCTTGTGTAGAATCATGTACTTATAATGCGCTTTTCTTCGGCACTCGCGATGAAATGCTTACAAAGGCAAAGGCGAGGAAAAATGAAATAAACGGATATGTTTATGGTGAAACCGAAGCGGGAGGCACAGGAGTTATTTATGTTTCAAAAGTACCTCTAACGGATTTGCATCTACCCACCCTTTCAGACAAATCGCAACCTACATTGATGGTCGATATGGTTAAGTCAGTTATAGAAGTGGGAGCAGTTGTAGCAAGCGCTGCCTTTGCCCTCTTATACTTCAAGGCTCGAAGAACTAAACCAGTAGAGAAATTGAAGGAGGTATAGCTATGGAAATCATCGAGTTTGGCTGGGAACTGGAAATCATACTCTACTTATATTTCTTAGAGCTTGGAGGTGGAGCTTTCATAATTTCAACTGCAGCCGACTTCTCTGGAGATGTGCATAAGAATGTCATAGCCAGACTCGGCGCCTACTTAGCATTAGTTGCCACTATTCTAGGAATCGTATTCGTAGCCCTAGATGTTAGACGGCAACTTTTCAGATTCTTAAACATGTTCACTACTTTAACCTCGATTATGATGTGGGGAACCATTTTCCTTTTTGTATTCCTCCCGCCAGTGCTGATCACAGCCCTCGCGTGGCTTTCTTATAAGGAGGATAAAATAGGAATCTTTCTATCTAAAATTCCAGTAATTAACAAAATAGTTGACTTATTCCAACTAACAAGAGGGCAAAGGTTAGCTGTCGAAGTTTTTGGAAGCTTTATGGCAATACTCGCTGTAGGCTACGCAGGTGTACTATTCTGCAGCATAGCCGCACGACCATTCTGGTATACTCAGATTCTATTCTGGATTCTATTTGTAGCCACAATGTCTGACGGTGTAGTTGGAGTAGGGGTCATGACTGCTCTAGCTCCACGTCTTTCGCCAAAATCTGAAAAAGTTTCAACCAAGGTGCTCAGTGGATTAGAGAAAATCGACACTCCACTGCTGTTAATCACCACAGCATTGCTGGCGGTTCAACTAACATTAACAAGTGCTCCCACTGAGATAAACGCGATACTGCGCGGTGGACTTATGCTTCCGTTCTGGATAGGAGTTGTAGGCATGGGTATAGTTTTACCGTTGATCTTAGCTTCCTACGTGAAAGTACTTGAGAAAAGAGAGGCTCCTCATGAGAAGGTCCATAGACTTATGTTAGTCACCTTTAGCCTCGTACTCATAGGTGCATTACTATTAAGATATGTACTAATAATCGCAGGGCAAGTGATCGGGTGATAAAATGTCATCTAAAAAAGTAATTATATTCCTCGTAGTCGGTCTCATGCTTGTTGCATGGCCTTGTTTAATGCAATTGCAAAATACACAGGCTACGAGTAGCGTTTGGAGACCCGGGAAATGGGAGCCCTGCAGCAACTGCCACACAGGGGGAATCACCGCAACAAAGAGCGTTAATGCTCGTGATACCCTAACTTCTGCGGCTTGCTTAAGTTGCCATAGTTCACAGTATAACCCCTATGGAGCTTCGGCAGCAGAAGCCCATCCACCTCACGTTGGATTAACGGATGGAAAGACGCCGGGACTAGGAAGCATAGCGGAGCATCCCAGCAGGGCTGAGATTGGCACCAAAGAATGTTCAGCCTGTCATTCGGAAGCAAGCTGTACAGCCTGCCACAAGACTGGTGCGCATGTTACGAGTGGCGTGAACTGTAGTAAATGCCATGGTACATTGGATAAATACAGTGAAATTGCAGCTCACAAATACAATGTGACTTTATCTGATGGAAGCCACAAAGTTTTTGGAAGCGATCGTAGTGCATGTTTTGCCTGTCACGATAATTATGATGTAGACAAATACCAGTTGGCTAACGGAACAAGCATATCTAGCTCACCTGGACTCTGTCGGCAATGTCACTACAATTACTATAGGGCGTGGAACAATGGGACGCATCACGACTCCTATCATCAGACTAATTTTGCATCCTCTCAGGGTAGTTGCACAGGCTCAGAATGCCATGACCCCCACAAACCGTATCTATCTAAGACAGGAATTTCACCGACATATCCATCAGTCTTTCAGGTGCCGATCTTTGGAATGGTTCCTCCACTGTTCATAGAAACAATCGCTATACTCTTAGCCATTATTGCGCTTGCCGTTCTACTTGTGGTTCGCTCTAAGCGTAAGTGATGAGCCCCTCTCTTTAAAGCGCCGAAACTCGTTTTTCTCTTCTTCTTTTAACTAAAACGAGGAATTTTTAAGCGCGATTAAACTAATATCATATTCTGGTTTTTCTATACAATTCATTAAAGGAGGTAAATTTAATGGAACTATCCGGGCTCCGTGAAGTGAAAGAAACTAGTTTCGAGATAGTTAAAGACGACTGGAATGTATATCACCTAAAGATAGTGTACTGCTGAGTTTACGTACACCAGCATTTCGCGAATGGAAAAGCGAATTACGTAGCTTCCAGCTTATCTACTATCTTTAATAATTTAATATCAAATTTAACCGCCTCTAAGCCCGTCATCTTAAAGGATTTGTTCATATACCCGATTGTAATTGTTTAAATGAACAAATTTGTTTCTATGGAGGAAATAGAAGACGGCCCAAAAATCTACCCGCCCAAAAAATCGAGTAATACTGTACACAGGTAAAGGCGGTACCGGAAAATCCGTCATCTCATGCGCAACCGGACTTAAGACAGCAAAACTCGGATACGAAACGCTTGTATTATCCTCTGATCCAGCTCACACTCTAAGAGATGCCTTTGAGAGAAAAATAACAGATGAACCTACAAAAATTTTTGATAAATTATGGGCCGTTCAGATAGATCCGATAAAGGAAATGCAGAGAAACTATGCAATTGTCCAAGAATATGTAGCTTCAGTTTTAGCTGCCAAAGGAATTGAAGAATCCCTAGCTTACGAAATAGCTTTGATACCGGGAATGACCAACCTTTTTTCACTATTAAAGATAGAGGAGCAAGTTAAACAGAACCATTACGATGTACTAATTTTAGACATGGTCCCCTCAGGAGAGGCATTAAAATATCTATACTTTCCGAAGCTCTTCGGAAAATTCAGCAGAAAAATAATCAAGTTCGCTGGAACAATTGTTGGTGCAGCTGAAGTCTTAAAGCCCCTCACAGGCATTCCAGCTCCAAGCGGCAAAGTTTTCAACACTGAAGTTGAGTTAATACAGCGGTTAGAGAGGCTTGCCCAAACTCTCCAAGATCCCTCGATTACCAGCTTAAGGCTCGTCACAAATCCAGACGCTTTCGCTATAGAAAATACTAGAAGAACATATTTGACCTCAAGCCTCTACGGAATAAACGTAGACTTAGCAATAATCAACAAAGTACTACCTGAGAAGGTCAGAGACCCCTACTTCGAAAAGTGGAAAACTCTTCAAGAAAAATACATGGTTGAAGCCGAAACAAGCCTCCATCCACTGCCAATAAAGAAATTGAGGCTATTTGAATCTGAACTTAAAGGAATGGATATGCTCATCAGAAGTGGAGAGGAGCTCTTCGGAGAAGAGAACCCAACACAAGTATACTTCAAGGGGAACCCATTCCAGATAATTCAAGAAAAGGAAGGGCTATTACTCTCAATAAAAGTTCCATTCACTGATAAGGATCAATGCGAAGTTGAAAGGGTAGGAGACGAACTCACGGTGAAAGTTAAAACAGATATAGGTGAAATTTTAAACGTTATCCCTCTACCCGCAATCACGTACAGAATGAAGCTTCTAAGGGCGAAGCTTTTAAACAACGAGCTCCGCATCTATTTCGGTGAAGAAAATGAGTAAAAAAGAGAAGGAAATCAAGGGCGCAACAAAAACAATTGCGCAGCTCGCAAAAATTGCAAGCTCCTTTGATGAAGCTTTAATGGGGATACTGCCAGAAGATTTAACGGAATCAGCTGAACACCTCGTAAATGCCAGAATAGAATTCCTGACAGCTGTAAATAAATTTGTAGAAAAAAGAATAGCAAAACTTGAGAAAGAAAAAACCAGAATAAGAGAAAAAGCCGCCAAAGCTAAGCTTAGAAAAGAAAAAGTTCCAGTGGAATAAACCGTCGCCATCATCATGATAGCTTAACCAAGCAAATTTTACTCAGCTTGAAAGCTGTAGATATTCACAATAGTTCAAATAATCTTTCAGTAGCAGGTGGAAAGGGTCTCCCATCCTTTTTTCTTGCCTTAAATTCCTCAATTGCCATGTTTTTCTCTATTCTTGCCGTCTCAAAAATCCTCGGTAAGACATCAGACTGCTCCTCAATTTCTTCAGTTTCTAAAAATCTCTCTTTCATAGCTGCTTCCAAGCATTGGTCCCCCTTCTCTGTTCGACTAACTATGATTGACCACCCTTGTAAGTGACCTGCTCCTCCAATAGAAATGTCCGCTAATTTTGATGTAAAATCAACGCAGAGTTTACAGCTCTCAACTATATGCGATTTAGCCTCAGCAACAGGAATTCTAACAACACCACTTTTCGTGTAAACTTCAAAGTCTCTTCCAATTAACTCGAACTTCGTAATATTAGCAGAATCGATGCTATGGGATTCCGATAGATATTGAAGAAGCTTTTCTCGAGAAAATGCCCATAAACAGAACAAACCTATCACAATTTTCAGACAATCTGCTAGCCGATGGTGCCACGCCTCCAGTTTACGGATAGCCCGTACCTGACACGGCGTTCCTATAAAGGCTATTCTTGGTTTCCAGTAATCATAGGCAGCTTCACCATAAGCAGCTGATACCGCCCTAGGTGAAATCTTACTCTCAATCGGTGAGAGCATATCGTCTGGCACTGAAGCGAGTGTGGGCTTATCCTTTACCAAGAGGCCGGGAGCTGTTCTTGAAACTACTGCCCCATCTACAAAATTGCTATCGACCATATACATCAATAAACTTGAAACAACCCCTCCACTTTGATGCATCCTTCTTATATTCGGATCTAAACTTCGAGCAAGCAAAATTCTTCTATAGTGGCCGACGTCATTTTCCCAAAACGGCGCAGTATTTACAAGCTTAACTAATTCAGGAATAAGCGTGTCAGTATGGGGGCAAAGGTCGTGGCAAATCGTGCACCTAAGCGCTATCGCTGAGCAATCATATACTTGTTGAGGCTGATCCCTACCAAGTTTAACTGCGTATACAGGGCAGGCCGCTTCGCAGGTTCCACAGAATGTGCAGAAATTGGGGTCGATAACTTTTCGTTTAAGCTCATCAAACATTAACATTTGACTTTTCTTCCAGATGCCTACCACTACTATCCGCAATAACTCTGCGCATAAACAAGTAATAAATTTTGGTATAACATTACGCTAATTAACCCAGATACGTAAAAACAAATAGCAGAGATGAAAATCGATGAAAATACGTGATTTAATGTCCCATCCAGTCATCGCCATAGATGAGAATGCGACCATAGAGGAAGCGGGAAAAATAATGGGCAAAAAATACATAGGCAGCCTCATCGTAACCCGAGCCGGCAAACCAGTTGGAATATTCACTGAACGAGACCTAATAACCAAAGTTATTGCGAAGGGATTAGACTTTAGAGAATTTAAGGTAAAAGACGCTATGTCTCGTCACTTATTCGTCGCTAGGCCTAGCATAAGCGTAGATGAAGCAGTAAAAATCATGGCTCGAGGGAAATTCCGCAGATTACCTGTCGAAGAAGGTGGAAAAATCATAGGCATCTTCACAGCCTCGGATCTGATCAGAAGCTATAAAGAGTAGATTGCAGGGCTTCAATCCTATATTACGAATGACATTGAATAAATTAACATCTCCATTGGTAGCTAACTTAAGCTATTCTATGTCGATAAATTTTATAGAACTCTTTTTGCCAAGATTATTAAATAAATACGCTGTAAAAATTTCTCTGACAAAAATGAAGCATTTTAGCCGCAATTACTGGGCGCTCTTCCTATTTATAGGCGTTGCAGTGATCTGTTATCTAACAGTAGGCACATCTGCTGCTGTTCCGCAGAATCAACCTGTCTTCAGTGCCATAGCAATATTTGGGGAACAACACCGCTGGTTAATAGAACGATTGCCTGCAGGAACTGTCACCTCGCCTCTGGTATGCAATATCACCCTGGAGTTAGCTACCTATCTCCTTACGGCTACTTTAAGTCCAGCGCCTCTGCTTCTGGTAACGCAAGCACAGTTCATCCGCCACACAATGGAACTAACAATTGGGCTACCTATACGAGCTGCGCCCCATGTCACGCAAAGGCAGATTGTAAAGTTTGCCACACTAGTGTTCCTCATAGCACGCACAGCCAGCCGACAAAAACCTTTGCTTGCGTAGACTGCCACAAAGATTTACCCACCGCTACTCAGCCTCAATGTACATCATGCCACCCTGGTAAGGATGTCCCCCACGGTGGCGATCATAGCCTTATTGAAAGTAATAAAGCAACTTGCGCTGTGAGTGGTTGCCACGACCAAGGGGATCTGGTCGCCATCCATGCCTATGAGGGATTCGGCTGTGACGCCTGCCATGGTCCAAACCATGAATACTCCTACGAGTTGTCGCAGAGAGATTGCGCATATTGTCATCCAAGTTTTACGGGCACAACGGTTCATGAAATTCATAGTACCCTTGACTGCCTTAAATGCCACCCTGCTGCAGCGGGATGTTCGCTTTGCCATGGAACCAAGTATACCCAGGCAAATTGGGGGCCTAGCTCTCACATGAAGCATGAGGGCAAAGTCCTCTGTGGCAGTTGCCATGGGGTTCCAGAGAAAACTGCACTTGACTCTTCAGGTAAGTATTGCGCTATATGTCACGGTAAACCTATGCCATATACATCAGGAAATGTTGCTGGAATACATAAGAAGCACGCTGAGGCGTATGGGGATTCACCAGATATGTGTATAAGTTGTCACGGTGAATCAGTTCCAGCTGTAACACCGAAGACAAGTTGTAGTGTTTGTCACGGAACTAAATACACTTACACTACCACTAGAACGAGCGCCACTCAGATTCAGAGTGTCTGCCGGGAGCATAAACGTAAAGTTGACTGCTCGCTCTGCCACTCAGGTGAGAGCTTACCCATTGCACCAAAAAGGGAAACGGGCAAGCAACTCGCTTGTCTTCTTTGCCACGGACGGGAGGATTATAGAACACCGAATGAGGTTCACCGCGAAGAAGAACACAGGTCTCTTTGGTGTGATGTATGCCACGACTCTAACATTCCTCAAGGCGTGAAATGTGTAGATTGCCATGGCAGTAGATTCGTCAGGCCTAGAACCTATACAACATCCGCATTGCATAATGATCATGCAGGAAGATTAATGCCATGCTCAGTCTGTCACGCTGGACTGGGAAGCTCCTCGGTAAGCACTTCTCTATCAGGATCACAAAGTCAGGATCAGACGATCTCAAGTGTATTTAGTGCATTTACACCAAACTTAGGGGTTATTACGGTTGTAGCTCTTAGTATAGCTGTATGTGTTGTATTTCTTAAGCGGACTAAAAAGCATCTTTAAACACTTTATATTATAGATTTTTCATCAAAGTGTTCTGAAGATTTTTATGAAGGAGAAAACATATATTCCCTAAAACCCTATTTTTCAAAATCACTCGTAATATATGTAATCGTCGCCCTATAATGAAAGAGATAATCGCAAAATGATGCTGGTAAATCTTTGAAGATGATTTAAATGAAGAAAGAAAAAATAAAGAAAGTCGTAAGAGAACACTATGCCAAAATTGCGAAGCAGGGCAGTTCCTGTTGCGTTCCTGCGAATTCGTGCTGTGGAAGCATTGATTTAGCACAGGATATTAGTAAGAAGATAGGATATACGGAGGAAGAACTCAAAGCGGTTCCCGGAGATGCAAATTTAGGTCTCGGTTGCGGGAATCCTGTTGCTCTTGCCTCTTTAAGAGAAGGCGAGACCGTTCTTGATCTTGGTTCAGGCGCGGGGTTCGATTGTTTTCTTGCTGCTAACAAAGTTGGTGAGAATGGAAGAATTATTGGTATAGATATAACGCCAGAGATGATTGAAAAAGCAAGAGAAAACGCCAAGAAAAGCAACTATAAAAATGTTGAATTCAGGCTTGGGGAGATCGAAAGCTTGCCCGTTGATGATAATTCCGTTGATGCAGTCATCTCAAATTGCGTTATAAACCTCTCACCAGATAAACGAAGAGTCTTCAAGGAGGCATTCAGAGTATTAAAACCTGGTGGAAGACTGATGATATCTGACATAGTTCTATTGAAAGAACTCCCGGATTTCATAAAAAACTCTATTGAGGCATATATTGGCTGTCTTTCTGGAGCAATGATGAAGGACAAATATATAGAAGCCGTAAAATCGGCAGGATTTCAGAAGATCAGGATAATTGATGAAACATCTTTTCCTATTGAACACATGATTAATGATTCAATTGCAAAAGCAATTATTGATAATTTAAAAATACCACCTGAAAAAGTTAATGAAGTTGCAAGTTCGGTGGTAAGCATAAAAGTTTATGGAATCAAACCAAAGGAAAAAATTAAAATTTATTCGTAATTTATGTAAACATCTTCTTGCACGTCTTCTTCAAGTAATTTCACGAAAGAATCATGATGAATACACGATAACTGTGATTCCAAGTAGGATAATACATAGATACGCCGCAATTATTCACCTCTTCTATAACCGAACAGAAAAGGTAGCACTATGGCGGAGGATGATGTGCTTAAAATTTTGCTACTTTCATGTTTTGATCAGCGTTGTTCTACAGTTCTTTCTCTAGAAGCTCATCCGCTTTGCCTTCCAGTTCACTCCATTGTGGAAGTTTACCAGCCATTTTTCGTTGAACCTCTCTGAGGCGGGGGATCTTCTTTACAATAAGTAATCCCGACTTCTCGGCAATGACTTCCACCCGGTCGCCTTCTTCAATTTCTGCCCTCTTCCTTTCTTTAGCCGGGATGACTAAACCGCCGCGTCTTCCAACTTTAGCAAGCGTCATACCTATCACCAATCATACTTATAAATGCCTGTCATTTATTAATATGTCGGAGTAAAGAATTATGCCTGTCGTAGAAGCAGACTTCCTGAAGGGATTATTAGATCCGAAGGATAAACTCCACAGCCACTCTATGAAAGCGCTGGAAAAAATTGCAGCAGAGCAGTGGTATGTAGCCTCTTCAGCCTTCGTTGAACTTGACTTATTACTTAAGAATAGTAAAATATCAATTGATGATAGAATCGCGATATTTCAAACGTTAAAATCCGAGATACCTAGAGAAGTAATTTTAACGATTTCACACGAAGTCATGTCACAGGCACTACTGCTTCAGAAAAAATATTCCAAAATTAGCCGATTTTATTTCGACTCACTCCATTTAGCAACTTCAATTTTGCTAGACCACAAAATAGTCAGTAGCGACAAAACATTTGACGAAATTCAAGAAGTAAAGAGAATTCCATTAGAGGAAATATAACACACAACATAAAGTCAAGTATACAAAGGTTAAGGTATGGTGCTAGCATCAGACGACCCCACTCTGTTTTTAGTAAACAAAGAAACTTAAATTAAGGTATTCTGTTTACCAGTAAACATAAAGGTTCGAGCAGCAAAAATTGTGGCTCAAAGGAAAAATTTCGTAGATTACTTCTTGTACGTCTTCTTCTAGTGGATTCACGAAAAAATCACGTTTTCTTGCCATTAACCTAGTGTAGGCTTTTTAATTGCACCTAGCTTAATTAGGATATCAGTCTTGAGTTGCTTTATGTGGTTATGAAAAATGGCCGAATCCATAATTGGTGAAACCGCTTCCGTTCACGGCGTGAGAATAAGGCTAACGTTTAAACAGTTTTGGCACATCACCATGAAGCGCCCCTACCTCTACAGACATCCAGAAAAAATTTTTGAGACTATAAAAAATCCAGATACAGTGTTAAAAGGATGGACCGATGAGCTTCTAGCGGTAAAATACTACAGGGATCTCTTAGGCGGAAAGTATTTAGTAGTCGTATACAGACAAGTAGGCAGAGAAGGATTCGTAGTCACAGCCTTTCCGACGTCCAAGAAAGAATGGTTGGAAAGAAGGGAAATCATATGGCGAAAGAAAAAGCCATCCAAATAAAAGCAAGAAAGCCCATAAGCGCAGGGCAACTCACCGTCCACTATGACGACGAAGCAGACGTACTTTATATGCACTTTGGAAACATCGCCCCAGTCGACGCAGCTGAACTTGGAGAAGGAATAATACTGGACTTAGATGAAAAAGACAGGGTCGTAGGCTTAACTATAATTGGCCTTAAAAAATTAATCAAAGCAAAATAATCTCTCTATTTACGCAAACTGCGGCCGGCTCAACTATTTTCATCCGCCCAGAAAAGCTCATTTTCCAATTCACGTGCACATCGTTTCGTTATTTTTCTAGGATAAAAATGCCGATGCCTTTTTCATCGTAGGATCTCACTTTTGAAAAGCCGGCAGCCTCGGCATAATTTTCCCAATGTTCTCTTTTTCCTAGCTGGAAAACTCCGAAGGGTGTGAAAGCACAAAACATTCTAAAATTTCTGAGAGGTTCAAGCAACATACATTTTCCTCCAGTCTTCAAGACCCGAAATATTTCTTTTAGGGCTTTGATTCTGTTCTTTTCTCCTGGAAGGTTATTTAGGACACTACTGCATGTAACAATGTCGAAAACATTATCATCAAAGGGTATTTCCAAGACATTTCCAAATTTAAATTCAACCTTAGCTTTCACACCTTCGATTTCCGCATTCTTATATGCTCTTTCAGGCGAGTTACCGCCCAGTTCCATTGTATCCCAAATGTCTATCCCAACAAGCCTTCCAGTGGTAAGCCTTTTCGCCATCTGCACCGCCGTTCTTCCAGTGCCACTTCCCACATCTAGCACATACTCGTTTCCTTTTAATTCCAGAAGTTTCGCAATCCAAGTGAACCTCGTTCCGTCAACCCCGATGAAGACATATAAGGAAAGAAAATGGGCAACAACCATGCAAATTCCAAAGGCAGTAATTATCCCCCCACCAATTGTCAAATATGCATTGTTGAAAACGAAGTAGCCTGCTGAAAGCAAAAGTAACCCGACGATTTCTATAACAGAAAAAAGAATCGCAATTATCCTAATCGCATATAAACCATATTTTGGTTTTTCAATTCTTTTCTTTTTGTTGAGCATAATCCTCACCGCGTTGAGCAGAGTGAACCATACGAATACCACAGGAATTAACGCTGCAGTCGCCGAGAAATATCTCAGGAACGTTAGAATAGGCAACGCTTGGTTACTTATAGGTTAGTTTGGCGCCTGCTTCGTTTACGTTTGCCTAGTTCATTCAGCTTTTTCATCCATGCGCCTCTGACATACAAGGCTCCAACGCCTGGCTCAACGAGTGCTTCTATGCCAACAGTTTTATGCTTCCTTTTCTTCTGCGACTTTTTACGAGACATACCGTTTCATTTGTTATTACTAAAAATTCTAATATAAAATATGCGCGCATCTGCCCCAAAAAAAGCCTATTTTTAAAAATCACTCGTAATATATCAAGCGGTCAACTTCAAGTTTTGTATGCAAGTTGTTAACCGCTCGGTAAACTTCTTCCTCTTTTTTGGCGCCTGTGCAGACTAGTTTTCCGCTTGCGAAGAGAAGTATGACTACGTGAGGATCATCCATTCGGTAGATTAGGCCTGGGAACTGTTCTGGTTCATACATTGTTTTGCCGAGGCTGTAGGCTGATTTCTCTAGGTCTACATGTCCTTGTAGTGAGGCTGAGGCTACAATGTTTTGTATCTGTATCTCCGGTTTGCCGACGATTATTATTCCGTTGTTTTTCAGTTCCTGTACAACTTTGTTTACTGCTTTTCTGGCTTGGCTTTCGGATTTTGCTCCTGTGCAAACCATTTTACCTGAATTAAATATTAGAGTGGCTGTCTTAGGTTTCTTAAGCCTAAAAACGAGTCCTGGAAACTGTTCTGGTTTATATTCTACAAGTGGGAAGCCTTTAACAACAGAATTCAGGTCAATGTTTTGTTTGAGGGTTGCTGAGGCAACTACGTTCTCTATATTGATAAGGGCCTTCGTCTTAGGCATTTACGTCACCTATATAAATGAAACATAGGGACTTTGAACGGCTTCCGCCTTTATTAACTCTTCTTTAAGGGCTCCTCCATCTTCTTCGGAGGCTCTTTTTCTTCAGGCATAAAGTAGTCCAAGGCTAACAAGGCGACTATCAATATTATAGAGGCTGTATTTCCGAGCGTTAATCCATCAACTACAGGTATTTTTAGAATGTATATGACCCAGCCTGCATATGGGATTCTAAAACCCGTCCACCTGCCGACAACGTAACTGGCGGGGATGCGTTCCTCCCACCATATGGACGCTGAATTCGCATCACCCTTTGTTGTAAAAAAGATTTCGCCATCTTCAGTTTTTATGTTGACTACGCGATGTATAATTAAATTATCATAATCAGTAGTTTGATGGAAAATTATTACGTCGCCAACCTGTATTTTGCTTGGTTCTATACCTTGAACTAAAATTAAATCCCCCGGTTCCAAAGTGGGATGCATGCTTCCGCTTCCAACCCACTCTAAAGGATTAGGTGTGCTTAATACCATGGATAAACCGAAAACTAGGGCGTATCCTCCGACAACAACAACAATTATTAGAATCGCGGTTTTTATCATCGCAGATTTTCTTGCTTTATCCATTTTCATAATCATCTTCATATTTATCTTGGAGAAGGATACTGGCTGACAATATAAGTTTTTCATGGATAGATGAATGAAAGCAGGGTTCTCTGTGCCTTGTAGTATGCTAAAATTCTACTGCCATTAATCCAGCTTTGAATGGGCGCACGTAGCCTCTTAGCCAATTCATTTAACGCCTCCTCTAAACCGCTGAATTTTAGCGCAGGCTTCTCTAGTGCTTTCCTGCAGATTTCTCTAACACGCCAAACACCGAGCGGCGCACTCCAATCGGGATGCACCTCAAAGAACACTATCGCTCCAGCCTGCCTCCTCTCCTTATTCAAATATTCGAGAACTGGCAGCCTAGCCGCATAATACGCTCCACCTATAATATTGGCGTATGTTTTCCTTCCCTTGCTGAACTCGTAATCCGAAGGAATGACTGGTTGATAATTATCTGATAGAAAAATTGTTCCGGGTAGCCAGCATTCTAAAACTTCAAACATCCATGTTGCTGGTAATAGTAGGATCCAAATGTTGTTTCCAACTGCGTATTCTCCGAAAACCCTGAACTCGTTAATCTCAGGGTAGGTAATTACTTGTCTGTGAATTCTTCTTCCAAGTATATCATCTACAGCGGTTATCGACCATTTTGTTGGTAGAAGCCTTCTATCCAGTTCTCTTCCAAGCAGCCCTATGCTGAGAAGTCTTGTTAGCTGATATGGGGATATTCCTGCCATGTAAAGTTCTAGGGCTGCTGTGGTGGCTAATGTATCTGTGTCGCTTGTTATGTAGTCAACCTTCGGGTGGACTTTAGGGTTCTCAGTTAATTTAACTTCCCTCAATGGAGCTGTTGGACCCATTGGTGGGGTCCACTGTGAGAAAACGATTTTCGGAACAGGAACCTTTGTAAGCTTAATCTCCGTGTCAACAGGCAGACTTGCCATAGCTAATTCCTGCGTCACCTGTAAATGCTTCGTCGGTCTAGCTGCTTGGGTTACCTTAATTCTACTATGGGATCGAATTAGACTCACTCTATAATCAATTATCTGGTCAACAGTCTTACCCAACCATTGAGAAGGATCATCCATAATCGAAGTATCCACATCAACAACTGGAGGAACCATTGGTCCAACGTGGACCTGAGGATAACTCCATTCACCGACAAATACTGAGGGAGGTGAAGCCCCGAAAACTGTGTCGCTCTTCACAAGTTCCTTCACTTTCATTGATGTTTGAATTCTCTGAATTAGTGGGCATCTACCTAACCCGCAAAGATTCAACATTCCTCGGCAAACAGCGCATCTACTGTCCCTAAGCTTCTCGCTGTCTGGAACAAGTTTAATTTGCTGAGGCATTAGCTGAGTTCCTTCAAAAATAATTCTTCGCATCGAATAATAAAGACACTTTGATTGATATGTGAAATCAATAATCAACCTATTAGGAGCCACATTAACATCGCTGCCCCTATAACTACCAGAGTTAATCCAGCAATTTTCGATGTTGCTCTTTCACCGACAGCTTTCTTAAACATACCAGATAGGCCTCCAGCAACTAATGCTAAAGGTAGAAGCCCTATGAATGAACCTATGGAAAACACCAACATACGAGTAAGCCCAGTTAACACATCCGCTGCTGAAGCAGCCCAAACGTAAGCCGCTAATTCAAGTGGGCAGGGCTCTGCGCCGCAAAGAGCACCAAGTGCAAAAGCTGAGACGGGTGATCCGGCTGGAATTACTCCGCCGAAGCTGCGGTGATGGTGCTCGCCAGGGCATTTCTCTTCTTCTTTGTGCACTGATAACAAGTATACTCCAAACATAATTGTAACTATAGAGGCGAGAATTTGAACAGGGTTAAAAACCTGTTTTATTAAAGCTTCACCGATAAATGCGCTAACAACTCCCAGCATCATATATGAAACTGCCATTCCAACTCCGAAAATAAGGACTAACGTAATGGCGCGTTTTGCTTTACCAGTTGAAAAACCAGTTGCATAAACAGTAACTATGGCCTTATCTGCGCAGGGTTCTAATGTGTGCATAATTCCGAGAATTAGAAATCCGATTAATAATGGATCAATTGCCAGTACACTCACCTCAGTATCAACTTATCTCCTCTTCCAATTATGTTCCTTTTCCCAGTAGTTAGCTCCAAAATTGAAATGTCCCTATCTTCTAATCCTTCAAACTTCTTCTTCATAGCTTCAAGAATTTTCCTTAAACCATCTTCACCTAACTCCGCAACTGAAACTCCGCTCTTCGCATAGTCTATAAACAACTGCACTCCGAACGGTTGACCTATCTTTAATTCGCGTTTCAGTTTCCCCTTCATCAGTCCCTTAAACATTTTAATATCCTCTTTTCTCATATATCCCACGTCAATGTAGCCTATGTATTTTCCATCCAGTCGTATCTCATGAAGAGTCTTATAGCCAGGCTCAGAACCTGGAAGAGGATCAGATATCTCAATCATTTAATTAATCCCCCAAATTATTCTAACACGTTTTAATTCGTCCAACGTTTAACTTTTATCCAAGTCTCTCCAGTTAATTCATGCCCATCTGCTGGGTTTTTCATGCCAAAATCAACGCAGAAGAATGTTTTCACACTACTCGCAAAACCAGTTCAAAAAATAATTAAAGAGAAAGGCTTCTTGAAGCCCACGGAACCGCAAACTAAGGCTATACCCCCCATCCTCCAAGGCAAAAATGTACTACTCATAGCGCCAACAGCAACAGGGAAAACAGAGTCAGCCTTCCTGCCCATTCTAAGTCAATTTCTTCTGATGTCAGAAAAACCTCCTGGAATTAAGATTCTATACATAACTCCGCTTCGCGCATTAAACAGAGACTTGATGGAACGGTTAGAGTGGTGGTGTAAGCAGCTAGACGTGAAAGTTGCTGTTAGGCATGGAGACACAGAGATCAAAGAACGAAGCAGGCAGGCAAAAGCTCCGCCAGACATGCTAATTACAACGCCGGAGACGCTTCAAGCCATTCTGCCAGGTTTTCGAATGAGAACGCATCTAAGGGCAGTCCAGTGGGTCGTAATAGATGAGGTGCACGAATTAGCCGGTGACAAGCGTGGTGGCCAGTTATCTTTAGCACTTGAACGTCTACGCTGGGTTACAGGAGGAAACTTTCAAATCGTCGGCTTATCAGCTACAATCGGCAGCCCTGAAAAAGTTGCGCGGTTCCTAGTTGGGAAAAGCCGTGAATGTGAAATAATTAAGGTTCCAGTAGCCCGCTACATGAAATTAAAAATCCTGTATCCACAGCCTTCAACAGAAGATTACGAATTATCTGCCAAATTATATACGCACCCTGAAGTTGCTTCTAGGCTTAGAGTTATGCGAGATTTGATTGAGAAACATAAGGCTGTTCTACTTTTCACAAATACACGTGCGGTCGCTGAAGTTCTAGCAAGCAGATTCAAGGTTTGGGATGTAGATTTCCCTGTGAGCATTCACCATGGATCATTAGCTAAACCAGCTAGAATAACAGCTGAAAGAGGATTAAAAAAAGGTGAATTGAAAGGACTTGTCGCAACAAGCTCACTTGAACTAGGAATAGATGTTGGCACAGTCGACATGGTAATTCAATATAATTCACCACGCCAAGTTACACGGTTGCTTCAGCGGGTTGGAAGAAGCGGGCACAGGGTTGGTAGGATAGCTGAGGGAGCAATAATCACAATTGATTCAGACGATACTCTGGAAGCCATGGTTATTGGACGGAGAGCTTTTCTCGAAGACCTTGAACCAGTTATGGTTCCTGAGCAGCCTCTTGACGCCTTAACACATCAGATTGTTGGTCTATTAACTCAGAAACGACGCTGGTACTTTAACGAAGTCTTAGAAATATTTAGTGAAGCCTACCCTTACAAGGATCTAACTGAAGAAGGGCTGGAGAAAGTTTTAACCTATATGCATACGCGATACCCGCGCTTAGCCTGGGTTTCTTTCGAAGACAAAATATTTCTCAAACCCCGTAGAACGAAGGATCTCTATTACTACTACTTTGGCAATCTGTCAATGATACCTGACGAAAAACAGTTTATCGTGATAGACGAGACCGATGACACTCCTGTAGGAGTACTTGATGAGGCATTCGTAGCTGAATACAGCCAACCGGGGACAAAGTTCATCATGCGTGGCAGCGCTTGGAAGATCCGCCGAGTATATGGAGATCACATCTACGTGAAACCAGTTCAGGATCCAACAGGCGCCATCCCAAGTTGG
>Ga0315309_1000084_pt1 | contig 51646 bp, 54 predicted proteins | sample TDP4_MG_FD_203080 | JGI IMG/M metagenome (GOLD analysis project Ga0315309, IMG submission 203080) | Freshwater sediment microbial communities from Lake Towuti, South Sulawesi, Indonesia - TDP4 | ecosystem: Environmental > Aquatic > Freshwater > Lake > Sediment | place: Indonesia: South Sulawesi... | reverse complement strand
GGGACTACCCGGGTATCTAATCCGGTTCGCTCCCCCAGCTTTCGTCCCTCACCGTCGAGCGCGTGCTAGCCGACCGCCTACGCCACTGGTGGTCTTCCCGGGATTATAGGATTTTACCCCTACCCCGAAAATACCGTCGGCTTCTCCCGCCCCCTAGCCTAGCAGTATCTCCCGCAGTCCAACGATTGAATCGCTGGATTTAACGAGAGACTTGGAAGGCCGGCTACGAACGCTTTAAGCCCAATAATCATCCCCACCACTCGGAGAGCTGGTATTACCGCGGCGGCTGACACCAGGCTTGCCCTCTCCTTATTCCTCCGCCTCCTTACAGCGGAGAAAAGCCATCCTCAGCGGACAGCACTCGGGGTAGCCCCGTCACACTTTCGTGCATTGCGGAGTTTGCGCGACTGCTGCGCCCCGTAGGGCCTGGGACCTTGTCTCAGTTCCCATCTCCGGGCTCCCGCTCCCACGGCCCGTACCGGTTATAGGCTTGGTGAGCCGTTGCCTCACCAACTACCTGATCGGTCGCGGCCCCGTCCTCGGGCGAGGCTAGAAAGCGTGATTCTAGCGCCTTTTGGGTAAAGACTCATTCCAGGAGTCTTCGCCTATCTGGGATTAGCCCCAGTTTCCCGGGGTTGTCTCCGTCCCGAGGGTGGGTTAGCCACGTGTTACTGAGCCGTATGCCACGACTCCATCATGGCTTGGAGTCGTTCGACTCGCATGTCTTAGTCCCACCCCGATAGCAGTAGGGTCCGGCAGGATCAACCGGATTTGGTCGAATGATTATTGCGTGCTGTTTGGGAGTACCAAACACTACCGCATTGGCCAGCTGGAATTGGGGAAATATACTGCCAAGCCCTTTTTTGACCCGAGAAACTTTTGTCTGCGCTGTTTCGGGTCTACATCTTTTGTGTCCGTATCTGGAGGTCAACCGTTTGGTCATCCATAGGCGATATGCGCCTTTTTGTCTTGGTTGACGCCGCCATTTTAGTTACGGACGGCGAGTCGTTGTTCGCCAAAAATATTCTGAGGTGGCTCTCTGTGATATAAAGGTTGCCGTGTATTCTTGTCCATGTGACAGGTGATGATTGGAGACAATTCATAGCGGCTCTTCTTAGGGCAAACCTGTAGAGAAGCTAAAGCAACAAATGTGGTCTTCAAGAGCTGGAATTGTTTTTCTTCATAAGACTTGATACTAATATTTGTTAGATATGGCATAATGAATGTGAAGAACCACGGTTAAGCTTTTGGTGAGAGGACGCCCACATAAAGCGCATTTCAAAACGCTTAACGAAGCCGGAAAATGAAAGGAGAGAGGAAAATGAGGGAAAAGCCATTGGTGTTGCTAGTAACTCTAATGCTTCTAACAAATATCCTTTTCTTGTCAACAACACTAGTGAAAGCCACGGAATGGCACATTTATCCAGGTCAATCCAAACCCAATTCATCCCTTTTTTATATTTCCCAAAACATTGAGCATAAAAGAGGGAAGACTGTTGATAGTGACTTTTGTCATAAACTTTAAACATCTCTTGTGAGTCATGATTAAAGCATGCCTTATGGGTTCAGCTTCGACTTGTCTGATATCTCCAAGTCGTTTTTCAGAGAGCTTGCCCGAGTTGCGCGTGAGAGGAAGCTGCATAAACGGTTTGGTGTTAGGGCTCGACACTTGGCTGAGAAGTTCAGGTTGAGTGAAATTACGGGTTTGAATGTGCCAGACGCCATAGAGCTTGTTGAAGACTTGGTTGACGTTTACGTGCAGAACGCGTCTTCTAAGGAGCAGTTTAAGACAACGGAGAGTAGGGCGCTGTTTTTGCCTCACTGCTCACGTAAGTATATGGATAGTCGTTGTAGCGCAGCATTCAACTCCGAGATTCCGTCCTACAAGTGTGGTCACTGCTCTGAAGACTGCTTGGTTAACAAAGCCACAAGGATGGGAGAAGAGAAAGGCTACGATGTTTATATTTTGCCAGGCGGCTCGTGTATTCCCAAAATAGTCCAGAAGTACAAGTATCAGGGCGTAGTTGGCGTAGCCTGTGGACAAGAACTAAAACTGGGCGGCGAATTCATAAATAAAACAGGCTTAGCTGGGCAGGCTATTCCACTTACTAGGAACGGATGTGCCAACACGAGTTTCAGTTTGAAAAGCCTTGAAAGGACCCTGAAAATTCATCGAAGAGACTGATTTAACAGTTTAATTACGTTGTAAGTTGAGTTTTGAACAGTATTTGCTAGTGACATGGGCGAGGTTGCGTTCGAAGGCACATGCTGAAGTTATGTCTTCAACTCGCAACTGTACTAATCTCAGTCCTGCTCTTCTCAAGAAAGAGTAAGACAACTCCCATTAATGCAAGCGCTATGCCCACAATCTGCCAAGCTTCAAAGCTTTCTCCCAATAAAACCGTGGACAAAACCGCTGCCGCCAACGGCTCCATCACCCCGAGGATACTGCCCTTTGAAGCCCCAACAAACTTCAAAGAGTAGGAATAGAGAAGATAAGCCAAGAGTGAAGGACCCCAGGCGATCACAAGAATCAACATCCAAAGCTGCAACGGAAACGTAACAATCTTGGGAAAAGAAACAAAAACAATAGGAAGCAGCAACAAGGCGCTGATTCCATCGCCGAACAACGTCAACGTCCAATTAGCATACTCACGTCGCAGCCTCTTAGCTACGAAGACATAGACCACAAAGAGAACACTTGATAACAACCCAAACACAATTCCCACAAAACTGACCCTCAAAGCAGACATGTCATACGCTCGCACGACGAGAGCTACACCCAGAAACGTCAAAACAATCGCAGACACAATCCCATACGAAATCTTCTCATTCAACAGAAAGGAAGCAGCAACTGTGACAAACACTGGATACGTATAAAACAACAACGCAGCCATCGTAGCCGTCGTCAAATCCACCGCATAAAAAAATGCAACCCTCTGAAAAGCTGTGGCAAACACGCCAAATACCAAAAAGAGAAGTACATCGGTCTTTTGAATTTTCATGGAACTCCTATCAAACAGTAGGAGAGCAAGCCACAACGCGCCAAAACTGAAAACATGCCTCAACGCAATCAAAGTCGGAGCGGAAATTCCAAACTCGTAAGCCAGCTTAGCAAGAACTCCCATGGTTCCCCACAAAACCGAAGCCAAAACAATCAGAACATAACCACGTGCCGCTCCAGAAGACTCCATATCAGAGCCCAAGAACCCCTAATAAGCCTTACATGAACTCCCACCCAAAAGAAAACTTGGGGACCTCACCCTAAAGACTGATTCAACAACTCAATAACATCATAGACCTTAAGCTTAGAACCAGACTTGCCAATTGCGTCACCAAGGTTGCGCTCACAGAACGGACAAGCCGAAACCACAGCGTCCACGCCCAGACTCTCAGCCTCATTCACTCTCTCAACCGAAATCTCTATCGCCCAGTCGGGATAGCCTGATTTGACGCCGCCGCCTGAGCCACAGCACCAAGCGTTTTCTCTGCTTCTAGGCATCTCAACCAGCTCTATGCCTGGAATAGCCTTGAGAAGAGTGCGCGGTGCGTCATAAATGCCCATGTGACGACCAAGATGACACGGATCATGATACGTTACCCTCATTTTGACCTCTCTCTGCGGCTTTATCGTCCCCTCTTTTATTAGACGTTCAAGCAACTGTGTGGTGTGTAAGACTTCAAAATTGTGCTTTGCGTTCAAGATGTTCTCGTATTCTTCCAAGTAGTCTTTCTTCCAAGCGCGGTAGCAGCCAGCGCAAGTGGTAACGATTTGTTTAGCCCCTAGCCTAGCAGCCTCGTTGACATTGTGTTGAGCCACATCTTTGGCTGAGACCCAGCTGGTTTCCCACTGCCCAGTGCGCAGAAGCGGTGAGCCGCAGCACCATTCATCCTTCATTATCGTGAAGTCTACGCCCTCCTTCTTGAAGACATCAACAGTGGCTTTAGCCAACTCTTTCTGCCTATAAGCAGAGGTGCATCCCACGTAGTAAACGGTCTCAGCCTTGTCGGGCAACTTTACGTTTGGCGACAGCCAGTTCAGTCTGTCCTTGTGTAGCTCCATGTACGGATTGTGTTCTTTGCCGATGTGCACTCCAAAAGCCTTCTGCTTGCCAGGCAAACCCGAACCAGCCTTGACGCAGTCAGCTCTCAAAGCCTCAATTAGATTCATTATCCTGTGATGATAGCCCACCTCAGGCTCCTCTAATGTGCACTGCTGCTGACAGCTCCCACAGGTTGGACAGGCAAACAAAACATCAACGATAGCAGGATCCGAGGGACTTACTTTTCCCTCTAAAACCGCCCGAGCCAACCAAGACTTTCCCCCACCAAAATAGGCTTCAAACTTGTATTTCTCACCCGATGGACAAGTGGGTTGAAAGCTTCCTTTTGGCCATATCCCCTTCTCATTGGGCCACGCCCACGTGAAGGCGCAGAGTCGACAGTGCAGGCAGTTGTAGGCGTCTTCCTTAAACTTCTCAATATGCGTCATCTTATTTCAACTCCTCTGTTGTGTAGAGCCCAAGTCTACCAGGATGCATTATTCCATTTGGGTCAACAGCCTGCTTAATCCTCTTCAGCAAGTCGTAGTAGCCAACCGACTTCGCCATAGCCATAGGCGCATGAACCTTCAAGTTGGGTCGATAGGGGATCCCCCCCATGCTCAAAAACTCCTCCGCCATATTTCGATCTAGTTCCTCAACCATCTTAAACTCTTCAGGCTGCTTCGGGTCAAACAGCACAATAGGCATGACGAGCGCTTGACGACCGTGGTCAACGGCTGCCAACCAAACAACGGGCGAAACCCTGTAGCTCTCCATTAGCTTTTCAGCGGCTTCACAGAATTTGCCAGAGTCCTGCCAAGGCATATACCACGTTATGAATAACAAACCGCCACCCTTGTGACCAGCGTAAGGAACGGAAATTCTGTTGGGCTTTGTCAACCGAGCAACAATGCTGCGAACGTCCAGCTTCCACTCGAACAAGTTGATTTCTCCATACTTGCTTTGATAGCGTTTCAAAATCTCGTTGATTCGACTCTTGATTTTTTCCAGTTCTTCTTTACTCTCGGCGCCCAACTCAAAGTTCATCCAAACATTAGGCAGAAACTTCGGCTTCGGTATAGGTGGCCACTGATACCTTGCTCTACGTGTGGTTGCCAAATGATAGTTTCCACCCTGCGCCAAATCCACAGACTCAGTTTTCAAAACCTCAAGGCATGGTTCAATCAGGTAGTTCCAATGGCTTGCGCCGAAGGCAACGACCTCTCTGAACTTGGCCATAGGAAAGATTTTCACAGCCATCTTTGTAACGACCCCCAACGTGCCCTGCGCCCCCAAAAACAAGCCCGTCAAATCAGGACCAAACATCCACTTGTAAAACCACTTAGAAGTAGGCAACGCCCCAGCGCCCGTTATTACAATCTCGCCTGTAGGCAAAACAGCCTCCAAACCCAACACGGCGTCGGCTGCTGGCCCATACTTGGTCGATAAGAAATGGAAACCACGGTCGAGATGGTCACCAATTATAGTGGCTGATGGAGGCGCTCCGTCAGGAACTCCAGGTCGGTAGTCAGGATAGTTGTCTTGCATGTGTTTCCACGCTTGGGCAGAGGTCACTCCAGGTTCTACAATAATGTATCGGGCGTCTATGTTCACTTCAATTATTTTGTTCATTCGCCGCAAATCCAACAGAATTGCGCCTTCTACAGTGGGTGTGGCTTCACCGCCGCTCAAACCGCCAGAGTGAGGCACCACGGGAATTTTCCGCTGATTGGCAAGTATGAGTACACGCTGAACTTCTTCAACACTCTTAGGTCGAACAACAACCGCGGGCGCCTGAGAACTAACGTCCATAATGGCTTTAGTCACATAAGCCTCCAAAACAGGTCTAGCGTCTGAAACGTTTTCAGCCCCAACGATATCCTGCAAGGCTTTAACCGTGGCTTGATCCATTAAAGCATTCCTCAATAGCCCTTTTTGAAATGGGTGAAGAATTTTTATGTGGTAGAGGTTACTTAAAAACAAAACTGAAACATTGACACAGAGCGTGCATACAAATGACAGCGACATCGACAACCAACAGCAATAGGCGTCGTTTCCTAAACTCAAAAAGTGCCTACGCCAACATTATTCTTCTTGGATTTGTGAGTTTGATGGGAGACGCTGTTTATGAAGGTTCACGTGGATTGGTGCCTGACTATCTTAAGTTTCTAGGTGCCTCCGCCATAATTGTTGGACTTTTCGGTGGGCTAGGAGAATTTTTAGGCCATGCCCTGAGGCTGGTTAGCGGAGTCTTAGCTGACACCACCCGTGCCCATTGGCTCTTCATATTCTTAGGCTATGGACTAATCGCCTCAATCCCACTTTTGGGACTTGCACGCATATGGGAAATAGCGATAATTTTAGTTCTGCTTGAAAGACTTGGAAAAGCCTTCAGGTCACCTGCCAGAGACACAGTCTTATCCGTTTTAAGCAAAGATGTTGGAGCAGGCAAAGCCTTCGGAATCCATGAACTCTTAGACCAAACAGGTGCGGTTGCTGGACCACTTATTGCAGCTACTCTTATGTTTTACAGCAGCAACAATTATCAGCAAACTTTCAGTTTTCTTCTATTGCCTTTTTTGATGCTTTTAGTGGTTTTATTTTATGCCTACAGAAAAATAGGTTCAGAAGTGATTACCGAACCAAAAACCGCTGGCACAAAAGGTAAAGCGCTTGGGAGATCATTCTATACCTACACATTTGCTGTCACGCTAAACACCATCGGGCTTATTCCAGTTGCACTCATACTCTACAAAGCCTCAGTTATCCTTCAACCCGAACAGTTGCAGTGGATGGTGCCTATCATCTACCTACTCATACAGGGAGTGGACGCATCCGTTGCTCTGTTCTCGGGATACGCATACGACAAATTTGGCGTCAAGGTTTTGACACTGCCCTTTATCATCTCGCTGTTTCCACCAGTATTCACCATGACCTATACAGGACTGTTGCCGCTGATAATTGCCTCTGCATTCTTCGGTATAGTACTTGGGATGCAAGAGTCAATCTATCGCGCTGCAGTTTCAGAATTCACGCCAATTTCTTCAAGAGGTACAGCATACGGAATATTTAATACAGCCTATGGCGTCGGCCTGCTAATAAGCGGTGGAATCTACGGCCTATTAATAGACTTCAAAGTTCCGTTTACCATAACACTACTAATCATAATTTTAACACAGACCACAGCGATAGCAGCCTTGCTAGAAACTCATCAACCATTAAAAGAGCAGACCTAAAGCTCCAATTACGCCTTGTACAGTTTGCCCTTGGCTTAGTTTCAATTATTAAGATGAAAAAGCTTCAGAAACATCTGTAGAAATTATTTTTAGAGAACGGTTTTCTTAGTTACAGAGAGGCCTTCTCAGATTTTTCTCTGTTTTCTTTGATGTTCCTCATCTGCATCTTGACATGGCTTATCTTCTCTCCTCTTTCTTGAAGTGATGCGCTATGTTTGTATTTGAGTTATTTTCCGCTTTTGAGGGCGAGCAAAGAAACCGAAAGGCATACTGGAAAGCCTAACTGCTGTTGGCGTTATAAGAAAGCGACGGTGAACTTCAGTTTCGGTTTGTGCGCTCTAAAGCGTCTTGCGGTCCGAATGTAAATACTATGACATAGGTCATATTTAAACCCTATGCCATACGTCATAAGTCGTTTTCTCAACAAGGTTCAAAGGCTGGGTCCTCACCTTTACTCAGAGAAAATAATCTCACCTTCTTACTCACTATGATGCTCGTTCAACAATGAAACTAATTGTAGCAATGTTTAGATACTTAGAAGACGTAAATAATTCGCGAGAGAAGGATGCTTGTTGTTTCTGGTGGCTACGGGGCTAACGTGTAAGACTTGTTGATTATAACTTGAACATTCTTGTGGTGTTTTTTCTCATCCTCGGCGATGTGTTGAAACAACAGCTTTATGGCTTCATCCTTGGTCTCATTTATTATTTTCTTTACATCCTTAATCATGGATTCTTCGAGTTGAATGTGTCTTTCAAGTTGTTTCTTCACAACCGTCATGTCAACGTAGCTCTCTATCCGAGGATTCCAGAACTTTTCCGACTTGTTTTTCCAGCAACATTCAAGATTTATTGACAGATGTTGGCATGCTTTGTGGATTCAAGACGCAACTCCCCCAACAAAAGTCTAGCATCCGCATTGTGAACCCTCTCCAAAGCCTCAACAGCCTTCACCATGCCCTCCTCTAATCCTTTCTGTCTACTGATAAGTTCAACAAAAGAATTTTCTTTCTTCAAATTCGACTTTTAAATCAAAAAGTCTCATTAAACATTGGCATCCAAAATTGTTGAACGCGACATGCACGGGTGAATCAAGCGAATAAGACAAGTGTTGAAGCTAGGGTGAAACGATCCCAGAGTTCTCCTCAAGAAAGGGAAGGCGGAAAAACTCACTGAATTTAAAAGAAAATTGTTAGTGTGAAAGATAAACTGCTGTTGTGGTCGTCTTATCCATTCAAATGCTTCTTTCTTAATCATGAAGGGATAATGGAAAAAAGGGGATTTGGGCTTGTCTTTACATGGGAAATATTTCCAAATGTTCCAGGTATCTTTCGAATCTAAAGGTTCTCCAAGGCATGGTATGGATTATTTTGATTGTGCAGCTTCCTTGGAATGGTGTACCATCATTAAGCTCACCACTAATGGTCAACGTTATAGTCATGAATCTTTCTTCAATGTCAACATTGGCGAGAATATACTTTGTGAGTTTGGCGCTGTCGAATTTAACCATCAAGTCTGGAACGCCATCGTAGTCATAGTCTCCAATTGCTCTTGGTCTTAATTCTGGTGGAACGGTGCCATTCAACATAATCGTTGAAACATTAATGTCATTTATATTGTAGCTTTCGGGAAGCTCAATGTAGGCTGTAACCCATTTGCCTTTATTTCTCAGGTTCAATGTATTGGGATTGACATCAACTGTAACTGATAAAGGTGTTCCAATGGGTATGTTCGTAGAAATTAGAGTGAATTTGATATATGGTTCATAAGAAGTGATCCCCTCGATCCCCACACCGCTTTGCTTATCGAAAAGAAACGTATATGTAATGGGGGGATCTCCTAATTCACTAAATTGAACTTTCCAGCAATCGATTGATGTTTCGTGTCCATTTAATCTTATTCTGCTGACGGCTGTTCCAATGACGGTGCCATTAGTTTTCCACATTTTTATTACGGACCCGAGCGTTATGTTTGTCTCTATCCAAGGTACATACCATGAATCTACCCACCAATGGCTGCCGTAAGGTATCCATCGATCTGTCAAATTTATCGCTAGCCAAAAAGTACCATTCTGTCCTGCCACTAAAATAGAATGAGTAGCATTAATCAAATCAGCAGTCAGATAATCTATATACGAAAAGTTCCACCAGCCTGACCAGAGGACTGTTCCATCTTCGTAATGGCAATTCACAACATAGTGCACATACTGTCCAGGTTTAGGATTAATTACAGGGTCAAGGAAATTTATTGCCATGAGCTCTGCCTTAACTGGTTGAATATAAAACGACAACGTTACCATGCCTATTAGTAGCAGTGCCTGCGTTATTCTGCATGTTGCTTTCCCTTTCACTCTTAATTCTCCTCTCTCAATTACAAAGCGTCTAAGCTTCTCTTGCTCAAATCGAGAGACTCGACGCACTAAAACAATGAATACAATCTAACTCTTATGCCTTATGAAACAATCTTCGATATAAAATACTCACAACCAAAGCGAAGCTTACAAGGGCAAATAGGGATAAATCATAAATATTCTCGCTGGGATAAACACTGAACTCAATGAGGGATTAGAAAATGAGCATTTTGTTGAGTAAGACAGACAGAGAAAAAATCATTAAGGCGTTAAACACTGACATCGGACTTGAAATCGGCGCGATAATACAGTACATAATGCACGAAGTGATGGCGGAAGGCATGGAGAGCCCAGCTATAATAGAGAAGTTTGAGAGCATATCCAAAGATGAAATGAAGCACCTAGAAAAACTCGCTGACCGCGTAAACTATTTAGGCGGAGTTCCAAACACCAAACCAGCTCCAATCAAAGTAGGCGGCCCACTTAAGAAGATGGTTCAAGACGACCTAAATGGCGAGTACACAGCTATCAAGACATATAAGGGGCACATCAAGATGTGCGAGGAGATAGGCGACACAACCACGCGGCTGATGCTGGAAGAAATCCTCACAGACGAAGAAGACCACGCTGACACATGGGAAACAATACTACAGAAGACAGTAAAGTGAAAAAGAAAGAAGAGCGCCTCTACCTCTTTTTCTTTCTTGGAAATTGTTAACTTGTCAGTTTCATTTCTTGACCACAACATACCAAAGTGCCACCACCAACTTTAGTCACGGCCACCTCGTTTCCACATACGTTGCAGCGATATCTTTCGCCAATTTTCTTTACTCCCATGTAGGATCACCTCCCTTGTAGGTAAACCGTAGCACAGTTTTTATATTGCTTGGATAAGTGAATCTAACACCAAATGACATTATTTGGAGGCATCAGGTAAATGTCTTTTGACGAGTCGTCAGTGCTCGAAGTGGTCGAGAAAGTTTCTAGAAGTGTGGTTAACATAAACACGGTTCGATTGCTCCACGACTTCTATTATCAGGTGCATCCAATTCAGGGAATGGGCTCAGGAGTCATAATCGACCCAAAAGGCTACTTAATAACAAACAATCACGTCATCTCTGGTGCAGAAAAAATCGATGTAACATTGGCTCCTGGAGAGGTCATGCGAGGAAAACTCGTTGGAGCGTGTGGTAGCGACGACATTGCGGTCATAAAGGTCGAAGGAGATGGTCTTCCGTCAGCGGAGTTAGGCGACTCCGATAAGCTAAGAGTTGGCCAGACGGTCTTTGCTATAGGCAACCCATTCGGTTTGGCTGGGGGACCAACGGTCACTAGGGGAGTGATAAGCGCTGTTAAGAGGTCTATACGCTCAGAGAGAGGCCTCATAGAAGACTTGGTTCAAACAGACGCATCGATAAATCCTGGGAACAGTGGCGGACCACTGGTCGACATTCAGGGAAGAGTTGTCGCCATAAACACGGCAATCGTTCCGTTTGCGCAGGGAATAGGCTTCGCCATACCAGTCAACACAGCGAAACGATGCTCCACTGAGATAATTACGCACGGCAGAGTCATGAGGCCGTGGCTTGGAGTGAGCGGCTTGAGCGTAACACCAGAAATTGCCTCGTATTACAATCTCTCCGTTGAAAGGGGTGCCCTCGTAACTGAAGTTCATCCGGAGAGCCCAGCTGAAATGGCTGGAATGGAGAGAGGCGACATTATAATCGGGTTTGGAGACAAGTCCATTAACAGTATTGACGAGTTGGTTAAAGAAATTCAGAAGAGAAAGATCGGAGAGAAAGCACGGGTGCTCCTGCTCCGTGACAGCGAAAAATTGATCGCAGACATCAAGTTAGAACAGACACCATAATACACAGCCACAGTTCTTTCCTATTGTTTCGTTAAATTACCCACTAACAGAAAAAGGACGCCCTAGAAATAGCCTCATTTTTTGTTGTAGACATGTTTGCTTGCTTAGGTTTTGAAATTGTTACACTCTTTCAGTGTTACAATCAACAAGCTTATGAAATGGAAACACCGCTAAGTAATCTTTGGGGATAAAACATGAAGTTTAAAATCCTCGTGGAAAGACTAGAAGAAGTAACCCCAAAGCATCCTCCTCCTGTTCCCGGCTGCGGCGCGAAAATCGGAATCGTTTAAGGTCTAAGGGCTGTCTTCGCATTAAACCCCCTTTTTTTGCTTGTGCTTTTCATCAGCTTAAAACGACTGTTACATCAGAGCAGACATAATCTGGCAACCGTCCACATTGCTGCGACCGTGTATTGTGGTGGTTTCTTCTTTATTCTCAAGGTCGCTTCCTCAGAATTCTCTTTTTTTTGGCAGTTTTGGTTTCTTGGTACGTTTGACTTCTTCAGTTGCTATAGGCGTGGGTCTCAATGAGTATAGCGTGACAGTTGAGGTAAAAGGGTATACACTGCGCCGTCAATGTTATAGCCTGTTTCAGCGAGCATAGTACAGCGAAGGTATGGAGTGGCTGCACGTTGAAAACCGTGGCTTCTGTCTGCGCCTACTGTGGTTGTGGCTGTCGTTTGTTGTTCATAGTTGATAACGGCAAGATTGTGAAGGTGACTCCCGACAAAGTGGATGAGCCTAGTGAGGGAATAGCTTGCATCAAAGGCTTAACCATCCATGATTCAGTGGGCAGCAACGAGGGCCGAATTCTTAAACCACTCATGAGAATGAGCAAGGGCGAGCAGTTTAAAGAAGTCTCTTGGGACGAAGCCTACGGTTTCATTTATGAGCGCACTAAAGAACTGGCGCCCAGCGAGGTTTTCATCAATGCATCTGGTAAGATAACAAACGAAGACTGCTACGTGACTCAAAAGTTTGCTAGAATCACCTTCAAAACAAATAACATAGACGCGTGCTGCGCTAGGCTCTGCCACGTCACAACCGTAGAGGGGTTGGAGCACTGTTTCGGCAGTCGCTCAGCCTTTTCAAAGATGGATGACGTTTACGGATGTGACTGCCTGTTTATTATTGGTTCAAATCCGGCGTCGAATTATCCTGTTCTTCACAATCGAATATTGAAGACAAAGCGCAGAGGAATGAAAGTGGTTTCCAGCCAGGCTATTTACAACGTGACAGCTAAGTTCTCTGATGTAGCCTTGCTCATCTATCCTGGAACCGAATTGATCCTGTTGAATGGGATAATGAACGCGCTTATTCATCAAGGCGCCTATGACAGGTCGGTTGAGGCTGTGGAAGGTTTTGAGAGGCTTAAGCACGTTGTGGAACTGTACTCCGTGGATTTTGTGCGCTATTCATGTGGCGTTGAACTCGACCAGCTAGAGCAGTTGATAGAACACATAGCCAACGCTAAATCACTGGGCATAATCCATGGCATGGGCTTAACCCAACATGTCACGGGCTCAGAAAACGTCCACACACTGCTAAACCTCATGATTCTAAAAAACGCCCAACTATTATCGCTTAGAGGCGAAATCAACGTTCAAGGCGTGGGTGATATGGGATGTCTGCCAGACCGCCTACCGACTGGTCCTCTTGCAACTGCGCCCCTGCTTGAAGAGAAGTGGAAAACGAAGGTGCCGATTGGGAAGGGTAAAACTATTGTTGAAGCCTTCTTGATTTCTCCTCCTAGGGCTGCGTTTATTTCTGGCATGAATGCGGCGCAGTCTCTGCCCAACCTTAACGTGGTTCACAAAAATCTAAAGGATATGTTTGTGGTGGTGCTTGACCACTACTTCAACTTGACGACAAGCTTTGCTGATGTTGTGCTTCCAACGCCGTTGCTCCTTGAGAGGGAAGGAACCATAACAAACGGTGAACGAAGGGTTAGGCTGGTGAGAAAGGCTGCAGAAGCATGTGGAAGCTGTAAACCGGAGTGGCAAATCTTCAAGGAGTTTTCAACTTACTTTGGGTGCCAAGATTATTTCAACTATAAAGAGCCACGAGACATTATGGAGGAAATTGTTGGTGTTGTTCCAGCATATCGCCAAATCGACGTTGCCCGCGTCTCCGCAGGCGCTGACGGTTGGCCTGAGAAGCGCATGCTGTTTCAAAGGTTTATGCCTGAGCACTTTGAGGGTGTTGAGGACATCCGCAGCGACAAGTATCCGATGATACTTACATCGTTTCGCTCGCAGCATCATTTTTTGACGGGTGAGATGACTAATAGGTCTAAGATGTTGATGAGTTTTAGTGAAGGACCGTTTTGTTATTTGAGTCCGTTGGACGCTGATCGCCTAGGCATATCAAGCGGTGACATGGTGGAGGTCTCAAGTAGTGTTGGCACTATCCAATGTGAGGCTCAAATTGATGAGAGCATCCCGAAGGGGAGAGTGGGCATGCATTTCCATTTCGAGCAATTATTGGTCAACAAGCTGTTTCCAACACAATTCGACGAGAAAACGTTCACACCAAACTACAAAATGACAGCGGTAGGAATACGAAAACTTCCCTTATGACACATCTTTCCAAGGATCGAGAAAGAGATGTTCTCCGCAAAAACACCCTTGAACTCGTCAAAAAAGGGTCATGTGCACTACACGGACATTGAGAAAAAAGCGGTGGCAACATGCCTAAGCTTCGCAACGTCAAACACAATTAGAAAACAATACTACCACTATCTATTTTCAAACGGCTACGTAGAATGAGGCAACCGAGGCAGGGGGCATATACAAAATCACACAAAAAGGAGAAAAACTCTTAGAAGTTCTAAATTGGAGTTTTCAAATTATAGGAGAACGCGACCCTGGACAAGCCATGTTCAAATCCTCGCGAGTTCCTCGCTTAAAATATTAAAACAACAAGCACCTCATAGAAAATGTTTGAAGTGAGCTGCATTGGCCAAAAGCCAAGAGGAGAGAGAACTTGTTTCGAAGTTAACGGGCACAACCATTCTTGTTTACTGGTATTTCTTGAAAAAGGGCAAAAGAGGAGTGGGCACGAGAGAGGTTATGCGAGCCCTGAACTTCGCCAGTCCCAGCAGCGCAACACATCATCTTGAGAAGCTGCGCAACCTCGGCCTCTTGGAGAAAGATCCAATGGGTTCGTATCAGTTGATTAAGCGTCTTCCAATAGCGTGGCTTGAAGCGTATATCTTCATTTTTGGGCGCGTTGTTCCTAAGCATTTCATTTATGCTCTGTTAACAAGCCTGGGCGTATTGCTCTACTTGTTCTTCTTTTTCCGTTTTCTAACATTGGAAACAATTGCAGCTTTGGTTCCAGCAGTTACAGGCTCTGCCATTTTGTGGTATGAGACGATTTTTCTTTGGAGGCGTCGACCACGTTTGGATTGACTGTCCGAAATTATAGTACAGCTTGTACGAATGCATCGCATAAAATACCCGTTTCACGTAGAGATGTAAGGGGAAGGCACATGTGTTTGAAGGCTGTAAAAACGTTATTTGTCTGTGCTCTATTGACGGCAATCACTCTTGGGCTTCTGGCAAGAACTACTGCTGCTCAGCAAAATCCCAATAGCGACCTCACTTTCTCTGTTGAGTACACAAACTCTTCCTTCACCATCCGCAGCGCTTCTGCAAAAGGAAATTTCTCCTTTGCCTTCAAGTGGGAGAATACCGACCTTTACATCGAATACAATAATAGCAGAAGAATGATTCGTGAACTGAAACTGGTCGCATTCACGGATGAGACTGCACGATACGCAATGGAATTTTGGATACCTAGGATGTTCTATGAGTACGTTGACGCCGATAATAATGTCCTCTTCATAGGCTCTTCGAACATAGAATGGACTATGCCAGGGCCGGATATCTACGTGATTGGATATAAAATAGACGTAAACATCGACATGACAAATATAACCCAAACACAGAAAGAAGACGGAACAACACTTCTTGAATGGATGTATACTCAGCTTGCAATGCCAATGGAGTCTAACGTTCAAGGACCTTGGGAGAGGTTCCCGACAGTAAAGGAGGTTTTTCATTACAACCCCTTCAACGGAACGCTTAAAATGGACATTGTTCTGGACAATTTTAAACCAAGGAACAACTCCTCACGGGTTTTTCTAAGTTATGGACTAAAGTACGTACCTCTCCAACCTATCATTGGAAACCTTACTGTGGTGGCTGATGGTCAAGAGTTTCAGCTGGCTCAACTTAACCGAGTTTATCCCACAAACTCTACTGTAATCGCCTTTAAGGTGGACGGGATAGACCGTGCATTCTTTGACTTTGGTGGAATCGTAACAGTGGACGGCAACTCAAACATTGAGGTGAAGGGCTCGATTGGTCCACCTGACATGTACTGGTTGAATGAAAGAGATGTTTGGTTGGCAATTGGATTGAACTATCCTCACGTGAATCGAACCCTGGTTCACGACCCATACTTTGGACTCTCGCAGGCTGGTTTGGCAACGGTACTTCCAATAACCTGGACGGTGGCTACAGCAGGAGCAAGCATTGCACTCCTGGTGATTGTCGCCTACAACTATAGAAAAACCAAAAATCTATTCAAGATACCAAACGCTTGGCTAAGTCCGCTATTAGGAAATAATTAAAACAGGAAAAGAAGTCTGCTCGTCACGCTCCCCATTCTTTTCGACTGCACCTAGCATTTGAATCGAGATTTGAATCTATGCATGCCAACTATCTAAGTAAGCCAGCAATCGAGAACTTAGTCTATCTGTGAATAAAAATAGGCTTGGTTCTGCTTCTTTTTGTTTTGCCTCGTACACTCAGCCAACTTCACCACAATCAAGGAAGAAGTCACCTAAGAGTGTATAAGAAATCAACCATAATTCTATTAAGAAATCACTTCAAACCCAACCCGAACAAAACCCAAAACAAAAACCGCCAATGAAACAAAACCCAAAACACAAACAGATATGGCTAAACCCCAAACATAAAAAAATCTCTCACAAATAGACTAAGCCTACTTATGGTTATTCTTATATACTCGCCACCTACTCTTTTATGCTTGAGAACAATGGCTGAAATCTGTCCAACGTGTGGGCTTCCTAAAGACATATGCGTCTGCGGCGAAATCAGCAAAGAACAACAACGTATACGTGTTCGATTAGAAACAAGAAAATGGGGAAAAGCAGTCACCATAATCGACGGAATAAACGACAAAGACATCGACATGGGAAGACTAGCCCAAAAAATGAAAACCTACTGCGCCTGCGGAGGAACAGCCAAAAACGGCCAAATACTACTCCAAGGCGACCACCGCGACAAAGTACACGAATTCCTCCTGCGCCAAATGGGCTACCCAGAAGAAAACATCGAAATACAATAAGCTAAAGACAAAACAGCAAACACTCGCTAGGAGCCTAAAACCCCTATGGGCACACTCCAAAACATACGTGAAGTAGTTAAAAACCTAAAACACAACCCCCCCACACCCAAGCTCTGCCCCAGATGCGGCAACCCAAAACTAAAACTCTCAAGCCGCTTCGACGGCTGGCTCTTCCCCGCACAATACGTGTGCGAACAATGTGGCTACAGAGGACCAATCACGCTAGAACTAGAAAAAAATGAAGATGCTCAGTCTGGAAGCTCCAAACCCAGCTGACGCTTCAAACTCTTGTAACGATTCCTCACCGTAACCTCGGTCACACCAGCAGCCTCGGCAATGTCCTTCTGAGTCTTCTTCTCATTGCTCTGCAAACAAGCGATGTATAAGGCAGCAGCCGCCAGACCCATAGGATCCTTGCCCGAAGCAGCACGCCTCCTTTTTGCTTCTCTAAGAATCCTTATGGCTAAGCCCTGCGTCTGCCCACTGATACCCGTTCGCTCAGCAATCTTAGAAATGTAAGTCATCGGATCAGCAATCGGCATCTGAATATCCAACTCTCGAAGCAGCAGCCTGTAACAACGAGCCACATCCTTCCTATCAACAAGACTCGCCTCAGCTATCTCTCGCAGGGTCCGAGGAGTCTCGCTATTTCGACAGGCCGCATACAAAGCTGCAGAGGCAATAGCGGCTATGGATCTACCACGAACCAAACCCTTCTCTAAAGCCTTTCGATAAACCACTGCAGCCTTTTCCTTTATTGGTCCTGGAATGTAGAGCTTGTCTGACAGTCTGTCCAGCTCAGCCATGGCTTGAGCTAGGTTGCGGTCAACAGACGAATGAACCCTAGAGCGGATCTGCCACTTGCGCAGACGCCACATCTGCAGGCGTGTGGACAATGGAAGCTTGCGTCCGAAGGCGTCTCTGTCAACCCGACCAATAGCCGTTGACAAGCCCTTGTCGTGAACCGAGTATGAAGTAGGCACGCCCACACGACTTCTAGACTCTTTCTCCTCTTGCGTGAAAGCACGCCACTCCGGTCCCTTGTCTATCATCTGTTCGTGAAGGACGAGGCCACAGTTGCTGCATACAGTCTCACCCGTATCGTAATCGTGAACAAGGTTTAAACTACCGCACTCGGGACATTTATCTGCAATCTTCGGCCTTGATTCTGTCTTTTCCATGGCTTTGACCCTCCATGGATTTGAAAGAGGCGAGAAAACCGTCACCGAGCGAACAGTTCTTCGTCAGAACCTTCGGGTTGAGGATTCGTCCATCTGGCCCCGCCGTGTTAAAGTCTTAAGAAATGTCTAAATATATAAACTTTGCGATTTTGGTAATCTTATCCACTTTATGGTTTAGACTCTCTTATTACGGGTCCTTTTTGATGGTTAGTCCTTCTGATCCATGTTAATTATATCAATGATGACCGAAATGCACCATAAAAATGTATAATTTATTAGCGTGTTGTTATTCCTTTAGTTCTAGCCCGGTACGCAGCCCGGTCGAGGCTAAGTCAAACTCAGTTAGCCGCCGAGTCTAGCGGTCAAGGATGGCGGGCTCTGGACCCGCTGACGAGAGTTCGAATCTCTCCCGGGCTACCACTCAATTTTTGCCTTTTGTTGCTTTTTCGGGGTTATTTTGGTGAAATGGTTTTGTTTAATCTTCCTTTCATTTTCCTCTTAGCTTTCATTTCACCTCAACGTTTAAATTTCTCAAACGACCTTACTTATTATGGAGGCGTAGCTGTTGGCGGCGAGGCAATCCAAGGCGTTGATCATGGCTTCGTTAGGCGATCATAGCTTAATTTAAAAAGGCTTACATTCGTCCAATGCTATATAACAACAGAAGCTTGTTAGTGCCCAGTTTTTCCCTCTTTTCTCCGCCACCTTCTATCCGATTAATGTGTCTTTTCCTCGACTTCTTTTTCCAATTCTTCTTTTGCTTTGCCCCATGCCTTACGAGTAAAAGATGTCAGAGCCCAGCGCATGCCATGTTTCTCAGCTACGGTTTTGCCCCTGACCCTTTCTAGCTTATTGTTCATACGGCGCAGAATATAGCGAACATGCCAAGGCTGATAACGTCTAGTGTGAAATTGCTTGTTCAAAGCGTAGGCTATGTCCCTTGGCAATTTACCGTCAGGACCGGCAGAGTACAATTCCTCCAACACAGCGTCATCGACCTCGCTGATACAAACTTTTTCGTGAATGTAGACGTGGTCATAAAGCAAGTAGCCACCAAGTTCCAGACCGTCAAAGATTAGCCACAGTACCTTGTGGTTTTCATCCTCTTTGTCTTCAACCCGCCGAAGCCACCGCTGCAAATATTTAAAAGACCCTTCTTTATCGAAAGGAGACCGTGCTTTTTTCGCCTTTTTTTCAGCCTTTTGTTCAGCCTTTTGTATGGTCTCAGTTGTCTCCATCATTCTTTTTTCTCGCCTTTTTGAAATCTGCAATGTTGAGGATGGCAACTTTTAACGTGGTTAGAGTAGATGTTTTGATACCCATTTACCACTATCAGCGGGGAATCCCAAATTATGAATGATTCATAAAAACAACCCGAAAACAAGCCTCTTTCAGCAACATACGAAACACACTTCGTAATGATAAGAGGTTCCATCTTCTCACGCCATATAACTCATGTTTTTGCGGTTGACAATGTCGTCAGGTAGTAGTGGAGCCTGCGTTAACTGCCTCAGAGCAGAGAACAACTCGTGCAGCTCGGCAGCCAGAGAGTCAACCTTGTCTTCCAAGCGACGTACATCCTCCAAGTTGCTCGCCAAAGCATCAACCTTACCCTCTAAACCTTTTAGGCGTTCAGGCATCTGTAGGTACTCGACAGCCGCGTCTCGACTAAGATGGTCAATTTCGCCTTCGTCCTCGCCTGGGCTGTGATCCATCTTGCGCTTGCCAGTAGACACAGTGAAGTAGCGACTGAGCAGCTGAGCCACTGGATCGTCAACAGCCAACTCATAACCACGACAAACCTCACCCTCAGTCAACCTGCAACCGTACTTCTGCATCAGCGACCTAGCCACACGATCCGCCAAATTCTTAGCCAAAGTGAAAAGCTCTCCAGGATGACGACCATACAAAGTTTCAACGTGCACAATCCAGCTACGACTAGTACGACGCACATGCACACCCTGTTCCAAGCCCAACAAAGCCGTCCAGTTAGTCATCTCTACCCTACGAAAGTCCGCTGGCAACAAACCCTCAGCAACAACACCAAACCTAACCTGACACTTATGCAGCCGATACACACCCGAACCAAAAACCACACCCTCACATCTACTGAGAAAATTTTGACCCCGTTCAGTCAACTCATAGAAAACAGCGCGGCTACGAACCTTACGACGTACAAGACCCGCCTTCTGAAGCTTCTTCAAATAGTAGCTAACATGCTGCTTACTCCAACCATAAACACGCCCAATCTTCGCAGGATAGTCGCCCACTTCAACACGCTTCAAAATCGGAATAACACGAGTCCGAACAGTAGTAAAGTCAAATTTGACTTTTGACTTCAAACCACAAAAATTTTTACTTCTACCCAGAGCATGCTCAGCCAAAAAATCACCTTATGTACTCAATCCGAAAGCCGCGCTCCATTATTGCGTAAAGTCTCTTTTCATACCGCTGCAACTCCTCTTCTGTCATCAGAATAATGTGCTCAGGTTCCACCTTTGCCGAATGCATTAAACGCCCAAAACGCTGACTCTCCTGCATCCGACTGCCAAACAGAAAAGCAACCTCAATCACCCGCTCAATGTCCGGCAGAGACAAGCCCTCGTCTCCAACACGGGAAACCACACAAACCTGACTCTGACGAATAACATCAAGCCGTTCCCTAGTCTGCCCATAAACAAAAGGAACACCAAACATCTTCGAAATCCGTTCACCAAGCTCAAGCCAATCACAAAAAATGATAGTCTTCATCGGAATACGCAGGAGCTCTTCCAGTTTCCGCAGCTTATCCTTACTGTCTTTGAGAATGTAGACCCTGAAAGCTGGCTCCTTAACCACCTGCAGCTTGAGTAGTTCTTCCCAAGACATGCCAATCGGAAAACCAGTCAAAGCAATGATGTAGTTTTCCCGACCATCCTCACGGTACGGCGACCCAGAAAAGCCCATACGATACTTCGCCTTAAGCGTCGCAAGCCTAATGAAAGTATCAGCTGGTAGATGCTGGCATTCGTCAAAAACAACGAGGCTATATTCCTTGTTCCGAATCTTCTCATAGGCATGGTACGTCTGCACATCAATCTCATATCTAGACTGGGGAACAAACTTGGCAATTCTTTCGAGCCACTGCTCCTTCAAAGTCAACGTCGGCACAACAACCAGCTTGGGTCCCTTAACCCGAGCCAACGCATAGACACCGAACAGGCTCTTGCCCGAACCGAAAGCCCAGAAGACACCAATGGCGCCTTTACTCAGAAATTCCTTCCAAGCCTCTTCCTGGTAGCCCCTCAGCTGAAGACCATTCCACTCACGAAGGTCCTCTTCAACAACAGGCTTCGCCAAAAACGGTAGAGTGCCGTCCTCAATCATCTGCGCGATCAGCTTGAACTCATAACCCTGCTTAACCCGAATGCGATCCTCGCCTTCACGCCTAGACAAAAACCGCTTGTACCGTTCCCAAGCCTTGCCCTGAAGCTCCTTGCCCGTCAGCAGCATGCCGTCATAAACCTTGACTGGAAGCGACTCCTTAGACCGAAACTTCTCATTCAAAGCAGATGGAATACTGCTAAACAGCCTAACGTATTGATTGACTACGAAGATGTTGTAGCTCCTAGTCGACCGCTCCAACCATCCGATCTGAAAGTTTAGCCACTTAGGAGCGATAACATACCACTCATTAGGCCTCTTCGGAACAATCACATAAGGCTCTTTGAAAAACTCCTCAAACCGACTCCAATCAACCTGTCCAAAACGAACCATCTCCAAACGACGCTCAAACTCAGCCTTAACCCTATCACGCTCAGCACGCATGCCCTCGATAAGCTCATCAATTCGCCGCAGAGAATCCTCGAACGTCTTCCTAACTTCCGAGACCTCACCCATTTTCTATCCTAACCTGAGCATGCCAATGAAAAAGAAAAAATAGGGAAGATGGGCGAAACTCCCTAAACTAAAAAGTATAAATTACAGCCTAAGCAACGGTCTCTCCCGGGCTACCATTGTTTTCTGAAAAGAAGCCTGAATTGAGGTTTTTGTTTTGTCCAACGGTTTGTGTAGCATTTTGTGTAAAGGTTTGTCTAGCACAAGAAAACTGCAATTGTTTGATCTGATTAGATTGCGCGGGCAAGGGAAAATAGAATTTCTAAAATTTTTCATCCTTTAGAAATTATGAACTTGAGAATGCCGCGATTTTGTGTCTCAACCTTCGAGTCAAGAATTCGCATTGGATCATTTTCGAAGATAGATAAACGCGCAAAGTAACTAGCAGATTATTGATAGGCATGTTAAGGCGCCTTCCCCTTTGCGAAATTCTGACATTTCTAGTTCTTCAACTAAGAAACCTTGCTTTACTACAAGTCTCTTCGTCAAAGGAGAGCCCTTCGCCATCAAGACTGTTCCATTTATGCCAAGGCAATCTGCAGCGTATTCCTCTCCTTTAGGAACAACAATTTTCCTGTAATCCTGCAAAACTTCCGTGTCAAAATGTCCTTTTGAAAGGATGACATAGTTATTTCCAATATAAGTACAAGCAGATTTCAAATGAAGCACACCTTGAACCTTCAGTGGAACTATCTCTAGGTTGGTGTTATCAAGAATTTTCCTGAGCTGCTGTATAGCGTATATGTTAGTTCGCTGAGTTAGCCCTACAAAAACTCTATCTTCAATTGTGAGGACATCGCCGCCGTCAATCGTGGCTGGCGGTTTGACAAAGTGTGTTTCCTTCAGTTTTTCCATCAGTTTTTCCATCATCTTGGCGACTTCAACTACTTCCTTGGCTCGCGATTCTAGTTTCATGTTGCAGATTATTGCCTTCTCACCAATTACGACGGCCGTGTCCTCTACAAAGCAGCTATCGGGAAGACTATTGTCACTCTTAACCCATTGCAGTTCAAGTCCAAGCTTCTGCAATGTCTTGCAGTATTCTGCATGTTGTCTCTTTGCAAGGTTGACATCTATTTTTTCCACATTCGTTCTTACGCAATGATCATATGTATCAGGCACTGGTCGAACAAATGCATACTTAACTGAGATTACCTTCAAAGATTGATCATTTCGTGCTCTGCCCATCTCTTTCCCACCTCTTAGTTCTTTGAAGATTTAAACACCAAATTACGGAGACGTGAAGACGTATACAAGTTCATTTTCTCCATCTGCAAATAAGTCTTTTAGGACCGCGGATTTTTCGAAGCCTATTTTTTTATACAACTTCATAGCTGGCTCGTTGTCCTCTCCAGTAGTTGCTAGGGCTTTTCGAAGCTTGTAGCCATCTTTTTCGAAAACTTGCCTCATGTTTTCAATTGCTGATCTCAGAAGTTTCTCTCCAAGACCCCTTCGTCTGAAGCCTTCGTCGATCCAAAGGTCAACGATCTCAGCTAATCCATGATGTTTTTCTTCGACGACATTCCAAAACAAGACTCCAATTATTCTTCCCCTACATTTTACTACTTTTATGTGATGATAGTCAAAAAAGGATTTGACGAACCAACTTGCTTCTTCTCTTTTATGATATAAATGGGGTGAACTGTAGATCTCTATCAGGATTTCCAAATCTTTATTACTAGCGTCTAGAATCTGAAAATCCATAGCAAGATATCCAACGTTGGAAATCTTAAGTCTACCTCTCTCCAGCCTATTGGTTCCCTGCAGTCTCGCTTTTAAAGAACCACTTTTCAATTGCAAATGGCTAATCGAACAGATTTTCTAAACCCATAACTAGTTCAGAAACAGAAAACAGCTCGCGTATAGACTAAACGCGTTAAGGACTGGTTTCATGAGTTTTTAAGAATAAAGAGAAGGAAAAAGAGTTTCAGTACGCACATGTCTATGAAACGATTGCTTAAACAGGTCCCCCGGCCTTCCAGTTTTCGTGACGCAGCTCTTTGATTATTATAGCCTTTTCCGTTTCAACTTCGTGCATACGTCTTTTTACTGTTAAGTAGGCGCATACATTGAAAACATGGGACTGTCCTAGATCTTCATTTGCGTCCGCACATTTAGAAGCGTTCAGAGATCCGTTGCCTGCACTGCGGATTAATCTGAGCATCTCTAGCACGCGCTCTTTTGGTAAACCAAATCTAATACCTTGACCAAATATTTTCCTTTCCATTTCAATCGCCATTTTTTTACTCAAATACCTGTTTTAGTATACAGGCAAATCTTCCTTATAAATATTCCTATTTGTATAGGAAAAGGTTTTTATATACATTCAAACCTCTTATTTGCCAGTGAAGCAGAATGAAACCGTTTATGGTCATAAAGGAGCCTGAGGCGTTTGAACTGTTGGCTGATGAAACCAGAAGAAAAGTACTATACTTACTTAGAGTTAAAGAAATGAACGCAAGTCAGATAGCTGAAGAACTGGGCGTCACTTCGCAGGCGATCTACCACCACATTAAGAAACTTTTGAAAGGAAAGATGATAGAGGTAGTTAGGGAAGAACGCGTTGGTCACCTCATCGAAAGTTATTACAGAGCAACTGCAGAGGACTTCCTCCTAAGCCACGGGAAAGTGAGTAAGCAAGCCCTTCACGATAGAGAGCGCACTCAAGAGCAGATAACTAAGGTTCTCACCGGTTTGAATAAGCTCGGTCTTAATCTTGAATTCGACGAGAACAAAATCTCGCAACTAGCTGATTTGCGGGCAGGAGTTGATGATCCCTGCACAGCCTGTGAGAAATATGAAGATGATATTTGGAACATGGAGGATTTGGATCTCCAAATGAGAATTATGGCCGCGGAATTTGCCGGAACAATTTTGATGTCAGAGAAAGAATTCAGAAAACAGCAGGAAAACAGAAAGAAGCTCAGGGAATTGTTACTTTCTCTGCGGGCGCGTAAGGCGGCTCAAGTGGTCCGCTGATTCGTGGCTCTTGTGTGCGCGTATTTGAACTCACAATTAAGTGGCTACATAAAAAAACGGCATAAAAGATGAAAGTTAAGGCTACTTTCTTTTTTTTCTTCATTGATTACGAATACCTAGTATAAACAAACAAGATAGAGGGTGCACGTATCAGAAATTCACATCTTTAGTTACTCATTGGATTCAGCCAGTTTTCATATTGAAACTACCCTTTCCAAAAGAAGGCTAAATCACGCTCCTTTGACATAAAACAATATATTGCGCGCGCGAAGCTATTACAAGCTATCCCGAGCTACAAACGCCCTTAACTATTGGTTAGATGAGGATTGACGGTTATTTTTTAAACTTTTTTAAACACCGAAAACTACTTAACCGCCGCATTACAATTGCGAAATTGGGAGGATTTCTCGTCTTGTCTGAGGTAACGTGTGAATATTGCGGTTACCCTATTGACAACTGCAAGTGCGCATGTCCATACTGTGGTGAAACGGCTCTCTGCGGTTGTTGCTGTGGAAGAAGCGCTGTCACTGGCGGCTGAAAAACCTTCCGAACTATTCTCCAAAGGCCGTGGAAAATTATGGTGATGAAAAATGATTAGAGACGAGTTTGTGTGGATGGCTGGAGGCCCTCAAGGAAGCGGCGTCGATTCAGCCGCCAACATCTTTGGCCGCGCTTGCTGTTACGGAGGGCTTCACGTCTATGGAAAGAGAGAGTATCACTCCAACATCAAGGGATTGCACAGCTATTTTCACATCCGAACCTCCTCTACGGAAGTGGGAGCCGATGTTGACCGCGTTGACTTGCTTTGCACTTTCGACGCCGAAAGCGTCGTTAGACACATTTGGGAAGTAACTCCAAACGGTGGAATCATATGCGATGCTGATGCCTTGAAAACTCCAATATTTGATATTCCAACTTGGCCCGGACCATTCATTGATGAGTTTAAGAAAACATTAGATGAAAAAGGAATCAGACCAGAAACAATAGGTGACCTTTTAAGCGAAGTTAGAAAAAACAATGTGCGAACATACGCTATTCCCTACATGGATTTGCTAAAAGAAGTCGCAACAGAGATCAGAGAAGAAAAGCTCAGCAAGTTGACACGAATTATTAATGTTCTTGCTCTAGGAGCGTCTTTCGGACTCGTTGACTATGACAAGACGTATGTAGAGAAAGCCATTAAAACGATATTTGGCGACAAACCCAAAATTATTTCAATGAACATTTTGGCATTGAGTAAAGCCTACGAGTATGTTCAGCAGAAGTTCAGCTTCTTCGGCTTCAAGCTTGAAACTGTTCCAACAGATGAGAAGAGGATATTCCTTCAAGGGACGCAAGCTGTGGCATTAGGCAAACTCGTGGGTGGCTGCCGATTGCAAACTTACTATCCAATAACGCCCGCAGCCGACGAAAGTGAGTATCTAGAAGAAAACGAAGTTCTTGAACTCGAACAATCAACCGTCAAAAGCGCTGGAGGCTCCATACTGGTCATGCAGGCAGAGGACGAAATCGCAGCCATCAATATGGCTTCTGGTGCGGCTCTCACAGGCGCAAGGACGGCAACCGCCACATCTGGCCCAGGATTTTCATTAATGGTCGAAGGCTTAGGCTGGGCTGGAAACAATGAGGTTCCAGTTGTGGTCACCTATTATCAGCGTGGTGCACCGTCAACTGGACTGCCCACACGCCATGGGCAAAGCGACCTGAGGTTTGCATTGCACGCCTCTCACGGTGAGTTCCCCAGAATCATTCTGTGCTCAGGCGACATTGAAGAGTGTTTCTACGATGCGGCTAGAGCATTCAACTACGCCGAACGTTATCAAACACCCGTTATCCACTTGATTGACAAGGCTCTGGCTAACAGTAACAGGAGTTACAGGATGTTTGACCCAAGCTTAGTGAAGATAGAGCGCGGGCAACTCTTAATGGAAGCGGATGTCAAGGGGAAAGAATACAGAAGGTTTGAGTTCACCGAATCCAGCATTTCACCAAGACTACCTCTCGGAACGCCTAGCGTGGTCTTCTGGAATACTGGCGACGAACACGACGAATTGGGGCATATTAGCGAAGAGCCAATGATGCGAACACGCATGTATGAGAAGAGGATGAGAAAACTGGAAACCGCGGACAAGGAAATACCAGTCCAAGAACGGGTTAACTTCTTCGGCGACACAGACGCAACTTCAACAATTGTGAGCTGGGGTTCTCCAAAGGGCGCAGTTTTAGAGGCCATTGAAAGGCTGCGTCAAGAAGGTTACAAAATGAACTTCCTCCAAGTGCGTATGCTGCATCCCCTCCCCAAAGATTACATTGCTGAAATGTTAGCGAAAGCAAAGAAAAAAATTGCAGTGGAAGGAAACTACTCCGCGCAGTTAGCTGGCATAATAAAAGAAGCCACTGGCATCGAAATGGATTATTTTGTGCTTAAATGGAATGGTAGACCCATGTCCGCAGACGAAGTGCACGAGGCTCTCAAACTGATTATGCAGAATAAAGCGCCTAGGAGGCAGATGTTGACGCATGGCACTTAAACTCATCGACTACAGAACTCCAGTCTTTGTTGACTGGTGTCCGGGATGCGGAGACTTCGGCATCCTCTCAGCTATGCAGATGGCATTGGTGGACCTGCAATTGCCACCCTCTAAGGTTGTGATTTTCTCAGGAATCGGCTGCCACGCCAAACTACCACACTTCGTAAATGCCTATGGCGTTCATACACTGCACGGAAGAACATTACCCTTCGCCGTCGGAGCCAAACTCGCTAACCCAGACCTAGAAGTAATCGCGGTTACAGGTGATGGTGATGGTCTGGGAATAGGCGCAGGGCACTTTGTCAACACCGGACGAAGAAACATCGACATGACGGTTCTCATCCACGACAACGGCGTCTACGGCTTGACTAAGGGGCAGGCTTCACCTACGCTGAGGTTAGGTTTGAGGACGAAGTCTCTTCCCAAACCCAACATAAACGAAGGCATAAATCCCGTGGCCATAGCCTTGGCGGCTGGTTACACATTTATCGCTAGAAGTTATGCCTATGATGTGCGCCACCTGAAGGAAATGATAAAGAAGGGAATCGAACACCATGGACTTGCCGTCGTAATTATTCAACAGCCGTGCCCTACATACAACGACATCAACACTAAAGAATGGTACGGAGGTGAGGATCGCATCGATCCCGCGACAGGAAAACCAACTCCAAGACTCTACAAACTTGAGGAAACAGGCTACGATGGAATTGTGCACAATCCTGAAGAGGCTTTTCAAAAGTATATAGGCGCCCTTACGAAGGCTCACGAGTGGGGAGACAAAATTCCAATAGGCGTGTTCTACCAAAACGAGCTGGTGCCCACTTATCAAGAGAGAATATCCAAGAGAATACCAACTTACTTACAGAACCCGCCTGCAAAGCAGGTTATAAGTGACTCTTCAGGTAAACCTATCACAAGTATAGAAAAGATGCTAGAAGAACTTAAGGTGACTGGCTGAGTCAACGCAAAAGTCTAAAACTCAGTTTTGAAAGGTATTTGAGGGATTCACAATTAGTATACAATGCAAAGGTTTGATAACAAAATGATTTAATAACATAGGCAGTTTATAGCTGTAATTATGTCAGGACCATTGGGAACAAGAGCATCGATTTATTCCGATTTAAACTTGGTGCTCCAAATAATCATTCTAGTAATCCTTATTATTGGAGTCAAGTTTGCTAAGGAAAAAACACAAAGTGGTCTTCAAAAGCACGGAAAAATCATGACTATCGCTGTCATATTGAACGCCGTCTCATTACTGATCGTTATGGGACCAACATTCTTTCTAAATTTCTACGCGTTTTTGGCTGAACCGCACTTCAGAGGTTATCCTTTGACACTGGTTCACGCTTTGTTTGGAAGCATTGCCGAAATCTTAGGTGCTGTTTTCATTTTCAAGAAGTTTGGGAATGTGCGCCTATGGATGAGGCTGACAATGGTTGTGTGGCTAATAGCCTTGGTCTTTGGGATACTTTTCTACTTTAGGTATTTTGTGATTTAATGTTTTCAAACAATTTTTATAAACTTAGATAACAATTTCACATTCTGGTGTCTTCTATGGCGAAGAAAACGAACGTATTGGTTGTCTTCTATACCATGTACGGCAACACTGCCAAGCTTGCAAAGGCTGTAGCTGAAGGCTCGAAACAGATTGAAAACATTGAGGTTAGGATAAGACAGGTTCAAGAACTTGTGCCCAAAAAGATTATTGATAAGAGTCCTCGCATGAAGAAGGTTAAGGAAGAGTTGAAAGACATTCCTTTTGCAACAATGGACGACCTAGCGTGGGCAGACGGCGTAGCTTTAGGTTCTCCCACCCGTTATGGCAACATGACGGCTCAAATGAAACAATTCATTGATCAGACCGGCGGATTGTGGGCACAGGGCAAACTCATTAACAAGGTGGCAGGCTTCTTTACCAGCACGAGCACGCCGCATGGTGGGCAAGAGACCACGCTCATAACAATGATGATTCCCATGTTTCACCACGGCATGATAATTCTAGGCATTCCATACTCGGAACCTCGCATATCAGTCATGGAAGTGGGTGGCGGGAGCCCCTACGGTGCATCTCTGGACCCAACGCAGACAGACCGCCGACAACTAACGATTTAGAAGTCGCCACCGAATAATAAGCCACCCTGACGTTTTTAGTTGCAGTGGGAAAAGAATAAAAATATGCAGAATAGAAGGTGTAGGGAGGAATATCTGTGGTTGTCGATTCCTACTTTCAAAACATACTCGTACCCGTTGACGGCTCCCATTATTCCCTCCACGCCGAAGAATTGGTCGCCGACCTTGCAAAGAACTTTAATTCTAAAGTGACCTTACTCCATGTTGTTCCACATGAAGTAAAACACCTGCCCAAAGAATATTCTCAGTTTCCTAAAAACATCCGAGAGGAAATGGAGGGTTGGGTTCTACAAACGGGGAGACAGACCATCCAAGAAGCTAAAGCGTTGTTTGCCCAAGAGGGAATGACTGTTGAAACAATTTTGGAGGAGTTCGCAGACCCAGCTGAAACAATCTTGCAGGTAGCCGAGGAGAAAAAGCATGACACGTTAGTTTTGGGTAACCGAGGAAAAAGCGAGATCGAGGACTTCAGCCTCGGTGGAGTCGCGGAGAAAGTCATCCAACATGCCAATCGCCCAGTACTTGTTGTCAAAAAGAAAACCACAATCTCCAAAATCCTAGCAGCTGTTGACGGTTCAAAACATGCAGAAAAAGCACTCAAATATGCGGCACAGTTGGCTCTCAAGTATGGAAGTCAGATTACCTTGATTAATGTGGCACAAACAATGGTCCCACACATCAAAACAGATGCCGCAAAAAAAATGGGAGAAAGTATCGTTTCTCAGGCAGAAGCGCAAGTGAAAGGGGTGAAAACCGATAAGAGAGTCGAGTTGGGACACCCTGCCAAAACCATCTTAGATGTTGCAAAGAAAGGAAACTACGATATAATCGCCTTGGGAAGCAGAGGGTTGAATCCAGTGAAGAGGTTCTTCCTCGGCAGCGTTAGCGACAAGGTAGCTAGGCACGCGCAGTGTTCTGTGCTTATAGTCAGATGAGCGTCTTGAATCAAGAAAAGGAACGGAGATAGCCCATTGTAAATAGGCTTGTCATTCTGCTTCTTCAAAGTTTTTGGAAGTATAAAGTCTTAAATTTAATCGTGGAAAAAGGACGAGATCATCAAAGAGGGAAGGCTTTTTTGTCGATTTAGAAGGCATGATTGAGTTTGCCCGAGACGGCATAGTCAGCAAAAACAGTTGCGAAGAAGGCGGGAACTGAGATAAGCCTATTTTGCATGTCAACTGGACAAGAACTGTCAACCCACATGGCAAGTTTTCCAGCAAATCCGCGTGTTGAAGGGCAAAGGCAAGATCACACTCGGCAGCCAGTCTTATAAAGCCAAACTCAAGGCGTGATTTTACATACTCAAAGATCTCCCCACTCGGTCCAAATCACCTAAAACCCCCAAATCAAACACCACCACCCGCACAAACCAAACAAAAACAAAACCCAGAACACAAACAGACAGCGCCAATTCATAAAAAAAATTCCACAATCATAACAGTAGCCTCAGTTAATTCCCTCTTTAACTGAAGCATTTCCAGTGTTTCTTCAACAGCCCCTTTAATTCCCTCAGCGTGTCTTCAACCTTAGGGCGCACAAAACTAGGCTCAATCGGCGGCGTGCATGGATCTTTCACATCAATCTTCTCCAAACCCACAACTCCAGCCGCGAGCACATACCAGCAAGACGGCAAAACCTCAGGGGTGTAACCGCTACCAGGCATAAGCACAACTCTCCCATTACATACCCTTTCAGCGGTTTCAACAATAGTTCGCGAAATATTGAAGAATCCCTGCACTGCCAATCCGAGACCTCCAAGCAAGTCAGCGAAGTGCGGATCGCTTCCACCGTTGCCCACAATGAACTCTGGCTTAAACTCTTCAGCAAGAGGAACAAAAATCTCCTTCAAAGCGTAAAGATACGTCTGGTCGCCTGTCTGAGGTGGCAAAGGCACGTTAACGTTGAAGCCTTCGCCTGCTCCACGCCCTATCTGTTGAACAAAGCCTGTTCCGGGATAAATTGTCCTCGGATCCTGATGCAACGAGATAAAAAGCACATACGGGTCTTCGTAATAGATGTCACTTGTCCCGTTTCCAGCGTGCACATCATAATCAACAATCATTCCCCGCTTCAAACCATGTTTTTGGCGCAGGTATTCAATCATAATGGCTATGTCGTTGAAGAGACAAAAGCCTCCACCATAGTTTCGCCCAGCGTGGTGAAAGCCGCAACCGATAGCCACTGCACGATTTGCCTTGCCTTCAAAAACCGACCTGCCAGCCTCAATGGCTCCGCCTACTATATGCATAACAGCCTCAAGAATCTGAGGTGAAACAGGTGTTTCTATATCATAGGGACGACTTTGGGCACCCAAACGAAAAATGAGATCAACATAGCTAGGATCGTGCACCCTTAACAAATCCTCTTTTAAGGCTGACTCAGGACGCAGCAAAAACACGTTGGGCAGTCTGAACAGCCCCTGGGCTTCAAAAAACCTCATGGCGTTGACGAAGCGGTCTCCTCTGAACGGATGCCCCTCACCCAAGTCGTATTGGGGGTATTTTTCATCGTAAACTATGCTTACTTTCAGGGCTTTCCTCTCCTATCCAAACAAAGCGTTTGAAAGGGAACTCAATATTTCAGTGTTGCGACCGTAAAAAAGCCATCTAACCCCAGAAAAAAGAAAAAGTTTAGGGGAAAAGACTGCTAGTTCGCGCCTTCTTTCTTCTCCCCCTATGGCTTTTCTTCACCCTGCTCACGAAAGGGAGCCTCGCCTCCCTCACTTGTTGTGGGCTGAGGAGTTGAAGGAGTTTCAGTTGGCACTGATGGGACTTGCTCCACATTGACCTCACTTGTAGTGGTTGCCAACTCAACAGGCACCGCGACGGGCACGTTGGAAGCGGTTTCAGTTGTTTTTTCAATCGTTGTTTCTGTTGCTGCCGCCTCTGCAGTTTCTGCAGGAGCTGGCGTGGTTTGAGGCGTTGCAGCGGTGTCATTTTCCTTGGGGGACAACTGAAGAATGACTTCCTTTATCCAATTCAACTCCTGCTTTGTTGCCTCCAGTCCAAGGTCGAGGGCGCCACTCTCTTTAGCGTATAAGTCTTCGTCGATTTCGCCTGCAGCATGCGCCATTTCAGTGTTGGCGAGGAACATTTCCAAGGCTATGCGCTGTTCCTCTAATTCGTTGAGTTTATTGGTCATTTTCTCTGCCAAGGCTTTGCGCCTGCCCTCTGCCTGCTCGATTTCTTCGGTTAAACCCTTGTTCAGACACTCGTACGCGAACTGCGAGATTCTGCCGGCACTGTGCAAGTCGTCTAACGTCTGCTTCTTTCGCTTGGTTAGGTCTAATTCCGCGTTTATTTTCTCGAAAGAGTCTTTCCAATGAACCAAATTGGTACACCTAGACTGGAAAAGGCAATAAGAACATAAATAATCTTTTTTAACATGCAGATATATCGCTGGCAGTAAAAAATAGCCTAATTTCAGGTTTTCTTCAAAAAATACGTTTAAATCTGCGTTAGACAGAATACGTAATATAGCTTTAAACATGTCTTCCTTTTGGTCATCTAAATTGAGGCATAACCGATTTCGCAAAGAGTTTTAAACCTTTTGCGGACGGGAAATCGTAAAATCCTGCCACGATTTTTTGGGCTCCAGCCTTTCGGTATTGCTCTATCCTCTGTACGCATTGCTCTGGAGTCCCGATAAGACAGGCTAATTCCTCCTCGGGCTTTCCCATGGATCGAATCAAGGGTTCTGCCAATTTCTTAACCAATGATTCACTTTCTGCTATTAGGGCGCAACCGCTTCCACCGTAAGTCACTTGCAACCTTTGAGGTTCCCTTCCAACCTGCTTCATTCTCTCTTTAATCTTCAGTACACCTGAAGCCAGTTGCATTGGTGTAGGTAAGACTGGAATCCAGCCGTCACCCACCTCAGCAACAAGCTTCCTAATAGCCTCAGAGCTTCCACCAACCCATATTAAGGGATGCGGTTTCTGTAATGGTTTTGGCTCTGAAGTAGCATCTTTAAGCTGGAAATGTTTTCCTTCATAGGATACGTGGTTTTCTGTCCAGAGTTTCTTTATTATTTCTAGACTTTCTCTTAGCCTTTCAACCCTCACCAAGTGTTTGTCCCAACCGAAACCAAAGGCTATATGTTCGTCTCTAAGCCAACCAGCACCGACGCCTAACTCAAGTCTTCCCTTAGAAATATTGTCTAATGTCGACGCCATCTTTGCTAACAGTGACGGATGGCGAAACTGATTACAAAGCACGTAAGTCCCCAACTTTATCTTATGCGTTGATAATGCCAAAGCAGACAAGACCGTCCACGCTTCCAACCCATAGAGACGATTGCTAGGCGAAATGAAATGATCCGAAACCCACACAGAATCGTATCCTAACTGCTCCGCCTTTTTGGCAATGTTTAAGAATGTGTCCCAGCTGGCATACGTTGCAGTAACGTGGAGAACTACTCCAAACTCCAATCAAATTCCCCAACTACACAACCGTATATTTCACTAATAGATTTAACAGTGCAAACACAAATCAAAAGTTTGCCATAGGAATTTAATTAAAGAAGCGTAGTTAGACCATGTAGTACTAAGGCGAGACAACATCAAATGCAAGAAGTTATTATTCAAGCCGAGAGCCTAACAAAGAAATTTGGCGACCTTGTGGCAGTGGACAACATAGACTTTAAAGTCTTCAAGGGCGAGTGCTTTGGATTCTTAGGACCGAACGGCGCTGGAAAAACCACAACCATGAAGATGGTTCACTGTGTGTTGCCGCTGACCGCAGGCAAGCTAACGGTTGCAGGCATGAACGTAACAATGCAGGCGAGGGAGATAAAGAAAATGATCGGCGTGGCTCCGCAGGAAGACAACCTTGACCCAGACTTTACCGTTTTCCACAACCTGATGGTTTACGCCCGCTACTTTGACGTTCCTCAAGAAGAAGCTCGCAGACGAAGTGAGGAGCTGTTAAAATTTGTGCAGTTGGATGAGAAACGCAGTGTCATCATTGATCAGTTGTCCGCTGGGATGAAGCGAAGGCTTATTCTTGCTCGGGCGTTGATAAACGAGCCTCAAATACTGATACTAGACGAACCGACGACGGGTCTCGATCCTCAAGCGCGTCATCTAATATGGGACAAGATCAAGAGTTTGCAGAAGCAAGGGGTTACTATAGTTTTGACCACGCACTACATGGAGGAAGCCGCCCAACTCTGCGACCGAACGCTGATTATGGATTATGGAAAAATAATTGAAGAGGGCACACCCAGCGACTTGATTAAGAAACATGTGGGGGAAGAGGTTTTAGAAGTGGCATACGACGAGGCGGTTTTAAAGTTTCTCAGAAACGCTTTCCCAGATGCCAGACTGGAAGTGGTAAGTGACCGTATTCAAGTTTTCACTAATCAGCCTAAAGGCGTGTTTTCCCAGATTCTGAGTAAATTTAGTTTCAAGGCGGCTATGATAAGAGATGCTAATCTTGAGGACGTGTTCCTAAAATTAACGGGTAGGAGACTGAGAGAATGAAAACAAGCAGAGTTGCTTCGTATTTTAAAATACCCAAACTGAGTTATCGAGTGTGGCGAGTGTGGAGAAGAGACCAAGATGTCTTCATGAAAACCTACAAGGTGAATTTTATTCCACCACTGGTCGAACCCATTTTCTATTTGATTGGCTTTGGCTTCGGACTAGGCGGCTTCGTTCAGCTTGTAGAAGACGTACCCTACATTGATTTTATTGCTCCAGCCCTAGTGGCAACATCGATGATGTATTCATCATTTTTCGAATGCACCTATGGTTCGTTTGTGCGGATGTACTATCAGAAGACGTTTGACGCCATAATTGCTACACCTGTAAACCTAGAAGAAGTTATAGCAGGCGAGCTCTTGTGGGGAGCCACAAAGAGTCTCATCAACTCGTCCATAGTGCTTGGCGTAATCCTGCTCTTCGGCTTGGTTTACACTCAGTTCTTTTTGCTGATTCTGCCACTTTCTTTTCTCGTGGGGCTTTTATTCTCAGCAATCGCCATGTGTTTTACGGCTATAACGCCTAACATAGATTCCTTCAACTATCCAGCCTTTCTGTTTATAACTCCAATGTTCATCTTAAGCGGCACCTTTTTCCCGATGGAGAGACTTCCAACCGAGGTGCAAACCGTAGCCAGCATATTTTTCCCGTTAGCGCACGCCACGAAGCTTACGAGAGCCTTGACGCTGGAAGGGTTAAGCGCAACTCTTTTGCTTAATCTCGCTTGGTTGTTGGTGACCACACCGTTTTTCTTTGTCTTGTCGATAAACCTAATGAAGAAAAGACTAATCAAGTAAAAGAGGACTCAGCATGTCAAAAAAAGCTTCAGAAGAAATAAAATTCGGATATGAAAGTGCGCCCTATCCGTGGGAAACCATTAGCGAGATGGCGGTTTACACGGAGCAGTTGCGCTTCGACTCTTTTTGGATGCCCGACCACACTGTAGGCTTCGGCATACGCAGGTGGGATGCGTTGGAAGCGTGGACCGTGCTGTCAGCGATTGCCCTACAGACTACACGTATCAAGTTGGGTACGTGTGTGAGCGACACCTTTCGGCATCATCCAGCTGTTTTGGCGCAGATGGCTTCAACATGCGACCACATCTCAAACGGCAGAGCCATACTGGGCGTGGGCATTGGAGAAGCCATGAACCTAACTCCCTACGGCATTCAATTTGACAAGCCAGTTTCAAGAACCATCGACGCCTTAAAAGTCATGAAGTTGTTGTGGACTGAGGAGTTTGTTGACTACGATGGACCATACTACAAGCTGAAGCAAGCCTTTCTGCAGCCCAAGCCTATTCAAAAACCCCACGTGCCCATTTTTATTGCGGGCAACTCGCCTCGTACGATGCGTATGGTAGCCGAGTTCGGTGACGGTTGGGTTCCAGCTTCGGTTCAGCCCGACGAGTACAAGGAAGGCTTGGAATATGTTTTCTCTGAGGCTAGCAAATTTGGGCGGTTTTGGGATGGAATGGGCTGGGACAATCCGCCCGATCGAGAGATTGAGCCAGCGTTGTTCGTGTACGTGGTGATTGCTCAGGATTACGATACTGCTCGCCAGCTGGTTTTGTTGCCAGCGAAGCTGTATCTGCTTTCGAGACCGAGGATAATTGAGAGGCTTGGCTATCCTGTTCCGTCCAAGGAGTTTGACATGACATACGACCTTGTCTTTAATTTAGAAGTAGGTGAGATATTCCTGAAGAAGGCGCAGGAAATCCCAGACGAGGTTGTGGACAAGTCCCCAGTCATTTTTGGTTCACCCGACGACGTGATAGGCAAGATTGAAAAATACGTTAAGGCTGGCGTGCGCCACTTTGTTTCGCCGTTCTTTGTGCCTCCCAAAATGATAAAGGAAGAGTGCAGCCTCTACGCGGAAAAGGTGATATCCTACTTCAAACACTAAAATTGCTCTCCATTAAGCGTGGAATAATCCTATGAGAAAGGTCGCCATAGTCGGGGTGGGACAAACAAAGTTTGACAGACGCCCAGATGCCTCCATAAAAGAAATTGCCTACGAAGCATTCAATGAGGCTGTGGAAGACGCGGGCATTATGCGTGGCGAAATCGAAGCTAGCATAGTTTGCAGCGCAACCCACTATGACAAGCAGCGCACGCCTGCGGGCGTCATAGCTGAATATTTGGGCTTGAATCCTCAGCCCACATATAACGTGGAGGCGGTCTGTGCCTCAAGTGGTGTGGGTGTGAGAAACGCTTGGGCTTTGATTAGTTCTGGTCTTCATGATGTGGTTGTGGTTATTGGCTTTCAGAAGATGACCGAGCTGCGCTCGGATGAGATTCAAGAGGTTATGGGTCGTTCAGGCGATGTCATGTGGGAATCACCCTTTGGACCAACTATGCCAGCTTACTTCGCTACTTACGCCAACGCCCACATGCACACATATGGGACAAAAGAGGAGCAGTTGGCTAAGGTTGCCGTCAAAAACCATTTTTATGGAGCCAAAAACTCCAAAGCCATGTTTCAAAAAGAAGTCACGGTGCAAGATGTCATGAAGTCGAGACCAATAGCATCTCCGCTCAAACAATACGATTGCTGCGCCAACTCAGACGGAGCCGCCTGCATAATCTTAGCAAGCGAGGAAAAGGCGCGGAAGATAACCGACACGCCTATTTGGGTTGCGGGCTTAGGCTTGGCATCAAGTCCTATGTCATTAACCAGCCGAGGCACATCGCTGACAACGTTCACCTGTTCTGTTGAAGCAGCCAAGCAGGCGTACAAGATGGCTGGAATAACCCCAGACGACGTTAACATCGCCGAGGTGCACGACTGCTTCACAATAACCGAAATCATAAACTATGAAGATCTGGGCTTTTGTGATCGCGGCATGGGCGGCAAGCTTGTTGAGGATGGACAAACCTACATTGGAGGCAAGATTCCAGTCAATGTGGACGGAGGTCTACTAGCCAAAGGGCATCCAGTGGGCGCCACAGGAGCGTCTCAACTCCGAACTCTAGTGCAACAGTTGAGAGGCGAAGCCGGAGAGACACAGGTTAAGGGTGCAGAAGTCGCATTAGCTCACAATTTGGGTGGCATCGGCATGTACTGCGCTGTAACAATACTTAGAAGGTGAGAGGGAAGTATGAGTTTCGGAAGGTTTGGCAAAGTCAACTACGTTGCTGAAACCAAGGTGCATGAGTTCGTCAAGTTCTTGGAACAAGGCAAGATAATGGGCTCTAAGTGCAAAAACTGCAAACGTGTGTATTTTCCACCCCGCGCCGACTGCAACTGCATGTCTGGCGAAACAGAATGGTTAGAGCTGAGCGGTAACTGCCGACTAATCACGTACACAACCGTTCACTTTGGTCCAGCAAGCTTCAGATATGATGTGCCCTACTTACTTGGCGTGGCACAGTTTGAGGAAGGACCAACCGTTTTTGCGCCCTTGAGTAAAGACATCAAGCAGGAAGAAATCAAGATCGGGATGAAACTAAAACTTAAACCTGTAAGGTTGCCAGGTGACAAAATCATTTACGAACTTAGCGCTCAAAACACATAGCCAAAATCTGCATTTATTTTTTCTGAAAAATAGAGGACAGGGTGAGATTTGAACCCGCAGCCCAAGCTTTGCACTCATCTATATAAACCACATGCACGCACAAGACTAACACAGTGCCCACCTGCATACTAGAGTTGAAAAGAGGGAGCAAACTACGAAAGCTGGGGAAGTAAACAAATGTCCCAAATGCGGGGGAGAAATGAAACTTGGAACGCCTTCAAGAGACTTTCGAATTCTTAAGCAGGGCGACTTAGTTGGCGACAGGGCAAACGCTTTCTACTGCATGGACTGTGGCTTTGTTGAACTATACAAAGAGCCTTCGACAAAAGAGCCTCGGCGATTGCGTGCACCACCACAAGAGTCGGAGCAGCCTGCTCTAGGCGGAGAACTTCAAAAACCCCAAGAAGAAGAGCCTAAACCTAGAACCGATAAGAGACTAGTTCGGTAGGTAACTTGGCGATTTTTTGGCATGAGGCTTAGCCAAACGCTACAGCGCTCGTGCGGGTGTATTACTCAATCAGTTTTAACAGGTCTTCCAGGATGTAATCCATGAATTCTTCCGCGGAGCTTTTGCTGAACAAGGTGATCACGGTGTTTCTTGCAATTCCGACTACTATTCCTCGTTTTTGAACTTCAAAGACTACGTACCAGATTTGTCCATGGTTTAAATAATCTCGGTATAGTGCTGTGTCAACAATATCAGGTCCGGCTAAGCAGAGCTTCTCTACGCCTGGAATGTCGACTTCGTCGAACCATATGAGCTTTGTCGCCTGCGGAGTCGATTCATGGAGACTCTTCAAAGTCCCATGCGAGATTCTTGTCTCAACGATTGCGTGTGGCGCTATGAAAAGAACCTTGCTGAGTTTGTTAGCCACAGAGTTTGTTAGCAGCTTCTTTACGCCACGAGCCACAGATGGACCCAACACGATGAGGAAAAGCGTTCGCCTAAACGGTTTAATCCAAAAAGGTGCTTCCTCGGTCACCGGCGTTTCAACGAGTGCACGCCTGTAGAAGCGCTGGCGCATGAAATCCTTGCTGAAAACACCTGACAAGGCGTCTCCGTCTCTTTTTAGGTCCAAGATTTCTGTGACCAGTGAGATTTTTTCTCCTTCACTGGTTTCGTAGAGTTCTTCTTCACGGAAGCCTTTGAGCTTGCCAGCTATCAATTCGATGTCAGCTTCCTCTTTTATCTCGAAGACTTTGGCGGGCAGAACCATTTGCTACACCATAGGACAGTTTTGAGTATCCGACTTTAAAAGGTTGTACATTCCTTCAATACTAGGAGCCTCATGTTTCACAATGACAACAGTAAAGAGATTCTTTGACAAATTTTCAACGGAGTATGAAGCCCAGGGTAGGCGTAATTACCTCTTCTATAGGTGGCTGATTGCAGCAATAGTAGGACAAATAGACAAGAAAGAGTGCGAAATACTTGACTTAGGAACAGGCACTGGCGAATTATTGTTGAGAGTGGCGATTAGGTTCCCTCAATCTTACATTGTCGGCCTTGATGTCTCTGTGCCAGTGATCAAAGAGGCTAAAAAGAAGGCCGCAAAAATGAGAATCAATAACATTGGCTTAGTTGTTTCGTCTGTGGAAAAAGCGAAAATCAGGAAAATAGATTTTGCAGTTTCTTGCCTTGTTTTCCATCACATAAAGGATAAAGAACAAGTTATATCGGAAATTTGTCGTGTTCTTCCCAAAAAAGGTAAACTTGTAATAGGGGATTGGTTCAAGCCGTGCAAAAAATACCGAGAAGAAGTAGAAAAGCTGAGAAGCAAGAAACCGCAGAAGACAAAGGAGTTCGACAAGAGTTGGCCGCAGGCGTTGAAAGCTATGAGCAGGGAATACAGAGAAAACCATCCCAAGGAATATCCAGTATGTCCTCATAGGCTAAAAGAAATAATTAAAGATGCAGGATTCAGGAAACAACGCGTAGTAAAATCTCCATTAGCGAATTTTGCAATCGTTATTGGAGAAAAATAGCTAATGTCCTGGTGGATGGGGCTAGGTTTACAACTCCGTTTAAATTCTTCGTTTGTTTTCCTTTAAAGCACGCTAGACGAGAATTCAATTTCGCCTTCGAAAGCGGGGGAAAAAACGCCCAGTACGCTTAATGTAGACACGGTATTCGTCACCAAATCGCTCGATTAGCATAGCCTCTTCTTTGCTGACCCGCGCATAAAGAAGAGCAGGACCTATCAGTATTGCCAGTGCGACCACCCAGTTGGCTGATTCTACGGCAAGACCGAAATAGAACACGAATTCTGCCGTGTACATCGGGTGCCTTATCCAGCGGTATGGACCACTCGTAACTAGTTTGTGCTTCTCCGTCACCTGCAGGCGAGGGGAAAACTGTTCTCCTAGGGCGCGGATGGCCCAAGCGAACAAGGGAAATGAGCTGATTGCCACAACTACCCCAATCCACCGCAGCCATATCGAGAGTGGAAGCGAAAACTGTGTCATCCAATCTGGGTAAATCATGTACAGAAGGACAGCAGTGAACCAGAAGGGGGCCAACGCGGCTCTGAGTGCTACCCTAAACTTGCCTTCCCATTTCGACGCTTCCTTAAAACGTTCCCGTATTGATCGGCTTCCTAATTGCTCAGGGTGTCTGGCGAAACTGATGGTGAGGAACACAATCCATAGTATCAAGAAGATTATTCTGAAGGCCAGTTCACCATTCATGTTCTTCGCCTTGCTTCCACATGGTCGCACGCGCAATAAGGTTTTTTAGAAAAGAAATTTAAACATTAACCCAAATCGAGCTCAATAAATAAGTTTTAGGAAACAAAGAATGGCATAACTCGGACTTGTCTATCAGAAATAGGCATAATTCGAGTTTGATTTTTGAAAAGGAGTGATGTGGACGGGGCGGGATTTGAACCCGCGTCCTCAGCGATGCCAACGCTGCGATCATACCAAACTGATCTACCCGCCCAACCATACGCATACCATTCTGGAAAAACTATTAAGCATTATCCCAAGCCACCCTGTTTGCTTCTAAACCTCGCCTTCACCCTACATAAAACCACAAATACGGCTTCAACACAAACCTACAAGCATGAACCCAGAAATCAAAAAACTAATCAAAGAAGAGCTCTCAGGCGAAGGAACAAAAGACTACGTTGATCAGATCACCCATTTCCACCGAATCCAAGCCTCAACAATGTTCCACGAAGCCGCCGAACATGTCAAACAACAACTCATCAAAAACGGCCTACAAGACGCAAGGATCGAGCAGTTCCGATCCGACGGCGTCACAAAATACTGGACACACATAACACCAGTAGGATGGGAGGTTAAAAGCGCCGAGCTCAAGCTAATCGAACCCGAAGAAAAACTGATCGTGCGATACGCTGATGCTCCCACATGCCTACACACGTGCAGCAACGCCACACTGCCAGAAGGCGTCATAGCCGAGCTCGTGGATGTCGGAACTGGTCTAAAACCAGAGGAATACCAAGGAAAAGACATCAAGGACAAATTCGTGCTCGCAACTGGACGAGCCAGACTAGTCCATGAGCAGGCGGTTTACAAGTATGGCGCAGCTGGCGTCATAACCGACACCATGGCTTACGAAATGAAAAACGTCAGAGAAAGCGTGGACATACCAGACGCGCATTCTTATCAGAGCATATGGCCTACAGCAGATGTCTTAGACAAGATGAAAGTCGGTTTCTCCCTTACTAAGAGACAGGGAGACCATCTGAGAACGTTGCTCAGAGAGAAAAAAACCGTTAAACTCCAAGCCAAAGTCGACGCAAAACTCTTTCCAAGCAATCTAGATGTTGTCACGGCAACAATTCATGGCTCGTCTAAACCCAACGAAGAGGTTTTTCTAATAGCGCATCTCTGTCATCCCCAACCGAGCGCTAACGACAACGCCTCTGGAAGTGGCCTCCTCATCGAAATCGCAAGAACCATACAAGCACTAATCGATTCGGGCAGGTTGACGAGACCAAAAAGAACTATTAGCTTCTTATGGGTGCCTGAAACCTCTGGAACCATCGCCTTCTTACACAACCACCAAGACTGGCTAAGCCGACTCGTAGCTGGAATCAACCTCGACATGGTAGGTGAAAACCAAGAACTGTGCAAATCAACCCTAACCATTGACCGTACACCGGATTCATTACCCTCCTACCTCAACGACCTCCTACTGGCATTAATGGAAGAGTCGGTGAAGGAATTCGATATCCAAACAAGCTTCGGCGAATCCTCAACCTTCCGCTACGCTGTTAACGCACACACGGGCGGAAGCGACCATCACGAGTTCGTAGACTCCACCATAGGTGTGCCCTGCGTCATGTTCCTTCAGTGGCCAGACATGTTCTATCACTCCAGCATGGACACCATCGACAAGGTCAGCGCCGACAGCCTCAAACGCGTGGGCTGGATGACAACGGTTGCAGCCCTCACATTAGCAAACGCCGATGTTGATGAGGCTGTTTGGCTTGCTAACCAAACACGCTCAAGAGGAATAAGCAGAATAGAAGAGGCGCAGCGAGAAGCCATTCAGGCTCTTTACGAGAAGAAAGACGACCCGAAAATGAAGACCAATAAAGAAGAGCTGACAAAAGCGTTGACTAAAACCGCTAATTACTTCAGAAACAAGATTGAACACGTGGTTTGGCGAGAGAAAAAAGCAATTGATTCGGTGAAGAAACTTGCAAGCAGTCCTGAACCTGATAGCCTCATCCAAAAGTCTCAAGAAGACATAGACCATGCTGGAAAACACGCGCTTTCAAGAGTTGAGGAAACCTTATCTTTAATAGGTAAAACGCTAGGAGTGGCACTTCTAGTCAAGATTGAGGAAACAGAAGCTGAGAAACAAGCCAAGGCTATTATTCCAAAACGATTATTCAAGGGAACTTTATCCCAAGACACCTTTAAGAAGCTAATAGGTGAGGAAGAATTCCGATGGTATGAAGAAATCCGCAAGAAAGATCTCCATTTCGCAGGTAAGATGGCAGAAATGGTCAACTTCATGGATGGAAAAAGAACCCTACACGAAATCGTAAACGCAATTTCAGCAGAATACACCGAAACCAACATCGAACACGCGTTGAAATTCATCAAAGACCTTGAAAAAACAAATCTTGTCGCTGTGCAATGAATCTAGGATCATAGCTACTCTAGAAAAGTCGTCATCAAATGCCTTTCAAGACTTGGGCTTTCAAATCAGTTGTCATTATGAGTGAAGTCGAATGGAATCCAATGATGTGAAAGACCATGTTAAAATCATTGAACTCTTGAAAAGTGATGGCCATTTTCCAAGATTGAAATACGAATATGTCACAGAGCACCACTATCAGCCTCAGATTTCCAGTACAGAAGACTCTTGGTCAGTCAGGCTGTCTTTGAAGCCTCTTCCAAAACCATGAAAGAAACAATTCGAAGACGAGTTATTCGAAGAACATATGGAGGAAACTAGCGTTTTCACTGCTTTGCTAAATGATGAACAGGTCGGGTGGATAGAACTGGGTTATCATAAGTGGAATAATCGGATGCGAAATTGGAATTTCTGGTCAAGAAAGAATGTCGTGGAAGAGGCATAGGCACCAAACTATTGAACCATTCAGTTAAGGTGGCAAAAGAAAAAGGCGCAAGAATGTTAGTCTTAGACTAACACAAAGCTGTAACGTTCAAGCCATCAAATTTTATCTGTCTTGCAATCTAGCAGATCTGAACTTTTCCCTTTGCCAGCTCTTCTGTGAATTTATCTATGTTTTCCAGTTCGTGGTTGACCACTTCTTCGATTTGCTTTTTTACGCTTTTGAACGAGTTGTTGACTTGCATAACAACCTGCGCGGCTGCAACAGCTGGCTGGTCTATGGGTCGACCTACTTGACTTAGTAACCAGATATACACCTCTTCAAGTCCAGAAACCTTGTCACAGACTTCTTTGGCAATTTTATGGGTTAACGCGTTGTAGATTTTTCCAACATGACTGACCGGGTTCTTGCCCGCTGCGGCCTCTGAACAGAAGGGTCTATTTAACGGTATGACCCCGTTAGTTCTATTGCCTCTGCCAACCTGTCCAGAGTCACCTGCTTCAGCGCTTGTGCCGAGAACAGTTATGTAAACTCCTTCAATGCCTCTTCCCTTTCTGTCCAAAGTATTCAATTCGATTGTGACTTTGTCAAACTTGAACTTTTTCTGAACGAAGTTTGTTATCTCTTCTTGGATGGCTTCTTTCTTCTTGAAGTAGTCGCTCACATTTTCTACATAGTAGTCAACCAATGCCATGGCAACTGTTAGGCGAAGTTCATTGTCCTTTCTGTAACCCATGATCTTTATGTCTTCGCCTGACTCGGGAAACCGTTTCTTAAACGCTGGCGAGTTCAAATACTTCTCAGTGTCCAAAACTATCTGTTCAAGGCGGGTCCGCGGCGCATAACCAACCGCAGCCGATGTGTCGTTTGCTCCTAACACTTTTCCCTTGCGCTTGAAGATGTCCATAAGCTCTGGATGACCAGGCTTGAGTTCAACTTGAAATCTGACGTGTTCTTCTGGCTTTACAAAGCGAAGATTTTTTTTAAACCATTCTTTTGCTGTTTTGACAGCAATATCTTCCACAGGGATTTTTTCTCCGTTGACTTCGAAGGTGGCTCTGTCTCCGATGACTAAGAGCATGGGTTTTATGATTTTGCCGCCGCCGAACTGAGGTTCAGCCTCTCCAGCAGCGAGTAAGGACTTGTCTATGTTGTGGTGTAGGATAACGCCTGCCTTCTTCACGTATTCTTGGCTCAGTCTTACCGAGATATCATCCATTATTTTGTCGCATATGTAATCTGGATGTCCTAAGCCTTTTCTCTCAACGATTTCCAGTTTCTGTTGTTCGAGTGGAGTCTGCTTCAAAACGTCAACCAGAATATTTCTTGCTGTCATATCGAGACATCACCAACTTGCGCAGTTGTATAAACAGAAAGAAATATATATTTTACGATATATTTTTGGTTATAAAAAATAACTGGTGGTAATCAGAGAATGGTAATTAGAGGCTCAACACTGAAACGACTCAGAGTCGAGATGGGGCTCACCCAGCGCCAACTTGCGGAGCTAGTAGGAGTTTCTCAAGCACACATAGCTAAAATCGAAAAAGAAAACGTTGACCCACGCCTATCAACAGTCAACAAGATCCTCCAAATCCTTACCGAAGGCGCAGGAAAAAAGTGCGGTGACATCATGACCAGTCACGTTATCTCAGCTAAACCAACAGACAGAATCCTAAAAGTAAGCCAACTAATGATGGAGCACGGTATAAGTCAACTTCCAGTCTTAGAAGGCGGAAAGATTGTGGGCACAATAACCGAAGAGAGCATAGTTAGAAACGTGAGCGCCAACCTCGCTGATGAAAAGGTTGAAAGGGTAATGCAGGCGCCACTGCCCAGTGTTCCCGAAAACACCAGCATGAGCATGATACAGCCCTTACTCCAAGACCATCCTGCAGTGCTCGTAGTGAGAAGAGGCGAAATAGTAGGCATAATCGCTCGCTCAGACCTGCTCAAAGTGATTTCAAAAACACTTTAACATGCTCTAGGCAATGTTTCCGATAATATTTGGAACATGTTAAAAATTCAATTCAGAAAGCCTATTGGGAAAGATTAGCACGCTTGGTTATTTCCTTAGCTTCTCAGCCAGTAGTTTAGCTACATCGCTTGGTTTCTCTGCAACCTGAACCCCAGCCTTCTTGAACGCCCCGATTTTGCTCATGGCTGTTCCGCTCTTACCCATAATTATGGCACCTGCATGACCCATACGCTTTCCTGGCGGTGCGGTTCGTCCAGCCACGAAAGCAACAACAGGCTTAGAGTAGCCTTCAGTAGCGATGAACTCTGCAGCCAACTCCTCAAAGTTGCCGCCAATCTCGCCTATCAAAGCAACAGCCTCGGTCTGTTCGTCTCTTTCAAATTCTTTCAGAACATCTACGAAGCTAAGTCCTACAATCGGATCGCCGCCCAAACCAATGCAAGTTGACTGACCCAGACCACGCACGCTAAGTCCCGTGGCAATCTCGTAGGTTAGGGTTCCACTACGGGACGCCAACCCGACAACGCCACGCCTAAACACGTGAGCTGGCATGATACCCAGCTTACACTCGTCCACGGTCAGTAGACCAGGCGTATTTGGACCAACAACCACGGCGCCCTGTTGCCTCGCACGATACATCACCTGAACCGCATCACGAACAGGAATATGCTCAGTTATAACAACAATAGTCTTCAAACCTGAGTCCAAAGCCTCAAAAGCCGCGTCAGCCGCAAAAGGAGCAGGAACAAAAATAATTGAAGCGCCAGCAGTATATTCGGTCAGCGCCTCCTCAACCGTGTCATAAACTGGCACACCGTGAACCTTGGTTCCCCCACCCTTGCCAGGAGAAGTACCAGCCACTATTTGGGTGCCGTAATCAATCATCAAACGCGTATGAAAGCTACCCTGCGTGCCAGTTATACCCTGAACAATCGCTCTCGTTGCTTTGTCAACGAAAATAGCCATTGCCTACATTCCTCCACCACTTTGGATTATATCAACCGTCTTCTTCGCAGCCTCTTCCATGCTATCCAAGACGTGAATCCCCGCCTCGGTGAGAATGCGTTTTCCTTCCTCCTCGTTTGTGCCGACAAGCCGAATAACCATAGGTTTGATGAAGCTCACACGCTTTTTCGCTTCTAAGATGCCGTTCGCCACCTCGTCACAGCGGGTGATGCCGCCCAAGATGTTGATGAAGACAACCTTCACGTTCGGGTCAGACAAAACAACGTCCAATGCAGCTGCCATCATGTCAGACGAGGCGCCGCCCCCCACATCTAAGAAATTAGCTGGTTTTCCGCCATAGAGCTGAATAGCATCCAATGTAGCCATGACCAATCCTGCCCCGTTTCCAATGATGCCAACATCTCCATCGAGTTTAACGTAGGCTAATCCACTCTTCTGCGCTGCTAACTCTTGCGGCGTCTTCTCCGCCTCTTCCAGTGGGCGACCCTTAAAATCCTGATGCCTGTACAACGCGTTGTCGTCGATTATGAGCCTTGTGTCTGCTGCAACAAACTTTCCGTCTACTGTTTCAACTAGAGGGTTCATTTCGGCTAATTCAGCGTCAAAGTCCATGGCTAACCTGTAATGCCTGAGAAAAATTGAGGCTAAATCGCCCATTTGATTTCCTATATAACCAAGTTTTTTAGCAATCCCCCTTGCGTGATGCAAACGAAAACCATAGATTGGATCAACAAACACCTTAACAATCTTCTCAGGTGAGGTTAGAGCCGTCTCCTCGATTTCCACGCCACCTGCAGAAGATGCTATCGCCACATAGCAACGATTGGCACGATCCACAGTGATGCTGAAATACAACTCCCTTTTAATCGTAATCTTCTCTTCTACCCATAAGCTTTGAACCTTCACACCTTTGATCTCATTACCAAGAAGTTGGGCTGCCGCTTTCTCAGCCTCATTGGGAGAGTTGGCAAATAGGATTCCACCCGCTTTGGCTCTTCCAGCCACTTGCACCTGAGATTTAAGAGCGACAGGTGCGTTAATTTTTTCGGCGACTTCACGCGCCTGTGCTGAGGTTGTTGCCAAAAAGCCTCTAGGGGTGGGGATGCCATATTTTGCGAATATTTGTTTGGCTTCGTATTCGAAGAGTTTCAAAGCAGTGATTTCCTCCTGAGATTCTATTTGAGTGTTTGAATGGTTATGTAAGATTTTGTGTCTTGTATGCCTTCGATCGATGCTAATCGTTTGAGCGTTTCGTCGAGTTTTTCTCTTTCCACCTGAAGAATAGCGTCCATGTCGCCAGTTACCCTGAAAATTCGTTGGATTGGAGATTGCATCATCTTCTGGTATGCGTCGCTGCGCTTAAATGGCGAGACTTTGATGAAGACGAAGGCTGGGTTTACTGAAATACCTAGCACTGCTAGTCCCTTTTCAGTAACGTCAATGAACCCTCTTCCTGTTCTGATGTGCCCCTGCTCTCGGAGTTTGCGCAGGTGCACGTTTAGAGCCTGCCTGCTAATATTGAGTTGCTTGGCAAGCTCGCTCTGTTTCACGATCAAAGTGTAAGTTGTTGTGGGTTTACCCTTGTCATAGAGCATGTGAAGCAAGCGTAAAGGTCGTCCAGTTGGGATTTCTTCATTCAAGACTTGACACCTAATTATAGTTAAAGTTTTATTTTTACATAAGTCAACATATATGTCTTATTCCACCAAACTAAAACACTGCCAATGACAAGCTTCGGAGCAACAGTTATTGCTGTGTAGACATGGCGACATCTCCCGCAAACTCCCTCTTTTTTTACGGAGTACATGATGTACTCAGTGTAGGGTCCTGAGGCCAGTTTTCAGAAAAAGCTACTACGAGGATCCCCGGGTCCTTAGGGGTTGTTTCATTTAGCTTCCTGTTCTTTGAGCTTGGCCAATGCGTATTCTAAGGCGTGGCTCCGGCTTGCAAAACGCAGTTTCTCCACTTGGTCATCGACCCATTTGACCAGGTCCTCGCGGATGGTTGCGTAGATGCGTATTTTCGCCATTTCTTCCTCGGTCATGTTACAGTTTGCTCCTTTTTTGTTGTTTATCCACATTCATACACGATTATCCACAAAACATATATGCTTTGTGTATGGTAAAATAGAGTCTGCCAAGTACAGGAGAAGATGCGAAATGAATGGAAAAACTAAGTTTGTAGTCGCATTGCTCTCAGCAGCCATCTTGGTCGGAGCTGTCTACGGGGCCCTTCTTTTGACCCATCAGATAACCACGACCATTGTCGTCAAACCGACGGTGAGCATGGGCGTCTACGACATGGATGGACAAACACCGCTTGACAACATCGATTTAGGGCAGTTTCAGTTGGGCACAGAATACTATTTCCCTGGCCATGTGGAGAGTCCACCGCTACAGCACTACTACATCAACAACACGGATCAGATGAGCTTCTACATAGGGTTTGACGTTGAACCCTACTCAGCATACATTGTCTTCAATTTCTTCGCTAAGCGAGGCGACCAAGCAGGCTTTACGCAACTTTCAGCAGGACAGATCTATCAGTTGCCCGTTGAAAGCCATCTGGTGAACCCGGCTCCCGAGACCCAGTACGCTGTCTGGTACTTCAGGGTCACAGTGAACCAAGGCATTGAGTTTGGCACCTACCACCCAACCATTCTCGTAAAGGCATACGACAGCGCAAACGGTTGAGTGATCAGCCTTGGCCAGACTGTACTACAGCACAAGCAGCACGGAAATCCACACGTACGTTACAAAAAACAACATTCCCCACGAACACGAGCACGGCAACGCGGTCTTCCGTTGGAACTTGGATGAAAAACAAGTCGTGGACCTAGGCTTCGAAGTCGGCGCAGACGAGTCTATTGTTAAACCGTGGTTGCTTTGCGACCAAGTTGAAGCCATCCTCATCGAAGCCAATTTTGAGCCGATGCGCTTTCTAACGTTGTACAAGGCTGCCCTCGAGAAGGAAAGGGCGGAGACACAGGCCAAGAAGCAAATGGAAGAACAACAGGCTCAAAAGCTCAAGGAAGCTCGGAGCATACTGGAGCCAGAGTTCAAGGAACTTGAGCAGAAAATAGACCGCTTAAACGAAGCAGTTGAGAGGCGGGACAAACGCATTGAACAACTCGCCTCCGTGTTGAGACAACTGATCAGGAAGGCCAACGACGAGGTGCTTGAAGCCGTTGGACTCTATAACCCAAGCGATGGCGGAGAAGACCAAGAGGAGCCGGAGCTGACTGAAGCGCAGCAGGAAGCCCTTGAAACCCTTGGACTCGACTGTTAGGCGCCTACGACGGCGACGACCATGAAACCTTCATATCCCCTTCTTTTTCTGTGCCTCACGATAGTAATTCTTCTTCCAAGTCTTGCGTTCACAATCATCAACGCATCGAACGCTCAAACCATCCAGGTCATAATTGAGACACAGGGAACGCTTGAAGTGAAAACGTTTGGGTCTCTCACCTTAAACATCTCGAAAGTCTATGATTCAGCAACAATCTATCTCAGCCTTCACAACGTGGGCTCTGAAGCAGTCGAGGTGTTTTGGAGACATGACTTGAATTCGTCAGTCTTTGCGGTTGAAGCCATTTGGTACATGACAACTGACTGGTTGATTTGGCGCCACGGCAACATCTGGCGCTACTACAATGGTTCGTACTGGGCGGAGTCAGGCGGCTGGTTCAAACAGATCCCGACAGCGGGCTGGCGCCACTGGCGTCAAAATATGGGAATCTGGATTAAGGCGAATTCATGGCTCAACGGCCACTTCACTGTCAATATTGTTCAGCCGCCGGAGACACTGCCAGCCACTTTCACTTTGACCTTTTACGGTTAGGAGACGCATCAATGCAAACCTTCAAACCCATTATCGCTGTCGTAACATGCGATCGCTGTCACCAGACGCGGAAATGCGTCTATGTCCCAGAATTTGAAGAATGGCTGTGTGGCGAGTGCTTGCAAGCCTTCTTGACCATTCTCGTTTACTACGACCATTAAGGGATGGTCTCGGTTACGATGGCGATGCTCCTGCTGATTCTGTTTCTTTTCCTGGCAGCCCTCTTCGTCTTCATGCTCTTCCTGCCAGCCATCTGGAAGCTGAAACATCCCAAGGACCCGGGTCCAAGGAAGTTTCCAGATCAGACTCTTTATACATCAGTGGACCCGTTGTTAGAAGAGCTCGATGATTTAGATGAAGAGACAGTGAGGTAAGCGCCCCATGTACGTAGTAGAGAAAAAATTCACCCCCACCCCGACACGCATTTAGTTTTCCATGAAAAAACTCGCCGAACCCTACCCTCAGGCAACCCCTACCCCCTCCCTTTTTTCTGCAAAAAATTAAAGTTACTTTTTTTTGCATGTGGCAACGGGTCCTCTGGGCCTTTTGAAGTTGCAACATGGATGATACTACGTAGCTACGTAGTATTTGGCTTCGTGGAAGGGAGAAAATCTGTCCCTTGAAACAAGAGGGCTTTCAACGGGGTCTCCTGGCGTTTCTGAAGTTGCAACCGAGACCATGCCTTGATCCTCGTAGTATTGCGCGGGGACCCCTTTTTGAGTGGTTTAA
>Ga0315309_1000083_pt1 | contig 51845 bp, 62 predicted proteins | sample TDP4_MG_FD_203080 | JGI IMG/M metagenome (GOLD analysis project Ga0315309, IMG submission 203080) | Freshwater sediment microbial communities from Lake Towuti, South Sulawesi, Indonesia - TDP4 | ecosystem: Environmental > Aquatic > Freshwater > Lake > Sediment | place: Indonesia: South Sulawesi... | reverse complement strand
TTAAGTCAGTGCGACATGTGGTTTGGAGCCTTCTGTTTCCAATCTTCATGATGTTCACGTTCAGCTTCAGATACGGCGCCATTGGACCCGACCCGCAGTTCATAAACTTTCTAATACCTGGCATCGTGGGCATGACTGCCATGTTCGGAAGCATCAATGAAACCATGAGCATAGTGTGGGACAAATCGTTGGGAGTGTTCGACCGAATCTTGGCGGCGCCAGTTTCGTCTGCTTCCATTATAGTCGGGAAGACGATGGCAGGAGCGGTTATGGGTGTTATAAGCGCGCTTGTTTTACTTATCATAGGCAATTTGCTCTTCCATGTTTCATTCCCCAACATTGGCTTAGTTCTCATTATTGTTGCGCTTGCCAGTTTTTCTTTCACAGGCATCGGAACAATAATTTCTGGATTAGCGTCCGAGCCGAGAGAAGCCATGATGCTATCGAATCTGCTTAGATTTCCAATGATGTTCTTAGGCGGCGTCTTCTTTCAAGTTGAGTCAATGCCCATGCCTCTTCCATACGTGGCTAGGGCTCTTCCCCTTACATATGCAACTGAGGGTTTGAGGGCTGTTATGTCTGGAAACATAGCTATGATTCTGCTAGATGCAGGAGTCCTTGTTGTCTACACTATTGGCACAATGCTGGTTGGTTCAACGACGTTGATGAAAATCATGACAAGATGAACACAGTTCAGCGTTAAAGTGGTATGTTTGCGTGCTTTTTGCTTGGTCGAGGCTCTCGTTTGGTTATGAGCATTTCCAGTGCTGTGATAAGTTTTGGTCGAGTGTGTGCTGGTTCTATGATGTCGTCTATGTAGGCTTTCTGCGCCGTTATGTATGGGTTGGCGAATTTCTGCCTATACTCGCCGACCAATTCCATCCGCTTCTTCTTCGGGTCTTTTGCGGTCGCTATTTCTTTTCTAAATATTATGTTGATGGCGCCCTCAGGTCCCATAACCGCAATTTCCGCTATGGGCCAAGCGTAGTTTATGTCGCCGCCTGAATGTTTGCTTCCCATAACATCGTAGGCTCCTCCATAAGCCTTGCGCACAATCACCGTAATTTTTGGCACAGTAGCCTCACAGTAGGCGTAGAGCAGTTTGGAGCCGTGCCGAATGATTCCACCGTGCTCCTGATCAACACCTGGAAGGAAGCCTGGCACGTCGACAAAAGTGATGACTGGAATGTTGAAGCAGTCACAGAAGCGAACAAAGCGTCCAGCTTTGGTGGATGAGTTAATGTCTAATGCGCCCGCGAAAAATTTCGGTTGATTGGCAACTATGCCTACTGAACGCCCGTTTAGGCGCGCGAAACCTATGACAATGTTCGGTGCCCATAAAGGCTGAACCTCAAAGAAATCGCCATTATCAACCACGCTCAAAATTATTTCTTTCATGTCGTAAGGTCTGTCGGGGTCGTCTGGAATAATATCTGATAGGTGCTCGTCTATGCGGTTGGGGTCGTCGCCAGTCTCAACAACTGGTGGGTCTTCCATGTTGTTGGACGGTAGGTAACTGAGTAACTTCTTGATTATGTTTATGCCTTCTTCCTCGTTGCTAGCTATGAAATGCGCCACTCCGCTAGTTTGACTGTGCACTCTGGCTCCGCCTAACTCTTCGAAAGAAACCTCTTGACCCAAAACGGTCTTGATAACCTCTGGACCAGTTATGAACATGTGACTGGTTTTATCAACCATAATAATGAAGTCGGTGAGCGCGGGCGAGTAAACTGCACCACCGGCGCATGGTCCCATAATAATTGAGATTTGGGGAATCACGCCTGAGGAAAAAACGTTGCGCAGGAAAATGTCTCCGTATCCTGCAAGACTCGCCACACCCTCCTGGATTCTTGCGCCCCCAGAATCGTTTATACCTATGACAGGCGCTCCGGCCTTCGTGGCAAGGTCCATGATTTTACAAACCTTTTTTGCGAACATTTCACCGAGCGAGCCCCCGAAGACGGTGAAGTCTTGGCTGAACACGTAGACTAATCTTCCATCGATTGTTCCGTAGCCCGTTACCACTCCGTCGCCCATGATTTTTCGTTCAGCCATGCCAAAGTCTGTGCAGATATGCACTACATATGGGTCGAGTTCCACAAACGTGTTAGCGTCAAGCAATAGGTCAATCCTTTCTCTCGCCGTCAACTTACCCTTCTTGTGCTGTTCCTCGATTCGTTCTTTTCCACCACCCAGTTTGGCTTGCTCACGCAGTTCTCGCAGCTTCTGAATCTTTTCCTTGACCGTTGGTTCACGCAACTTTACCATGAAAATCTCCGCTCCAACGTAGTCAATATTGTTTTTGATTGAATATATTATGATATAGTAGAGTTTTTCGGTCAATCATCCAATGCCGAAGTTGAATACTACTCAGCAACTGTGAAAAATTTCAGAGTCAACTAGAACCGTATCTAATTAAGGTCGGGTTGAAAACTTAAAGGCAAGTGGAGCAAGTCAAGGTCAGTGTTTAACAACGCGTCTCTTATTGCTGCGCTGATTTCGACCTTTCCTCTTGTCGTAATCCGCAACGCCAGACTCGTCTAGTCTCCTCGTGGCTAAAACAAAAACCAGCCAAACTACTAAACCATAGGTAATGCCGTTGACCACGGCACTAAACAGAGACGCATAAGTGGATGAAGACACTCCAAACCACGCGGGAGCCATATTACCTGGAAATAGGGGGACAGGGACAGCGAGAGACGCTAACGTGAACAAGATGAAAAACGCGAGGAAAACTGCACCGCCACGCAATCGCTTTTCCTCCTCATACTCAAATGATTTGACTCAACAATTAACCCATACACTGCAAAATCCGTGGGCAAGTTAAACAACTGTCAGGAAATGCATCGTCTTTAGAACGTGTCTTCAAGTATCCCAGACTATGAGAACAATTCACCGCGTTCTCGACTGCACTAGACTTTCTACTCTCTCCACGCTTCAAACTCTTAGGGCCATCTCGCACGGGCATTTCGTAGCCGCCGCTGTGCAAGAGTTTCATCTCATCGTTAAATCCGTTAATCTCAGCCGTTTCAGATTCGTTCAGTTTTGAGAAACAGTAGGGACAAGCGAAATAAGTCTCTAAGCGCGGCCTGTGAGAAAAATCGGTCAAACGCACTGGAGTGGCAAAGGCCCGACCACACCTTTCATAGCCGCAGACATGCATGCTCTCACCCAAAGCTGACCACGCCCCACTTCGTCATCAGAATAGTATTGAATATTAATATTTAATAAATGTTTCGTAGTGCTGTTGCACGCGAATACAATTGCTGGGACAGATGCAAACAATTCATGCGCAGTAGTTTGTTAGATATGAAATAGCAGAAACCACTGCAATTTTTTGCCCATGTAAAGTAGATGTTCTCCCACCTTGATAATGGTTGGGTCTTTGCATGTTTTTAGGATGACGTTTACCGATTTTCTCCATGCCTCTCTGCCCAAGTAATGTCATGTGCGTGTGTTTCGTAGGATCTTTTCTGCCTTAAGGTTTTTTAGGGTTTCCGGGGTTGTGAAGAGAGTTGGAAGCCTTAGGAATAGGTCTATTGCGACTGGTAATAAGAAGAGCATGGCTGGATCGACCGTTTGATATAAGATTCCTCCTATTATAGGAGCTGGGATTCTTACAAGGTTGTTAAACAGCATGAGCATTCCGCTCCATCTTCCTCTCTTGCTTTCATCAACCATCTCCATACTCATCGTACTCCAGATTATCCACTCCCAAGGAAACCCTAGAAAAGCCCAAGCGAGTATGAGCCAGTACGCGTTTGGTGCGAATGCAATAAGCAGGTAGGAAATATACATAATAGGACGCATCAAGTACAACGTCTTCTTTCTCCCAATCTTGTCTGCCAATCTCCCAATTGGAACTGCAAAAATCATGTTGGAAAGAGTTGAAGCCATACCCATATATCCCAAAACGAAGGGAGTTGCCTGTTTTACTTCCACGGCAAAAACCATGGCGAAAGGAAAAACTGCACCCATGGAAAAATCGCCTAGGCACTCCATAAAAATGAACCGTCTCAACCCCTTTGCTTCGTCAAACAATTTGCTAAAATCTTTCACGAAGTTTTTTACGCCATTTTTCACCTCGTCTCTGGCTTTGCTCACTTCAGTAAGACGCAAATAAATGAAAACTGCTAGAGGGATAAGCCCCGCCAATTGGATAAAGAAGAGAGGGCGAATCCCGCTGACATTAATTCCTCCAAAGTAGATAACTAGATAGGCTGCTGCGATCGGGGCCAGTGTTCCTCCAATTGTGGAGATAACGGTTGAAACTCCGAATCCACCTGCCCTATCCTCATCTTTCAACGAGCTGGCTATATACACGCTTTCAATAATGACCGCAAGAGATCGGAAACCCGTCATCTGAAGAAGTATCAAGGCAGGTATGAGCATGATCCAGTTCGAAGCCATAGCATAAGCCACCGGTACCAGAATCTCCAGAATCATCGCGAAAAGCATCATTTTCTTCAAGCTATATCTGTCCACAAGTCTGCCAATCGGTAGCGACAAGACTGTGCTAACTGCGCTTCCAATGCTGTTCAATGTTCCTAAAGCGATTTTGTCCGCGCCCAAAGCAACCGCATAAAGGGAAGTATACTGATGGCTCAATCTGCCTAACAAACTATATCCAAGTTTCCTTGCAAGCAGAACTCGGAAGTTTCTTCTTTGTCTTTTCACAAAGTCTGCGAGCCATCCGAAAGGTGTCCTCATCGCACTATTCTCGCCTATTCATTGCTCTAGTGGTTAATACCTCAGGTATGTATTGGTTGCGTTCTTAAAGACAACTTTCTGAACTTGTTTTTCAACAGTGTCAAATGGTAGAGTGGATGAATATGCTCGCGAAAAAACCAATGGTAGTCGCTGGCACAATCATAATCTGCAACGGCAAAGTTCTACTCAAAAAAGAAAAAAGCAGCCTGATAAGCGGAAATGGAGTATTCCTAGTGGTTTAGTGGAATTAACCGAGAGTTCGAGCGAAAGGTGATGAGGGAAGTTAGGAAAGAAGCAAACCTCGAAGTTGAAAAGCCTGGACTTATTGATGTTCTCGACAACGTAAGCATATATGTCAATGGCAGAGTAGAAAGAGAAAGTTCTTGGTGCTCCGGCCGGGATTTGAACCCGGGTCTCCGGCTCGAAAGGCCGGAATACTTAACCGGGCTATACTACCGGAGCTCTTGGACATATTCAAACCCACCGCTTTAATTTGTTTTCCTTTAGGCGCCTGCACCTGCACTAGAATGTTCCCACCTGACATTACCAACAACATCAACAAAACTGGAAAGGTAGTTTTCTTCCAGCCCCTGAGCAACCCTAAGAAACCTGAAAGAAGAAGGCACTAAGCGATTGTCCCCTTCTTCTTTTGAAATTACTTTGCAGCCCCACGCCCTACAATACAAGTTGATGATGGCACTAAGGAACCATTTGCCACCACCACGCACACTCAGCCACAGGCCACTTAAACGTACACTCCACGCATCAGACGCCAAACATCCACAGAATGCAGAACCCATGCAGCGCCATAAACGAACAGTCCGCATTTGCGTGTTCAACTACAACTGTTCACACAGCCCCAGCGTAACCATCACACAATGCGCCGATCTAATGCAGAAACCCAGAGTAGGCAGAGACAACAGACAGCAGAGATAAATAGGCTTAAATCACGGGTCCCAGTCAACATAGGCGAGGGCCCGTAGCTCAGTAAGGACAGAGCACCGGGCTTTTACGCGCTTGGCTCTGCAAAGAAACCCGGGGGTCCCGGGTTCAATTCCCGGCGGGCCCGCAAAAACTGAATGCTACTGTTGTATTCTGAGTCAAAAACAGAAAAATACTGTTTCTTTCAGGTACATTGCAGTTTCATGATGTTTTAATTGTCTCAAAACGAATGATTGCATGGAAAAGGCAAACAAAGTGACAGTTCCATCTTCAGACCGTACGTTTTCCTTTGCCTCTCAGCTATGGAGTCAACCCGCGTGTCTAACGGCCTTGTGTAAACCATTCTTTTAGTTCGGTTTGTCTTTTGCTATTGTAGAATGTCTTCATTCTTTGTATGACAGTTTCAACTCGGTCCCTTGAGAAATCTCGCTGGCCGCAAAGGAAGTGATACAATCCGTCTTCATCTAATTCAGTGTATCCGATTGGGCAGTCTGAAGTCAACTGAGGCTGCAAGAAAAATCTACGCACAGCTTCATAGTCCTGAGGTTCTATTTTTGACTTAATTCCGGTTGGCAGGCTCTCTATTTCACCATATTTTTGGATGAGGTTGAGCGCTGTTTTGGGGCCGATGCCCTTGACTCCCTCGTTGAAGTCTGTGCCAATCAGTATGGCCATATCAATGAGTTGTTCACGCGTAATGCTATAACCGCTCAGAAACCTGTCGAGCTCGATGAGTTCTGGTTTTAAAGTGCGACTTATTCCCTTGCTTGGCAGGAACTCTCGACCAGAGATAGTCAAGTAGCGCAAGAGTCGTGGCGCACCAAACAACAATGAGTCGTAGTCTTTGCTGCTTGCGGCCCAAACATCGCCCTTCATAGCCATGTAGGCGCCTTGTGCCTCAGCCTCGCTGGGAGCCTGTACAAATGGAATGCCGAGCAGTGAAAGTAAGTGTTTGGCGTCTTCGATCATGGGTTGAGTTAATCGGCTCGACATTACCGCTTTGGAAAACGCTGTTGCGTAGTCGCCTTTCTGGAGCGCCTTCTGCCATTCTAGTGTTGCCTTTTCACGTAGTTCGCGGCGTTTTGTGATTTCATGTTGTTTAAGTTGTGGCGGTGTGCCGTCGAAAACAAACACTAGATTGATGTCGTAGTCGTGTATGAGACGGGTTGAACGGAACATGAGTCCAGCCAGATGGGACGTAATGTTACCATGTGAATCTTGAAGGGGGATGCCATTCGGCATGCGGATCAGCGATAAAAATTGGTAGAGATAGTTGTTGGCGTCCACCGCGAAACTCTTACCTCTCAAATCGTCTAAGTTGAGAACCTTCTTGATCATAATCGGTGTGAGGTTGACTCCCAAGCGTGGAAACCTACGCATAATGTATGTGAAGAGGAAATAATAACGATTTCAGTCGAGGTGGGAGGGTGATGGGGTTATGTTCCCACTGGGTTAGTGTGAGTGTGTGAAAATTTTTTTGTGTTTTTGGGTTGGCAAGCTGTTTGTTTCTTGGGTTTGTTTTGGGTTCTGGTTGTTGTTTTGGGTTCTGTTTGAGCTTGGTTTGGCGCACTTTCAATGTTGTTGAAACGCACTTTCTATGTTGTTAAAAGTGACGTTTCATGTTGCTAAAAGTGACGTTTACTATTGCTTTAGCGTGATGTTCAGAGGATGACAGCCTCATGCTGTTTTGTAGGGCTGCGGGAAAACAAATTTCAAAAGAAGAAGGGACTGAATCCCTTTAGCCTTCTTCTACTTGTGTAGAGAAACTGTGTGCGTGTTAGTGATGAATGCTTCTATAGTTTCATCATCATGCTTGTTTGACGCTTGAGCTGTTAGTGTGTGTGAAGAGTTTTTTGTTGAGTTGAGGTTCGGTTCTGTTTGTGTTTTGGTTTCTATTTTGGTTTGGTGGTTGCTTCGTCTTTTTCTGAGGCGGGTTTATGGTGTGCTTTCATGTTGTCGAGAGTGTTTTTTGCATGTGGACAAGCGTTTCGCCGATCTCGGTTACTTCGAACCCGAACTGTTTGAAGAAGGCTATGTTGCCTAAACCAGTGCACAGTGTTATGGGTTTGGCTTCTCCGAGGCTGAGGACCCATTCCATGAGGCTTTTTGCGTGGCCTCGTCCTCTGTGTTCCGATTTGACAAAAATGCCATGCAGACGGACTTCCGCTTCTGATTCAGAAACTACGGCCTCTCCGATGACCTCATCGAGTGTTTCGTCTATCAAACGGTAAACCGTGTGCAGTCCAACTGTGTCTTTTGAGATCTGCATGGGGTTGTCCTTCAGGAAAGATGCCACAAAGAACCTTCTGCACGGTATAAAGGTTTCTTAACTTGAATTCTAGATTTGTTCTCCATGTTCCACCGATTAAAGGTTAATACGAAGGACAAATCAAATAAAAACCGCAGGAAGCCCGGAGAAAAAAACCCTAGTGAAGCCCGGTGGAAGAAGAATAGGATGGATAATCAGCACTGTCTTCTGCCGAGTGTAGTGGACAAGCATGGCGGGCTTTGGACCCGCCGACGGGAGTTCGAATCTCCCCCGGGCTACCATGAACCCAAGTTAGGACGACGTTCAAACTCTCGGTTCAGTGATTATGTCGTTGGCTGAGGATTCGCATTCGTGGTTGGACTAAACATCTGCCGTAACATACTTTTTCTATGCTCTGAAAGCCGTAGACTGTTTTCTTCTTTGAACTGTGACGGCTAGCACAAATATGAATAGATTAAGCAGTAATAAAATACGCAAGAACGAATGCTACCGCCTCTAATATCTCATGCATCACGGCTGAAGCAGTTGTGTTTTCACGTGTCTTCTGCCATACAAAACCCAAAACCAGACCACCCACAAAGGCAGTAACAATATTATATGGAGAAGCAGTAATGTGTAAAAGTCCAAACATAAAAGAAGCAATCAACAGCCCCCTTCCTCTTTCCAAGCGAGTTTTCAAACCGCTTCTGAACAAAACCCCTAAAAGCCAATTCTTCAACGGGTCCAATTAGAACCAGAGAGATGACAACAAAGGCAGTCAGTTTAAAAGCGTTTCTACGCATTACTGCCTCAACATAAGCTTCTGCCATAGGGTTAGGACCAAAAACAATTGTCAAGACAGATACAATACCTGCCCCTAACAAATAAAGAGGAACTACAGCAGCTGAAACAATCGCCAAGATTCTAAGACCGACTCTTTTCACACCCAGCTTCTTTAAACCTGCATCTTCATTCCTAGCAAGCAACAGAGTGACCGCTAAGACAATGATCTCATCAATAGGCACTACTACGAGACCCATTGGAAGAGGCAAATCCAACGCTACACACCGAACCATGAAATAAACCGTCAAAACCGCTCCTAGCAACACAAGACAGCAAGCCAATGCTAGTTTTGCTCCCCGCTTAGACTGACTTTCCACCTACTTCCTCCACGATTAATCCAAAAGCTTCCCATTCACTAATGTCAGCCAGTTCAGCCCTTATAATTGTGCAAAAATACCTTAGCTGCAATTAGTTGCTCCATTCTAGTGCAAGAGGGATAGGTTTAGAACCTGGTTTAAATTCTCGGGACCTTTACTCAGCTATAGTGCAACTTGAGACAGGTATTTGAGAAGCAATGCAAAACCATTTACAACCGAATGAGACGCCATGCAACCGTAGATATTCCTTGTTTTTAGAAATAGGAAACCGTTGACAAGTCCAAAGAAGAATACAGGAAGCAAGACTAAGGGTGTGCTAAAATGATGTTTATGTACAGATAGAAAGAGAAGTGATTGAAACAGATTGACTATTAGGTTTCTAGAGGATAGATAAGACTGATCAACTTCAGCAAAGTGCGAAAATAAAAAACTCCTGTAGGTTACTTCCTCATATATAGGATACCAAGCAACATCTAAAAAGATGCTATAAATTGTAACAATCCCTATTTTCATGATGTCAAGATAATAAAGAAAAATCGGATAATACACTACACTTAAGACAAGGGCTATTATCACACCGACGCCTAAGGAGAAACGGATTTCATGCCTTGAGAAGCCAAGCCAGCCTAAGCTCTTCTTCTCAACGAAGAAAACATAAGTAATGGGAAGCAGAATTAATGGAAAGAACCAACCATCTAGCCATAAAGAGAAGAGGATGATAGCAGGAATAACCTTGGCAACCAAAACTTCACGTTTCAACGCATGTACCTCCTCGGCTTTTCTTTTCATTCATCATAATATAGCTCACTCTTTTTTTGGCTTTGCTGTGCAAATTTAAATATTAAGTTAAAAGCACAACTATACAAAAATGGTTGCGGATTATGACGTTTAAAGTTCAGAAAGAACAGCATCAGAAGCATCTTCATCCACTAATTCTGTTTTTTGAAACATTGCTGATTCTAGTTGTCTTCAATGCCTCTAGTTACTTCGGAACAACGATCTATGCCAAATCAATAGGTTCTATTGGTATTGTTTTGACGATTTTTTTGCTATTGTGGATTTGGATGAATAGCCGTTTCCGTTTTGGTTACGGCATGGACGATCTGGGATTAACCACAGATTCTGTTTCTCGTAGGCATTGGAGAGTAATCTTTGTCATTGTAGTTCTATTGTATTTCGTGGCGTTCACTGCAGAATTAGTCTTTCCTTCAGAAGTAAAAGGTGAGTTAACGCTAATTGAATTATTCCTTATCGTAGTGTTTACTTTAACGTTCGGTCCGATTTTTGAAGAATTGCTTTTCCGAGGATATCTGTTCAAAAGAAGCCAAGATGCTCTTCAAATCAAGGATATTACCAGGATATCAATTGCTTCTATTTTCAGCGGTCTTGCATTCGGCTTTTGGCATCTTCCAACCCCTCTCGTATTAATCTATTTTAGCGACCCTATAGTTGAAACCTACGAAAACCTTTTGGTATTCGTCCTCGTTGCATCAATTATGGGAATTGTACTCGGAGAAATACGTCGGCACACAAAATCCATACTGCCAGGAGTCATCTTACATTTCTGCGCAAACTCCATATATGTGATGACTTTAGTTCTAAGACTTCTTTTTTTAGTCTGAGAAAACGCACGCATCAAAAGACGACGAAATCCAGATCTTTAGCCGTGGTGCAGAGGAGGGGATACGCACCTAATAATCTAAGGCAGTGTTTTCCTCTGTCAGACCTGTCATTCAGTTAATGCGGGATGAGAAAATTAAACAAGTAACGTATCCCGGGCTACCATGACACCATAGTCAGGGTATTGTTCAAACTTCTCAGCTCAGTAATGATTAGGATGGGGTTTGCACATAGTCCGATGGCGATGTCTCCACCGTCTCCGGCAAAATCCCTTTTTTCTGTCGATTGATTGTCCGTCAACATCAACCGCGATTATAGCAAAAATTTGCTCAGTAATAGAATGATGGAGATTACGCTGTAGGTCTGTGTGATTATCATTATCCACTGAGGATTACGTGCAGACAGGTTCACGATCTTCTCTCCAACAAGATTACTGCTGCGTGTTGCAATGTATTCTCTTGAGAGAGAATAGAGATTCCTGAATTGCTTCAAAACGAAGAATGCAACAACTGGTATGGCAACTAAGAGAATGCTCAAGATCAAATGTTGGGAGTAGATGAATTGCAGCAGAAAAGCGATTGCAGTAAGCGTTGCTCCGGTCGCCAGAAGTGCTATGGCCATGATTGAGGCGTTGGCAAGGCCCAAGGCAACTGTTAATGTTTCGATGCCCATCGCTTTATCTCCAGAGTAATCTCGGATTTCCGTCGGTATTATGACACTGTACACTGTAAAGGCGAGCCCTGTAAGAGAAATGAGAAAGAAAAAGTTGAATTCATTTGTGAAACTGTAATAAGCAAATAGGACTGGAAAGAAGGCGAGCACGAGAACAAGCGAGATGGGAGCTAGCCAACTTCTTGCTTTTAGTCTTGTTGGTGGAAGAGAGTAAGCGCAGCCTAAGCCTATTCCAATCATCCATAGTAACAGCAGAAGGGGTCTCTGCTGAATATACATGAATATGGAGACGAGAATCAGGGTAAGAATAAACTCGATTATGAGCACTTTTTTCAGTCGGTCCACTCCAAAAGAACCCAGTGCACCAGCAAGTTGCTTCTTGCGCTCATCTCTTGAATCTAGTTCGATGTCGGAGAGAGTGTTGGCTTGTGCACCGATGGCAGAACTCAGATTGATTATGGTAAAGGATAAGACTATCAGAACCGCCAAATCGCCGATGCTTGTGGTGGCAGTTGCTCCCCAAGCAAGTCCCATAATGAGCGATCCCAGATTAGGAAGCAGGAATTCTGCTCTGGAAATAGTACCAAATGATCTTATGGCTTTGAACATGGCGTTGTCAACAAGCAAAAAGCATCCTAGAATAAAAGGCATGCGTGTTGAAGCTACCTGAGCAGGTTTGCCCGTTTTGGTTCATTTGCATTCCAAAGGCTATGTGAAAACTTAGAGCGTTATCCGAGCCTTCTTGAGATACGTGATTATAAGTTCAGCCAAAGCTGAACTTATCACAACTTCAATAGTCAATTTTACCAATAAAGAACCTACAAGTGCCCACGCGGCTTCTGGCGTCATTTTCTTTGGTAAGAATAGAGTAAACCATATGTAGTCAGTGACGGCTGCATAAGGCGCTTGGACAAGCCAAGCTGAAATACACGCTAATATCGGCCGCAATCTTTTCGAGAAGAACCCTGCAGCAGTGCCCAGAATGGCAAGCCCGCCAATGATGAAGGCGATTCTTGGAAGAATAACGAAACTAGACAAGAGTCCACCTATTGCTCCCGTTATTAATCCCGCGCTTGGTCCGCCTAAGATTCCCGCAATCAGTATGGGAAGCTGAGTGAAATGAATCTCTGTTGGAAAGTTTCCCAGGGTTATAGGTATGGCGATTGGAGGAACTGACAACACATTGGCTAACGCGGCCATAAGTGAAACAAACGCTATTGTCTTCGTTTTGATCTTCAAGTAAGGGCCTTCTGTATTACAAAAATAGATTTTTGTAATACTTTTATTAATAAGCCTTGTTGCTGCATACTTAGAGAATGGTGGCGATATGGCTAGGGCGTCTGGTGCAGCTAGACTCAGTGTTTCGCTTCCAGCCACATTAGTGGAGGAGTTTGACTCTGTTTGGCGAAACATGCAGTATACGAACCGATCAAAGGCGGTTCATGATGCTATGCGGAACTTTATCAGCGAACACAAGTGGATGCAAGAGGAAGCAAAGGAACTCATGGGTGCCATTGTATTGCTCTACTACGTCGATAAACCCGGTTTGTTAAACCGCATTATGGAGGTTCAGCACGAGTTTGAAAACGTAATTCCGTCGACCATGCATGTTCACCTGACGAAGGATAAGTGTTTAGAGATAATAGGGGTCAAAGGAAACGCCAAAGACATAAAGAGTCTAGCGCAGAAGCTTATGGCGAAGAAGGGTGTGAAGCAGTTAAAATTCGCGGCGATGATTCCATAGACTCTTTACGGAATTGATGACACGAATTAGGCAGGCTATGACATTGAAAATGGTTGCATCTAAGCGAGGTCAAAAGCAAGGTCTAAACACTCTTTTAAGAGCGGCAACAGGTTTGCATGGACATTTCGGTCCGTTCCTTGCACTAGGCGTACGATTGGGTCTCGTTGGCCTTAGAGAACTAGGAGCCAAAGAAGGTGATACACAATTGCACGCAACAGCTCTGCTTGAATACACTCTGCCTTTTTCCTGCGTTTTAGATGGAATTCAGACAGCGACAAAGTGCACAGTTGGCAACAAGAGACTCGTGTGGAAAGAATCGAGAGAAATTGGGGCAATGTTTGCACTGAAACACAGTGGACGACAAGTCGAAGTCAGAATCAATCCTACAGTTGTTCAAGAATTGAGTCGCAGACTTGACAAAAGACAGCCATTAGACGAGGAAGTTCGTCAACTTGCTTTAGAAATTGCTTCTCGACCAGAAAAGGAACTATTTTCAGTAAGGCATAAGTAATATTCTTGAGCCTTTTTTCATGGATGAACTCGAGCGAGAATGCAATGCAAGACTTGGATATTGCTAAAAGCGTGCTAAAGCAGAAGAATGACAACCTCGTCATAGTTAAAAATGGCAGAGTCCTTTTTGAGACTAATTCTCCAGGAATAAGAGGACTATTGACAGCTGTGGAGAGAATTAGGACAGGGTTGAAAGGCTCAGCCGTAGCGGACAAGATAGTGGGTGAAGCCGCCGCTCAACTCTGCGCTTATTCAAAGGTAATTAGGGTTTTTGCAGTCACCCTAAGCCAGTGTGGAAAGGATGTGTTGGAGGAAAACGACATTAGCTACGAATATGAAAATTTGGTGCCACACATCCTAAACTTGAAGAAAACTGACTTTTGTCCATTCGAAAAACTAGTCTCGGGATGCAGCAACTCGGAAGAAGCTTATGAAAAGTTGAGGCATGCGGTATAACTGTTGTGTCTTGGCGCTATTCTGGCAATAGAATGTCAAGAGTAAACATCAATCCTATTCCAGCTATAATGGTCAACAGCTGAATTAGAGATTCCTTGGCTTGACTCCTTTTGTGAAGTTCGGGCATGAGGTCTGTTGCGGCCACGTATATGAAACCTCCTGCGGCAAAGGGAACCATCAGCTGCGCCGCACCTTGGACCTGTGAAGCTAAGTAGTAGGTTGCGAGGGCACCCACAACAGCAGTCAGAGCGGAAAGGAAATTGTAGGCAAGGGCCTTCTTTTTTCCAAATCCTCCGTATAGAAGGACAGCGAAGTCCCCGAGTTCTTGGGGGATCTCGTGAAACAAAACTGCTAGTGTAGTGGCAATGCCCAAAGGGTATGAAGTCAGAAAGTTGGCGGATATGACAGCTCCGTCAACGAAATTGTGCACTCCGTCTCCGATAAGATTCAGATAGGCAAAGCTGTGAACCTGGCAGCTTTCGTCGTGACAGTGGCGCCAGTATAGGAACTTCTCCATGATGAAGAAGAATACAATGCCGATGACGACGTATTGCCAAATGTCTTGACCAACGTTTTCTAGTGATTCTGGTAGCAAGTCAAAGAATACGGCTCCTATCAGTGATCCAGAGGCGAAGCCTATGAGAACCATCAAAATGCGACTTATGAGGGCTTCCTTTAGACCGACAAATAAGATGCCTATTAAAGACACCAGACTCACAACGGTTACAGAAGCAAGAATTACAATTAAATCAGCCATAGACCTCAGCGCCTAAACGAACTCTTTTGTTTCTCTTTATTATGAATAACGGTTGCGTTCAGAAACAAATGAGACTTTGCTCTCACGTTACTTTGTTTTTTCAGGTCCTTTGAGCCAACCGGAGATACCGAGTTCTTTGACGGTTATTGTGGTTGGTTCTGGTTCGTGGGCTTTGTATTTGCCGTTTTCGTCGAGGTAATGTATCCTTGGTTTCAATGGGAACGTGCCTTGAACCTTTGGTTTGAGAACGAGCTTTACATCTTCTGTTTTCAGTGGGTCGAGGCGTTTTCCCTTCATGTTGAGGTAGCTGTCTTCAACGCGGTAGATTTCTGGTTTTTCTGTAAGGTCGAAACCTTCTGGGATGACTTCTGCGAGCTTAATTAGGAGAGCTGGGCCCTTTCCAGCGTTGACGAGCTCTATCTCTAAATCGAGGTTTTCACCGACCTTCAGTGTCTTTTGGCGGATTATTAGGTTTGCTTGTACGTCAGCGTGTTCAAATCTCTCCAAGCCAACTGCGTTTTCTTGTGTCGGAGTTGGAGTGGTGAAAGTAGTTGTTGCTGAAACGATTGATGGTGCGTGTAGCACCTCGCTGAGGGATAGGGCTAGTTCTCGTTCCTCTTTTACTTTTTCTAGCAGCCTTAGTACTTGTTCTCTTTTTTCTGGATGTTCAGCTTTCATAAATGAGCCTGCTGACGTCTGCAGCACTTTTTCGGCCATCGTGTAGAGTTTGGTCTTCTTCTCAGGATCGCTTTCTCTTTTGGCGTTGTCCATGTGCACGTATGCGTCGAGGAGTAGTTCCGTTGCCTTGGCGTATTCTGAGGCGTTTTGGAAGCCTGCCTTCACGTAGTATTTTGCGGCGCTTTCCAAGTGCTGTATGGCAATGGCATGCTGCGCGGCGTCTCCTATATCGGCGAATTTTGTTCCCGCTTCAAGAGCTCTGCAGAAGCGACTGTGCCCTAGCGCTAACATCTTTGCTTTCTCGTTTGGACTGAGTTGCTTTGCTTCCTCGAATATTTGGGACGCCTCCATGTAGAGTATCGGTGAAGCTTCTGCTTCCGCTTGTGTCATTTTTTGCCAAGCCTTTGAAAGAGTGATGATGAGTTGGAATTCCTTCCGATCTTGTTCGAATCCCAATGCTTCAGTTATTTTCTCAAACGTCTCGGCTGCTGACCCATATTTTTGTGAGCTGGAGTAGTGGTCGCCTTTTTTGTCGAGGATTTTCGCCTCTTCAATGGCGATTCTCCCAATGCAATATTCTCGCCTAAGGTCTGTGGCTTTGAGCATGCTGGTAGCCATTTGTTTTTCATCTTGGTTTTCGATTTTGTCGAGTTGTGTTTGGAGGGATGTTTTGGTCTCGTTGAAGAGTTTGGTTGCTTGTTCGAAGGCTTGGATTGCTTCCTCGCTCTGTTCCCTTCTGCTCAAGTCTTCTGCGTATTCAACTTGAGCCCATGCTGAGTAATTAGGCGCGAGATAGCTCCATGTTTTTAACGATCTGTGTATGTTAGCGACCTTTTCGTAATGTTCTTTCGCTGAGCCATATTCCTGTCTTCCATGATGATACCTGGCTCTTTCGATTTCGCTCCAGGCCTGCATGTAGACAGCGTGGTCTTGGTAGAAGTCTTTTAGTTGTGGAATCTTTTCAGCGGCGCTCGTATATTTGTTTGAGGCCATACTAAAGTTTTCAGCCGCCTTTGGATGTTCGCCGAGGGTGTCACAGCCTCTTGCAATTTTCCAGTAACACTCTGCCACACGGCTGATCATATTGCGCTTCTGAAATGATTCAGCGGCTTCCTCGAAGACCTTTATTGATTTTCTCTGATGCTCGCTACTACTGGTCAACCCATAAAGGCGGTTGAGCAACTCTCCATAAGAATACTGGATATTCCCGAGAACAGTGAAAAGTGATAGGTCACCTCTCTTTTCAAGGTATGAATTCTCTTTGATGCATAGTTGTAAACCACGCTCTTTGTCTGAAATAGCTTCCTCGAGTATGGTCTTTTTGCTCTCCGAGTCCTTTTCAACATTTGACAATTCAGCCTTTAAACTTGCTAATATGTGCCATTTCACGCCTTGGTTCCAGTAATTGAAGGGATAACGTCGTTCAGTGATTCTATTAGACGCCTTCCCGTGTTCCATAGCTTCTTCCAAGAGTCTCTTTTTCTCTTCTAAGCTCGTTTCTATTTGCGCCAAAGTCCCTAGCGCCACGCTAAGCCAGTCATGCGCATACGTTAGGATTCCAGGGTAGCCTGTACTCTCAGCGAATTTTATTGCTTGAGTTCCCTCTATTACTGCCTTTTCTAATAAATCACGTTTTTTCCTCAGATCAGTTTCCCAGTAGGCCAAACGCCAGTAGTGCTCGGCGTTAGGTGCTCCGGTCCAGAATGCATCACCACGTGGACTTACGAAACAGATTAATGAGAACTGATGTCTGGCTTCTTCAGCGTATTGCAGAGTTGTCTGAGCAAACTCCACTCTTTTATTCGGGTCTTCAGTTCCACCGGCTTTCCAGACACCTGCATATGCTAGCCAGTCCAGTGCGGTTCCGATCAGATATTTGTCTTTAGTTTTCCTTGCGCAGCCCAACGCTTTTTCATAGTTCGCCAGTATCTCACCAAAACTCCAGCCTAGTTCATCACCGCTACCACCAGATGTACTACACAGCTCAAGCAAGGCTGCTTCTTCAGAAAGCTCCATGGCTTTCTGCAAATAACCTTGACCCTTTTGACGATACTTCTCCCTATCATCCAAGTCAGGAACGAAATAAAAGCCGAACGTAATCAAGTAAAAGGCTGCTTTCACGTAAGCTCTCGCAAGTTCATAAGAGTCGCCGACGCTGGAAAGCAAGGTGACTGCTCGGTCCCCACGCTCCATCGCCTCTTTGATTATCTTCTCGCCCGCTTGAAAATCCCACTCGAGGACATATCCAAAAAAAGCGCTAGAACAGAGTTGGTTGTATGTTTTTCCATATTCCAGAGCGTCCCCGGCTTCCTCGGAGGCTTTCAAAGCCTCCTTTGCTAGTTCCCAACACTTGCTAAGCATTCTTTTCTTTTCAGGCACTTCAGGTGTAAGCCAATAACCTAGGTATGCAATCATGGCATCGCAACGAAGCATCCATGGCGTTTTTCTCGGCTCACTCAGCCTTCCATAGAATTCCTTGGCTTTTTCATAATTTGCAACCGCTTGAAGAATCCTATCCCTAAACTGTTCTACACCTTCAGCCTGCATAGCCGCCCGATAAAAAGCGTGACCAACCCTCTCCTGAACCTGCCCCATCCTCAAAAGATCCATTTCAGACACTAAACCTAAGACTTTCTTATAGAACCCTACTGCTGCCAACCAATCATATTCTCTTTCTTTCTCTCTAGCATGACTCAGAATTGGCTCTACTCCAAACGCTCCTGACATGCTACAAACCATTAAAGCCATATTCTGTAACTGTTTGAAAAGGCTTTTGATAGTCCTCATCAAATCAAAGTAAACATCGGAAAGACCCTTGCGCCTGCCATTACACGCCGAATAAATAATGCTTTAGCGAATTTCAGCCTCAATTTCAAAGGATGAATAACAAAGCACCGAAACGACGATGCTGTCAACGAACGGTTACAAGAAATAGGCTGCTTGTCTTATTCTTCTATTACTGTAACCTTTTCGACGCGTTCTAGCCATGGAATGATTGGCATGTCGTCTGTTAATTCTTGCAGAATTTCTTTCTCTATTTCTTCGTTTGCTCTTTCGATGCTTTCCTCAACTAGGTTGATTACGATGACTGCCTTCTTGGTTTTCATCCCTATTTTGCCTCAACATTAATTGCGAATGGAGACGCTTCTTTAAGGGATGTTTCCAAGGCGCGAATATTCTAGCTTCGGACTCGAAGGCCTTCAAATCTCCTCTTTTTAACTATCTCCCGTATCTTTCCTTGTACTTCATCGACGGATTCCACAGTGTTCACCAAGTAGCATGGGGCGAATTTGAAGAGTCGCCTAAAGAAGTCTTGTCTGATTTCAACCTTCTCGGAAGTTTTAACGATGAGGTACGGGTTTAAAAATTGTTCAGGTTGGGTCGTCAAGTATTCAACGGCTTCTTCTCCGTCTAACTTCCTAACGATTTCTGGGTCTTTTTTGTCTCGTTTCAACAGAATCACTTTTCTCACGCGCGTGGTGTCAACGAATTTTTCTGTCCCGGAAATCCAAACAGGATCAAGCATTGCCCGTGAATACTCATGCGCCACGTAGGCGTCAGCCCTCATCAACTTAATTGTAGCTTCGTCTACGCTCTTGGCTCGAAGCATTTCCTCCTCATTTGGTGTTAGGGGTTCAACGTTTTCCAGCTTGCATTTATCAAGCAGCTGTCTGATTTCTGGAAAAACCCTGACTATGTTGGTTCGGATGTAGAATTTTCTCTCGCTTATGTCGGCGCTGGCTCTCCCCCTTACGCCGCCAATAAATCTCACGTACAACCAGTCGTCGCTGTGCAACCGCGCACCCTGCATTTTGAGAAGCGCGTAACTGTGCGTTGACTTGCCTGTGCCCGTTGGCGCGATTAAAACGATGCCGTTTCCATTGACCTCAATGCAGCTTCCATGGATGCTGTGGATGTCGTGTTGATCCTCGGCAATGTCGCAGGTTATGCCCAACGCCCAGCTCTTAACCTGTCCATAATACTCAGTGTTGAATATGATAGCTGTCTTGGTTTCTGAGTTGTAGAACGCATGCGGTTTACCGTCATTAAACTCTAGATCCAAAACAGCGTATAGGCGCCCGTGCGACTTGATGTCTCGGTTCATAGAGAACCAGTTTTCAACCCAGAAATCATACAGGTGCTCGCTGTTTGTGAACAGCTGCATGCAGAAGCCATCGATGTTGGCTTTCCAACCATACCACTCGTTTCCCAAAGCCGCCTTAGCATGAGCAACTAGTCTATCCCTTTCCTTCTTGGACACTATGCTGCTTTCAACCCTCCCCCTGACTTTCGTAATCTTGTTGTAAGCATGCATTTTCATTCAGCTCTCAAGCTCTCAGGCGCATCACGGAGAAACGATGCCTGCAACCTTTGGAAAAGGCACCGTTTCCCACATTTTTCTACTCCACGCATATATCAAGCTAATCATTAGAAGTCGTTTACGATGCCAGGTATCTTGGGAAATAGTTGCGTTTCTCCTATGTGTTTGGCTCCAGCTACCCAGCTGACCAGTCTCTCTACGCCGATTCCTGCTCCAGCAGACGGTTTTAGTTTTCCCTTTTTTGCTAGTTTCAAAAATTCTCGATAGTTCTCCTTCCTCACGCCATCTCTCTCCATCTTCCTAACTATTTTGTCGTACTCCCACTCCCTTCTAGCACCAGATAACACTTCTCCGTAGCTAGGCAACATTAAATCATAATTGTCCCACATACCATTTTCAAAGTCTTCGAAGTCATAGAATTCTCTGGGAATATTGGTAACCCATATTGGGTCACCGACCTCAAGAATTATTTTGTTTTCCCAATCTCTTCCATACTTTTTTTCGAGTTCCTGTCTGTTGAAGACTCTGAATGGAGTTTCAGGAACCCTTAAACTATCGTATCTCCCGAGGTAGATCAGTTCCTCACTCATGTGTCTCTTCAAGCTACCGATTAATCCGCAGATAACCCGCTCAACAAGGCTTCTGATGTTCTCCGAAGTAGCGTTTCTAACCTCGAAATCCAGCTGCGTGAACTCGTAGGCATGTATTCCGCTGCTTGCTCTATCCTTTCTTTCAACCCTTACGTTCGGGGACAGTGTGAATAGTTTGGGGTGGGCTAGAGAACAGGCAACCATCTTGTGAACTATCATACTCAACGTCGTCCTAACAGTCTTTCCATAAATTTCCACTTCAATTCTTTTTTCGACGGATGACCCAGGATCTGGCCACAGAGGATCGGTTGACTTGGAGAATATCACTGGTAGCAGCCATTCGAACCCCATGTTCACAAATTCAAGAGTTAGGCGCTTTAATGTGCCGGTCATCACTCTGCTCATGCACCGCTTCCTCTCGATCTCGCTTTCAGACAGCTGCTCCAAAGACTTCGGTATCTCAATCAAATTATGTTTTACAACTAGACTATGAGCGGTTACCAGTATCCTCCTCATTCACACACCCACAAGCCTGACATGCTAGCGAATCAATCACAAACGCATCTATATGTCAAGTATCGTGTCCCTAATTATAAATTTTTTACAACAAATTTCGTAAAAAATTCGAAAATGTGAAGATTTATATCTCGATTGTTGTAATTATTACAATCATGGAACCCAAAATCGATGAGAAGGATTTACATATCTTAAATTTGCTCCAAAAAAACTGCAGAATGACAGCTAAGGAGATCGCCCAAACCATTGATGCGCCGGTCACGACGGTCTTTGCCAAGATAAAAAGAATGGAAGGGCTGAGAATCATAAAAGATTATAAGGCGGTCTTGGATGCCGAGAAACTGGACAAGGGAGCCACCGCCTTCATTCTAGCTTCAGTTTCTTACGGGCTCAAACAGGGGACTCAGCTGTCTCAAAGGAAAATTGTGCAGGAAATCGCGAAGTTTCCAGACGTTCAAGAAGCCCACATCATTACAGGCGACTGGGATATTCTGATAAAGGTCAAGGAAAAAGACGTGAAGAAAATCGGAAAGTTCGTCATCGACAAATTGAGGATTGTTGAAGGAATTGAAAAAACTTTGACCTGCATGGTCTTTGAAACCCAAAAGGAAACAACCGACATATCATTAGAGCCAAGTTCTCTAAAAGGTGCTTGACAAAAACCTCAGGCATTTTATAAGCTTAATATGGCTAACTTGACAGTCACTGTATCGAAAAATCTCTGATTTCTACCATGTGTTAACCACAATACTCAGGATACTTGACTCAACACACATCTTTTCTGGTTTGCACCACTGCTTAAACCCTGAGTTAGCTGTATGGCTAGCCACGCTTTGACACTCTATACAAAGATTCTGTGATGATCACTCCAATGAATGGAAAGAAGCCCAGCGCTACATATCCAATGCCAAGGAACTGAGCGTTGCTACCGTTGTATGATATGTGTAGTGTGAATGATACACGCAGAAGCACCATTAAGACAATTGAAGCAATCACAAGCGCCAGTGGGACAAGAGGCGGCTTTAAGAGGTCGTAAAAGTCGTGGCTCCTTGTGCGCCTCACAGTTAACAACCACATCACAGCTCCGGGAACAAACAACTCGTAAAGTGTAATCATGAAGAATGAGCCCAAAACAGCTCCTAGAATGAACAGTACTGGAAAGGCGAGGAGCAAAAGAAAGCCTGTAACTCCGATGAGAAGCGCGTCGCCCATTCCGAACGGTTTAGCTTTCATTGGTTTCTCCGGAAATTTTTGCAACAGTTGGAAGGCTAGTTGACCTCTTTCGGTCAGGCGGTATTCTCCATCCTCTCCCTTCTCTATGAGGTTGCCGAGTACCTTGAGGTGATAGTTGAACTTGCCAGTGTTTGCAATCTCCAGAAGGTTCATTAATTCCATGTATGCTAGTTGCCCTCTTCTACCGAGATGCAGCACAATGTGTCTTCGGGTTGGGTCCTTCAAGATCTTGTGCAGAGAAGCCAAATCCACGTCCATATGTTATCATCATTAGACAAGAGTTGAAGCGATTGATTTAAGATTGATTGACTAAAAACCTTATCAGAAGTTTATCACGCTTAAATCAGCCGTTCAGCAATATCAGTTTCAAATTATGTACTAAGAAAGATGTGAACGGTATGCAGCGCAAAGAGAGAAAATTCCTCGGTGCGACGGTCAGCGCCATTGTCGAGCGCTTTCACGAAGGCGAGTGGCAAGTTCTTCTTCAAACAAGATGGAAGCCCGAAGAAGATCCAAAGCATTCTGGGCTGTTGGAGGTACCTGGCGGTCGCATAGAAGTTGGCGAAGACGTTTACACAGCCCTTAAACGAGAGGTTAAGGAGGAATGTGGTTTAGAAATCCAAGTCATTAGGCCCGGTAGAGAAACGCAGACCGAAGGCAAGTTTGACGAGGTGAGCATTGCGTTTGTGCCCTTTTGCGGCGAACGTTTTTTGGGCAGCAGCTATGTGGGCTTCGCCTTTGTGTGCATGGCTCAAGGGGAGCTGATTCAGAAGGGGATTTACGATGCCAAAGAACCTAGGTGGGTCAAATTCTCAGAATTGAAAAAAATGTTGTTGGACGAACCTGAGAAGATTTATTCTTATCATCTTAGCACACTGAAGTTTTATGTGAAGGAGAAAGAGAAAGGCAACATCTAGGCAGTCTTCTTTCCTTAATCAGCGCTGAAAACTATGCTGAGTAGTATAGTAGGGGTAATGCGAGCAGCACGGTATTCTTACCTCTGGTTGTGAGGGAATACGTTACTCTTAACGGCGGTCCTTGTTCAATTTTCCTTTCAACATATCCATATTGCTTCAGTATTTTCAGCTTGTCAGACAATGTGCGAGAGTTTACGTCTAGAATTTTCTTTAATGCAGTGAAGCCTACACTGTTTCTCAGAAAAAGCATGTAAAGTATTTCTAGGCTCCATTTTTGGGATAACAGGCTGAAGCTTTTTTCTAAGCTTTTTAAGGTTTCTTTCACATCCTCCAGTCGCATCTCATGTTTTTCCAATATCTGTTGAAGCGTGTCTTCTATAGCTATGAGAGTGCGTTCCATTCTTGCCTCCACTAGCTTGCGAAGTTCGTCGCTTAGAGCGGGTTTTGATCCAGAGTCCATCTTTCTACACTAAGTGTAGCAGAGCATACTTCATGTTTTATAAAGGTTTACTAATACAATCTGGTATACAAAATACACTAACTGGGCATGTCAAGACGGGGAATGGAATGAAAAAGTTTGACGTTGTTGTGGTCGGCGCTGGCACAGCAGGCTGCATGACCGCTAAGACCGCGGCTAAAATGGGTTTGGAGGTATGCCTTGTCGATAGAAAGAAGAGGGAAGATGTCGGCGAAAAAGTGTGTGGGGACGCCTGTGGAACACATCATTTCGATGATTTAGGCTTGGCTTACCCTAAAGGCGGGGAGTTGATGACTCGAGTTGAAGGCGTCAAGATCCATTCACCTGACCTACAAACCGTTTTCACAGTTAAGAGCGAACGTGTCTACGGGTTTATCCTGAATCGGCGTCTTTTTGGACAGAGACTCCTTAATGATGCAGTTGACGCTGGAGCTACATTGTTTGAGTCCACAATCGCCATTCAGCCCATAGTAAAAGATGGTTTTGTGACTGGAATCGAGGCTAAAGACATGAAAAATGAAAGCATTATGCATTTGCAGAGCAAAGTTGTGGTTGACGCCAGCGGCTTCACAGCAATTCTGCGCAAAAGTCTACCCTCAGAATTGGGAATCGACCTAAACGTGGACAACAAGGATGTGGAAGCCTGCTACAGAGAAATCCGTCAGCTAAAGGGACAAGATTTTGATCCCAACTTCTGCGAAATCTATCTAGACCAAACCCTTACTCCATGCGGCTACCACTGGATATTTCCCAAAGGCAAAAACACGGTCAATACAGGCTTGGGTATAGCTATGATTAAGGGTTTTCCAAACCCGAGAAATCAGTTTTACCAAAAGATTCTACCTAAACCATTTTTCAAGGATTCAACTTTAATCAAAGGGGGAAGCTGGTACGTACCAGCCAGACGCCAGCTCGATTGTATGACTGGCAACGGCATTGTTGTAGTGGGCGACTCAGCTTGTCAAGTGAACCCTATCCATGGGGGCGGCATAGGTCCGTCTATGAAGGGCGGCAGCCTAGCTGGAAAAACCATTGCTGAGGCTCTTGAAAACGACGATGTGAGCCGTGAAGGCTTGTGGCGTTATAACGTTGATTACATGAAGGTTTACGGAGCCAAGCAAGCTGGTTTGGACATTTTCCGTTTGTTCCTGTTGAAGGGTGTGAGCAATGAGGACATCAACTACGGAATGAAGTATAATCTCATCACTGAAGACGATTTGCTCAAGGTGAGCCTAGGCGAAAACCTGCATCTCAACATAACCGACAAAACAAGGCGAGCGTTCTACGGTCTGGGTAAACTCTCATTGCTCAGGCGACTGCGAGACGCAGCCAGCCTGCTCAAAAAAATGAAAGCAATGTATCTTAACTATCCCTCTTCTCCCGAAGGCTTCGAAAAATGGCGTAAAAAAACACAGGCAATAGTGAAAGAAGCCGAGAGGCGCTTAAGCCGAAAATAGGCTGAAACATGCTCAAAAAACGCGCATCGCTTCATTACACGAAAGAGTAATAAGGCGTGTAGTTGTTTTAGGGTTGGGCTTTCAACTGGATGAAGAGAAGGTGTGTAGCCCAGAAATTGATTGAGCGCTTAAGTGAGAAAATAGGGCGTCAACTCAATCTGCAGGAAACCTTGATTTTGGGTGTTGTTTTGAAGGGCTTACCGATAGCGTACAGCTTGGCGAAAATGAATGAAGTAATTGGGAATTTTGTTCCATTAGTGGCTCAGAGGCATATTTACCTGCAGCACCACGTGGAATCGTATTTGCCAAGTTTAGAATGGAAAGCCTACCTCAACAAGCAACTCGATCTTTGCGAAAACGTGTTAATTGTTGACGATGTGGTGAACACAGGCTTCACAAGGCAAAAAGTGGAAAGCATAGTTCACTCGTTGAACCAAAAGCAAAGAACAATATTGTCGAATAGGTTTGCTGCCCTCGTCTTAAACCGAAAAAACCTAGCGAACCTAAAATTTGTGAATTCAAGCGATTTCTATGCCATGGAAGTCAGCGCCGCCGATGTGGAGTGCGACTGGGGTCTGATAACTGTGCCTCTGTGGGACTTGTCAATCGACGCAGCGCGCCAACTCTGTGAAGTGTACCACCAAGGATACTGGCAAAGCGAACAACGCTGGATTACCATAACTTATTAGCCGCCGAGGCTATCTTCAAACTTGGTGCGTCAGGCTTGCGTGTCGCAGCCTTAGTGACTAGTGGAAAAGACTCAGCCCTAGCCCTACACCGAGTTTTGAAAGAGCACTATGAAGTTAAGTATCTAGTAACCATGCTGCCTCAGCGTGAAGACAGCTGGATGTTTCACTATCCCAACATCCATATGGCAGACTTGTTCGCCGAAGCTGTGGGAATCCCTTTGGTTAAGGCAGAGACCTCAGGCGTCAAAGAGGCTGAGCTCGAAGACCTTAAACGGCTGCTTGCACAACTCGACATCGACGCTGTCGTTTCAGGCGGCATATCCTCTCAGTATCAGAAAAAACGCATCGACAAGGTCTGCCAAGAGTTAGGTTTCACGCACGTTGCGCCACTCTGGCAAGAAGAACCACTCAAGCTGCTAAAGGAAATAATCTCGTTAAAAATGGAAACAATAATCGTCGGCGTCTATGCCCACGGCTTCAACCAAACATGGCTCGGAAGAAAAATCGACGAAGACACGGTAAACGACCTTAGAGAACTAAACACAAGATTCAAGGTGTCAATTGTCGGTGAAGGCGGCGAATACGAGACTCTCGTTTTGAACGCCCCTTTCTTCAAGAAAAAAATTGCGCTGATTGAAACAGAAAAAATCTGGGAAAAGGAAAGCGGCTACCTAGTCGCCAAGAAAGTTGTCCTAGTAGATAAAAATTGAAGTAGAAAAAAGAGGCAACTTCTAACTCACATTTCTTGGAACCTTGATATCCACTGCCTCGTGCGCTAGTTAAAGTGTGAGCCTGAAAAGGTTTATTAGTGCTTTCGCCGCACTTGGCTACAAGCCGTGTACGGATCAACGTCCGTTAGAATGTAACCCAAAAGGTTGAACTATAAACAGGAGCGAATGCGAGAAGATGGCTTATAAGTACGTTGCCGAGGCGTGGAACAGGCCAGAAGCGTCCTTTGTAAAGGAGTTGATGAAGCAGCGGGTCATCGAGTGGCGAAGGCAACCAGCAGTGGTTAGGGTTGATCGGCCTCTCCGTTTGGACCGAGCTCACAAGTTGGGATACAAAGCGAAGCAGGGCTTTGTTATAGTGAGGGCGAGAGTGAGAAAAGGCGGAAGAAAACGGGAAAGACCTAGGGCTGGACGTCGACAAAAACGCATGGGTGTCGCCAAACTCAAACCCGCTAAGAGCCTGCAGTTGATCGCTGAAGAGAGAGCCGCGCGAAAGTTTCCCAACTTAGAAGTTCTAAATTCCTATTGGGCTTGGGAAGACGGACTTCACAAGTGGTTTGAAGTTATTATGGTTGACCCTTATCACCCTGTTATCAAGTCTGACAAGAACATCAACTGGATTAGTAAGAACGCCCAGCACGGTCGAGTCTTCAGAGGATTAAGCAGTGCAGGCAAAGAAGTCCGTGGGCTGCATCACAGGGGAAGAGGCGCAGAGAAGGTTAGACCAAGCCGTAGGGCAAGCTAATAGAAAAAAACAAAAAAGAAATGGAAGATGATATGCGGTCCTATGTTTTTTATGGTCTGTAAACCAGAGCGGATATGACGCAGCCGTAATTGTCCATGGGCACCCTGAGGATTTCCACACGTTTCTCTATGAGACCGATTTGAATTCCACGTATCTTGGCCATTTCCTTGATTTTCCATTCCAATGTCTCTTCGACTGCTTTTTTATCCATAAAACCGTGAGCCTCGGCTACTAATCCGAATCTTTTGCTCTTCGCCCAAGCATAAGCGATGCCGGCGCCGATGGTTGTGCCCTCGTCTCCGTCCATTCTAGCCAAGACAGAAAATGTGACGGCTCCAGCGTCGATGTTGTGCTTTTCGATTTGTTTACAGTCTTTTGGCAGGATTGAACTGACACAGACGAGGTTGCACTGAGCGACGCCAGCTTTCTTGAGGGCGAGGTCGAAAGCGTTGAGTTCTGATACAGGGCTCACTGCTTTGCCGCTCGTTATGAAAAATTCTTTCGGAATCATCCCTGTGCTTCAATACCTCACTTTTCTAAATACGCATGCAAGCGTAAGTTGTTTAATAATTTTGCGGTGTTGCTCTAGTTAATTTTAAATTAAGAGTCTTAATCAGTAGAGTTCGGTTGACAAATTATGAGTGCGCAAGCAACTGTGGCGAAAAAGTTTGGCAAGACTCGGAGCGGCAGAGGCTTCAGCAGAGGCGAACTCGGTGAAGTCGGGCTGGATTTTAGTCAAGCATTGAAAATGAGTTTGCCAATCGACCAGAGAAGAAAAACCAAGCGAGCGGAGAATGTGAAGGCTCTTAAGCAGTTTCTGCGCAAAAAGTAAGATTGGAAAAAAGAGTGTGCAGGGTTTTGTCTCAGGCGTCGCCAATCGCTTACGTGGACATCGGATTTTTTGCTCACGCGACTGAGGATGAGAGTAAGGTTTTGGATGCTGTGAGGCATCTTTTGCCTTCAGAGTACGCTGAAAACATAATTTTTGAGAAGAGCAGTCTGCGGGGGCATCATGGCAATCCCATTGTGTTGTTTGAATCGAGGATTAACGACAAAGATATCGTGAAGGCAGTGGTTGAGAATCTGGCTTCGAATCTCACCGACTTGGATAAGGAAACATTGTTGAATGAGATTGAGTTGCACTTGGAGAAGGGCAGCCTCTTTATACGTTTGGATAAGCAAGCGGCTTTTGAAGGCTCGTTCAAGTTGACAACCGCTGACCCGATTCGTTTTCGTTTGAGGTTTAAGAAGAACAGGCTTGAAGATGTCATTGAGATTTGTCGTGAAATCGGGATGCTTCCGAAATGAAGTTTTCAGATTTACACCTGCGCGTTCCCTTGAATGACATGGACCAGGCAAGGAGGATGATTGCAAAATCTTCTGAGTTGGGCTACAGTCAAATTGGTGTGCCACTTCCGTTTGGCATTAAGCAGGATACTATTGACCAACTGCGCCAGTTCAGCGAAGAGTTTGATGTGGACCTTGTGACTAGATTAGACCTGACGCCGAAGAACCCCAGTGAGTTGCTAGGCTGTCTGCGGCGTTTTAGGCGTAGGTTTGAGGTTGTCTCGGTTTTGTGTGGTTCCAAGCCTCTGGCTAGGCAGGCGGCTAAAGACAGGCGAGTGGACCTGCTCTCTTTTCGTGCTATTGAGTCGGGGAAGCGTTTTTTTGATTGGGCTGAGGCGGAGTTGGCTTCAAAGTCCTCAGCGGCGTTTGAGATCGATTTGTCGCAGGTTCTGAGCATAGAGGGTTTTTTGCGTGTTGGTTTTTTGTCGTGTTTGCGCAGAGAGGCGGCAAGGGCGAAGAGTTTCGGTGTGCCTGTGGTGCTCTCGAGCGGAGCCACTGACGTGCTGCTTTTGCGGAAGCCGCAGGATTACGCCTCATTAGCCCTGTTGTTTGATATGGATGCGTCTCTTGCATTTGAGGCGTTGTCTAAGAATCCATTTGGCATAGTTGAGAGAAACAGAGAGAAGCAAGGCTCGGGCTATGTGGTGCCAGGCGTACGGATAGTTAAGGAGAAGACGGGGGATAGTCGTTGACTAAGTTTGTTAGAAGACGCTACCTCGCCTTAAAGGTGGAAGGTGAAGGACCGTTTGACCGAAAAGCGGTTTTAGACGCTGTCTGGGACAATGTTCTGTGTCTGTTCGGTGAAGTAGGCGGCAGTCAGGCTGGGCTCTATCTGGTTCATTCTGATGAAGCGACAGGCTACGCGGTTCTGCGGTGCTCTCACAGGGCGTTGCCCATGGTTAAGGCCGCGATTGCTTCCGTGACAAAAATTCGGAGTCGCCCTGCGGCGATTCATGTTTTGAGAGTTTCGGGAAGTTTGAAGGCGCTCCACAAGAAGGTGACCAGCGCAACTGAGGCACGGTCATACCTTTAGTCTACGCATTGTTGTATATCATCGTAGTTCCTTTCATGCTTGGAAGTATCCTTAAGTAGGTCTCAGAAAAAATCTTTCGGAGGACTTAACCCCCACAGCAACAAGCGTGTTCTCAGCATGGTCCGTTTCTTTTGAGCTCCCAGCAACGCTGAAATATCGGGGATGCTGTTAAATCAGTGGGGGATGATGTCGCCGTCCCAGTCTGATTTATGCGGATGAGGATTAAACACGGGACAGACCCCTATTCTCAAACAGTCATCAAGTTACGCGTTTGAGGGCATATTAATGACTCATTGCAGAAACTTAGAGGGGTGCGGCGCTCAAGTCGTTCGCAGAACCTCATAGGCACTTGTAGCAACGCACAATTGAAATAGAGTCCAAGATTATTTATATCTAAGCCGAATATTGCAGGATGCGATTGAAGAGTTGCAGTCGGGCCAACTTGCTGAGGGCGGAACAGTTGCAGAGAAATCCTTTGTTATCCTTGTGTTAGTGGGCATTTTGGAGGTTTCTGTGGGAGTATTTTCCTTAAGTGTTGCTCTGGTCGCTGACGGTGTTCACTCCTTCGCGGATGCCGTGGTTTCTCTTATTGTTTGGGTTGGCTTGCGATTGTCGCGGAAGGCGCCTGACGGCAAGTTTCATTTTGGTTATTATAGGGTTGAAACCTTTAGTAGTGTTGTTGCGGCGTTCTTTATGGCAGTCTTGGGCGGAATCATTCTCTACGAGTCTTATCTTGTGTTCCTTGTCCCACGAGAGATTATGAACGCGGAGGTAGCTATGACTGTGGCTTTAATGGCTGCCTCAATTGCCTTGGTTATTTCCTTTTACAAGACCCGTGCCGCTAAAAGATACGGTTCTTTAGCGTTGAAGACAGATGCCTTTAACTCGGTTAAGGATGTGCTCACGTCTGTAACCGCTTTTTTCGGTGTAGCCTTCACCCGATACTTTGGCGTTGTGCAGACAGATGCTGTTGCTGGAATAGTAATCGCCTTCTTTGTGTTCACTGTTTCGTACTCGACTATCAGAGAGGCTTCGCTGGTTTTGATGGACGCCTGCCAGTGCACAGACATCCTATCAGACATTGAAGACATAGCCAAAAGCGTCAAGCACGTTAAAGAAGTGCATAGCACCCGCATGCGAAAGTTGGGACCCTACCTGATTGGCGACATGCATGTTGTGGTTGACGGTGACATGTCGGTTAAGGAAGCAGACCAGATAGCAACTCAAATTGAGGAGCAGGTGAAGCAGGAATTCGACGAGGTAACAGAGATAAAGATAAGAATAGAACCGCACGAACCAGAAAAGTGAGGGTTCAAAATCAATCTTTTGATGGTTCTAATAGGTCTGCAAGGTATTTTACGGAGAAGTGTTTAACAATTAAATCTCCTAGGCAGACGAGCAGAGTATCGTAGTCTGCTACGATGTCTCCGCATTCACGCTTGATTTCTGAAATGAAGTTGTAATAGTCCGTGTAGTTCTTGTGGAGAGAAACCATTATGGAATTTCTTCTGTTGCCCTCTGCCCTGGCTGCGAATAAGACGTTGGCCTTTCCCATTGTCCATTTTCTTGCTCTCTCTTCTTTCTCCTTCGAATCGTTCGACGTAAAACTGGTTATTGCTAAGAGCTCAAATCCCAACGCCTTAACGTCCGGTATGACAGTGAAGTGTCGTATCAATCCATCTTCAACAAGTCTATTACGCAATCTGCTCACCGTTGGCTGCGACACTCCCAGAACCTTCGCCAATTCCCTATCACTCTTGCTGGAATCCCTCAACAACTCGCAAAGAACCCTGCTCATTGTACGCTTCACTTGCATCAACCCCTCAAATTGCATATTTTGTTTCATTTATTCACGCAATACTATTTCAACCTGTTCCCCGTAATAGACCATCTAATTGCATCAATGCGACAGAAATCTCAGGTAAAAAAACTGTATCATTCAAAATGAAATTCAAATTCGACTATCTTGAGAAAGCAGCTCAAAGAGTGAAGAAGAAAGCAGTTTCCGTAATAATGCTGACAATGAAAAAATTACACGCATACCCAGGCTTAGATTCAGATTTAAGTGGACTGGGGGATTTGAACACCGACCTCCTGAGTGCAAGTCAGGCGTTCATACCAAACTGAGCTACCAGCCCTTTTGACTTCTTGGAGGAAGTGTTAAGTACTACGATTGTTCTACCAACTCATGGCGATACTTGTGACAAAGGAAGAAGTAAAAGTCACTAGAAAGTATCAGGTTACGATACCTGAAAGCGTGCGCTCTAAGCTTGGTGTCAAAATTGGTGATAAGCTTATCGTGAGGTCTGAAGCCAAACGCATAATAATGGAAGCCCCTCAACACGTTTCTAATCCTTCTGATGTTCTATGGAATCTCTTCGGCAAGCCTTTGAGTGTTGATGCAACGAAACTTGTTGAAGAATCTTGGAAGAGGACACATCCACCAGAACTCGCAAAACTATACAGGAAAAAACGGAAGGATCGTGCAGAGTGATTTTCTATATAGACACCAACATCTTCGACTACTCTGCTTTGGCGCACCCAGTTTACGGTAAGGCGTGTAAACACATAATTGACGATATTCAAAATGAAAGAATCGAAGCTTACTGCAGTTTTCTCGTTCCTATAGAACTCCTCGGTTCTCTCGCCCAGATAGACATAGGGAAGGCGTCAATAGCTGTCGCTGCATTCTTCTCATTACCCATAAGCATGATACAGATTGACGAATGGGTCCTTCGAGATGCGACAAGCATAATGCTTGAATCAGGCGTCAGTTACGATTCCATCCACGCCGCATGTATGAGGAGAAAAGGCTTAGGCACTATAATAACTGAAGACACAAAACACTGGAAAAAAATCAAAAATGTGAAAATCATAAGACCTCTCGAATACAGTAGACTAGTCAAAACTAAAAAATAACCCAGTGAGGTGGACTGGGGGGATTTGAACCCCCGACCTCCTGAGTGCACGTGGGATTTGTTTGTAGAATTTGAACAGTGGCTAATGAGGAACCATTTTAAGAAATATAGCCAAATTGCTTGAAAATAATTGACAAGCCAATCCATTCTTTACCTATTCAACGATTTCTATGATAAGTTTGTCTTTGTATGCCCCTATTTTCCTCTCATGGATTTCTACGGGAATCTCGTAGATGCCTCCATTCTCAGGCATAGTTAGAATAATGCGGTAATAAACTGTGATGTCAGTGTGAATTATACTTGTTTTGTGGATTGAAGCAGTATAGTCAGGATTGTCAGTTTCAATACCTTGCTTGAAGACAATGTAGTTGTTCTCATGTACCACAAATGAAGGAGGAAAACATGTGAAAATTTCCACATCTTCTGCAACATCTTCTCCTTTGTTTCTTAGACAGACCGTTATTTCTTTCCTCTCCTTACTTTTGCACTTCATTTTCTTGCCGCCTTTTTCGAAGTTAATGTCAAATTCTGGAACTGGAATCTTTCTTGCTGCGGAATCAATTGCTCTAACCACAAGTAGCAGAATCATGAAACCAATGCTGATTGTACCTAAAGAGAATATTATCAATTGCTGTTGAAGAAATTGAGGAAACTGTGGATAGTTTAGCATCTCAGAGTTCATGCCAATTACCGCACTTAAGAGAGAAAAAAGAAAGAACGTAGAAGGTGCTATTACAGCACCAAGCCACGACAGAAGGAATATTCTTATACTTAGTCGTTTCGCTTCTCCATCAAATTCCTTAATCTCCTTCTTAATTTCATCGATTTGAGGTTCCTTTTGCCTCAGTTCTCTTAGTTTTTCTACAAGTTTTTGCTTTCTCCTTTCCATTCTCGATCTAGACAAGCGAGTTTCTCTGCCCAAGTAAGAAGCTGACACTGCATAATTTGCGATTGTTATCGATAGAAGTGCAATATCAAAATACGCTATTAGTAAGAATGTTTGAAACAGACTGTCTTCCATATCACATCATCTCTTTTACTTTTTGTTCTCGAATTTAAATTTTGGTGGACTGGGGGGGATTTGGACCCCCGACCTCCTGAGTGCAAGTCAGGCGTTCATACCAAACTGAACTACCAGCCCTTTTCTTGTTTGTTCTCTTTGATTCATGATTTAACGTTAAACTAAACCTTTTCGACTGATGGAGTTGGGTGTTTTGAATCTAGACCGCTACCAGTTCCTTCACCCTTTCAATGAACTGTTCAGCATTTTCTATCACTTCTTTTACAAGTTCCACGCTGGTTTCAGCGTATATCTCATAATCACTTTTTTGTCTCAAGTCGAAGGCTTTTCTGAGCATATCTGCATATTCCTCACTCATGATGCCTTGTTTCACAATCTTTTCGCCAAAAAGAGATATGGCTCCTTTATGGGTCTTTGCATTCACACCCTTACTGAAAAGAAGAGTTCTTGTAGCGTGGAACATGGCGTAATAGGCTCTTGAGGCCGCGTCCTCCAACTCTCCGTTTTCTTCAAGAAGCTTAGCCGATTTCAGAGCTTTTTCAGCTCTTCGCAAGGATGCTTCCACGAAGCTTCTTGAAGACGCCTCTGTCATAGAGTATCATGCCCTCTTCTGACACACTTTTCATGAATGGAGAACCAAGCTTGGCGTAGTGCTCAATTTCTTCGCAGGTCACATACATTAGAGCGGTGAGCGTGTTGTTTTCTAAATCTACTTGTGTCCTAATCTTAGAAATTTTATCATAAAGACCTCTTTCATCGTCTCGTGCAACGACTAAGACATCAATATCGCTTTCTTCACTCGCCGTGTTTTTGGCAACCGAACCGTAAAGAACTATGGAGTCTATCTTATCTTCAAGCTCTCTTACCAATCGATTTGTCAGTTGCTCAACCGTCTTAGCGTAACTTATAATCACCGTAAACATCATGCTCCTACATCTATTATTGGTTGAAGTCATTAAAATGGTTTAAGCAACCTCCTGAGTGCAAGTCAGGCGTTCATACCAAACTGAACTACCAGCCCTTCTAGGCTTTTACACTAAGAGTCCAAATTAAGGTTATTCGCTTCCGGCGGTATAGTAAAGGCGAGAAAGAGGATCGTTTTTCACTATTTTCTGATTCTCTTTATTTCAAACACTACAGGGTTTTCCGGGTCGGGGCAAGCATTGTGGATGACGTCTTTGTTCTTCGCCCATGGAAACTCTGCACCATACCTCATGGCGTAGACTTTAGGAAGAACAGCCATCAAAGCGCTGTAACAGATATCGCCCTTAATCTTCCTGCCATCAAAAAACACTTTGTCACCGACCTTGCAACCAAAGTTGCAAGTTCCCTTCACGCTCTTAACCGTAACCTCAACATCAAACGGCACACACTCAACCTCCCAAAACTGACTTGTCCACATCAGCATAAAAGACTTAGTCCTCTCCTCAGCCAAAAAACGCAAAAAACAACGTCGAAACAGCCACGCTAAACAACAGTAAACGTCACTTTTAGCAACATAGAAGGTCACTTTTGACAACATTGAAAGTGGCTTTCAGCCACATTCTAACTTCACGCTAACTATGTTGCAACTTCACACTAAACAACATACAAGAACACGCCAACCCCACCAAAACAGACCAAAAAACACCAACTAAACCAAAAACCCAACTCAAAACACAAACAGAAAGGCTTCAGTCTGACCTCAAAAATTTTTTTCTGCACACATACTAAGCCTAGTCTTAACCTGGAAGAAACGAAAAACACAAAAGCCAAACACCAATAAACCTATCCCTCTGAGGAACCAAAAACATGCCAACCTACATTCTACTATCCACCCTCACAGACGAAGGAAGAAGAACAGTAAAAGAACGACCAGAAAGAATACAAGAAGTAAACAAAGAAATCGAAGCCCTAGGCGCCAAAGTCATGGCACAATACGTCGTACTCGGACCCTACGACTTCGTCAACGTAGTTGAAGCACCAGACAACAAAACAGTCGCACGAGTCTCCATGGAACTAGGCTCACGAGGCACAGTTCAAATCATGAGCATGGCAGCCATACCCGTCAACGAATTCATAGCCAGCATGAAGAAAACAGCAGCCGCAAAGAAAAAGTAAACCAAACTGCGCAGTTGACAAAATCATCCAATTTTTATTTTTTATCGGCCCAGCCTAAACCACGTAGTAGTTTACAACCTTCTCCATACGTCTCGGCGCAGACACTTGATGAGACAACTTCTTAAGAATCCTGATCATCTGAGGCTGAAACCGAGCCACATCGGTCAGGGTTATCAATCCCAAGAGTTTCCCATGATCCACCACAGGCAGTTTCTTTATTTTCTTCTGAAACATCAGCCTCGTAGCGTCCTCCAAATCCATATCAGGTTGGCCAGCAATCAAAGGTTTCGTCATAATCTCGCGCACTTTGGTCCTGCTTGGATTTTTAGATTCGCCAATAACTCTATGAAGTAGGTCACGCTCAGTGATTATGCCAACTGCTTTTCCACGCCTCGTCACAACCAAGCAACCGATTTCGTGTTCATTCATGATCTTCACTGCCTTGATAACTGAAGAGTCAACGTCAACCGTGACAACACTCTCAACCATAACATCCTCAACTTTCAGAATCAAAGCTTTCACACCTAAACAAAAGCTTGCTCGTTCAAGCCTATAAACTCACGGAACACAGAATCAATATTGCCACTATATCCTTTAAAACAAGAAGGGAAAAGTATTTCAACTAACCTTCCTAGGAAGGCAGAGTACTCACAAAAAGAGAAAGTTGAGGCGGGGAGGACAGGGCATTATGAAAATTGGCGTGCTAATCGGCGGCGGAGACGCCCCAGGCTTAAACGCCGCAATCAAGGCGGCAGTGTCCAAGGCCCACGAATTCGACTACAATGTCATAGGCATAAAGAACGGCTGGGCTGGCCTACTAGAGCTGGACACTCAACCCCTAAGCCTAGACGATGTTGAGGAAATCCATTCCCGCGGAGGCGTGGTGCTCTACACTTCTAGGACAAACCCCTTCAAAATCGAAAACGGGCCTAAACGTGTTATTCAAAACATGAAGAAACTCAAAATCGATGCCCTAGTCGTAATGGGTGGAGAAGACACGTTAGGCGTGGCTCAAAAACTGCACGAAATGGGTGTGCCCGTCGTCGGCCTGCCCAAAACCATTGACAACGACCTCTCAGGCACCGACTACAGCATAGGCTTTGACACAGCTGTAACAATAGCTACAGACGCCATCGACAAACTGCGCACTACAGCTGAGGCGCATCATAGAATAGTTATCGTAGAGGTGATGGGCAGAAACACTGGATGGATAGCCCTGTACGCAGGCTTGGCTGGAGGCGCGAATTTAACGCTGATTCCAGAAGTGCCCCTCGGCCTGAACCAAGTCTATGGACTGTTGAAGTATCGGAAGCAAAGCGGAAAAGCCTACAGTATCATAGTTGTGGCTGAAGGCGCCAAGGTTCTCCAAGAGAAAGAGCAAATCCTCGTAGCAACCCAAGAGAGAGACGAGTTCGGTCACCCAAGGCTGGGCGGAATCAGCCGAGTGTTGGAGAAGCTAATACAAGAAAACACAGGCTTAGAGGTGAGGTCTGTGATTCTGGGACACCTTCAACGAGGCGGTTCACCAACTGCATTCGACAGGATCTTAGCCATGCGTTTAGCAACAAAAGCGGTGGAACTGATCAAAGAAAAAAGATTCGGGGAAATGGCTAGCTTTCAAGCCTGCGAGGTTGTCTCTGTGCCGCTGAAAGACGCTATGGCTAGGCGAAAAAGTGTGCCGCCAGAACTCTACGAGATGGCTAAAACATTCTTCAAATAGCCAGTTCAGTTAGGGCGCAGTTTGAGGCTTAAGAGGCATGAACGTGGCTTTCACCTCTTGAATGCCCCTCATGCCACGGATTCTCCCAATTAGTTCGAGCACCCGCTGATAATTTCCCTCAGCAATGAAAACTTCTAGGCAGTACTGCTGGTCGATGTGTCTGTGAAAGTTTTCGACAACAATGTCGTCGAATTCATGCCTCACCTCACTCATTCGAAGGTCCACGTCTCTTCTGGCGTATTCGCAGGTGATCATCATTGTTGCAGCTACATTTCCAGTTTCAAGTCTGGCAACCTCAGCCTCGGCGATCAGGCTTCTTAAGGCGTCACGAAAAGCCTCCGACCTGCTGTAGTATCCTCTTGCCTTAACGAATTGGTCAAACTTCTTCAAGAGGTCGCTGGGCAATGTTATGCTAACAACGGTCATCACGAGCACCAACTATTAATTTAACAATATAACAGTATTAATTCATTAATATTATTTACTTAATCATTAGCACTAAGTTAATATCAGCTTCACACCATGCTTCTACTGTCACTTGAATCGCTGGGAAAAAGCAGAAAATGTCCGCCGAAGAAGAAAAGGAGTTTGAAGCTGAAGAACACAGGCCATGGCTATACTTGGCTTTGACCTTAGCTGTAACCATAACTTTTTCCACAATTCTCGACTGGTTAGCGGCTGGAGTGGCATTAGGTTTCAATTTGGCCCTAACCAGCGAGCCTGCCACCCTGTCAAAACTGCTCTATCGGCTTGTGATTCTTTTTGTGGCAGTCTATGTTGGATACGTCGGGTTAAAAGAGTTGGTGGTTGAAAGGCGCTTTTCGGTGGAGTTTTTGATGGCTGTTGCCGCGTTGGGAGCCACCTATCTTGGGTTGTTGTTCGAAGCCGCCACAGTGCTCTTACTGTACTCGCTGGCTGAACACTTTGAACACTACATTGAGGATAGGGCTCGTAAAACCGTGGAAAAACTCTCCACGTACGTGCCTGAAAACGCAAGGGTCGTAGAAAACGGCTCAGACAAAACCGTGGATGTAAAGCAGGTCAGAATTGGAAACACCATATTAGTTAGGCCTGGCGAGAGAATCCCCTTGGACGGCATAGTAAAGGAGGGCTCTTCTCTTGTTGACCAGTCTCTTGTAACGGGTGAATCAATGTCAGTTTGGAAGAAGACAGAAGACGCTGTTTTCGCTGGCACCTTAAACTCAGATGGCGTTCTCAAAATTCAGGTTGCGAAAGAGGCTGGTGAAACCCTAGTTTCTAGAATAGCTAGGTTGGTAATAGAGTCCAGAAAGAGAAAGGCTGTTATGGAGCGCTTCGTCGACAGGTTTGCCCGGTTCTATGTGCCGATTATTGTTGGATTAGCTGTGTTTGTGGCTTTTGGTATGCCCAGCGTCGTTGGCGGCTCATTCCAACCTTGGATTTATCGTTCGCTCATACTTCTCGTGGTTTCGTGTCCTAGCGCGTTTGTGTTGTCTGTGCCCGCGACCTTTTTCACGGCTGTAACGACGGCTGCCAGAAGAGGTGTGATAATAAAGGGCGGCGTCTACGTTGAAAAAATGGATAGGGTGAAGACTGTTGTGTTCGACAAGACGGGCACGCTCACTTTGGGCAAACCAGCGGTGAGAGAAATCAACTGCTTGAGTCAAGCAAACGATCAGAGGGCGCTCATGTACGCCGCGGCTTTAGACCAGTATTCAAATCATCCTCTCGCTGAGGGCATTGTGAGGAGGGCGACTGAGCAGGGATTGGAATTCCGCCACTTTGCTGTTACCGAGGTGAGGGAGGTCCCTGGGAAGGGCATCGTTGGTCAGGTTAACGGTTGCCGCGTGTGTGTGGGCAGTGAAGAATTCATGAGAGAGCAGGGCTGCAACATGGAACTAGTCAACGGCGGCAACGGTGGAGACGAGAAGCACACGCGAGTGTACGTGTCAATCGACCAGTGTGTTCCTCCTGGATTCTGTCTGGTTGACGAGGTTAGAAGCGACGCCACAGACGCGGTGGAAGCGCTGAAAACCAGTGGAACCTACACAGTTATGTTGACTGGTGATAAAAAGGAAATCGCTGAGGAGGTTTCGAAGCAGTTAGGCGTAAACGAGACGCGTGCCGAACTGTTCCCTGAAGACAAACTACAAATTGTCGACGAGCTCAAATCTCAGCGCGGCTTGGTTGCCATGGTTGGGGATGGAATAAACGATGCTCCAGCGTTAGCAGCGTCAGATGTTGGCATAGCCATGGGCAGCGGCGGCGTGGATGTGGCCCTCGAATCAGCTGACATCGTACTGGTCAAGAATGAGTTAGGCAAGATCCCATACTTGCAGCGTCTTAGCAGGTTGGCTGTGAAGATTGCCAAACAGAACATTGCTGTTTCTTTGGGTGTCAAACTGTTGTTGGGCGCGTTGGGTTTTGCTGGCTTGGTTCCGTTGTGGTTTGCGGTCGCCACTGGAGACGACGGCGTAACCATACTTTTACTGTTGAACACGCTGCGTATACCTAGACTCAAACCTTGAGAGGGAGACCTAACGATACCTACGTTTCGTTGTAAGAAGTGTGATCGAACTGTCCAAGCAGAGTTTGAGCAGTGTTGCAAACCGAGCGACTCTTGCCCTGACAGGTATCCTGAGTGTTGCGGTCAACCCATGATAGAGATCATAGATGATTGATCAGCCCTTAAATTTTTAGAAGTAGAAGGCGGCAGTCCCTTAGTGCCGTCTTCTTTCGGCAAGTGAGTTTGTGTGGTGTAGGCCTTCGTAGGGTTCAAGTCCCATCCCACACGAAGCCTGCAAACTGTGTGCGTGATGATGAATATGCCTTAGCGCCATCATCAACAAGTTTCTTGCTGGTAAAGTTGCGCAGGCCTCGGGCACTGTGCATACATAAGAGAAAGAAGAACTTATCTTTTCTAATCGCTATCTTCTTGTTTATGCCAATTCGATATTATGAAGCGCATGACGTGAAAGAGCTTGTGGAGCGTATCGTGTCCAAGCTAGACTTTTATCACATCGACTTGAACGGAATCTACTGCTTCCGCAGTGTGGGTTCAAAGTCGAGGCGGACGGTTGCCCGAATCCACAGTCTGGGAAAACTCTGGCAAAAAGCGTTGAACAAACATTCCAGCTACCTGATTGAAGTTATTTCTGAACGCTACGACCGCCTCAACCGAGAGGAAAAAGAAAAAGTAATCATACACGAACTTCTCCACATTCCAAAAGGCTTCGCAGGCGGATTCAAACCACACAAGCGCAATATAACAAAACACAAAATCGAAAGCCTACACCAAAGATTTACAGCAACAATATAGCATGTGTCTGAATCTTTATTTCGTCTTCATAATTTTCATAACATCTGCCCATAGAAATTGAGTTCTGAAGTTGGTGTGTTTGTCAAAGTTAGCTTACGCTTTCGCCGCCTTGACTCTCATTGCCTTGTTACCCATACTTATGGGAATAGTGATTGCTGACAATGCTAACTTTTCAATTGAACCTCAGAAAGAGCACGTAATCACGCTTAGCCTGCAAGGAACTGACAGGGTCTCCGGCAGCTTTTCAGTGGTTAGCGACGATGAAACCGGAGTAAATTTCTATGTCAGCGACGCGCAGAATAAAACAATTCTCACACACAACAACGTCAAACAAAAGAGCTTTTCTTTCACTGCTGAAGTGACAGGCGACTATCAACTGCATTTTGACAACTCAGTTTCGTCTGTTCACAGCAAAACTGTTGCCTTAAACTACAACATCACTCAATACATTATGGGCATACCGCAGGAACAATTCCTTTTCCTCGTCGTAGCAGCAGTCGCCCTAATAGGAGTGTTAATCTACGTGGTGCTCCTGCCAAAATAAAACAAAACAAAGTTTCAGAGACTCAAACACCCTGCACTTGCGTGTTCAACAACTTCTGAACAGAGTCGCCTAAACCATTCACCTTTTCATATAAACTTCTGGTTCAACCTCTCTAACCGCCACTTCATCCACGTCAATAACATAGACTGTGTGGATCCGGGCATCCTTAACCTCCTTCAACGTCACAGGTGGATTCACATAGTACAAATCGCAGAGGCTCTTAATCACGCACAAATCTTCAGGCTTCCTCTCCCTCGACGGCACCGTAAACAAAGCTGGAAACTGCAAGACATAATGCGGCGGCGCACCTAGGGCAAACTTCCCTGCATGACTACTGTACCGTACGATCTTACTTGCTATTCTGGCTGCTATATACACCGACGGGTCGAGGGCATGGTCAGGCGGAACAAAGCCTGTCTCTACTTCCACTATCAGACTTCCGTAACCCTTCATAGCAAACAAATCACAGGTGATTCCATCTTCCAAAGGATGCTCAATCTGCACCTCGTAGCCCTTCTCAATCAAGTACCTAGCGCAGACGAGCTCCATCACCGAGTGATTAATCTTCACAACATTCTCTCTATGCAGCTGAATCAACCTCTCCTTAAGCTGAACAAGTTTTCCCTTCGTTTCCTCAGACTCGTTCTGTGACAGCCTAGACAACAGAAGGTTCAAGTCTTCCTCGAACTTTTCGTCCCTAGCCATAATTTTTTCCTTGCCCTCTTTCGGGCGTGTTACCCTAATTGACTTCTAAAATGAATAGCTTAAACCTTTAGGCGAAATAAACGAGACACCAAATGAAAAAAGCCTCGAATTAAGAACCCAAAAATCCTCCACAGCTTAAATAGACACCGTAAATAAATATGCACCGTCACGTCCATGGAACCAAATTTCATCACGCATGTCAAAACACACATTCACCGTTAAAAGAGTTGAGGCAGAGTGTGTGCAAACGCCTTAAATAGAATTCTCGCTCCTATAGGCTGATGCCCAAGTTGAGAAGCACGCTTGGACGGACCAACAAAGAACGGTTGACCTGTAACCGATGGTTGGTGTCCTCTCATGCGATGGCATCAACTGAGAGCGACGTCGACTGTCAGCTTGCAGCGGCTGGGCTCTGTTGCATCCGCCTGGGCTTAGACTCAACTTGGGCATTTCTGTTTTGGAACGCGAAGAGAGAAAGGGGGCCCTTAAGGAAGAATCTTACTTTATGAACTAAAGCATCTTTTAAGAATAGATTCCCATTTAGTTTTTAGTCTCCATATTTCTTATTCATAACAATTATTGCCAAACAAGCAGAGTCTTTTAACGGAAAGTTCCGCAATGAAGACTCATTGTGCTTCCGTGGTGTCCACGAAATTTACTATCGCTCTAGTTTTGATATTACTCATCTTGTCAGTGACCAGAACCCCAATTCTCCCAAGTTCCGTTGAAAGCCTTTCAGAGTTACAGAGCTATGTTCATAATTTTGTTAATGCGGCTCCCTATGGAAATTGGACCTTTATTGAGAAGCCTATGTTTCCAGTATATTTTAACCATTCTCAGATTCCGGTGGGGTCCAATTGGACTGTTGTCTCTCCCCTAACTGCAAACCACGCTTACCACGCTTACTTTTATGGAAAATGGACGAATCCTGGTTCTATCCCATCAACAGACTACGATATCTACGTTTACAATCCCAAAGGGGAGCTTGAAGGCTACCACACTGAGTCTGCTGGGCTTCCAGAGCATTTAGGTACTACTGTTGATAAACCCTTTTTTGTCCCCAAGTATTCTGGAAACTACAGCTTTGTTTTGAGAAACGACCCTAGAGAAAGCAACGCTTCTCAGCAGGCAACATTCATGATCATCGAAAATGTGGAGTGCAACAGGTGGCAAGAAGCTTTCATCGAAGGCAAGGAAAACGACATGCCTGTCTTTAACACAAGTCGGGCATTTGAGTTTGTCGCTGAAAGTCAACATATTGAGGTTTTGGTGAAGGTTCCAGACACCCTTGACATGTATGAAGCTAGGCTCTATTTGATGGGTAACCCCAAAGCTGGAATGGGAGAAATGCTTAATGAGGTTCCCCTAGCCTGGGAATCAGGACTGTACGGCGAAATTCGTCAGATTTATGGCGGATACAACCTTGAAAGCAAAGAATTTCGGGGCGTAGCCTACGCAAGCTGCGAATTCTATGGTCAGAACATGCTGATAAACTACACTTCACCAGTTAAAGGCAGAAGTCTTTACCATCTCGTTTTCATAGGCGAGAAAGGCGGAGGAAAATTAAACTTCCTAGTCAAGACCGAATTTGGAAAGGCACGCCTAACCCAAGTTAATCCTCCTTTGCGAGTATACCCAAGCAACGAGACAACCCTCACCTTTGTCTCAAACACAACCGACCTCCGGGATGCTGCGCTCAATTATTCTGTCAACAACTGGGTAAACTCCACAGTCTTGAACATGCAATTAACTAACAATAGAACATGCATGGGAATTGTTCCCGATCAGCCTGCAGGCACAACTGTGAAATATAGAGTTGAAGCAACCGACGTTCTTGAAAACATTCTGACCTGCAACGGAAGCTATACTGTAAAATATGCAACACAGCTAAACCTGACTCTAAAAGCTGAAGCAATTTCCATGGGAGAAAACATAACATTAACTGGACTGATAACTCCACCCAGTGAAAATCTTACGATAACTTTGGTCTTTACTTCTGAGAATGGAACCTTCGAGCAAACCGCATCTACTCAAGACAAAGGCACTTTCACAGTTAGCTTCGGGCCTTCAACCCAAGGCAATTGGATGGTTCAAGCCGTGTTTAAAGGAAGCAACATGCTTTACGAAAGTTCAAGTCCATCTATAAGGTTTAAGGTCAATCCTCCGTCATTTCTAAGCCAGTATGCAATGTACATCTATGCCGGTGCAGGAGCGGGAGCTGGAACAGCCATCGTAGCGTTTGTCTACGTCAAAAAGCGAAGAGGGTAAGACGCCGAGAAAAAGTATCTGAAATGTGTATTGTGGATTCATAATTGCTAATAAGAAATTTTCTAAGAAGCCTAGGCGCAAAGGAGCGCAGAAGGAGTTTGGACAAAGAAGAACGCCGGGCGATTTGGCTAAAAGAAATCAACGATGCAATCACATATGAGCAACTGTATTTGCGGGTAAAAGTGAAGGACAAGCAATACGATTAACGCCGAATGAAACTGTGCGCCCTATATTCCTTTTTTCATTACCTGTGGCTGAATAAACTTGCGACAGTGAGGGCACTCAGCCCAGCCCATGGCTCGACGTGCTTTCCAACTGTTATTGCAGTAAGGACACTGTAGCTGGATTGATCCACCGTGGAGATAAAGGATCTGCCGACTAAAAGCGAGCACAAATATGCCCAAAAACAGAAAAATTCCGCCTATGATGCTGAGGTAAGCTAGTTTCAACGTGCCAATTAAAGGTAGGTCGATTTGTTCGGTTAAGATATATGACCAAAGAGAGGACAGGGCATTTGAGGAGGAAACGTTAGGCCAAGCCTTCCACAGAACCATGAACAAAACGGCAAATCCCACTAAACAGAGGAAGATACCAAACAGGTGACCAGACAGTTTCCTTCGAACAATTACACGCATGTGTCATCGGCGAATGGTTTGGAAATATACGCTTAAGTGATTTATGAAGACAAAGTAAACATCAATCTTTAACAAAGACCAGTAGGTAGTGATACGGCAGTTCCTTCACACTTGAAAGCCTGAAACCCTTCTCTTTAAAGAGCTTAACCGCCTTTGTCTTTGAAATTCTAATGCCGACCCGGTTGAAAACATGAGAACGCTTCATTAACCATTTAACCTTGTTTCAGATTTGGGTTCTTTCTCAGCTCGGTGTCAATCATTTTCGTCAGCATGACCTTAGAGATTAACACAAACGGAACCCCTCGAAGGCTGCCGAGATCTGCGTGTTTCTCGTCCTGCGTTACGAGCACAAGCCCGTTTTTTGCAGCGTATTCTACTATTTTCTTGTCAGTTGCACCAGTGAGTTTTACATCTTGAACCGTGAGCACGTCCCAGCCCACGGTTTGAAGACATTCTTTTAAGCCAGTGTACATCTCGTCGAGAAGGATTTTCAAAGGCAGGGTTTCCTCCATTTTTACTGGGGAGAAATGCTCGCTGACTCTTATTATTTGTGCAGAGTTAACGGTTACTCTATTTAGTCTGAAGAGACAGTAACAACTAAGTCATGGAGTGCAGATGGTTGACGCCCCACTATGTTTATGTCATTCAGTGCGAAGACGGCAGTTTCTACACAGGGTGCACCAAGAATGTGGATTCGCGAATGAGGCTTCACATGAATGGGAAAGGCGCAAGATACACGAGAATGCACAGACCGAGGAAACTTGTCTACGTTGAAGAATTCAATTCAAGAGCGGAAGCGATGAAAAAGGAACGAAAGGTCAAAATGTTGAAACGCTCTCAGAAACTTGAACTTATAAATTCACGGAGTAAATCAAAATATCCCGTTTCGAGAAAATTCTAGTTTAGTTATAGCTCAAAATTATATGTTTTCTCCGAGCCTGTTCGGAACGCGATGTGCACGTTATTACCTCAGTCTTTTCATTTCTCCTCTCCAAAAACCTTAAGAACAAAACGAAACCGAATGATTTGCAAGGAGACGATACAATGGTTTATTGCACTAAATGCGGCACCAAAAATGAAGACACTGCTCTAGTTTGTGTCAATTGTGGAGCAAGCTTGCAAACCGGAACCTCAGTGACGCGCCGATACGAGCGCAGACGCGTTGAAAACGAGTGTTTCGGGCTTCCCCACGGCGGAGCAATCGCGGGCATAGTTATCGGCGCGATAATACTGCTCTGGGGCGCTTTCACGCTAGCTCAAGAGGCAGGATGGATTACTCGGGCGCCTGAAATTTGGCCCTTCGTCATCATCATTATTGGCGTGCTTATAATTCTTGGTGCACTTTATCGCATGGGTCGAGCACCATCTCCTTAAGCTTCTCCATTTTTGCTTGCAAGACTGCAAGAGTCCATGGTGCATCTGGAACAGACTCGTTCGTGGTCCCATTGGGAAAGGGATATCCTTGTCATAAGCCACAAAACACTCAGAGCAACCAAGAAGAGGTCAATCGAGACATTGTGAGCCAACTCTTCGTTTCCGAGTAGAATTAGGAATGTTCCAGCTGTGAAGTAGGCGCTGGTAAACAAGCGAATGACACTGTTCTGAAGTATGGGCATTGGAGACTGAAGCAAACCTAAGACAACTCCAAAAGTGCCGAACAGGACCGCCAGAAAGGCATTTTGTCCTATTTGCCATGTCCAAAAGAAGTACATGCCAACCGCGGGTAACACAACGACTGCTCCTAGGAACAGTCCGGAACAAGTGGCACAAAAAGTCCAATGGCTCAAATGAAAAATGTGAGCAGAAAAGCGTCCGCACTGGGGATGGTGCCCACGCAAAGTTGAGACCTTTGAGTGAGAGATTGACACGCTTTTCTTGAAATCAAAAAATCCGTTATGACCTATCTCTCGCTTTCTTATATAAAAAAATCTTGAACACAGATTTGGGAAAAGCACCGCTAGAATTCCGAGGAAGCATACAGCGCTAAACGCTGAGCCGACAACGGGTTTTCGCCAAGCAAAGTCTTCTTGTGAAATGGGCTGGTGGACAGCGAACAATACTGCGAGTATCAGTCCGAAGATTGACACAGAGACAAGAAAGTGCAATGTTAGATTGCGAAATCTAAGGCTGTGTGATGACATAAAGAATCGACTCAGACCAGACTCTTCAACTGCCTCATGACGTTTTGACGAGCCATGTACCGGTAGACTCTCCTTTTTATCTCGTTTGATGAAAAGATGCCCTGCAACCTTGTGCTCCAAGAACCGAAGAAGCTACGATAGCACCTGTAGAGTTCATGTTGCACTTGCTCCCTAGTCAAAGTTTCAGTTGGCATGATGGCGTGAATCATGTCGTAGTTGGCCCAGTTCCAATCCTCGATCCAATCGTTGCGTTTGGCTTCCTCGTACAGGTCGGTTCCAGGAAACGGCGTCAGAATCATAAAAACAGCTATGTCTGGATCTAGGTAGTTGACAAATTCTCTTAGGCCGGATATGGACTCCGCTGAGTCTTTGCGTTCTCCGATTATGCATGTCGCCTGTGAAAATATGCCGTTTTGTTTCAACAATTTTATCGCTGTCTTGTTGTCTTCTGGTTTTGTGCCTTTGTGGAAACTGTCTAGAATGGATTTGCTGTGGCTCTCAACGCCGACTAGTAGCCAGTTAATCCCTACTCTGTTCATTTTTGGCAGTATGCTCTGGCTTTTTACGATGTCGTCGCACCGAGCCTGCATGAAGCATGTTACGTCATCCGCGAACCCACGCTTGATTAATTCGTCGCACAGGTCGTTCATACGTTTGCCCAGGCCGAAGTTGTCGTCTGTGAGCCATAGGAGCCTGCTGCTATAGTTTTGGTAGAGAAATTCGATTTCTTCAGCAACTCGCTTCACAGACTTGTGTCTCCAGACGCCTTCCCAATGCTTCCATTGAGAACAGAAAGTGCATCGATGAGGGCATCCTCGAGAAGCTTCTATCATGCCGTATCTGGCTTTGCGACCAGCCATCATGGTGAAATGGTATCTGTTGGCGTAGTCTTCAACAAAATGGTAACCCGGAAAAGGCAGTTCGTCCAAGTTTTCCATCAGTGGACGCGATTGATTGTGTCGAATCTCCTTTCCATGTCTGAAGGATATGCCCTTTATTCTTGAAAAGCTTGATTTTTCGTCGACTGCCTTGACAAGCTCTACGAGCGTCTCTTCTCCTTCTCCTCGAGCAATTACATCGATTTCAGGATAAGCCTCAAGACTTTCTTGAGCAGTAGCCGTGAAGTGTTGCCCTCCTGTGACCGTTAATACGCTAGGTTTCAGTTTCTTGACTGTTTCCAAGGTTCGCACCGTTACGTAGGCGTTGCAGGTGGCGAACCCACTTGCGGCTACAATGTCAGGATTGAAAGATGCAACGTGTTTTTCTAGTCCTTTCCAATCCAACGCCATAGCTTGGCAGTCGAAGACCTCAATTTCCACATCCTTCATTCTACTTTCAAGATAAGCGGCGAGTTGAAGAAGCCCGTAAGGAGGCGGAAGGTATTCACCCATGACAAACCAGTAATCTTTTGGTGGCTCAACGAAAAGGATTCTAATCAACACAATGCACTCCGTATCCTTTCGATCTATAATCCACACTATGCTGCCAATTATTCTGCCAGTTGCAGAAGTTAAAGGTTAATGGCTTTCATGCGGTAGACAGGCGCATTTTTCTAATTCTCGCGTAGCTCTCTATATGATACTTTTATTGAGACAGCATTCAGCAAAAACCCAATCAACATATTCTTAGGTCACTGTAATCGATTAGTATGACTACAGATAACTGTTATTGAATAGCTAGGAGGTTCTGGATGGATTTGGAGGGGACGCTCAAAGTCCCGGTGTCTAAGGAAGATGTCAAGACAGGTTTGATGAAACTTGGTTTGAAGAAGGGTGATACAGTAGGCGTTCACAGTTCATTGAGCAGCTTCGGTTATGTTGATGGTGGTGCTGATGCTGTTATAGCGGCTTTGCTTGAAGTTGTGGGAAAAGATGGAAACATAGTAATGCCCACCCACTCCACTAATATTTTGGAGGTTGAGAGGACACCTGAAGAAATAGCAATGGGGGTTACGTGGCTATACAAGATCCTACCTTATGACCCCAAGGAAACTCCGTGCACGACCGGTGCGATACCTGAAACTTTCAGGAAATTGAAAGGTGCCATACGGGGTTCTCATCCGACTCACTCTCTGGCTGCTGTTGGACCTAAAGCGAGGGAACTAATTGAAGGGTGGCATAAACTGCTTGAGTTAGACGGATATATACTCTTGATGGAGGTTGGTTTAAGCGTCTGTACCGCCATGCATCTAGCAGAAAAGCGAGTTCAGTTTCCTGAACACATATTGAAGAAGATCACTCCGCCGAAAGAGCTCCTAAAAAAGTATCCAGAGAATAAATGGGAGTGGGATTTCGGTCCATACCCGGACTTCTCCAAAATGGAGGAACCATGTCTTAAGCATGGAATAATGAAAACTGTCAGAGTTGGACAAGCTACTCTTAAGCTGGTTAGGCTGAGGGTGCTAATAGACCTATACGTAGAGTATCTAAGGAGGGATCCGGACCTTTTCTACAGTTAGGACAAGAGTTCTACGCTCTGACGCCCATAGACCTATCTACAACATGGCACATTTGGTGCATAACGCTGAACGCGTGCTTTATCGTATAGTGCGGATACGTGAGGATACGTTTAAATATGACATACGTCATAGGTTACCTCTCGGATCTCTGCCCGAAACCGTTGAGGTCAGTAGAAGCAAAGGTTCAGCAATCCCCTCAAGAAGAGGCGTGCTTTTTCAAACACGCCGGCTAGGCTCACGCTAATTTTGCTATTGCAAAAGTGCCCCTCAACGGCGGGAAACGGTGCGCATGAGGCTTTCTTTTCTCCGTTCTCTCCTCTCTCACCTCTTGCCGATGAAAAAGCGCACCGTCACGCTCATGCAAATTGAGCATAGGTCTTGGATGAAATCATGACCATGTAAAACAGCAAGTATTTGTAAAAATCATATGCGTGTACGTAACGATCTGCACTCAAAATTCTGGGACACATTATCTCTCAAGTCGTTCAGGGGGTTGGGGTAAGGGTCTTTTTGGACATAGGGGACATGCCTTTTCAAGAAGGTCTGTTGGTTCAAGATCAGGTTCTAGTTCTTTTGCGACATTGTAAACGGTGCATTCCATATCTGGATTAAACATGCATTTCATTTCGGCACCATTAGTCATTGTCAAATCATTTAACTAATATACTTATTGCGCGCGCATCTCTACAACAGCTCTTACGCAACCTTAAGAAGAGAAAATCTTTATCTTGCTTGTTTGAATACAAGGTTCAGGATGTGCTAAATATGTCAAGTGAAGAATTGGTACTGACCATTGAAAAACCAGGTTTCAAGGTTAAGCTTCATAAGAGCCTGCTCGAAGTTGACTTGAAACGGGGTGTAAGGAAAGAATTAGAGGATGCCTTGGAATCAAATCCAACTCTAAGAGAAAGCTTGGGCCTCCTCTTTCAGAGTGTAATCCCACTCGATGTGCCGCTTAAAGACATAGAATCAGTTGGCCTAGACAACAAAAAACGAGTGAAGATAGCCATTCCTCATCGAAGAGATATTACTATACCACTTACGCCGAACGAATCCAGACGGCTCATCGAGAAACTGAATGAGCTGATACCAGTAGCTAAACAAAAGGAAAGGGAACGCCTCCTAGCATCATTGGAAGCCAAAAAGGAACTGTTGCGTGAACGGATAACATCAAAGAAAGCCATGGGAGAGATTTTGGCAAGAGAAAGAGAGTAGATGCGCTTGCACTAGATCAGAGTGCTGCCTCGTCTTTCCTCAGCGGGCAGTAACAGCCTGAGAGCATAGTGCATTAGTTTTCTTGTTTCCAAGTTTCAAACCATTCCTCGAATCTTTTGCAGGATTTGCCTATCTTTTGTGCTATCATATCATCTGTTACCTTGAACATCTTAATCAGATTGCTTATGAAGGATTCTCCGTATTTGTTGTACAATTCGAAAATGCCCAAGAAGAATTTCCCATGGTACCATGCATAGTTCAAGAATCCGACGCGTGCATACAATCTCTCGAAATCCTCCAGGCTCTTGTGCTTTACAAGAGGTCTCCCACCCTCATACATGGCTCTAGCCACAACCTCGGTCACCTGCAAGTCTTTTCTATACTCTGTCCTGAACCTCTTGAGAAATGCATAAGTTGTGTAATCAGCGAAAAGCTCGCTAAGCCACGCTGAACCAAAACTTACCCGCGTTTTTTCCTGGAAGCCGTGTGTAAACTCATGCACTATGAGGTGATCAAACAATATCTGCACCGCTCGGGTGAAAGCTGCCTCCTTACGACCTACCGCTGAAGCCAACGACTTTTTCAAAGCTTCTGGACAATTGTCAAACATTGGGGACAAGGATTTGATAGCAGGCGTTTCCACATCAGCTGTAAGATGGACAACACCATATTCTGCGTAAAGCACACCATATGGGAAGGATGTACACTTGCTCCAATCGTCTGGATTGAGCACAAGCAATGCCAAGTCTGCCTCGGTTTTGAAGAAGCCTTTGAGGAAGGAATAGCTCCTGTCGGCCATTGATGCCAATTCATAGGCTCTTTCGCGAGCACCAGGAGAATAATAGGTTTGAACAACCTTTATCTTCAGAGCATCCAGACCTTTTACATATTCTTCCAGCGTACTCATTTCAGAGTCTCCTAACGCCAATTCTAGTTGGTTTAATATTTAAAATAACGCGTACCGCCTCGGATTTTTCCTTGGAGGACAATAAACAGCCCTAGCCGTCTGACAGAAGAACCTCGCCTTCAGACTTTGAGGGCCGGGGCCGGGATTTGAACCCGGGCGCTAGGCTCCACAGGCCTATAGGCTACCAGGCTACCTCACCCCGGCCACTTTCAATGTTGTTTTGCCTGACCTCGACCATTTTTAGAAGGGCGATGTTATTTATGTTTGCGGAAGAGTCTGCATCCGTCGTGTGCTCGCCGTTGACATACTTTCCTCTACAAGCCTCTATTTGCGGCCTGCAAGAAACTCATACAGTCTACACTTG
>Ga0315309_1000082_pt1 | contig 52093 bp, 50 predicted proteins | sample TDP4_MG_FD_203080 | JGI IMG/M metagenome (GOLD analysis project Ga0315309, IMG submission 203080) | Freshwater sediment microbial communities from Lake Towuti, South Sulawesi, Indonesia - TDP4 | ecosystem: Environmental > Aquatic > Freshwater > Lake > Sediment | place: Indonesia: South Sulawesi... | reverse complement strand
TGCGAGAAAAAAGTGGAGCAGGCGAGAAACAGCGGGTATGAACCCACAGCGGCAGCTGAACTTGAATTTTATTTGGTGGAAAAAGACACAAGTAGTGGATTGTACCCTGTTGAGCATCGAATCAAAGATCATCCCGGCAGATACTTCGACATATCACCAGACAGAGACATCACAGAGCCGTATCGTATGGACCTCTGCGACACTCTGTCATCTATGGGAATCACCGTTGAAAGGCAACACCACGAGGTAGGCTCAGCCCAAAACGAGATTACGTTTCAATACTCCAACCCAATAACTACATCAGACAACATAACCCACTACAAACTAGCAGCCAAAGCACTCGCCGATCGAAAATACAATTGGACAGCAACATTCATGCCCAAGCCACTGTTCGGCAAGGCAGGAAACGGCATGCACGTACACTTGGGATTGTTCTCAGCCAAGAATGGGAAGAACTTGTTCTTTGACCCCAAAGGATACGCTTGCCTGTCTGAGACGTGTCGATACTTCATTGGCGGTCTGCTAGACCACGCGCGGGCTTTATCAGCCATCGTGTCGCCCACAGTCAATAGTTACAAGAGGTTGGTGCCAGGCTACGAGGCGCCAGTATACTTGGCTTGGAGCAGAAGAAATCGTTCGGCTCTGGTAAGAGTACCTGAATATTTTCCAGGAAAAGAAAACGAAGCAAGGGTAGAGTACCGGAGTCCAGACGCATTGTGCAACCCGTACTTGGCGTACTCTGTGATGTTTGAAGCGGGTTTAGAGGGAATACAGAAAAAAATTGAACCTGGCGACCCTGTTGACGAAAACCTTTACCACCTCTCTGAATCGCGGCGAAAAGAACTGGGTATTGAGACACTGCCGACATCGCTCAAAGAAGCGTTAGAGGAGTGGAACAGCGACGACATCTGCATCCGAGCCATGGGCAAAGAGAACGCTGAAAAATACATGAAACTAAAGATGGAAGAATGGCGGGAATACGAATCCTCAGGACGCGTCGCAGCATACACAAGCAAGATAACAAAATGGGAACTGCAAAAATACCTTCTCGCCTGAACACGGAGCATTTATGAAAACCATGAGAAACTTGAACCTCAAAGAACAAGGAAAGTTCGCTAAAGGTAAAAAACCCAAAAAATTGAAGACGAATAAGAGCAAAACGTTTCAACCGCGTCAAGTATGAGAGTTTGAAAACTACATCAAAGAACGACTAAGAGCGATGGGCATCATTCAATAAGCGGAAAGTATAAGATGTCTTATTGTGTAGTCGTTTAGAACCATCCGGAACTAGAGGACTCGCTTAATGAGGTACGACACCATCCTAGTGCTCGACTTCGGCGGGCAATACTGCCATCTCATAGGGCGAAGAGTGCGCGAGCACAGTGTGTACTCAGAAATCGTGCCACACGACATTACACCACAAGAAATCGAGGCATCTAAGGAGAAATTTAACGTAAAAGGCCTGATTTTCTCTGGTGGACCCGGAAGCGTTTATGAAAAAGACGCCCCCAGATGCAACCCAGCTCTCCTCGATTTGAGTCTGCCTATTTTGGGCTTGTGTTATGGTCATCAACTCATTGCGCAGATGGCAGGCGGAAAAGTTGAACCCGCCAAGCGCCGAGAATACGGCACAGCCAATGTTATCATAGACCACCCAGCGGGCGTGCTAAAGGGATTCGGCGAAAAAAAACGAGTCTGGATGAGTCACGGTGACACAGTTTTCTCCATGCCAAACGACTATCAAGTTTTGGCGCACTCAGAGAATACTCCGGTTGCAGCATTTAAGAGCAAGAAAAAGCCAATCTATGGGTTGCAGTGGCATCCAGAGGTGGCTCACACCGAGCGTGGAACACAGATGCTGCGTAACTTCCTTTTTGAAGTCTGCAAATGCGAGCCCAACTGGCTGATGGAAGACTTCATAAAAACTGCAGTTGATGAGATGAAGCGAACCATTGACCAGAGCAGGGCCATAGTCGCTCTTAGTGGCGGCATCGACTCCAGCACGGTCACCGCCTTGGCAGCAAAGGCGTTAGGAAAAAATTTGACCGCGGTGTTTGTCGACCAAGGGTTCATGCGTGAGGGCGAGCCTCAGTTTGTTGAACAAGCCTTCAGCAAGCTGGGAATCAATTTCGTTTCTGTTAATGCGCAGGAACTGTTTATGCAAAAGTTGAAAGGCGTTGTGGATCCTGAAGAGAAGAGAAGGATTATCGGCAGAGAGTTTGTCCGAGTCTTTGAGGTCCAAGCCAAGAAAGTTAGCGCTGAATACCTGATTCAGGGCACGATTTACCCTGACCGAATTGAGTCGGGATTCCGAAAGTTTTCAGACAAGATTAAGACCCATCACAACGTGGCTGGTTTACCCACAGATATGGAGTTTAAGGGAGTAGTGGAGCCTTTGCGCGATCTATACAAGGACGAGGTGCGAAAAGTCGCTCAAAAATTGGGGCTACCGAAAGAGGTTGTACGGCGACAACCGTTTCCAGGCCCAGGCTTGGCTGTGCGAGTGACTGGAGAGGTGACCAAGGAAAAGGTTGAGGTCTTAAAGAAAGCTGACAAAATAGTTGCAGAAGAGATTGAGAGGACTGGCTTAAAGGATATTTTGTGGCAGTACTTTGCCGTTCTGACTGAAACGAGGTCAACTGGGGTTAAGGGTGACGCTAGGGCTTATGGCTACACTGTTGCGGTGAGAGCAGTGGAGAGCCGAGAAGCCATGACAGCCAGCTTCGCAAAAATCCCGTACGAGGTATTAGAAAGGATCTCTACACGTATCACCAACGAAGTGCCACAGGTTGTACGAGTTGTTTATGACATTACCCACAAACCGCCAGCCACAATAGAATGGGAATGACAGAGCCTTGAGGAGTACTGTCCGTGAGCCTTGTCGTTCTATGCGATTTCGATGGTACAGTTCTTGACATTGATACATGTGTCTTCATTTTAGAGAAGTTTGCTGAAGGAGAGTGGAGAATCTTTGATGAGCAACTTGAGAAGGGAGAAATTACGCTTGAGGAATGTCTGCGAAAACAGTTCTCAACTGTGAGGGTTTCTAAGAAATTGATATTAAGGGAAGTAGAACGGGTTATGTCCGCAAGACCAAACTTCGCAAATTTAGTTGAATATTGTAGAGCTAATAGGCGTCCTCTATTCTTAGTCAGCGCCGGCTTGGATTTCGTTATCAAACGTTTTTTAGAGCTAAACAGTTGGCGTGGGTTAGTAGACGTTTATGCTCCAAAGGCGAGATGTACAGTTAACGGCATAAAGTTCACTTTCCCAAAATTATTCTATGCGATGTCTGTTAGCTTCAAGGATGATTTAGTCAGATACAACAAAAAGCAGGGCAAGAGAGTAGTCTATATAGGTGATGGCCTAGCAGATTACCACGCGGCTAGAAATGCCGATTTTTCATTCGCGATTAAAGGTTCTAAGCTAGCGGAGTTATTGAGAAGGGAGGGCATCCCGTACAAAGAAATAAGTGATTTCCAAGAAGTGGTCGAAACAATTAAAGTTTCAACCTCTCCTAGGAAATAGCGGTCGTTTCCATTCTAGCCGATGTTTAACTTCAGAAAAAAGTCATTAGAGATTTGTGTCGAATTCCCTATTTGTGAACAGGCGAGTAACTATTCTTGGTTTTGCTGGGAGCTTGCAAAAGGGTTCCTATAATAAAGCATCGCTACATGCAGCTATGGAGTTGTTGCCAAAAGATGCACAACTTGAGGTCTTTGATCAATGCCACACACCACCATCTCACCTTCGGTTGGGGTGTCCAGTCCGCCAATGACGCTAAGAAGAGTGGTTTTGCCGGAGCCAAATATTCATGCGATATTGAAACCTAGAGGTAGCAGGCTCTGAACAGTCTGAAGGATGAAACTATGGCTAAACGAAGCTCCAAAGCATTGTGCTTTAGTAGAACCTGTATGAGTTTTATACGAGCGGTTTGGGCAGCAAATCGTCTATCTTCGCTTTCTTTAAGGCTTTGATGTGCTTCACTAACTCCTCGATAACGGCATCAACAACCTTCTTTCGCTTCTTCACCGAAGCAGTTGTAGAAGTTCCGAGCACGCCTGAGCCGGTTTGATCAACTGTGTCAAGTCCATAGTTCACGCCGCTCGAGGCGTCAGCAAAAAATTGGTGTTTCTTTTCGTTCACTGCGTTGTTCATGTCCACCAAGTGAGAATGCAAAGCTAGGTTCACTGAAGTTTCTTCAGCAGCCGCGTGTCCACGTTCCTCTTCCACGAAAATGTTTGGCAAACGCTTTCCAGTTGCTTCCCACCAAATAAAAACAGATAAGAATATTCCCTGTTCTCTGAGTTCACGTGCCAACTCCACTAGATTGCGGGTGTTGCCACCGTGTCCATTAACAACCACAATCTTTAGGACACCATAATACCTGAGCGAGAGACAAACATCACGCACATAAGCCTTAAAAACCTCAGGCTTAACGTGCACGGTCCCCCAAAACTGCCTGTGATGTGAACTCACACCAAACGGGATTACAGGCAAGCAGATAACCTTTACTCGTTTAGCCGCCTCTTCAGCCAAACTGCGCGCTATCAGATGGTCTGTTCCAAGGGGATTCTGAGGACCATGTTGCTCGGTTGAGCCAATGGGCAGAAGAGCAATGTCTTTTGACTGGAAGTATTTTTTGGCTTCGACCCAACTCAGTTCATATAGATTTGGCATATTTTTTCCCCATCAAACAATTATTTCCCAATGGTACCATTGTTAGGTAATTTAACCTTTTAAGCAAAATCGTCGCTCATCGACGTTAACTGGAGCCAAGCCCAAAAACTGTGGAATTCTTCATAAAGTTTTTAATGTATGTCGCCAAAGATACACCATCTAACATTGGTGAATATTGAGTGAAGGCTGTCATCATCGCCGGCGGTTTTGGAACCCGACTGCGCCCCTTGAGCTGCACTCGACCCAAACATCTCTTCCCGATAGCAGGCAAGCCGTTGCTGGACTGGACTCTTGAACGCCTGGCCAAATGCGGCGCAGATGAAGTTATCTTTGCAGTGAACTACCTATTCCAAGCCTTTGTCAAACGATACGGCGAATCAGCCTATGGAATGAAACTCCACTATTCCCGAGAGGCTAGACCGCTCGGAACAGGCGGCTGTGTCAAGAACGCTGAAAAAATCATCGGACACGATGAACCCTTCCTACTCCTTAACGGAGACATAATATCCAATGTCGATTACGTTAAACTCACCGCCGAACATATGAAACATGGTGCAACAGCCACAATGACCTTACACAGGGTAGACGACCCCAGCCGCTACGGTGTTGTGGAAATGGCAGAAAAAAACCGCATAAGACGTTTCGTGGAAAAACCTGAACGAGGAAAGACTCCGAGCAATCTAATAAACGCTGGCATCTACGTTTTGAGTCCCGAAATATTTGACTACATCTCTGAAGAAAGACCTGTATCCATCGAACGCGAAGTTTTCACTGCATTGACGCGAGGCAACAAACTGTTTGGATATGAATTTGACGGTTTGTGGATTGACATAGGTGAACCCTCCGACTATCTGAAGAGCAATAGGCTCCTGTTAGATGCCGAACTTAAGAACGGAAGAATAGCAAGCTCCGCTAAACTAGAAGGCGACGTTGAAATTAACAACCCAGTTGTTATCGGCGAACACGCAAGTATTGGATACAAGTCGAGAATCGGTCCTCACGTAGCCATAGGCGAAAACGCTAATATTGGAAAAAATGTTTGCATCGAAAACTCCATAATCTTTCCAAGCACAGCTATCTCCGACTTCTCTTCCTTGAAGGGCGCAATCATCGGCGAAGATACCATCATTGGTAAATGGGTGAAAATCGAAGACAACTGCATAGTAGGTGACCACGTCATGATTAATGACAACGTCACGTTGACGAAAGGCGTTACGGTCTGTCCCCAGAAAGAGGTTACCGAAAGCGTTCTCTCACCAAAATGCTTAATGTAAGCAATCAGTTCCTAAGTGCGCTTAATTTAAAAGAGCTCTCCTCCTATCAATGAAGCTACAAGGACAGGCGGAACCATATACATGAAGGTATTCATAGACATACTCACACCCAAACAGTGCATGCTGTTCTCGAAATTGTCAGAACGCTTGAGAAAAGACGGACACCAAGTTTTCGAAGCCACTCGAGAATACAGAGAGGTAGTCCAACTGCTAAAAATGAAGAGCATGAAAGTACAGGTAGTGGGTCGGCATGGCGGCGAAACATTACTCGGCAAGTTAAAGGCCAACGTAGAGAGAACGCTTGAACTGGCCTCTATTATGACAGAGTTGCGACCAGATGTGGCGGTTTCTTTAGCTTCTCCCGAAACCTCCAGAGTTGCATTCGGGTTGAACATCCCGCATGTTTGCCTAAACGATTCACCTCACGCGGAAGCAGTAGCACGCCTCACTGTTCCACTTGCAACACTTCTTTTGACACCCAAAATAATACCTAAAACTGTTTGGACCAGGTTCGGCATCCAACAAAACAGGATAATTCAATACAAAGCCTTAGACGCATGGGCTTGGTTGAAAGACTTCAAACCCGACAAAAAAGTGTTGACACAAATGGGCTTAGAAAAGTCTAGACCTATCGTAGCTTTTAGAACCGAGGAATCGTTCGCCAGCTACCTTTTAGAAAAAACGTCTAAAACTACACTCCTTTTGCCCCTAATTGAGAGTCTTCTAAAATCAAATGTTGACTTTCAAGCGGTTGTCATGCCGAGGTATGAAACCCAAACTGCTCTACTAAAAGAGAAATTGGGAAAATGCACCACAGTTTGTGAATCCACCATTGACGCTCCGAGTCTCATCTCTTATGCCTCAGTTTTCGTTGGCGCCGGTGGAACCATGACCACTGAGGCTGCTTTACTCGGGGTGCCCACCTTTTCGTGTTATCCTGGCAAACCCTTTCTCGTTGAGAAGTATCTAATCAAAAAAGGATTAATCGTTCGAGAAACAAGTTTGGAAAGAGTGAGAGCGAAGATTTTAATGACGCTTAAAAAAATTGAAAACGTCCGGAAGGCTCAAGTAACAAAGGCACGGAAACTAACCAGCAGCTTCGAAGACCCGATTGACGTGATTGCCAAAGCAATTGAAAAGTAACGTAGTGCCCTTTTGTAGGTTTCGAAACCATTATACAAGCGTTTGTCTGCATATATAGAGCAAAACTTTAAGGCAAACGGTGAAACTATGGCTGATCCTACACTCAAATCCCCGGCTATGAAGGTCGAAGCCAGCGACTTGGACTCACCGGAAAAACGCGCAAAATACACCGTGTGTGTTGTGGGATGCGGAAGGATAGGGTTGCCCATGTCGTGCCTTTTCGCCGAGGCTGGATTTCGAGTTGTTGGAGTTGACGCCAATCCCAATGTGGTTGGTCTCTTGAAAAAAGGAAGAGTGCCATTTGTTGAAACTGGACTGAACGCACTTGTAAAGAAGCATGCTAATAGTGGGCGTCTCACGGCGACAACTGACACCAGGAAGGCTGTTTCAGAAAGCAACGTAATAGTGTTTACCGTACCAACGGTTATTGATGAAAAAAAGAAACCTGATTACTCCTATGTGGAAAAGTCCTGTAAAGACGTAGGTATGGGTCTGCGTCAGGGCGCGCTTGTTATCTTTGCGAGTACTCTTGGTCCTAGTTTAACCGAAACACTGGTTAAAGAGACCTTAGAGAACGCCTCCGGCTTGAAGGCTGGGACAGATTTTGGGCTAGTTAACAGTCCTACCAGAGCCACGCCTGGTCAAATACTTCGGGACATTGCCTCGTATCCACGAGTTTTAGGCGCCATTAACGAACAGAGTTTTAGAGTTGCCAGCCTTGTTTTGGGCACAGTTGTTAAAGGCGGTATAGTTAAAGTGCGTGATTTGAGAACCGCGGAAGTGGTTAAACTTTTTGAAAACGTGTATAGAGATGTTAGTCTGGCTCTGGCAAATGATTTTGCCTTGTTCTGTGAGAAAATGAAAGTAGATTATTTGGAGGCGCAAGCAGCAGCCAACACCCAGCCATATAGCCATCTGCTTCGTTCTGGGATTGTTGCAGGGCACATTCCGAAAGACCCATACCTGCTTCTAGAAGAGGCTGAAAACGTTAACGCCAAACTGAGTATGTTAACTTTGGCTAGAAAGATAAACGACGAGATGCTGGAGCACACCGTTCAGTTGGTTCGGGAAGCTCTAAGCAAGCGCCAGAAACCATTTAAAGGAGCCAAAGTAGCCCTTCTCGGGGTTTCTTATCGAGCCAACATCAAGGAGCCTCGAGGAACCACAATCAATCAATTGGTTAAGATGTTTACCGCCAAAGGCACAATTGTTCGAGTATTCGATCCGCTTTATTCCCACAAAGAGCTGAACGAAATGGGATACCCGGCTGAAAGAACTTTAGCAAAGACCGTGGAAGGAGCAGACTGCATAGTAATTGTGGTCGGACACAATCGGTTCAAACGTTTAAATTTGAAAAAAATGAAGTTGTTAATGACTAAAGCCGCTGCCATAGTTGATATGGGACATGTGATTGAGCCAGAAAAAGCTGAGAGAAAAGGCTTCGTTTATCGTGGTTTAGGCAGAGGGGTGTGGGCAAAATGAGAAAGCTGGGCATTGCAGTTATTGGCGCCGGGTTCTGGGGACGGAACCACGCGCGAAACCTAAAAGAGCTAAATGAAACGCATTTGGTTGCAGTTTGTGATAAAGATGTGGCAAAAGCTAAGGCTGTAGCTGAATTATTCGGTGTCGAAGCATATAGTGACAGCCGCAAGATGCTGAAACGAAAAGATGTTGAAGCTGTAACCGTTTGCACGTGGTCAACCAATCTGGCAGCCGAAACAAAAAAGGTGTTAAAAGCTGGAAAACACGTGTTAGTAGAGAAACCCATGGCGAATAACGTTCAAGAAGCCAGAAAAATTGTTGATTTAGCGAAGAAAAACCAGCGTCACCTGATGGTGGGCTTCTTGATGCGATTTATTCCAGGCGTTCAACGCATCAAAGAAGCTGTTGAGAAAGGCGAAATTGGGACACTGGTTTATGCTACTGCTAGGCGGGTTTCTCAGTGGCCTGAACGCATAGGCGATGTCGGCGTGGTTAAAGACCTGGCCATACATGACTTTGACATCGTCCGATACCTTTTCAACGATGACCCTGTGGAGGTCTATGCCAAGGCGGGCAATTTTAGACACAAGAAGTTTGAGGACCATGCACAAATCTTGGTGACATTTGAGCAAAAAACCACTGCTCTCATTGAGGCAAACTGGCTAACGCCATACAAGATAAGAAAACTGATAGTCACGGGAAGCGAAGCGATAATGACGTTGGACTACATCACACAGGAAATCACAATAGAAACCGCTGGACAAACAGTGGCGCCTAGATACGAAGTTAAAGAACCACTGAAACTGGAACTGCAACACTTCGCAAGCAGCATATTAAACGATAAAGAACCTATAATCTCTGGCATCGACGGACTAAAAGCTCTGCAAATAGCAGAGGCTGCACTAAAATCGGCACGAAGTGACAGACCAATTAAACTGAAATGACTGCAGATGTCTCGCAGGAATCCTATTCGTTGCCTGCAATCCGCAACCCATATCGGCTGACAAATTGGACGAACTCGCTTGTCAATCTGTTTACATTCTTGCTTCTCGTCTCGCTGTCGATTTCAATCCAGTTAAAAGTTCGCTTGAGCTTCTGCGGTACTTTGAATGATATTAAATCGAAACTATCCAGAGAAGACAGTGCAGGCATTTTAGATAGGACAGGCTGTGCTTTTTTCAAGTAGACAAGGTTTCCCACATCGCTTGTAAGGAGAATTATGTCGCCGTCAAATTCTCTAACTCTCAGAGACTTGTTGCCTACAAAAGATTTAAAATAGTTTTCAAAATCGTGTAGCACCATTCTAGCTAAGCTGTTCTTTTCGTTGAGGCCCATTTTATTGGGATAATTTTCTTGCCGAATTATTTTTGCCGGTACTCCACCTGCCAAACAGTAGTCTGGAATGTCCGTTGTCACCACGGAACCTCCAGCGATTGTAGCACCTTTTCCGATTGTTACACCTGGCATGACGAATACATGCCAAGGCAGCCAAGCGTCATCTTTGATTTCCACTTTCCCAAACTTGAAAGGGTAGCCTCTAAAGGCGTTCTGCCACACGCCGTGAGAGAATATCATGCAATATCCACCTATGCCAACATTGTTCCCAATTACGATTTCTCTAGCAGTATTGATGTATGTATTGTGCAGAATGACACAACGACTACCCACTTCGAAATAGCTCTGTTCGCTTTGTAATCCACCCACAATAACCCCCCGGTCAATGATCGTTCGGTCACTCACTCTGACGGCCTTAAAGGCCTTTAAGACACTGTTTTCCTTAATCTGCACTAACCTTCCAATCTCGATCGAGCCGCTAGATAATAGAATGGAATTGTTTATCTTCGCATTTTTGCCCACAAAAAAAGAAGCTGCATCTACACGTACATTCTCAAGCTGCGCTCCTTCAGATATCACCACTTTCTTAGTCTTTATTTCAACATTTTTCAAAATCGCTGATTCGGCTATTTCTCTAACCTCAGCTTCTATCATTAGAGCACCCCCTCATCAACCATTTCAAAAAGGTCAATTCCTCTTTTCACCTCAGCATTCTTGAGAGAAGTCAAATATTCTAAAACCTCTGCATAGCGTCTTCCTTTCTTCATTTTTAGCACACAATCATGCCAAACTATTGTCATGATTCTGGCTTTCCTTGGCAGTTTTCTACATCTACTGACTACATTTTTCACAAAGCCGAAAACCGCATTTTCATTCTTCACAAAATAAGTGAAGGCAAGCGCATCCATTATGGTTATGGGGAAAATCACTAGTTTTTCCTTCTTAAAATAGCCAAAATCTTCGTCAACAATCTTATCTCTGCTAAACTTTGCCGATGAATCATATTTGAAAGAGAGCTTTTGCAAGTTCTTGTGCAACAAATCATTGTTCATTGTGTAATGAACACGATTTCCATGAATCAAAACTCCAGCTACGTTTTCAAGCGTTTTTTTCTCCTGCTGAATCATTCTAGTGCTCTTGTAAGAACTTGGATCCAAATGTAGCCCAACTTCCCAACCACCCCTTATAAGCGATCTGATTTCTGACTTGTATTCTTCAACATGATATGGGGGAGGAGGGTAGGATGTGTTTTTGACATATGTTCTAAAAAAGAAAGTTGATCTTACTCCCAATTTTTCCTCTATTTCCATATATTCCGGAAAGTTATAGTACGGATTACTTGATTGACACTTCTTCAAAATATGTTCATCAAACCTTTCTCTTCGAGCCAAAATATGAGAGATAGGAGGACCAATTCTTCCCCATTCTACATCATGGCTCAAAAATATGTATATCATTGCCTGGTCCTTTCCACGTGAATATGAATTGTCGTATCTAAAAAGTTTTCACTACCATTTGCTCGAATCTACCGAGTAGCTGGTTAGAAAGAAAGGGATCGAAATCTAGCGAACTAACAATCAAAGCATAGATTAAAACCCAAGCGGTTTTGCTGCTCATAAACCACAGTTATTCATTGAAATATTTTTGAGGCTGAGCCTGCCACTTGTCTAATCAGAATGTTCTAGGCAAATATAGGGAGGATGTATCTCCGTCAGCCGCTTTTTCCGCCCTCTTTTCTTAAGCTAAAGGGCTTGCCCTCTGTGACTATTTTTTGTGGAAATTTGGACTTCCATTTTTTCAGGAATGGAATGTCGTCCTTTTCTTCTCTGAGTTCGTCAGGCAACATTTCTGGGATTTCTTCTCTTATCGGATACCAACGCATACATTTGGGACAGATGATAACGCCCTCCACAATTTCATCTTTCTCTTCAAAAACGTGCAACTCTAATGGATAGTATTTGTCGATGGGGCAAGCGAGAATATCCAGCAATTTGCGCTTCATATCACGTCCCTCTAACTATAAGCAGTGTTAGGTAAATGATTATAAAAAACTTGTCGAATCACTCTGTCTTTATTCGCTTCACTATAGGTGGTCTTATCTTCTTTAGGACCCGGTAACCGCAGTAGGCGCATTTGATGCCCCCACCGCGTAGTTCAAGCTCTTCAGATGGCACTATGGCGCCACATTTAACACACTCGTAAGCTATGCCTGGTTCGGGTTTTGAATTGGACATTAATTCACCGTCTCCTTTTTTGGAAGCTTTCAGCTACTCTTAGGGTTTTACTTTCCAAACTGTCACAAGCGCGTATATTCCGCCTGCTGTCACCACTTGAGGTTTGCCTTTTTGAGACCAATATATGAGTTCAAAATGTTCAGGTGGTATTGCGTCGACTTGTACTCTTTGTTTCTTTCCCCACATCATTAGTTTGTATAGTGTGGTGTTCTGTCCTTTGAGATTATCTATCAATTCTCCTTCGCCAACTTGACCGTCTTTGTTCGTGTCTGTCCAGTTCCTTCCTAGAGTGTAGTTTCCATAAGTTTTCCAAGCGTCTAAGTCATTATATGCGATGTTTGCCATCCATCTCCACTTACCTTCGTCACCGTATCCCACATCTTGCCCTTTATCGCCAAACGTGAAAAACGCCACAATATAGTTTACTTTGGCTGAAAGACCCCGGTTACGAGCATACTGATTGAACTCATCTACTATTTTCACAGCTTCTGTTTCCGGGGACATAAACATCATACCAATTCTTTTTATCTGCGTCAGGTTCGATGTTCCGTTGTCGGCGAGCGAAGTTTTGTTAGCCACGGTTGTGATCCAATATCCATAATCCCACCAACTCGCTACGACTGCGTCTGGTGGCAGATTGTAGCGCATCCAATCTAATGCGTCAATCCAGTCTTGGATAGTTTGGTCTGGCTTAACTGGCAAGCTCGCTGCTGCTATTGTAGTGGGCACATATGCTTGCTCTAAAACCCTTGGGAAGGGGTCTCCTCGCCCTCGAGATTCTGTGCTGGGGAAAACAAAAGTGACTGCAAGAAGCAGGAATATCAGTATCAGAAAGGCTGCACTGAATTCTTTTCCCACATGTGCTTCAATACGCATTTTTCTTTTGAAAGCAACAGGCGTTTCCCTCAAAAGAGTGATAAACGGTTTTAGCACCCTGGTCAAGGCAAGCGCCCACAGAAGGCAAAGAGCCGGGGCTAGAATTAGCATTAGACGAACCATTGCACTTGCGAAGTATATGGAGGTCAAGCCGAAGAGGATTAGGTAGATACTGCGGTTTGTGGGGTTTTGAGCTGCGAAGTAGAAGCCAACAGGAATGAAGATGATCCCGATTCCAAGGTCGTAGTAGATGCTTCCCCATGCGGCAGGTCTATGTTCTTGCACGGAGGCCACGGCGGGGCTAGCGAGACGTTCAAACGGATCAAGAATCGACATATATCTGCCTTCGAGAAGCCCGATTTGACCATACAAAGACAGCCCAAGAAATAAAACAATACCTAGAACGACCGAAGCAACCGCAAACAGGCGTTTCATTTTGGAAGTTTGTATATGTCTACTAATCTCGAAGGCGCATAACAGCAAGAAAACTCCAAGCACAGCGAAGGTGGTGACCTCCTTCAAGAATATCAAGCCTAGTCTAGGAACGTTAATCGCTATAGAAAGAGCTACACCGAATGTCACGCCGTAGGTAGTAAGTAAACGGGACGTATATCGCCGCAATAAGAGTAAAACTACGACAAAAACGAGAGTTAATCCAATAGGATATCGGGCCGCTCCCCAAGAGGCGAGGAGATACCCAAGAGACAAGCCCGCTGCAACGGCGTAGAGTAAGCTTCGCCTCATAGAGTTTTCTTGGTCGATAGATCTTAGGAATAAGAAGGAGAACAGGACTAAGCCGAAGATTCCGACTGTTTCGTCATCAAAGAAACCTAGAGAAGTACGCCCTATATGAGATGCGTTCAGGGCTAAGAAGAACGCCGCGAACAGGCCTACTTCTTTTCCTCCGATGTCTTTGCCTAAGAAATAAATGGCTAAGCATGTTAACATAGCCATTATAACCGGAAAAATCACTACAAAATTGTAAACGGGGTCGGAAGCCAGCGGGTCAGTTGTGAAAGCTGGAACCATTGGGACGCCTAGAGCATTAAGCACAGTGTAAAAAGCAGCTGCTGTTAGGGGAAGCCCAGGGAAAGCCATGCGACCTATATTTTTTCCCCAAGGCCACCAACTCATTGTGTCATGCCAGTTCACCCAATTCAAGAAACCGTTCTGCGTTACATATTTTGTAAAACGATATTGAACGTAGGGGTCGAATTCTGAGAGATAGTAGCCCCATCTCATTGGAAGCAGTCTTACAGTAAAGGCAAGTGTGAGTATGAGAATGAGGATTGAGAATTGCAGCAATGCCGCGTGAGTTATCTTCATGCGAAGTTGGCCAAGACGTTTAAGGTTGTCTACAATCTTTTCTCGGCTAAGCAGCTTTCCGATTTTGTTCATGGACTCTTGCTTCCTATTGCATCAACAGAATGATTCGGCTTTTTATTTAGTTTGTGGTTTTGTCTGGAAAATAACGTTTTGCATTTCAACTTTTCTCTCTAGCAAGTGCGTCGCGTGGGTGAGCGCAAGCAAACGACATATATAATACGAGACAGAAACTCTGTCAAAGGTATTCAAATGAGGGTGCATCACACCCGTATGGTCTCCAACGATATAGAAACTGAAAATAAGCGCCGCGATACTCTCTTGCCTTCGCCAACTAAGGTTTTGAGGGGCAATAGCCCAAATTTAGGCCACTGTTTGGCTCCCAACTATGAGAAAAAAAGACACACGTAATGAATACCTTGTGTAGTTTTGGAGAAACACAAAATGCTAGATGAGACCACGTGGGTTTTCAGCATCTGAGCGATTCAAGTGAAAGTTAAATGTCATGGTTAAGACAGGTAAGAAAGGAACGAAAACAGAAGGTTTTTGTCCAGACTTTCCGCATGTTCAGGTTCCACATGACACCTTTTAGCACCTTGCTGAGGAACATATTTGATGCGACAGAGCAATATAAGGCAAAATTCACCTTCCCAGTCGTAGCCTCCGTTGCACTAAAAAAACCGGCCTTTATCAACGAAATTCTTAGATTTGGGCATGAAGTCGCAGTTCACGGTTTCAAACATATCATGTACAGATACCTTTCAGAGCAGCAGCAAGAAAATGACATAAAAAAGGCTATCACCGTCTTCCGAGAGCTAGGGATTCCGACTCGTGGGTTCCGGGCACCCTACAACGCTTATACAGAGCATACGCCTAGGCTTATAGAGAAATACGGTTTTCTTTGGGACGCTGGAATTGGATACAATCCGAAGTACAGGGAATACGACAGCTTCTTTAGGGTTTCAGTGAACAATCATGCGTCGAGATTCACCTGCATCCCGCTTAGCATGTGGTCAGACGATTTAATGATTGATTTCTATGGCTTAAAAAGCCGCCAGATAGGAAAAATCCTGAAACGCGTGATTAAACGCACCAGTGAAAAGCATGGTGTAGTCATGTTCGACCTCCATCCCATTAGAGTAGGCCAGCACAAATACATCGATGGGCTAAAACAAGCTTTGTCGTATGGAACAGAGCTGAATGGATGGTTTCCAACAGTCACAGAGGCTGTAGAACAGTGGCGTAGAAACAAAAAATGGAAGCGCAATACTGATTTCTGTTGCCTTTTTACCGGCGACATCGACAACTTCACCTTCCTTGACTACCTGCAACGTCTTCTTTAAATATACAACCAATAATAACCCAAAGAAGGGTAATTCTTGGGCAAAACGCTGGGAAGACTGCTCCGAATTCTTGCGTGGCTGTCACCAGTCTACCAGTTCCGCAGTAGCATCTTTCGAAAATGCGGCGTAAGAATAGGTCGAAACGTTTTCATCGGTTTTCAAGTATTAATGGACTCAGAATATCCCGACTACATTGAAATTGAAGATGAGGCCAGCATCGGACCGGGAGTGAGTATTATGGCACATTCAACTGGAAGTCTGTTTCATCAACGCCTCAAAATCTATCATGAACAACCAAAAAAAGTGACAATAAAACGAGGAGCATGGATAGCGACTCATGCAGTTATCCTGCCCGGCGTCACAGTTGGTGAAGGTGCCATTGTTGCAGCCGGAGCCGTGGTGAGCAGAGATGTTCCTCCGTACACGATGGTAGCCGGAAACCCAGCTCGACCTGTCCAAGAATTAAAGAAACCAAAGAGATAAAGTTCAAAGGTTCTGTGCAGATGTTCTAGATAGCCACACCAAGTTTTCTCAATACTTTTTTAATGTCGCCTAAGGTCTTGATTTTCGTCATATCCTCGTCGCTAATGAAGACACCAAAAGTGGACTCAACCTCGCTTATCAGCATCAAGTGACCCATCGAGTCCCACTCTTCCACATCTTTTCGTGATAATTCATCGTTTATTTGGTCTAGTTCAATAAGGAAGACCTTCGAGAAGATTTCATTCAGACGATTTTCTCTAGGCCGGCTCACTCTTGATCTCCACCCATGGTGGTGCGGCAACTGTACACTTTGTCAAATCGAGAATCCATTCAAAGTCTTTATGTTTAGAGAACTTATGATCAGGGTAGAAGGATTTTGCGGGTTCATTCTTCTTGGTTGGAATATACTCACCTATTATTGTTGAGACGCTGCTCCTCTTTGCGTCTGCCAAAATACTTGCCACGAATGCAGTTTCAAGTTTGCGGCCAATAACACGGCAACTCATTAAAAAGGAATCTATGACCCAGGTCTTCAACTCTTTTCGAACTATAGCTACTCCAACAATTCCCTCGTCTCCGAACCTGTCGATGACCTGTAAGGTATAGAGACTAAATTTGTCCTTTTCCTCTTTCATTTTCTTTATTTCATTGGTTGTGTATCGCCGCGTGGTCAGATTGAATTGGTTGGTTTTGTTCACTAGACTGGTGACTCTGGGCAGGCTCAGATCGTCGGCTTGCTTGACTACAGCTTTCATCTCAAGCGACATCAGAAAATCTTCAAGCGAGACCATTGATTTTTGGAATTCACTGCGCATTCTACTGGCATAGTACATTTCCCCACGCATCTTGTCTTCTTCGGTCAATGCCAAGGTGTTGAAGTCGTTAAGGTCTTCCAAGACTTGTCTAAATAGAAACGGCGAGGAAGGCATGTCAACAACCAAGACTTGAGGAAGTGCTTGCCTAACTTGTTCGCGCTCATGAGGATTCTCATCCACGAAAACCATGGTGTCCAAGCCGATGTTGATTTCCTTGGCAAGTTCTATCATGTTTTCGACCTTGTCCTGCCAATTTATCCTCATGGCTGCAAAATTTTTCTCCCGCAAAATCATATGAGGGCTATCTCTAATCACCTTAATAGCGTCATCATAGTTGTTCTTGCTATTTATCGCCAGTATAATGCCGCGGCTGTAATAGTTCAGTAACAACCGTTGAAAATCTACAAAGGCGTTCCCAGGGGGGTCTTTGCCTAGCTGGATTCCGTCAATTCCGTCCTCGCCTATGATGCCACCCCAAAGTGTGTTATCAAGGTCAAGAACAATGCATTTTCTCGTGAGGTTCTTCAATGCCTTGATGTAACCCATGTATTCATCTGCAACCGCAGGCAGGAAAGACTCACTTATTCCAAAGGAGCCTCTATAGTACATCTCGTAGTTTAGGCATCTTGACTTCCCATGCCTGCTTGCCACTCCGTCAAAGTCAACAACGTAGACCTGTTTATCCTTAAGATACAGTCCAGTCAGTCTCTTATTCAACAAATGGAAAAAATTCTTTAACCCTATGTCCACCTTATTGTCGAGGACTCCGAGAGGAGTGAACGATGGAATTATGAAGTTATTTATTAAGACTAGGGCGTTTATCCTGGAAGTCAGTAATGAGGTGAGCGTCTTGAATCGCTCCATTATCTCAACTTGATATTTCTCTTTTTCTTGCTTTGGGACTTTCGCGTACTGTGAAAAGAAATCCTCAGGTAACGTTGATTCTGCTTGAACAGCCAAAATTACAACCTCTGGCTTGAAGGCATAAAGCTTGCTGCTGGTGTTGAGGATTTCCTGCTGGTACTGGTTGAATGGAGCAATGTAAATTTCCGGATACAACCCCGCAAATCGACATTTAATATCCAAGTACATACTCAGCGGGTCTATGGTGAAGGAACTCAACAAGGCAATTTTTATCCTCTTTTCGTTCGGGACATCGGTCACCTTTATGTCAAGCTTTTGAATTCGCTTGTACGCGTTCCAGTAGTTTAGATGAGTGGGTTCTATTCGAACCATATCAAGAATCTCCTTTAGCTTCACGTCAGAGCCTTTGCTCGTCATCTCTGTAGATGAGCTAGAGATTTTCATGTGAGAACACCATTCTCTATATGCAGCTTAAAGTTCCTTAAAGCTCTCTCAGAAGAACTGACCATCGCAAAAGCCACAGCATAGGAGGTTGAGTGCGACATGCTAACCCTGATTTCGAAAGGCTGATTCAAGGCGCCACTTTTGCTTTTGGCTATTTTACGGTTAGGACGGATGTTAATATAGGGCGCTCCGGCGATGTCCCTAAGAACCTCGATCTCATTCAGTTTTGCATTGTAAAACCTGTTCATGGCTTTATAAACCGCCTCTTTTGCCGCAAAGGTTACAGCGAAATGCTGGGCAGGTTCTTCAAAAGACAAGCAATATTCAATCTCTTTCGAAGTGAAGATTCGCTCATAGAAGTGCTTGCGACTAAAGTAGTCTAACTGTCTGAATCGGGCAACATCTACAATATCAACGCCGATATCCCATTCCTTCATAATCACACCACCTTAGACTTTCCAGCCCTTCACAATTGCTTATCCATAGTTTTCAAGAAGAAGGAGTTTTTTATCTAGTTTGTGGTTTTCGAAAAAAAATAGTATTTACATGTTCAGCTTTTCCATAGAATAGGGCATTATGATGCTTTCTTAAGGGTTCTTGAACACATCCAACGCGTATGGGGCGCAAGGCTCATTTTTATTAAGATGCGGATTTCTTGTGCGATTTGATTTGTTATCAACATCAGTCATACTTTCTTAGGAAGGTTTCAATTTCGGAGATTACGTACTCCTGGTCTTTTTTCGTCATTGAATAGCACATTGGTAGCGCCAATAAATTCCTATACAACTTCTCAGCTCTTTCCAATTTTCCAATTTTCTTTACACTTTGATAGCTTGGTTGCAGATGTAAGGCGTATGTCCCTATTTGTGTTTCGATATTTTTCTTTCGAAGATGAGTGATGAGTTTGTCTCTCGCTCCTTCTTTTTCAATATAGATGGCATAGGTTTGATACACGTGCTTGGTATTTTCCCTTTTTTCAGGAGCTTTGATTGAATCTGCTTCAGCGATCAAGTAGTTGTAGTACTCGGCTAGTTCAATTCTTCTTTTGATTATCGCATCTATTTTCTTCATTTGTTCCACCCCAATAGCGCTTAGAATGTCGCTCAGTTTGTAATTGGTTCCATATCGAACAAACTTTATTTCTCCCTTTTTCGTTTCCATTCCAAAGTGTTTCAGGCTTTGAAGCCTCTCTGCATAGACCCGGTTGTTAGTTACGGCCATGCCCCCTTCCCCAGTGGTTACAGCTTTTCTTGGGTGGAAGCTGAAGCAGGTGATGTCAGCCATTGTTCCCGTCTTTTCTCCATTGTACTCTGCCCCTAAGCTGCAGGCAGCGTCCTCTATGATAAAAAGGTTATATTTTTCTTTCAATCTATTCAACGGATGCAGATATAACGGGTTTCCTCCCCATGAGACTGGCATTACGCACCGTGTTTTTGCAGTAACAGCCTTCTCTACGTCCTCTAGGTCAATGTTGTATGAGGAGAGTTCAACATCAACCAAAACAGGTTTGGCACCTAGCATTCTAACGATGTTTCCTGTGGCTGGATGTGTGAAATCAGGTACAATCACTTCGTCTCCATTGCCTATATCCAATGCTCTTAAAGCAAGTTCCAAAGCCGTGGTGCAAGATGTAGTCGCGACAGCGTACTTCACGCCAACGTATTTTTTGACCCTGTCTTCAAACTCTCTTGTTTGCTGTCCTTCAGTTAGCCAACCTGAACGCAGAACATTGCTAACGCTTCTGATTTCTTCTTCGCCAACAACAGGTTCTATCAATTTTATTTTTTTGTCTGTCGTTTGCGTCCCTTCTTAACCTTGTTTTTTCTAGTTAGGACTTATAAAAAGGTTTTATCCTTCAAAAAGATGTCAGTGTAGGATTCAAACTTGTCTTTGTTACCCTTCATGTAGTTCTTTGTGATGTGCGTCTCTGGAGTTTTTTATTTACACTTGCGTGCACCTTGTATTTTTTCGCCTCTGACACTGATGCCACTTTCGATTACGTCGAAGCTTATTATTCTCAACCTGTTCTTCTCGAACCATGCTCTGACCTCTTCAGGAGTAAACCTATACGCATATCTTGGATGATACCAGTCAAAATTCACCGCTAAGCTCCTTCTATAGTCTCTTTCCCTATCCCAGAAGCATTTAAAGAAGTTCCAGTACACGAAGGATTGAAGATCGTAGGCTCCAGCCTTAATCTCCAGAATGGGTATATCTTCTGGCACCGTTATCTTAACGTTTAGTTCTGCTAGCGCTTTACCGAACCTTGTCATGACTTCAGCGAACTTTATGCATTCTTCCACAGACATTTTGGTAGTCCTTTCTCTAATGTAGTCATCGCAGAATTCACGTATAGGGCCCTTCTTCTTGTACGCATATACAGCTAGCTGCCCCCCCATTTGCCAGAAGCGTAACTAGACGGTTGAAGGCTTCTTCGGGGTTTTTAATGTGGTGGATGACCTGGTCGCATGATATGTAGTCAAACATCTCGGGTCGAAACGGGGGTCTTAATATATCAGCTTGGATAAGGTGTACATTAGGCCTCATGCCGTAGCGCCTGTAGGCTATGTCTATTGCATCACTAATGTCTATACCTAAAATGTCGTGTGCATCAGTGAAGTCTGAAAACCATCCCACGGCTCTGCCCACACCGCAACCGGCGTCTAGAATGAGAGACCTAGATTTGATAAGCTTCTGTAAGCCTTCAAAATCTCCAAACCCATACCTAGAGATGTACCAGTTAAACTGAAATTGCATATCCCTCTTACTGAAGGCGACATCCTCGAACATGGTCCACTTGCTTGAGTATGATTCCTTAACTTGTTCCGATTCGCCGAGTGAGGTTACTATTCTTGGAACACCATCTATTATCGTGAACTTATGTCCCTTACCACACCTTAGGATTCCTGAACGTATCTCCTCTCCTTTTAAGCCATCAGCCCCAAGTTGAAATTCAGAGTAGCATTCTGGACACACTAAGAGTTCTAACAGCGTCTTCTTCAAGAACTTCCGCCCTTACTATTGAAATATTCCAGTTTAACCTTATCCTTATTCACGTCTATGCGTCCTATGACTTCAGCTGGGCATCCTGCCACTATAGAGTAGCTTGGGATACTCTTGTTAACGAAGCTCTGTGCTCCTATGAGGCAGTGGTCTCCTATCTTTACACCCAACCGTACAACAGTTAAGCTACCTAAAAAGCAGCAGTTTCCTATGTGAACGGGTGCATATATATACTTGGCTTTACCGCCCGTTAAAGCCCATTCTACTGTTTCATGAGTGTAAATCTGAACGCCACAACTTATACTGCAGTAATCTCCTATCTCTAGACCCCCAGTTCCATCTAGTATGGTGAATGGGCCTATCCAAGTATTCTTCCCGACCTTAACATCCCCATACACATGACTACTTTGATAGATGTTGGTGTTCTCACCAAACCTTAGAAAACGAGCTCTCTCCCATCTAGCATCATCTCCAAATATCATCTCATAGATGGGAAGGCACCTATTCCATTTAACCTTAAACTTCTTCCTAGCCTTACGATATAACTCCAGAAGATCTTCTTCCAAGCGAGACATTTCAAACCCCTAAACCAGGCATTGAAACCGAGTATTATTATTCATGTTGATATAAAAGTTTAAGAGAAGCTCTCATTCCTAATGATTTGAAAGCTACGTAGCATTTACCTAGATATATTATCCGATGGATTAGGCTACAGGAAGAAAATCCAATGTGTGGAATAGCCGGGTTTACATTTGACGACGCAGTACTGATTAGGAGGATGTGCGACGTTCTACAGCACAGGGGACCCGATGACGACGGATACTACGTAGACTCGCATCTATCCTTAGGTAATAAACGGCTTAGTATTATAGATCTCAAGACTGGGCGTCAGCCCATATATAACGAGGATAAGTCAATAGTCGTAGTGTATAATGGTGAAATATACAATTTTCCTGAGCTTCGGGGTGAGCTAGAAGAAGCTGGACATAGGTTCTACACGAACTCCGATACTGAGGTCATAGTCCATGCATATGAGGAATGGAATCTCGATTGTCTGCCAAAGTTTAACGGCATGTTCGCCTTCGCACTCTGGGATACTTCTGATAAAAGGCTATTGTTAGCCCGAGACTCATGCGGTATAAAGCCCCTATACTACACCTTCCTGGAAAATGGAACCCTCATGTTCGCCTCTGAGATCAAAGCCATATTGCAATACGAGCTCATCAGAAGAGAGGTTGACTGCCAATCATTCCACTCCTACGTCAACTTGAGGTTTGTTCCGGGAGAAAAAACTATATTCAAAGGTATTAAACGGCTACTTCCAGGACACTGCCTCTTACTAGACAGAGATGGTGCTAGAACAAATAGGTTTCTAGATATTAACCCCACCGCTAAAGAGTACACAGAAGATTATCTTATCAAGAAGATTCAACAATTGTTAAGGAGCGCCGTTAAAAGATGCCTTATAAGCGACGTTCCTTTAGGCGTATACTTGTCCGGAGGCATGGATAGTAGTACTGTAGTTGCTCTTGCATCCAAGATGATGAGTGAGCCTCTTCAGACATTCACGATGGGGTTTGGGGAACCTACTGATGAAATGGATGATGCTAGGTATGTAGCTGAATACTTTGGAACAAACCATAGAGAACTCGTAGTTCACTCAACACTCCTTAAAGATTATCCCAAGATGATATGGCATGCTGATATGCCCAAGAGAAACCTGTACCCATACTACATAGCAAGAGAGATCAGTAGGTATGTTAAGGTTGTTTTAAGCGGGCTTGGAGGAGACGAGCTGTTTGCGGGATACGAGTGGAAATACCAGTTTGCCAAGGATGTAGAGGAAGAAAGAGGAAGGATGCCTCCGGAGTTGATGGAGAAAACTAGGGATATAGCTCGTAAGCTTCTGGAATATACTTGTAAGTACGGCTCAGTACACGAGATAGAATATATACATCACCTGAAGAGGCTACTTTACCTAAATAGCGACGTAGACCTGTACCTTCTGGGAATGAGTCTCGATGAAGTATTTCCAGAAGAGTACCTACCTAACATATACGGAAAAAAAATGCTACAGAACCGTCTACAACCAATAAGAGATGCGTTCCAACAATATTTCGAAGATCGGAGGTTAAATCTTGTCGATAGGATCTTACTAGCCGATTTCAAGGTCAAGATGCCTGACGACTTCCTTTTCGTAGACGATGCTATGTCTATGGCTAACTCCATCGAGGGTAGATTCCCATATTTAGATAAAGAACTTTCAGAATTTGCGTTTACCATATCAGACAACTACAAGTTTAGGAATGGTAGTGGCAAGTATATACTCAAGAAGGCTGTAGGCGAAATCCTACCTAAAAGAGTTTTAGAGAAGACCAAGAGGGGGTTTGGCGGGACGGTCGGTATACAGTTTTCAAAGGAGTTATACGAGTATGCCAGGCAGCTACTGCCTGAAGGCTACATCGTGAAGCAGGGTTTCATCAAGAAAAAGTATGTGGATGATGTTTTAAGGTATAAGACTTCGATGAGCTTAACTAAGCACTACATAGTTATTTGGGATCTATTAGCCTCCGAAATCTGGTATAGAATATTCATACTACCAGACAAGATACGTAAACCTGAGTTTGACATAGATTCTCTATTAGCAGCCTGAGAGGAAAACACTTAATATGGTTAATCAGTGATTCTTTGGAAAAGATTTAGCAATAAAACTCAAAAAGGTTAGGGCCCAGAGAGCCTCTGGTAAGTAAGGAGGAGCTAGAAGGAGCAAGTAAAGCCGGGCGAAGAACAGTGCATTTAGCAGAAGAAAATTAAAGAGTTTATTGAGAGTTAACGTGGTGTTAAGGATAGGTGAAGATGTTAGCGGTATTCGGAGCTGCGGGATTTATAGGTAGGAATGTCGTAGAGAAGCTCTTAGATAAAGGCTTAGATTTTACAGCTGTAGACAATGTAGATTCACCGTTTCCCAACTACGTTAACTACATAAAAGCCGATATTCTAGATTTCGAAGCCGTTAGACGAGTGGTTAGAAAAGTCGGCGCAATCGTGCACCTAGCAGCTTCACCCCTCTTAGCATCAATAGACAATCCTAAGCTTAACATGAAGGTTAACGTCGAAGGAACACTCAATATCCTCGACGCCATGAGAGCGTTTAAGACTAAGAAGATAGTATTCTCATCGGCATCCTCCGTTGTAGGCGAGGTAAGGTATAATCCTGTAGACGAGGAACACCCATGCATGCCTAGAACGCCCTACGCAGTAACTAAAAAGACATGTGAAGACTACATAAGAGTCTACCATGAGATATCCGGAATAGACTACTTGGTCTTCCGCTTCTTCAACGTTTATGGTCCATGGCAATATCCTTATAACAGGGCTCTAATACCGAGTCTATACAAAAAACTTGCCTCAGGCGAACCCTTCACCATATACGGTGATGGCTCTGCTACAAGGGATTTCGTATACGTTAGGGACGTAGCAGAATTCTGTATTCAAGCTTTAACCGAAGATATCAGCAACGAGCTTGTGAATCTAGGTGCTGGCAAACCCACATCCGTGATAGAACTAGTAAACTTAGCGTCTACCATATTGAACGTTAAACCCAATCTCGTATACAAACCCAAGAGGCCAGGGGAAATAGATAACTTCTATGCCGATACATCTAAGTTAGAAAGACTATTCGGAAGAAAACCTACTACAACCCTAGAAGAAGGACTTGGGCACACGTTTACATGGCTAAAGACATTGAAGTGAAGTTTTAAACGCCCACTAACTCAAGAAGAGTTAATGCAGGTCGCAAGGCTGTCAAAGAACAGGCTTAAGAATTTAGTTTATAAAGCACGTATTTCCCACTTCCCAACACGATTTGTTCTTCCATCAAGTCCATATCATGAGGTTTAACATAACTCGTATCAACCAGCGCGTATTTAATTCCGTATCTTTCCTTAAACCATTTCAGAGGCTTCCTCATCACAGGATAGAAATCCACAACCTTGTCATTGAAAGAGTCATGGTGTGTGCCCCATAATACGTGACGCCGACAATAATAGACCAGTGCATCAGCAAAATTCACGCTAAAGCAAGCGATATAGTCTATCTCCGGATTGTTTTTTATGTGCTCAAACACTTTCACAAGGTCTTCATCCAGCAAGGCTCCCACAATGTTCACCCGAGAAAGTTCCTGATAGATAAGAAAGCACCTGCCTGCAGCAATAGAAAAAACGATAAAACCGAAGACCAAACCCGCTGCTGGGACGTTACCAGATACGAAAAATTGTGAAACCATGAAAGCCACGGGAAAAGCGGTCGCTCTCATGTATTTGAACCCTTCCCCGAAAACTCTCAGGTAAGGAACAAATATTGTGAGAAGCATCAGCAGAAAAGCTAAGAAGGCCCACCAGAAGATGACCCATTCCATTGCCGTAAAAGTTGCAAATGACCACAAACCATACAACAAGGCAAGCACAACAAACGGGTTGCTGCTTTTGCCAATGATGCTCCTTAAAAGGAAATAGATGGCTTTATTTTCTCTCGCGATGGTTGACTTCATCCGGCTCAAATAACTCTTCCTGACATGTGCCAGATTATTTTGATCAGACGCAACACTCTTTCCATAAACAGGCGAAGTGTAAATCTGATGAGCACCTAGATATTCCCAGTTTCTGTGCCAAAAAAGAAGAATATCATAATGCCCCTTGAGGATTTTGAAAAAATAACTTCTTAAAACAGCCAATGCTAAAACGAAAATAGAGATTAAAACAAATAACGGGAGGACGGTCTGGAAAATTATTGAGAGCGAAATGTGGAAAAACACCAAAAATTGCGTAGTCATTTTATGGGTTGCAAAGATCAAAAAACCAAACATTACAGCCAATATCAAGAAAAAGCCAGATTGGAGTTGATTGTAAAAAGCCAAACTCAATATTTCCCCAGTGAGAAACAGGTTTCCCAACGCTCTGGAAGTAAGGGATGTACTCTCGGCCGTCAGAACAGGCGTCGAAGCATAAACGAAACCTGCCAAAAAAAGACGTTCCAAGGAAAACGTTTGAAGATAAGTAAAGACTAAGAGAACGACAAGATTAATGACGTCCAGAATTGGTGATATGAGCCAATAAAACCTATCAACGATTCTTTCTGGAAGTAAACCGAGAAAAAGTGAAAACCCAGGGGGATACCACTGTTCTTCGATGTCTAAAAGGTAGTAAGGCGGCAGCTTAATGGGTATCCTTTTGTGTTTTTTAAATTCCTGTGCTGTCAAGAGAAAGTAGTAGGCATCGACCCCCCGATATCTCTGCCTCCAAAGAGGAGCCACTCTAAGTAAAAATGTGAAAAGCGTCATGAATATAATACTCAATACCGCGTAAATTATGACCATGCCATTCTCACTAGGCTTTTACGTGTACTGCGATATTTAATTTGTTAAAACACTCAATTTCTCCAATCGTTCGCGGATGCTGTGTTCAAGACGCTTTTATAAATTTCAATCTCCTTCTCATTAAGGGTTTGGGGATTGTACTCTTTTATGAGTTTCTGTCTTGCACTTTCGCCACATTTTTTAGCCAACTTGGGACTTTCTAGCATTTTAATTACGGCATACGCCATTTCTCTGAAGTTTCTATTTTCGACCAGTAATCCGGTGACCTCGTTGGAAATAAACTCGTGATGCCACTCTATGTCAAACGCCACGATAGGTGCCTCAAACGCAGCTGCCTCGAACACAACAAATCCAGACATGGGGATCCAGACGACCGATGATATGCTTAAGAAGGCTTTTACTACGTTTGTAGGTTGAAACCCTAGAAAATACACTTTTTCGGCTACGTTAAGGGTCTCTGCCTTCCTCTCCAATCTTTCCCTTAAAGGACCATCGCCAATAAACACAAACTGTGTATCAGGCTTCTCTTTGAGAATAAATGGAACCGATTCTAGTATCACGTCAACTTGTTTGTACGCATCCAATCTGCCTATGTATAGAACAATGGCTTTTCTTAGATCCAAATCAAATTGTTTCACGAACTTGTCTAATTCAGCTTTATCGACTTTTTTCTCAAAAATGTCTCTTTTCAATGTAAAACCGACAATTTTGATCCTTTTTTCGTCGGCTTTCATGGAAATTGCATAGTTCTTTGTATAGGCATTCGGAACAACGATGTAGTCGGCGTTTCTGAGGATAACTATCTCCACGAGGTCAGCGAAGGTTTTCTTCAATACTTTCAAGTGGGTTAATCCATTCCCGAAACGAAACGTCAGTTCTCTGTCCAATCTATTATTTCCACCTAGGGAAACAATGAACGGAACCCCTGACATTTTTCCCGTCAAAAGACCTAGAAAACCAGCTAGACCAATTGATCTTCCTCTTATCACAGAAATCCTGTTCTTGATAGTTATTTTTATGATTTGCAGAAAAAAGAAAAGGACATTCGCAGGGTGCCATAACGGCCCGTCTGTGGCTCTCTTCAGAACATGAATCTTTATTGTTTTATCCTCAAGTTTAATCTTAGAATCCTTTGAGTAAAATGAAATATGATGAACTTCTTCGAAAATGTTTCTTGGATTATACAGCTCATTAACGTAGCCTAGATTTCCTTTGGCTTCAAGTGTAGCTAATGAACTATCCATTAGGTTTAGGGCGCGCAAAGTTCTATGCTTTGAAGAGAGCCGGCGGCTCATAACCCTCACACAGTTGACAAATGTCCATAATACCTTTATGAGCTACGAGTTTTCGGAACTGTCTATACTTCTTGCTATTCCAAATATCCTTCATATCCTGTTTCAGGATGTTGCCCATAGTGTAGTTGCCTTCTACGTCACGACAGCAAGGCACCACATCTCCGTTCCATAAAATCACATAGCTGTGCCAGATCCAGTAGCAGGTTCTCCTGAATCTTGGCTTTAGCACTCCGCCGTTTTCAAAGGCTTTCCTATCATACAGCCACCACTGGTCGTCCTTGGGCAAGTATTCAAGACCCTGCTCGTAGGTTCTTACGCAAGGAGAGATCAGACGTGCCTCATCCATTTTCAACTCTTCCGCCAGTTTCAGAAAGTCTGAAATCTGATGCTCATTGTGTTTCATAACGATGAACTCTAGCACAATCTTTGTGCTCCCGCTTCTTTTTCGCTTCTCTTCCCCTGATATTCGGGCGTTTTCCAGGGTCGTTTTCAGGTCTCCTCGCTTTCTGTAGATTTCATGGGTTTCCTGTGTTGTTCCGCCGATAACGAAGGAGACCTCTTCTGGGTTTGCTTCTGCTAGTTTTGTGGGATTCACAGAGTTGCCGTTTGTACAGATCTTTACTTTGATATTGAATTCGTTGGCATATTTTATCATGTCATAGATCTGAGGATTCAGAAAAGGTTCACCCATGTAGTATAGAAGAATTTCTGCCGTGTGAGCTTGGATTTTATCAATTATTTTTCTGAATATCTCTATTTTCATATATCCTTTGCGTCTTTGTAGCATGTTAGCTCCGGTTTCGCAAACTGGGCACAAATGATCGCATATGTTTATTGGCTCGATGGTGGCGGCAACAGGTGCCATGGGGGCATAGGAAATCTTGGCAAAAGCGAATAGCTGATTAATTAGAACATTTGTCCAATATTTTGGACGTTTTAAAATGTATTTACTAGCTGCCTTTACATATCTTAAGACTGAAATATTTGTCACCTTGGCTAATCTTTTGGGGTAAATGATTCTTCAGACGTTTTCTCATTCTCTTTTAATATGATACGGGTATTTTTCTGTTTTGTTGGTTTAAGACATCTGCAAGGACCAACGACTCTGCTGAGATACACCGTTGAGAAGATTATGTTATCTGCCATTATAGCGAGCGCTAACTTCCTTCTTCTGTGCTGAAACGTTGCCCATCTGAGACGAAATCGGCAAAATCTTTATTTTTCATTGAAACACTTATGCGGTACCATACCAGGTGCAAACTTTGTCCAAAATCGTCCCGCCAGTGAAACCCTACTTTCCAGAAGAAGACATCAAAAAAATTAAAATGGACGTAGAAAGAATCCTTAGATCAGGAATGCTTACCCTGCACACGTACACTAGAGAGTTTGAAAAACGATTTGCAAGAATTTGCGGTGTTAAACATGCGGTGGCTGTGAACTCTGGAACAAGTGCCTTAGAAATTACCTTACGCACAATGAAGCTTAAACCAGAAGACAAGGTGCTGGTTCCAACAAACACTTTTTCGGCTACGGCTGCTGCAGTGATTTTCGCTGGAGCCAAACCCGTGTTGACGGACATAAATCCTAAAACTCTTTGCGTAGACATCGAAAACATGCAGAAAAACATAACGCCAAAAACAAGAGGAATAATCGCGGTTCATATCGGCGGGCTAATATCCCCAGAAATTGAAGAAATAAGAGAGTTATGCCAAGACAAAAAACTCTTCCTGATAGAAGATGCTGCGCACGCCCAAGGCTCAAACATCAACCATAAACCAGCCGGTTCGCTTGGAGATGCTGGATGCTTCAGTTTTTATCCAACAAAAGTGATGACAACAGGCGAAGGCGGCATGATAACAACAGACAATGATGAAGTAGCTGAGAAAGCTCGAATCCTAAGAGACCAGGGCAAGGAAAACTTCAACAGCAATATAATCATCGAGTTAGGCTACAACTGGAGACTTCCCGAAATAAGTGCAGCCATAGGCATAACCCAGCTTAAAAGGCTACCTGAAATAATTGAAAAACGCAACAAAATTGCAAAATACTTCGACAAGGAGCTGGAAAAAATCAGCGGTATAACACCCTTGAAAACTCCGCCAAACATCGTTAACAACTACTACAAATACGTGACCTTCCTTGAAAAAGGCATTGACAGAGAAAAACTAAAGGATAGGCTTAGAGACAAAGGCGTAAGATGCAGCGGTGAAGTCTACTGGCCGCCACTACACCTCCAGCCCATCTACAAACAGCTACTAGGCGTAAAACAGGGAGACTTACCATTAGCTGAGGATGCCTGCAAAAGAATGGTGTGCCCTCCAATCTACGCTCAAATGACAATGGAAGAAGCACAATACGTAGTTGAAAAACTAACGGAAACATCATCTGAAATTTAGCGCTTCCGATGAGCTACTGCCCATTCATTTAACCCCGGACACAAACAGATAGGGCCCTACTCGATTAAGAAGAAGCCGCGAAAAGATGCGGTCCATTCTTAGATATTCCGCTCTTCTCACGATTGCATATGGTATTGGAGGAAGTATCAATAATTTCAAAACTTTCAAATCACTTTGTTTACACGACCACTTGACTTCCTCAGGCAACACTCTAAACCTATCAATATTCGGTTTCCCATGCCTGAGTAAACCCTTGATTTGCTTCCAGAAAGTCGTTGGGTGTCCTATTACAATTTTGCCCCCTTCCTTGCCACACGTTTCATTTCGTACACAGTTTTTACTCTAGAATATTCGTTTGCTGACACGCCTCCAATGGAATCCAGTGAAAGGGCATATACACAATCAAAGATGTCGGATTTTAACGGTAGAAACAGTGAGTTCCCGCGGATTAGGTTCTTGAAACTTCTCATCTTGCAGATATGTGACATTTCTCTCGAAATGTCAATGCAAAACAAATGATTGGTGTATCTCTTTGATATCAACTCATAATATCCCGTGCCACAACCAACGGAAAGGACCTTGGACTGAGTCTTCATATTGCCTAACGTAATCAGGTGCCGTACAATTCTCTCCCTCTTAAGCTCATCTTTTTGGGTTCCTTTTCCTCTGGATTTGAATTCCCATTTTAACAAGTCTCTTAGTTTCGATTCCAAATGGACTCAACACTTCTTGTATTCTTGTAAACCCCTGATGTGATAGTAATCGGCAACATTTTCACTACAAACTTTTAAATATGTTGCGACTTTACCATTTAAACTAATACATTGTCATTGGACTAGGGTGTTGAACTTTGAACGTTCTTGTAACTGGTGGTTCTGGCTTTATAGGGAGCCACATAGTGGACAAACTAGTGCAACAGAGCTACACGGTTCGCGTGTTTGACGAAAGGAAGCCACTCAGAGAAGACGTTGAATGGTTTAAGGGCGACCTCTTAAATGAAAACGAAGTCCTAGAAGCATGCAAAGACATAGAATTCATTTATCATCTTGCCGCTGTTGCAGACGTCAATATAGCCCTCTCCCGCCCAGCCCTATGTCTAAGAATAAACGAGATTGGAACGCTGAATTTGCTAAATGCGGCCACAGCAATGGAAGTTGAACGGGTATTACTTGCCTCAACCACATGGGTTTACGGAAAAACAGAAGGCACAGTGGATGAAAATACCCCTATACCGCCTCCAGATCACATTTACACCAAAACAAAGATAGGCCAAGAACACCTTTTCGTTGCTTGGCATAATTACACAGGGCTTTCCTACACTATTTTGCGGTATGATATTCCCTATGGGCCTCGTATGAGAGCTAATATGGCTATCGCCATTTTTTTAAGGAAGGCTGCAAAGAGAGAACCTATCACAATTTTTGGCGATGGAAATCAAGGAAGATGCTTCATTTACGTTGACGATCTGGCAAGTGGCAGTGCTGCTGCACTTCAGCCCAATGCCCGTAACCAAGTTTTCAACCTTGCCGGAACCGAATTCGTTACAATAAACAGAATAGTTGAGACCTTGCGTGAAAGCTTCCGAGACTTAAAGGTTGAACGTGCGCCCCCTCGGCCCCATGATTTCAAAGGAGCCCTCATAAGCATCGATAAAGCTCGGCAGCTACTAAACTGGAAGCCAAAAACCAATTTCAGTGAGGGTCTAAGAAAATTCATTACATATATGCAGAGCCAAGAGATCTAAAAAAAATAAAAACTCCTTTGCCTGCAGCTTATGAGAGGTTCGACAAACGTTGAGGGCCACGCACATACTCATAGTTGAATCAACTCTTTTTTCTAAATGAAACTCGTTTCTTTGTTAAGAAAGAAGTCATTAAACAATCTTAAATAATCTTATAGCTGGCCTTTATTTGTAATTCATACAACACTAGGTGAAATTAATTGGCTAAACTTGTATACGCTCACGACGGCGAAAGCGTGTACGATGAGCTTTTTTTGAACTCGCTTAAGGAGAGATATGATGTTTATGTTCTCACTTTCAATCCTTCACCCTCGCAAATTCCGTCTCGCATCAAGACAGTCATAATGAAAGATCCCCTTCCAGAGACAAATATTCATCCTTTTGAAGGAATGCGCAAACATTTTTTAACTCCGTTAAGGGCGAGGATTTTCAAGAAAAGCCTGGGTCGCGTTAAGCCCGACGCGCTTATAGGCTGCTGGGCAAGCACCTACGGTTTTTATTCCGCGTACTCGGGCTTTCATCCATTCATACTTCTCATCTGGGGTTCAGATGTCCTGATCTTTCCGAGAAAATATTTTCCCCTTAAGCCTCTCGTAGTCCACTCTCTGAAAAAAGCCGACATCGTCGTGGTCGACAGCGAAGTTCAAAAAGAAGCCGTAATGAAGCTTGGATGCAAACCCCAAAAAATCGTGAAATTTCCATGGGTCAACCTGAAAGGATTTAAAAGGGATGAAAACCAGCGAAGAGAAGTCCGAATGGAACACGGCTGGACCGATGACAACATCGTCGTCATCAGCTTAAGAAACCACAAACCACTTTATGGCGTGGGATACTTAGTGGACGCTATTCCTTACATTCTGAAGGAAAACAAGCGTATAAGATTCCTTATTTTGGGCGAGGGGCCTCTTACTGAAGTGTTTAAAACAAAAATTGTAAAGTTCACAAAAAGCGGTCAGGTAAAGTTTATTGGAATAGTCCCACATCAGAAAGTTTCAACCTACCTAAGTGCCGCGGACATCTATGTCTCAACATCGTTCTCGGATGGAACCTCTGCAGGCCTATTAGAGGCAATGGCCTGTTCGTTGTCGCCGGTGGTTACGGAAATCGATGGAAACAAAGAATGGATTAAAGACGAAATAAACGGCTTTCTCGTTCCTATTGCAAACTCTCAAAAACTTGCTGAGAAAATTCTTTTGCTAGCTGATAATCAAAAGCTCCGGGAAAAGCTGAAAGAAAAGGCCGAAGGCACTGTGAGAACAAGGGTGAACTGGCAAAAAAACATACAAAAGTTAACCAAGATCATCGATGAAATGATATCCACTAAAATGTGATGTCTCACATGTTACTCGCAGTTTTAATGAGTTGAGTATGTAAAACAAACGGATGCCCTTAAATTTATAAGGAGGACTTTGTTTTCATGCAACGGTTCATAGGTGTAGAACTCATTGAAACAGCTTGCCACTAAAGCGCGTGTTGCTCGCGGTGCCACTTACCTCTTTGTTCAAGGTTTCTTAAACGCTGTTTTAGGCCTAGTCTACTTTAGTATTCTCGCTCACACGTTTTCCGCGCCTTCTGAACAGTGGCAGATGGGAGCTTTTGCGCTCCTGTCGTTCATTCTGGCGTTGGCTCAGGTGTTTGGAACGCTTGCCCTTCCATCCGCTGCCATCAAATACATAGCTCAACATCTTGCTGAGGGCGATTCGGGGAAGGCTAAAGCCGTTGTGGCGCGCGTGTTGCAGACAGGTTTGCTGACCTCGGTTATTGCGTTTTTTGGGCTGTTTCTTACAGCCGAATGGTTGTCGACTCTAATGTTTGGCACGACTACTAACGCCCTTCTAATTCGCCTAATCGCCATCTGCGCCATATTTACAATACTCAATATTGAGGTTGGGAGTTTCCTTCAAGGAATGCAGAGAATGCGCGATGTTGCTCTTATAGGTCTAGCGTACACCATTATTTCCACATCTGTGGCCATTTACCTCCTCCTTCTTGGCTGGCGTCTTTATGCCGTAGTCCTTGGATGGCTTGCAGGTCTGCTCACAGCCTCTACCGCTGGCCTAATCCTAACCGCCAAATATCTAGGTGTCTTGGGAAAACCACATCCCATTCGACCTCTCATAAATTTCTCTCTTCCTCTCTACGTTTCCGGTGGCATCGGCTTTTTTGTAACCTGGATTGACCAGCTTCTTTTGGTTTCCTACATGAGTCTGCTATATGGCACGACTGAAGCTCAGAGAATACTGGGAATATACACCGTGGCGGTACGAGCCTCTGCAGTTCCAACCTTGTTTTCAAACTCGATTGTCACGGCTCTTTTCCCCAAACTATCAGAATTATACACGCAGCAAGGCTTCAGCAGCCTAAAAGACGCATTTCGTGTCTCCGCACGTTACTCAGTGCTGATAGGGTTTCCCTTAATAGTTGGATTGGCGACGCTAGCCTACCCTATGATAATCTTGTTTGGCGGCTGGCAATACATTGAAGCCGTAGAGCCCGTGATCATTATTTCTATAGCTGCGTTGTTAGGCACGCTAGGGGTCGCAATAGGTCCAATATTAATGACGCTGGAACGCACAACCATCGTCTCCGTGCTATCCGTCGCCCAAGTAGTCCTCAGCTTCCTTCTATCCTATTTTGCCCTAGCCCTTCTTAACTTAGGCATGATTGGCACGGCTTGGGCGAGAACCATTGCAGCCATATTTGGCTTAGTGCTCAGCCTGTATGTCTTAACTCGCCACATGACTATTTCTTTCGACAGAGAGGCATTATGGAAGGCTTCCATCGCGTCAGCCTTCATGGTTCTTGCAATTCTGGCTCTTGATCTAGTGAGAAAAATTTTCTCGTCTGACGCCTACCAGTTTCTTGTCATTCGCCTACACCTGCTCCCAGTTTATGTCTTGGTTGGTGCTTCTGCCTACTTCTTCTCCTTAGCAGCGTTGAGAGCCATAAAAAAACATGACATAGAACTCATAGAAGAGTACATGCCAAAAGGCCTCAAACCCATGGTCGCTTGGTTAGGACGCATCGCATCGGCTGAGTAATTCTTGATGCCTGAGGGTTGTAGTGTGAGGAGAAACCTAAAGTCAATTCTTACGGGAAGTTCCAGCCTCAAGAACTAGACAGCATCATCAAATCTTATGACATTATCGGCGACATAGCCATCATCCGTGTTCCAGAAAGCTTCGAATCTCGGAGTGTAGTCATCGCCGAAGCCATCATGCAAACACACAAGCACGTAAGAACGGTTCTTCGGCAGGCCAGCGCTGTTTCGGGTGACTTCAGGCTGCGTCGACTCGAATGGATTGGGGGTGAAAAGGAAACTGAAACTCTATACAAAGAATTTGGCTGCGTTTTCAAAGTTGATTTGGCGCAGTGTTATTTTTCGCCTCGATTGTCCTTTGAGCGGATGCGCATTGCTAGGACGGTTCAGCCCAATGAGACTATCGTGAACATGTTCGCGGGTGTGGGCAGCTTTTCTATTTTAATGGCTAAGCACGCCAGAGTGCAAACTGTGTATTCAATTGATGTGAATCCTTCAGCCGTTAAATACATGCAGGAGAACGTTAGGCTGAACAGGGTTGAAAGTAAGGTTGTCCCAATCTTAGGTGACGCCAAACACGTCATAGTCGAACGACTGCAAAACATGGTTGACAGAGTTGTTATGCCCTTGCCCGAGAAAGCCTACGAATATCTCGACTACGCGGTTATGGCTCTGAAGCCGTTGGGCGGATGGGTACACTATTACGATTTTGAGCATGCCTCAAGAGAGCAAGATCCAATAGAAAAGGTTAAAACAAAAATGGCTGAAAAACTGCAGAAATCAGGCCTTGAATTAAACGTATCTCTTGGGCGGGTTGTGCGCCCAACGGGTCCCAACTGGTATCAGGTTGTTTTAGATTTGCAGTTAAGCCCAAGGAAACATTTATCGGAGAAAGTAGTCAAGCGCTGAGCGTTATGTCTTTACGTAGCTTATAGCATCTTTTAAGCTGGTTTTGGTTTTGAACTTTCTCTTGAAGAAGTGCACGATGTTTCCTACGTCTCGTTCAAGCAGTTGCTCAGCATTAGGATGGTCGTTCTTGACGAATTGCGGCCAATCAATGATGAGTATGTGCCCGTTTAGCTGTAAGATTATGTTGAATTCGCTGATGTCAGCGTGTATCACGCCGGTTTCAGCATAAGCTCTGCGAATGTTTGAAAGAATCTCTTTTAACATTTTTTCAGGGTGTGGAATCTCATTAAACTCGGCGAGTTCTACGCCTTCGATCATTCCCATCACGACCACATGGCGGTTTTGGCTGATGGGTTCAGGGACAGCCACGCCGTGGGGGTGAACAAGCTTTAAGGCTTCAAACTCTTTCTCAGCCGCGAGTCGTGACTGATATAGCCAGCTGATGTGGTGGCGCTGAGCAATATAGCCGCGGACACGTTTGGTCTGACGGAAGCTAGTTCTGCCCAAGCGATGAAATTTGACAGCTACCTGTTCGCTCCTGGGTGTCAGGGCGTTGTACACATCTGATTCCTTGCCGACTCCGAGTGATTTGCCGAACGCCTCTAGTACGGCTGCCTTGACCAAGGCGTTGATTGCCAAACAGTCGTAGCCGGCCGTGTGGAGCACGTAACCCGTGTATTGCCTGACCCAGCGTTCTATCAGGCCAAATTTGCCTAATCGAGACAAGCGAAAGTCTAGTTCTCTAAGGTTCAGCTTAGTCAGCTTTGGTAGTTCTTTTTTTGGGACATATCTGTGGCGTGCCATATCTGCCTCTATAGCCTGCAGTACACGAAAGTCTTCGGGTTCCAATTTACGAAACACTCTGACCGCAATGTTGGCGCTTGACATTACAAGGAGAAAAGGTTGAGCAAAATGATTTAAGAGTAACTGAGCGTGGCTTGGTTAGGTGGGCTTAGACTTCTAAAATCTTTAGTGATTTTAAAGCGTCCTCAACCATTTTTTCGATGTTCAGTTCTTTTTCAATCCGTTTAATGTCCTCAAGCTTTATTGCAGCTATTCTTTTCGCCTCTTTGACCTCTGCTTTGCTTTTCACTTCGTGAAGGGTTGTTTTCTCTAAGCCGATTCTTTGGGCATTTTCTTCAATATTACGGGTATCTAATCCAAGCAGAGGTCTGTAAATGGGATAATCTTTGGCGGCTTCGTCCTGTATTCTGAACGCGTGCAGTGTTTGGTTCGCCTTTTTTCCAAGCGAGTCTCCAGTGACTATGCCTTCGGCCCTCTTCATTCGGGCTATGCCTTTAGCTATGTAAAGCATCAGGCGCCTATACAAAAGACTACTTAACTCTGATGGATGTTTCTGAGCGAGTCTTTGAAGGTTTTGGCATTGTTCTATCAAATACAGTTTTCTTGGAAATCCTGTGAACCACTCCATCAACCTTTGCGCAGTCTCCATCATCCCCTTAGCGTCTAACTTGCTTGTCAACACACCGTTTTCAAAATGAACGAGTATGGCTGGGCAGCCGCGTTTCATAGTCATCCAGCAGGCCACGGCTGATGAAGCGTCGCCCTTCAGCAAACACACTATCTTAGGTTGAGTGCCGAGGGGTAAGCCGCCGACTCCTCTATTGATGTCAGTGAACACGTAAGCTTTGGCCTCTCTGACCTCAACGTGTAGATTTTGTTCCGGATGGGTTAAATCAACGTGCAGATCCAGTTCGGGAAGTGAAGCGACTATTCTGTGTCCAACTTGTCGGCAGACGTCTTGACTTGTATAGGGATGCTTTCCGACCCGGTGACAGCGCACGGCGAAGCTTTTTCCCTTTTTGAACCTTGAACCAGCAAGCTGAACGCTGACGTTTAACATATCGTTTAGCTTCGATGTGGTCTCTAAGGATGGCGAGAGTGAGGAAACGCCGAAAACTCTGCTCAGCCTTTCTGCGGTTTTCTCGGCTTGAGCAGTCTTAATGTAGAGTCGGCCAAACCTTCTATCGAATCTAGTATAGGGAATGTCATGTTTCTTCAAGACTGCCTTAATGTTGGCAATTAAGCGTCGTTCATACAGTCTTCTTGTCCAATCAGCTTTGATGCCGATCTCCCCGCCAAAACGGACGACAACTGTGTCAAACCTGTGCTCAGACAGAGGCAAATCCATGTACACCTTGTACTCATTAATTGGTTTCTAACGCCATATATTATTGGTTTGGGTTTGAGGCATAGAAGTGCGCGCAGGGGAGGCTTCAAACTCGTGATTGTTAAGTAAACTTAAATATGGATGAAAGTTCTCAAGAATAGCAGCGCCGCAAAGATGCCGCCGTAGCTCAGCACGGTAGTAGCAGCTGACTTCTAGCTCTATAGAAGGCTGAAGCTGTTAACCAGTTGGTCGTCGGTTCAAGTCCGACCGGCGGCGCCACAACACTTCTTTTCCAGAAACAGAGCCAATTCTTCCTTGCCTGATAAAGAAAATCCAATTTTAGGCATTTCCAACCTTCGACTAACAGGTCCTGGCTTCACGTTCGGGTTTTGCCAACTGCGCGCTCGATCTGGCACTTGGGGCAAAAGTATGTCTGCCCTCCTCCCAGACTGAGCTTCTCTACTAGAGTGCCACAGATTGGACAAGCTTGCTCTTTCATGTTTGGACCCATAGCCGGTGTATAACGGCCTTGTTTTCCGTAGAAGTCTAAGAACTGACCCTTCCCACCTAACTGGATTCTCTCTTGAATCACAAGCTTTATTGCCTTGTAGAGTGCATGCCTCTCGCCTTCGGTGAGATCAGAGGCTTTTCGTTTCGGATGGATTCTGGCTCGGTAGATTATGTCCTGATATGCGCTATTGCTCAAGCCTACTAAGACGGCGTCTTTGCCCACGAGTGCAGACTTAATGCTCACGTTCTTATCGGCTAACTCCTTTGAGAAGTATTCAAAGGTGAACTCCTTGTCATTTATGGGTGATGCTACCTGGGAGAAGTCTCGTCTATAAACGTAGCTTCGTTCCAGCTCGTCGTCTTTCAGTGCTTGGATAACGCCCATGCCAGTTAATGCTACCGTTAGCATCGTGTTGTCACTGAAGCGGAGCTTAAGGTGAACCTTTTTGGGGACAGTGCTTTCGTTTTCATGATGCAGAATTCTTCCCCCATACTCAGGCGCAAGAACTAGGTTCATGCCATTGTCAAGCTTTACGCGTATAACATTGCCTCTGGAAGCAACGGATTCGATCCTGCCGCCATTTAGCCGATCGAAAGCTGATGTGTCCTTGTTAACGAAGCCTATTCTTTGCAGCCTCTGATAATCCTGCAACTGGCAGGTCTCGATTCGTTTTCCTCGAAGCTCTTTACTCATCTGTTTGGAGAGAATATGGGCTTCTGGAAGCTCGATGCTCATGAGCCAACCACCATTCATGTGAATCAGTTTAGCATCACTTAATCTTTGCTTATAGCGTGTGTGCGGAATTTTTGAGCCTTATTGAGAAAAGCCAAGTTCCATGAATCAATGAGAACTTATTAATCAGAAAAAGAGGGGTGATGCGAAAGATACCTCTACCTTTCTTCGTCTCAACCCTAGACGCTTTTTTTGCGTTATTTCCTAACACGAAAAGATGTTAAAGAATTCTTCCAAAATTAGAGATCTTGCCCCTAACTCGTATTTATTCTGTTTTCGCTATGACGAGAAAAGCGCCTAAAACCACTAAAGCCAGGCCAGCGGCTAGAAATAATATGGGGTTACCTCCAGTGCTTCCGAGGTTGGTGTATGTTACATAGAAGGTTAATGCTCCTATGGCAATCATTAGCAGACCGATGAGTTTTTCTAGGATGGTTAAGCCAACTGGTGCTTCTTTGCTCAACGTTTTCGCCTCATTTTAGGGTTACAATAGGTTGATTGAGCCTATTTTAAGTTTGTTAGGTTTGTTTTGACCTGTACCAAGGTTTTCTTCGATCACGCCTAATTTCAAAAATAACTTGATTTATTTCATCTGGGCATGGAACAATTGTAACATCTCTTTTTCCCCAGGGAAAATCAGAACCCCATGCGAAAGCGTAAATGGTCGGCATCAATGTTGCCAGAGCACTAAAGCACATTCTTCCTCTGACTCTCAATCCGTCAAAAACTATTTTGTCGCCGACTCTATGTCCTACGTCGCATTTGCCCTTTACTTCCTTAACGGTGACTGTCAGAGTATATCCGTAACCTTTTTTTATCTTAGCCTTTTCTATTCGGAACACTTCCCTTTTATTGTGTGATTTACTGTTTTATTTATGACGATTCAAGTTTGGCTGGTAAGTATTCGTCCACGATGTAGGTTAAACCATATCTGCTGAACGCCTCTTGCTCCGCCTTCCTCCTAATCTTGAAGAAAGTTTTGGTTTCTCTCTGCCACAACTCATCCTTATAACGTGGGTCTTTCTGCAGCTCGTATAGGCGCTTTATATCAAGGTCAGTTAACGGGTCGCTAGGCAATTTGTACTCTACAATGTCGGTTGCCCAAACACCGCTCCATTTGGCATCAGGCGTGGTCAACTCACGCAGGTGGGCAGCGTTGGCTGAGCCTGAGATAATCACCATGGCAATGTGCATTCCCCATGGGTCGCCGTCGGTGAAAATATAGACTGGTAGAGCGAGTTCTCCGTTCAGCCTGTGAATGAAGTGGCGTGTAGCCCGCGGCGCTTGCCCTGCGGTTAACACGAGCAGAGCATTGTACTTTTTGTGCACTTGTTCCTCGATGAATCTTGTGAAGAGTCCGCCTTTTTCGATGGCTATGACCTTGTCAGCGCTTGTTTTGACGAATTCAGCCGAGGTTAAGGCTGGTCCTATCATGACGCCGTCTGGATGTGATGTCAAGTTTAGCCGTTTGCCCTCGTAGCCTGGAACAGTGTATTCGATTGTTAGGTCACCGAAAATCGCTGACCGTTCTTCTGGAAACACGTTGAAGTCTTCTCTTGAGAAATCAGCGACCGTTTCCAAGTCTGTTATGACATTGTTGGATTCAGCTTGGTCTTTAAAGGCGATGTCGAAGGCTTGGGCAGAGTAGTAAACGTCTCTCAGCGTGGAGGTTTTCCTCTGTTTGGTGAGTTCCTGTGCGAAGTATGCAGTCCAAACCAGCTGAGTGAAGGGTCGAATGTGGCGTATGTTTCCAGCGCTTCGGCGCACGGTTTTGTCGCCTAAAACGTATTGGCGGAGTTCTCTGTTGTAGTATATGTTTTCTATGGAGCGGCTTGGCATCTTTGTCCATGGAAAGGCGCCGTTCTCCATTTGCTCGTACAATGTGCCGCCGAATTTGGTTAGGTTGGTTACGACTTCTTTTTTTCTTTCCAAGGCTGATATTCTAGTCTGCTTCTTCATATTTTTTCACTCTCGTTAACAGTTTGGTTATGTCTGGTGGCTTCTTCTTTCCAGCCAGTTCAGTTGAGAACTGCGCGATTTTAGGCAGGTACTTCGAAAAAATGTTCAATCGTTTTCTTTCCCTCTCCACGTGTTCACGTTTGGTCAAAAAGTGTTGAAGTTCTCGTGCGGCTTCTCGGATTCCGTTCAAAACCTCTCTTTTCACTTCAGGTCTGTCAGCTATGAACTCTTTGCCCACAGTCTTGTATGGAACTTTGGTGCTGCACAGGTGAACCAAAATGGCGATTGGGAGGTCGGGAGAGACCTTGTATCTGCGCCAGTTCATGGCTTTAATGATTCTCCAGCTTACATCGCTGGCTTCGTCGTATAGAAGTGGAATCCGATTAGCGAATCTATACAGAACGAAATCGGTTCTTTTTGGAATGTTTCCACCATAGGCGACGGCTGCCTCCACAATGAACGGGTGTCCCGAATAAGTGGCCGGTGGACGCTGCCTAACGGCGATAAATTCAGGTTGCAACTCCTTGAGGATGCCAGCCTTTAACAAGTCTTCGCCGAGTGGCGACAAACAGCTAGCGTCGGGTGCGAGGAACCCGTCGAAGCGTTTCATCATGTGCACTAGGCGCACGATTTCATCAGGTTTGAGTTTTCTTGGGTCTTTTGTTTTGCCTATGCCAGCGAATTCTAAGAATTTATGGGCTGTTTTTTCGCCAACTCGGTGGAAGTGGAATCTCATGAAGTTAACCATGTTGCGGTATGACGTTATGCGCATGAGGCGCTGGATGGCTTCCACGTCGACGCCGTATGGGTGCGGTTTTGTTTCTTTTGGCGGAGGCGGCATCTTTGTGGTTATTCGTGTGAACTTGTATAGCCGTCCTTTTGGGTCTATGAATGTTATGTTGGCGTAGGGGTTTACAAGCGCTGTTTGCTTCATGTATTCGAGGATCCGGGGCATAGCCTTGCTGTAGTCTCCTTCGAGTGTGAACTCAACGATTGTTCCGCGCCAGCCTTCTTTGTTTAATAGAATCTTTCGGTCTAGGATGATGGGGCGGTTGCGTTGGATGTCCACCATCAACTTGTACATGTAAACCTTGGCACCGCCTGTGCTTGAAATTACATATGCGGGTTTGTGTGTGGTTATTTGTCCGTAGAGAAGAGCCATTGTGCCGCCTAAACCGAAGGTGCCGCGTGCCTGTCTTAGTTTGTACTTTGAGCCAAACAGGACTTGACCGAAGGCGGCTGGTATGTGGCGGGCTGGCACTCCTGAGCCGTTGTCTTCTATGCGGAGTTTGAAGACTCCTGTTTCGAAGGTTTCAGAGGCTTCCTCCTCGGCTTCACCTTCGGTTTTTTTCTCACTTTCGAGTTCGCTCTCGAATTTCTCCTCGTCTTCGTAAGAAAGTCTCACATAGACATCTGGAGGTTTGCTTGTCTGTTCAGCTGCATCTAATGAGTTTTCAACCAATTCGCGTAGTGAGGAGAATATCGCTCTGGCTGGGTTGGTGAAACCTGCAATGTCTCGGTTGCGGTAGAAGAAGTCTGCGGCGCTTATCTCTTCAAAGGTTTCAGCCACACGTATCCTCTCGGATCCTCTAAAGTTTTGTTCAGTCAGTTAATCCGCAAGAATATGCATTTCACACTCTTTTTAACTTTTAACACAAAAAGCGCTAAAAACAGCAGGAGTAGGTGTCAGCCTTTTTATTTCTCTAATGCCTCGTAGGGCTTTTCCCAGAGTTCGAGTTTCTTCTTCTTCAGTTCGCGTCTTTTTCTGTGTAGGAAGCGGTAGACGGTGCTGTGTTGGCTTCCTCGGAGTAGCATTTGTATGGCTTCTCGGGCAACTTCCATCTGGTCCAAGTTGGCGATGATTGAAACCGTGTGCCCGTGGACAGATACGTCCGCTTCGGTTAACTCTTCAATGATGCGTCTTGTCTTGCCCTCTTGTCCAATGATTCTTCCTTTTATGCGTTGCAGGTCGGACAGTGATCTTCCAAATAGTTCACGCAGGTCAATTACTTCTAGCGCTGCGTCTTCGTCGTGTATTAGACGGAAGGCTCGGTCTGGGGAGAAGCCTCTTCCAATGGCTGTCACAACTTCTTTGGCTCGGAAGAGCAGCGATGGGTCTTGGGCTTCTGTTGCCAGCGTTATTGTAATGTCGCCTGTTTCGCTGTCTATGCTTAATCTTACGCTGAGTTTCTTTTCTATTGTTTCTTTCACTTGGCCCTCTGGACCTATCAGTGCACCTATGCGGTCTTTTGGGATTTTTGTGAATGTGCTAGTGTTTGCCACCGCTGGTTACTCTCCTGTACGTCTCTTCTGAAGACAGTACTTCCACGCTTAAGCGTTTAAAGTATCGATTTAAGTTTTCTAGATCACGGCGCAGCAGTTGGTACGCCATGGGGTGTTCGAGTGGAACGGCCTGTGAAACATCGAACAGTATGGTTTGGTTTTTCCACATCATTATATTATATTCGCTGAGGTCTCCGTGCACGAGTTTGGCTCTCTGATAGAGCCTTTTCACGTTAGTTAAAACTTGATTGTAAACACGTCTGGGGTTCTTCACCTCAGTTTCTCTCAGTAGGGGTGCGCTGACTCCGTTTTCGCCGATGAACTCCATAATCAAGACGTTGTGGCTCACGTCTATAGGCTTAGGCACTCTGACGCCTGCTTCTGCTGCTTGCATGAGGTTTTTGAATTCTTTCTGTGCCCAAGCGTAGACCAAAGAGCGAGTGTCTCTTTTTATGTGAGCAAATCGTGGGTCGCCTTCGATGTAGGGTATCATACCTCCTCTTTTGAATTCAGCTGAAATCGTAAGGAAGATTTTGATGGCCAAGGCGTTGCCGTTTTTGTCTTTGCCCCAATAGAGTTTGGACTCCTTTCCAGCTTTGACTACGCCGAATATTTGGTCTATTGTTCCCTTATTCAAAAAATCATAAATTGTCATTAGCGTGGAGCGGTCAAACACCTCTTCGAGGACTTCGTATTCCTCACTTCTCTTCTCCCTCATCAAACGTTCGGTTTCATAACGCTTCTCTCTGCGCCCGATCTTTTTCTCCAATCTGGCTCGATAGGACACGGGCAGTCTCCCAAGGTGCAAAATTTAGATGGTGAGGTAGCCGTTTTTCCGGAGCCAATCCGCCTGAGCCCTGGTGTATCGCCAGATGACATCGCCTTTGCTCTCAGACTGAAAGTCCCAAGGAGAAACCAAAACGATGTCGCTTTCACGTATCCAAACTCGCCGCTTGATCTTGCCTCTTATGCGGCAGAGGCGTTCGTGTCCGTCTTGGCACTTAACCATGATTCTGTCAAAGCCTAAGAGTTTGACAGCTATGCCGAGAACGTCGTTTGCAACTGGCAACACCATGTTCTGCATCTCCACCTCACTTACAACCTTCTTCTTGCCCAAACAGCCACCTCAACACAACGTCTCGCTACAACAGAAACATCAGGTCTGACTTAAATATCTTAACAAGCCTAAACCTTACGATAGGATTGGGAAAGGTTGAAGTCGGGTTTGTGGAACGTTAAACTTGCCAAAGAGGAAGTATGCATAGAACAGGTCTATGTGTGATTGCAGGAAAATTTGACTGCTGTTCACCTTTATGAAAGATCGGATTCAAAGCTGAGGAATTTGTGAAAGATTCCTATTTGGAAGAAGATGGAGAACACCACGATGAAATTGTTGTAGGAATAACATGGAAAGTTCAACAAATTTCTCTCAGATCTTCACTATTTGTGCGTGGGGTACGCCTGAGATTTTAAGTATGGCTTCTGGGTGAACCAATCCTACCTTCACGGCTTTGTCCACTATGCACTTGCCAACCATGTTAACGATCGTTGACTGCTTGCACAGTTCTATAGCCTCTTCGATGGTGACTTTCATTCCCCTGTAGAATTCTTCACGTACTTCAAAAACGATTTTTCCGTCCCGCAGAATCTTGCCCAGGAGTTCACAGTCGCATGTGGCTAAGACCACGTTGTTTCCATGTTTTCGCACGTTGACATAGACATCAGTCAATATTGTTGCCGGCTTGGCTTTTCTATCAGTAATTTAAGCTTGTAGTGGACAATATAGTTTTTGCCTGTGTTTTCGGCTTTAGGTAAAGCTTTGTGCATTGTTGTTTGAGACCTTCGGCTTCAAGTAATGATGACTAGAGCAGGATGAAGAACCATCAATCCCTTGTGTGGCAACTCGGTGCCCTCTTCATATGGGTCACTACAAGAGCAAGCCTATTGCACTTTTATGCGACTGGATCGGTGTGCCTGCAGCCAGCATGATTCTTGAAGAAGTCATTCCGTTTGGGGCAAAGGAGATCATAGATGTTGGAGTTGCCGGAGGGAACACTTGAAATATTAACTTCTTCCGCAACTTGAAACATGAAGAAATGATAAATGGCGATTTTGCCACGACAGCAAAAAATAGAGTTGGACAAGAGAAATCGTCGCTCTTAGATGGTTCTGATGGAGGATTTGGCTCCACAAGCATCACATGACAGAAACGAGAAGCGTTTTTCCTTCATAATTTTGGTGTCTGGACGCTTACAGACTGGACATACCACAAACTCTTCCGCGTAGAGTTGAATCAAACGGTTGAGAGTATCAACTTTGAACTTCCCTTGAAATATGGCTCGGGCACCGTCTGTTGACCCAGCAGTAGCCATCTCCCGGGACAAATAGCGCAACAAGTGTTGAGGGTCTCGATTAAGCGCCTCAGCAATCTCCTTATAATTAACAATGTAAGTCCGCATGCCAATGGTGCCGCTGCGAACCGTGGGAATCTCAAACCTCTTGTGTTCAAACACTTCTGGCGGAAGCTGAGAATGCGCCCGTTTAAGCAGCTCCCTATAGTTAGACTTCATCCTTTTTCGGGTCTCCATGAGCTTTGCAGGATTATTGATGAGCCTTCCCTTAAATGTAACCGTCATGACTTAAATAGTTTCAAACGGACAGCTAAAGAGTCCAGCAGTGAGAACCTATCAGAATGTACAAAGAAATATGGACATGGGAAAAATGCGAACGCAAAATCACCACTTTAAGGGGCAGACTCGGTTTCGGGGATTCGCCAAGCCTAGGATTTCTGAAACTAACACTATCCTTAGAAACTGGACAGATACACGACGAAATAAGAAACAAACCATTTCCAGAGATTGAACCAAGCGTCTATCGTATTCTCTCAGGATACGCCGACTCAAAACCCACAGCGGAAACCCAAAAACTGATTTCTTATGTGCAATTGCCAGCTGGTCAAGGCTACTACAGCGCTTTCATTCGCCGAGCGGTTCATCCCATCGAAAAAACCTTCGGCTCCAACGCTCAACGACTTTGGGAGGCTGCAAAACTTCTCAACGGTGAAAAGCTTGGTTTCGGCGATTGTTCAGCTAAGATTCGCGCTCTCCCCTTGGTTCCAATAGTCACAATTCTCTATGGCACAACTCACGAGTTTCCAGCGTCAGCCAACATGCTCTTCGACTCTTCCGGAGGCAATTATCTCTCCACTGAGCAGCTTGCAACGTTGGGTGAACTAACATCAGCTCGGCTGCGACACGCGCTCCAGGCAATAACTTAAAACACAACTTGCTAAAATTATCCTTCTCACATCCAACGGTGAAAACCAGCTTGCCAAAATCACATGTTAACCCCTACATTCCAAATGCCACATCCCAAACAAAGCATGAAATGATGCAGCAAATCGGAATCAAAACCATAGACGAACTCTACGCAGATGTTCCACAGAGGTTTCGGCTCAAAAGAAGACTAAATCTTCCAGAGCCCATGTCGGAGCACGAGGTAAGAGAACACGTCGAAGCCCTTCTGCACAAAAATAAAAGTTGCCGAGAAATGCCGGTTTTCCTGGGCGCGGGCTGCTGGCCGCACCATGTACCAGCGGTTGTGGACAGCATAGTTCAACGAACCGAGTTTCTCACCTCATACACGCCTTATCAACCCGAGATTTCGCAAGGAATACTGCAGGCAATGTTTGAGTATCAAAGCATGATTTGCGAGTTAACAGCCATGGACGTGGCCAACTCATCCATGTACGATTGGGCCTCCGCCCTCGGCGAAGCGGTCCGCATGAGCATACGCATCAACAGCCGAACCGAAGTGGTTGTGCCCAAACTCACCCATCCTGAAAGATTTGCGGTTCTGCAAACCTACGTTGAGCCTTTGAAACTGCAAATAAAATCGGTGGGCTACAACCCAAAAAGTGGGTTGCTCAACCTTGAAAATCTAAAACATCAGGTTTCAAAGAAGACCGCCGCCATTTACATTGAAAATCCATCCTATCTAGGCTTCGTTGAGACGCAGGTTGAGGAGATCGCCGAAATAGCCCATGGCAAGGGCGCTTTATTCATAGTTGGTGTTGACCCGACGTCGCTGGGTGTCTTGAAGCCACCGGGCGAATACAGCGCTGACATCGTTGTAGGTGAAGGACAACCCTTAGGCAACTACCTTAATTTTGGCGGGCCTCTTCTAGGCTTGTTTGCGTGCAAAGGCGAAATCGAACTGATTCGACAGATGCCTGGACGTGTAATCGGCATGACCACAACGGTGAGCGGAGACAAAACAGGCTTCTGTATGGCGTTGCAAACACGAGAGCAACATATCCGAAGGGAGAGGGCAACCTCAAACATCTGCACAAGCGAAGCCTTGTGCGCCGTTGCATCCTGCGCCTATTTAGCTTCGCTGGGACCGCAAGGCTTGAGGGAATTGGGCGAAACAATAATGATGAAGACAAGATACGCCATGCATGAGTTAGCCAAGATAAAAGGCGTTAAGGTACCCTTGTTTAACGCTCCCCACTTCAAAGAATTCACTGTAAACTTTGACAAAACTGGAAAAACAGTTCAAGCCGTTCATCAAACATTGCTCAAGCGGTGTGGGATTCATGGTGGCAAAAACATCTCGAAGGAGTTTCCAGAACTGGGTCAAACAGCCCTCTACTGCGTAACAGAAGTCCACTCTAAGGCAGACATAGACCAACTTGCGCATGCTTTTAACAACGTTTTGAGGAGGAAGAGGTGAAAAAACAATGTTTCAACAGGCCCGTTGGGATGAACCTGTCATCTTTAAACTTGGAGACAGGGGTAGAAGAGGCTGCAACCTACCTCGCGTTGAGGCCGAAGTCTCCAAGCTAACAGGCAACGTTGCTGATGAACTGCCAAAAACACTGAAGCGAACAAAGCCGCCCAATCTGCCCGAACTCTCAGAGGTGGAGGTTGTTCGTCACTTCACACGCCTCTCACAGATGAACTACGGCGTGGACTTGGGCTTCTATCCACTGGGAAGCTGCACCATGAAGTACAATCCAAAAATCGACGACTCGTTGACTGGAGCCGCGGGCTTAAGTGAGCTTCACCCCAACCAAGACGAGAGCACAGTTCAAGGCATACTCGAAATCTTGTACACACTATCTCGTTGGCTGGCAGAAATAACTGGCACAGCTGAGGTGAGCCTTCAACCCTCGGCTGGCGCCCACGGCGAACTGTTAGGAGCGTTGATTATGCGGGCTTACCACAAGTTCAACGACGACGCTGAAAAAAGAACCGAACTAATCGTGCCTGATTCGGCTCATGGAACCAACCCTGCCAGCGGAACCATGGCTGGCTTCAAAATAGTAGTTGTGCCCTCTAACCAAAACGGCTGTGTTGACTTGAAGGCGTTGAAGGTGTCGGTGTCAGAGCGCACAGCCGGCTTGATGTTAACTAATCCGAACACCCTGGGGATTTTCGAAGAGGATATCGCTGAAATCGCGGAAACCGTGCACAATGTGGGCGGCTTGCTCTACTATGATGGAGCCAACCTCAATGCTATCATGGGTAAGGTGCGGCCGGGAGACATGGGCTTCGATATAGTGCACATAAACATTCACAAGACTTTTGGAACTCCACACGGCGGAGGCGGACCCGGCGCAGGTCCAATAGGCGTTTGCAGAGAATTAGTTAAGTTTCTGCCGGTTCCCCAGATAGCCTACGATGACAAGCGTAATCGTTACTTTTTGGACTACAACAAGCCTGAGAGCATAGGCAAGATTCGAAGTTTTTACGGAAATGTGGCGGTTCTCGTCCGAGCTTACGCCTACATTTTAAGCTTGGGCGCTAAAGGGCTTGAAGAAGCGGCTGAAATCTCGGTCTTAAATGCCAACTATCTAGTTAAGAAGTTGAGGGAGATTCGTGGTTTGGTGTTGCCTTACGCTGAGGAGCGTTCTCGAAAACACGAGTGTGTGTTCAGTGCCAAGCCTATGTTTAAGGAGACGGGTGTGCGAGCCATGGATATAGCCAAGCGTATCCTCGACTTTGGGATGCATTCGCCGACCACGTATTTCCCGTTGATTGTGGAGGAGGCGCTTATGATTGAGCCGACCGAGTCGGTTGAGAAGGAGGAGCTGGACCGCTTTGTCAATGTCTTAAAGAAGATTTCCAGCGAGGCCTACTCGAATCCTGAAATGCTGAAGAAGGCTCCGTACAATACAGCTGTGACACGCCTAGACGAGGTTAAGGCGTCGCATCCAAAAACTATGGCCTTAAGCTGGCGCATGCGTCAGAAACACAATGTTATTAAAGATGGGTCTCATAAAATTTGGTTCTAGGTGAAAGCATGTTGACTGAATTGGAAAACAAGGTTAAGAACGAGGTTGAAAAGATCATCGACCCAGAGACAGGCATGACTTTTGGGCAGATGGAATTGATTCAGAGCGTCAAGGAGCAGGAGCCAGGAGTGGTTAAAATTGATTTTGTTCCAACCAGCCCGTTCTGCCCGATAGCCTTCAAGTTTGCCATGGACATCAAAACCACGGCTAAAAACGTTGCGGGCATCAGAAAAGCGTTGGTCTACGTGCACGGGCACAACATGGAAGAAGCCATTAACCAAACCGTTAACAAGACAGAATAGAGCCGTAAGTCAAATTGACGTTTAAGATAACAGTTAAATTTTTCACCACACTGCGTGAAATCACCGGAAAGAAAGAGGAGCAGATTGAGTTTTCAAGGGCAACAACCATCGAGTCGCTGCTCAAACAACTGTCTAAAAAATACGGAAAAGAGTTTAACGATTACGTCTACGACGAGCTGGGCAACGTTCATGGGCACCTGCACTTTCTTGTCAATGGTCAAAGCGCCACAGCGCTGCGCGGGTCGCGAACACAGCTCAAAGAGGGCGACCAAGTAGCTATTCTTCCTCCTGTTGGCGGGGGATGACACCGGGCCAACTAAACATTTATAATAGCAAGCTTCATGACAAAGTTAATTCAATCAGCGAGTTGATGCCCAGCATTGAAATGTGACTACTGCGGCAAAGAAGAGGCTCTGCCATTCAAGTGTCAATTCTGTCGAGGACTCTTCTGCACTGAGCATCGACTGCCCGAAAACCACGCGTGCACGCAGATTGAAAAAGCCAAAGCACCTCGAGAAGCACCGCCTTTTGAGTACAAGGTTACGTATACGTCGCCTCGACCACTAGCCAAATTCTGGTTCAGTCCAACTGAAATAAAGCACCTAACCATGAGCGCATTTTTGGTGTTTGGAGTTGGATTTGGTATGCTTGCCTTTAAATTTCAATTAATAGTAGTGTTAGTCGCCTCGTTCATTTTCGTTTGGTTCTTTCTTCTCCACGAAATCGCTCATAAACTCGTGGCTCAACATTATGGTTTATGGGCAGAATTCCGCTTAATCCTGTTTGGCGCTCTCATCACCCTGCTCTCAATAATTTCTCCTTTCAAGTTTATTTCGCCTGGAGCCGTGATGATAGCTGGGAATGCAGACCGAAAAAGCGTTGGAAAAACAGCAGTCGCTGGACCTTTGGTGAACATTGTGTTTTCTCTTGTTTCACTTGCGCTAACTTTTGTTCCGCCGGGGCCTTTCCTTGGGGTTGCAGTGTTCAGCGCAGCTATTAACGCCTTCATAGCAATCATTAATCTTATTCCTGCTGGCGTGCTTGATGGATTGAAAGTTTTCCATTGGAACAAGCCAGTTTGGGGTATGGTCCTTATCGTTTCAATGGTTTTACTAATTCTAGTTTTTGTCTTGTACGGAGAATGGCTTCTACTTTAGTGGTAAAGCAACTCAGAGTAATTCTATGCTTACAAAAACCTCTTCGGGCACCCGAATTCGCATAATCCGACGCATGACACGTTCTTCGGCATCAATATCAATCAGCCTTTTGTGGATGCGCATCTCCCACTTGTCCCACGTTTGAGTGCCCTCGCCGCATGGAGTCTTCAAAACGGGCACACGCAGATGCTTAGTTGGCAACGGAACCGGCCCAACCATCTTGACACCGGTTTTTTCAGCGATGGCCCTCAGTTCATTGCACACCTCATCTAGCTTCTTGAAGTCAGTGCTTGTCAATCGAATCCGCGCTTTTCTCGCCATCGCCACGTTTTCTCCTTTTGAATTGCCTTAAATCCATGTTCAATGTTTTAAATACTTTTTGGCGAATAACAATATGAAAGAGGCTATTTAGACCAGTGGGAAGCGACTGTATGGTTGAGCTGAGGCTAAATGTTAGAGCTCTACTAATTGATTTAGACGGTACCATAGTTAACGTGACTGAACCATGCATAGAAGCCGCCAAAAAAGCAGCATATACGCTTCGACTTCAAGATCTAGACAGCAAAATAGGGTTGGAAATCTGCAGAAAACTGCAGTCAAATCTGTCCCTGGACGAGGTTTTTGTTAATTTTGGCATTGATAAAAGCAGAGGAACAGAGTTCCTCA